>Ga0207691_10001273_pt1 | contig 25203 bp, 19 predicted proteins | sample KBSM13metaG_FD_184327 | JGI IMG/M metagenome (GOLD analysis project Ga0207691, IMG submission 184327) | Miscanthus rhizosphere microbial communities from Kellogg Biological Station, Michigan, USA - KBS M1-3 metaG (SPAdes) (version 2) | ecosystem: Host-associated > Plants > Roots > Rhizosphere >...
AACCCAGGCGGTTTTTTTCGACTATGACAAAGACGGGAAAAAGGATATGTTCCTGGTTAATTATTTACTGGGTGTGAACAATGGCAATGAAATCTTCCCACGCGACCGTTCCGGCTATTCTCCTGCCAATGATAAACTTTATCATAACGAGGGAGACAGCGCACATATGGGACACCCGGTATTCAAAGATGTATCCCTGAAGGCGGGTATCAGAGAAGACGGTTATGGACTGGGCGTGGTAGCCAGTGATTTCAACAACGACGGCTGGCCGGATATCTATGTGGCCAACGATTTTCTTTCCAATGATGAACTCTGGCTGAACAACCACAATGGAAGTTTTACAAACGTCATCGCCCGGGCTATGAATCACCAGAGTTATTCCAGCATGGGTGCTGATGCGGCGGATATTAACAACGATGCCTTACCCGATGTAGTGACGCTGGACATGCTGCCGGAAATCAACGAACGGAAAAAAATCTCGTTCTCGGTAATGAACCACGACCGCTATGAGCACGAACGGTCAATGGGCTATGAGCCGGAATTCATGCGCAATATGCTCCAGCTAAACAATGGCAACATCAAAATGGGGGATACGCTTGTTCCGTTCTTTAGTGAAATTGGGCAACTGGCCGGGATTCAGGCAACGGACTGGAGCTGGAGTGTTCTGCTGGCCGATTTCAATAATGACGGATGGAAGGACATGCATATTACCAACGGCATAGGAAGGGATTTCATCAATGCCGATTTCCTGGAGTTCAGCAATGATATATTCAACAGTTCCCTTAGCCGCAGTGAACAGCAGGAGGCCATCCGGAAAAAACTTGCCTCCTTAAAACATATTAACCTTCCGAACTACCTGTTCATGAACCGGGGTAACCTGACCTTTTCCGATGAATCGGAAGCAGGAGGTATCAATGAACCTTCGATGTCAAACGGAGCGGCCTATGCAGACCTTGACAACGATGGCGACCTTGATCTGGTCGTAAACAATATCAACAGCGAACCATTTATTTTCATCAACAATACCAACCAGCAAAATAAGACGCCGGCCGTTCATTTTCTCAGCATTGGATTAAAGGGCGACAGTCTGAACGGGGAAGCCATGGGAACAAAAGTTTTCGTCTATGACAGGTCCGGCGTTCAGATGCAGGAAGAAAATCCGGTCAGGGGTTATTTTTCTTCCGTTGACCGCCAACTCATTTTTGGTTTAGGAGAAAACGATCATGTTGATTCCCTGATCGTGGTCTGGCCGGATGATAAAAAACAGGTAATCACGAATCTAAGGGCCGATACCAGTTTAATCCTGTCATGGAAAAATGCGGTCCACCCGCCGCCGGCCGGCGCAACAACATTGCCCACGCTTTTTTCTGATATTAGTTCCAGCGCCGGTATTTATTATCAGCACCAGGACAATCCCTTTAATGACTATGCTATCCAGCGCCTGTTTCCGCAAAAGTTTTCCCAACTGGGACCCTTTATTGCAACAGGTGACATGGACAAAAACGGGCTTACCGATTTTTTCATAGGAGGGGGTGTGAATTTCTCCGGCAAACTCTTTTCCCAGCAGGAAGGCTCATCCTTCACATCAAAAAATCTTACCGACAGTGTGAAGTGGGCTGAAGACATGGCTTGCATTCTATTTGACGCCGATCTGGATGGCGACCAGGATCTTCTGGTAACGGACGGAGATATCCGCTTTGAAGAAGGTTCCGTTTTTTATCAGCCGCGTCTATACCTGAATGACGGGAAGGGCAATTTCAGTTTAGCCATCGGGTCCATTCCGGAGCACGTGAAAACAATTGCCGGAACGGTTTCCGCCGGCGACCTGGACGGAGACGGTGATTTGGATATTTTCATCGGAGGGCGTGTGTCAAGGAATTATCCCGGTTCACCGCAGAGTTTCATCCTGCGAAACGACAAAGGCATTTTCACTGATGTTACTGCCAGTGTGTGCCCGGCACTCAGCCATCCCGGCATGGTTACTTCTTCTGTATGGGCTGACCTTGATCATGACAATCATACCGATCTTATCATTGCCGGTGAATGGATGCCCATCCGGTTTTTCAGGAACGATCACGGCAGATTAACGGAAACCACGGACTCTACCGGACTAACAGATATGAATGGCATGTGGCGAAGCCTGATCGCAGCAGATATCGATGATGATGGGGATATCGATCTGGTAGCCGGCAATCTGGGTCTGAATTGTGATTTCCGGGTGAGTCCTAAAGAGCCTATGACGCTTTATGCCGCAGACCTGGATGGTAATGGAATAATAGATCCCGTCCTCTTTTATTATATCAAAGGTGCAGACGGAGAAAAACATTCCTTTCCGGGCGTCAGCAGAAGCCGTCTGTCGGAACAGGTTCCTTCCGTGAAAAAACAATTCCTCCACTACAGCGATTATGCAAAGGCAGGCTACGATGAATTATTTAAAGGAAAGGCAATGAAAAATCTTCAGAAGTTCTCCTGCGATGAAACCAGGACCTGTTATTTTGAAAATAACGGCCATGGTCGTTTCATCAAACATCCCTTGCCTGTGGAAGCCCAGTTTGCACCCGTAAATGCCATTCTTTGTGATGATATGAACGGCGACGGTAAGAAGGATTTACTGTTGGCAGGTAACGAATACCAGACCGACGTGATCACGGGAAGATATGACGCCTCCTATGGTTGTTTTCTTAAGGGTAACGGAAACGGAAAATTTACGACAATACCGCCTGTTCTATCGGGTTTCATATTAAGGGGAGACGTTAAAGATTTATCGATGATCCGGTTATCGGATGGGGAAGAAATCATTCTGGCAGCTGTTAACAATGATTCCTTAAAGGTATTCCGGGTAAACAGTGTGATAAAAAAGGCGAAATAAAAAATTTTATGATAAAAAAAATTGCAGGTCTCTTCTTGGCCGGTCTTATTTTTCTGATACCTGCCCGGGCACAATTTGGAAAGCTTTCCCACGAGGACAGTGTGTATTGGGAAAACATCAAACGCCTTACCCAGCTGGATTATCAGAATATGCTCCGGCAGTTGCATATTGATTCAACCCGGCCCGGTCCCTCAGGGAATCCGCAGGCGCCAAACGCGGCTAACGCCGATGAATCAAAAGCCACTCAATATAAAAGCCTGCCTGATCCACTCTTGCTGACCAATGGAGAGCCGGTTGCGACACCGGCAGTCTGGTGGAACAAACGCCGTCCCGAACTAGTGGAATATTTTGACCGGGAGATTTATGGACGGGTGCCTCCCAATGTTCCGAAAGTAAGGTGGGAACTGATCAGTACCGCATATGACACGAGCAATCATGTTCCCGCAATAACCAAAAAATTGATTGGCCATGTCGACAACTCAGCCTATCCCGCCATTACAGTAAACATCGAACTAACAGTAAGTACACCTGCCAATGCAAAAACTCCGGTTCCCCTGATCATGGAATTCGGATTTGTTTTTCCTCCCGGGTTTAAATTTCCCCCACCTCCGCCTGGTACACCGGTCGTTGCCGGCTGGCAGCAGCTATTGCTGGAAAAAGGCTGGGGCTATGCTGTGATTATACCCGCGAGTTACCAGGCCGACAATGGCGCCGGCCTTACACAGGGTATCATCGGCCTGGTGAATAAAGGACAATACAGGAAACCGGACGACTGGGGTTGTCTCCGCGCCTGGGCCTGGGGCGCCAGCAGGGCCATTGATTATTTTGAAACGGATAAGGCGATCAATTCGAAACAGATCGGAATCGAAGGACTTTCGCGATTTGGAAAAGCGGCGCTCGTGACGATGGCCTACGAACCGCGGCTGGCCATTGCCTTTATCGGATCTTCCGGCGCAGGGGGTACGAAAATTCTACGCAGGAACTTTGGTGAACAGTTGGAAAATCTTGCCTCCTCGGGAGAATACCACTGGTTCTGTGGAAACTTTATCCGGTATGCCGGGCCGCTCACCGTCAATGATCTGCCAGTGGATGCCCACGAACTGGTGGCGCTCTGCGCTCCACGGCCCGTGTTCATCAGTTCCGGTTCTCCAAAAAACGAAGGGCAGTGGGTGGACGCCAAAGGCATGTTTCTTGGCGGCGTATATGCGGGACCGGTATACCGGCTTCTCGGGAAAAAAGACCTGGGTACCATAGAATTTCCACCCATGGAAACCTCATTGACAGACGGAGATATTGCTTTTCGCCAGCATAGCGGAGGCCATACCACCGGACCTAACTGGCCTGCTTTTATCCTTTGGGCCGACCGGTATTTTAATTATCCTCCGAAGTAGACCGCTTATCGTAAATTTTTAAAACACCTGTCTGTATTCTGCTATTAAAAATTCCAGCCAAAAAACAAACCACAACATGTCTTTACGCAAAACCTGCCTGACCCTGTTATTTTCAGGGATAATTTGCATTTCCGGATTCAGCCAGCATTACAAAAATTTCAGGGTCTCGGTTTATTGCCGCGCCTATGAAGTGGAAAAAATGGCGGATACAACCAACTATCTGAAGCCGATCTGGAATGAACTGTCCAGGCAGCTGAAGGTTGACAAGGTTTATCTCGAAACTCATCGGGATACCCGTGTGGTGGATCAGAAAACGTTGGACATTGCCAAAAAGTTTTTTCGGGACCGTGGCATTACCGTTGCCGGCGGCATCACTTTTACGATCAGCGAGCCCAATCATTTTGAAACCTACTGCTACAGCGATCCCGATCACAGAAAAAAAATCCAGGAATTGTCAGAGTACACCGCCAGAAATTTCGATGAGGTCATCCTCGACGATTTCTTTTTCACCAATTGCAAATCTGATCAGAGCATTAAAGACAAGGGTACCAAAAGCTGGACGGATTTCAGGTTGCGCTTAATGTCGGATGCCGGACGCGAACTTGTTGTAGGTCCAGCTAAGAAAGTAAATCCCAAAGTAAAGATGGTAATCAAATATCCCAACTGGTATGAGCACTTTCAGGGTCTGGGATTTAACCTCGATGAAGAACCGAAATATTTTGACGGCATTTATACGGGTACCGAAACCAGAGATGCCGTAATACTCGACCAGCATCTTCAGCCCTATCTGGGGTACAATGTTTTCCGGTATTATGAAAACATAAAACCCGGCGGCAACGGAGGCGGGTGGGTGGATCCCGGCGCTATGGGCAACTATGACCGGTACGCAGAACAGTTATGGATAACCGCTTTTGCCAAGGCACCGGAGATAACACTGTTTGACTTCAGGCAGCTATCGCGAAAAACCATTCCCGGTGACCGGGCACCCTGGCAGGGACAGAAAACAAGTTTTGATTTTGACGAAATGATGAAACCGGTAAATTATTTGGGCGGAACACCACTTGCCCCTACAACCATTGCAAGGGCCGCCGGCTACACTTTCGAAAAGATTGATTCCTTTCTTGGTAAACTCGGCAATCCGGTGGGTATAAAGAGCTACCGCCCTTATAATTCGACGGGCGAGGATTATTTACAGAATTTCCTCGGACAGGCGGGTATCCCAATGGACCAGCGGATGGAATTTCCAACCTCCGATTCCCTGATCCTGCTTACCGAAGAAGCAAAATTCGATGATAAGATCGTTGAGAAAATCAAGAAACAGATTACAGATGGGAAAACGGTGGTCATTACTTCCGGCTTACTCTATGCCCTGCAGGACCGCGGCATCCAGGATATCGCGGAAATCCGGTATACGAATCGAAAGGCACTGGTAAAGAATTTTAAGACCGGCTGGGGCAGTCCCGACAGCATTGCCGACCGAATTCTGATACCGCAGATTGCCTATCTCACCAACGATGCCTGGGAACTTTCCTCCGCCATTGACGGTCCGAACGGATGGCCGGTTCTACTGGAAGCGCAGTATTCCCTGGGTAAGCTGGTGGTGCTTGTAATACCTGAAAATTTTGCTGATTTATATAAGCTTCCGGTGAAGACACTAAATAAGATAAGATCGGTTCTCGGAGATAAAATGAAAGTGCAGCTGGAGGGCCCGGGCAATATCAGCATTTTTGTTTACGATAACAATACCTGTATTGTGGAATCCTTTCTGAATACAGAATCTAGCGTGAACCTTCTGACTGCTGGTCCTTTTAAATCACTGACTGACCTGATCACCAACGAAAAAATTCCCGGCACGGAAAGAAAATCTCCTGCCGGCTGGGGGCAGCCGCTCATTGATAAGAATGTATTTCCGCTAACACTTAAACCCCATTCTTTCCGGGTGTTAAAATTTGAATAGGATCAGACAGGCTGGCTTACTGGTAATCGTAAACACTTACCTGCTGAATGGCATATTCCTGGATGGGAATCCGGATATGACGGCCCTGATGATCCTGATCGCCGTTCATTCTTCGGCTGGGTTTCCATTGACCGTTTATATATTCTCCCTCGTCAGCACGAAGTATGCCGACCGACTGACCGGGTTTTGAAGACGGAGAAAAAGTGACCACTATTCCTGTGCCGGCAATTATAAAATCCCTTTCGCCGGATTGAATGATCAGTCCTCCGGCTTCAGGCCAGGCCGGCTTTTTTGATCCGGGAGACCAGCCAAGGCTGTACTCATGACTGACTGTTAACTTATAATCGCCCATAACGATTTCGTCTTTCTGATTGGTGGAATCCAGCCACACGCCGGCTATTTTACCTCTGGACTGACTCTCAAGGATAAGGGGAGACAGTGATTGCAGCAGGGCGTAACTCTTTCCGATGGGTTCGTCTGAAGGAAATTCCACCGATTCTATCGAGAAAGGAGAAAACCCCATGCCCCTATAATGTCCTAAGGCCAGAAATACTTTAGCCGCATTGTCAGGCGATGATCGTATTTCCGGTATGAACAGGGTATTGTTTCTTCTTGTATACAAATCGCAATACTGCCTGTAATAGGGGTTGTAAAAATCCGGTGATAATATATCAATGGAAGGGGCGCCTGCCTGCCAGATGTCCATCAGGTGGGGAAGAGGTCCGGCGCTTGGATATTGCCCCGGTAGAACGTTCTTATAATTCAGCGCGGTATTCACATACATGGGGATCGCATATTCTTTTTTGCCCGCGGTCGCTACGGCATTGGTATAAACGGCATAGTACCATGCCTGAAAAATTTCGTCCGTCGACAACCCCTTACCAAAAACTTCTTCCCAGGTGCCGGTAGCACGATTTCCGTTTTTTTGCCAAAGAGCCGCCAGTTCGGGAACGAGATCATTTTTATTTTTCTTCAGATAAGCCATCAGCTCATCCGGCACTTTGCGGTTAAAGGCCAGTCGGGCAGCAGGCCCATATTCCCGTGCTTCCGTTAACATACCGATTTCATTTTCCACCTGGACCATGATAACGGTATGATCCCTGGAGTCGACGGTAGCCAGATGTTTCATCAATGCAGTAAATGCCTGAATGTCTGCGTTCAGATTCTCCTTGTTAAACGCAGACAATATTTCCAGTCCCTTACCCTGGCTATCCACCGCACGTTCATATTTTTTCTGATCCAATTTTATCCACCCGGGTGCATAGCAGCTCATGCTGTTTTTCCACGAACCGAACCACAGGAGAACCAGTTTGAAATTGTGTTTCCTTGCCTCGGTCATCATGCTGTCCACGAGTGTAAAATCAAACTTTCCTTCAGCCGGTTCCAGCAGTTCCCAGTAGACCGGCAGCAGTACGGTGTTCAGATGCATAGCCTGGAGCTTCTGCCAGAACGGACGTATATAGTCGATGCTGGAAGCCGTTGAGTTTCCCAGCTCGCCTCCAAGTATCAGGAAGGGTTTTCCCTGGACATACAGTTGTTTAATTCCATTTGTTTCTACCAGATGCGGCAGGGAACCGTTTTGCTGGGCACCCGCCTCCGGGTTCTTCACCAATAGAAACAGGATGCAGTAAACCGGCCACTTTAATTTTTGCATCATTTGTCGCGGATTTATTTCCGGCTTGTATTTGCCGTTTGCCAGGTCCGGATATGGTCTGACACCTCGATCAACGGGGCGATCATAATTTCCTTTTCATGCTGTTTCAGAAAGATCAGGAATTCACGGTGAGCGGAGACTGATACATTGAGGGCATTTCCTCCGCCGACTCCATGAAACAGGACAACCAGGAGGGAATTTGTTTCTATGGCTTTTTTTGCCCATTCGATCAGCTGCGCGCTGTTTTCACCATTCACCACATAACAGTCCAGATTATATACATCAATTTCGTTGATCCGGTGCATCTGATTCCTGACGGCACGAGCTGCCACAAAATCACTTTTCATTCCGTTCATGAAGGAGGAATCGCCCACTTTCATATCACCGCAGGTAAAAGCAAAGGTCCTCCTGGTTTTTCCGTCCAGCGACAGGAGGAAAAGGTTTGTCATCCGTATCTCATCCACCAGCCGCTTGACCGTATAGTTTTTCATGTCGTATTCTGTTGGCACCCATTCCCTGCCGGGTCCGCCCATACAGGGGTGAAACAGGGTATGATTTCCCAACTCGTGGCCCTGGAGTGGAACCAGTTTCCACTCATTCATCCGGCGTTGCAGGGAGCTGGAATAAGCCGTGATATAAAATGTCGCTCTCAGACCCAGGGAATCCAGGACAGGAAGGGCATTGTCCAGGTGCTGGTCTATGGCGTCGTCGTAGGTAAGGACGACGGCACATTTTTTTCCAAGCCATGGTTGGACGGACTGTGCGAAGATTGTACAATGCGTCAGCAGGGCGATCACGAGGAAGAATGCGGTTTTTTTCATCTTTTTCATATGCTTTACAAAGAAATGCTTCTTAAGTGAAAACTAACAAACATGACGATTATTTCTGCTGGCGATGATTGGGTTCATTCAAGAGTAGATTCCTTCCGAAAGCATTCAGTACTGCCGGGCTGAATGCCGGTTCCGGGGACTGCAAGTAAGTAAAATCACTTAGGTGAATGTATCAAATGAATCCATTAAAAGGGTCATCTTGTTAATTATTGCTGAAATCGCAAGAGAACTTCGTCCCCTTATTTGATCGATATGATGTTGTTGATAACTTCAGTTAACCAAAACGAAGATTGTGAAAACTAAAAGATTCCCTTCCAAATATCTTATAGGAGGGTTGTTTATTGGAGCGCTTTACGGAACTGCCGGCTGTATGAGGTGTTGCGATATGTATTTCTGGGGTGACATGAACATCCGTTATTATGATTCGTCCGGGGAAAGCCTGTTTAATATTCAGGCGAACGGTGCCAACGGGTACTGGTACGACAGTTTGGCGGCATACGATTTCAGCAACGGAAAGAAGAGAATATTCAGGGACATGGACCGCGGTGTGGTGGTCCAGAACTATGACCCGCAAGTCTTCACTATCCGGGCAAACTATAATCTCACCAACCGTTATTCCACCACCATTATTCACCTGAAACGCGGTATGGAAGACACCCTGATCCGCCACATCAGCGAAAGTTCTTACACGGAGACGGCCTATTATGATTCCATCTGGTACAATGGAGCGCCAAGGAGATTTGAGTCCGACGGAACGCTAACAATTATACGTTAGCCGGCTGCCCGGCGACCTGATGACTCCGTTAATTTATATTTGTTGAAACGGGACATATGCCATTTGAGATTCCGGCGGTATTAGAAAATGACCGCGTTATGCTGCACCTGATCGGAGAGGAGGATTTTGAAGAACTCTATGCCGTTGCCTCCGATCCGCTGATCTGGGAACAGCATCCTAACCGCGACCGCTGGAAAAAAGAGGTGTTCCGTAATTTTTTTGAAGGTGCTCTGGCCACCGGATCAGCCTACCGGATTGTCGATAAGGCCTCAAATAAGACGGCCGGGTGCACACGCTTTTACGACTACGACGAAAAATCGGACACTATTCATGTCGGCTATACTTTTTATGGACGGGACTGGTGGGGCACCGGCTTAAACCGCTCGGCAAAAAAACTGATGCTTGACTATGCCTTCCGGTATGTGGAGCGCGTCTGCTTTCATATTGGAGCGACAAATATCCGCTCCCAGGTGGCGATTATGCGGTTGGGTGCAAGAAAAACCGGTGAACTGGAAATAGCTTACTATGGAGAGCCCGTCAGGCTGAACTATGTATATGAGATCAGTAAGACTTCCTTTCAGCCTCCTCCTGGCCAGCGGGGGTAACACCCCGAAATCAAAGTTTTCAGAACTTACCCGGAAGAAGATTTTTTAAAATCGGATATTCGCTCCCGCTATGATCAAATAAAAGAACCATGCACAACATCCGTCTTAGGTATTCCGCCCTCATTTGTGTTACCCTGTTATTCTTTTTTTCATGTACGACAGGAGACAACCGGTTAACCGACGCCGAAAGGAAAGCCGGATGGGTATTGCTCTTTGACGGGAAATCCACCGAAGGATGGCATTTATACAATAAAGGGAAAATCCCTTCCGCCTGGACAGTGAAAGATGGGGTTTTATCCTGTGATTTTGAAAGCAAATCCGCCCATGGGGATCTGGTAACGGACAAGGAGTTTGAAAATTTTGAACTCGATTTTGAATGGAAGATCGCCAAAGGCGGCAACAGCGGCGTATTCATCAATGTACTGGAGAGGCCCGATTTGTCAGCCGCCTGGGCTTCGGGTCCGGAATATCAATTGCTGGAAAATACAAATCGTGATACCGCGGATGCCGTAAAGCGGTCCGGCGCCCTGTTTGGATTTCTCGCCCCGCAGCAGGCCGTCGAAACCAAACCGGCCGGCGAATGGAACCAGTCGAAGATTATACAATCGAATGGCAGGATCGAATTTTACCTGAATGGCATATTGACGGTAAAGGAAGATCTTAGCTCACAAGACTGGCTGGACAGGATCGGCCAGCATAGCTTTTTCAAAAACCTGCCGGAGTTCGGGAGAAAGACAGCCGGTCATATTGTTTTGCAGGAGTGGCTCAATGGAATTTCCTTCCGCAATGTCAAGATAAGAACCCTGTAAGGATTCATATGCATATTGAACATATCGCCATATGGGTAAGTGACCTGGAAAAAACCAGGAATTTTTACGAAAAATATTTTGCCGCCCGGTCAAACGACGGATATTACAACCCGTCAAAAAACTTCAGATCTTATTTCCTGCGCTTCGACAATGGCTGCCGCCTTGAACTGATGCAAAAACCGGAAGTGAATGAAGAATCCAGGCTTCATGAAAAGCAAAAGCTGGGTATCGTTCATTTTGCCGTCTCCGTTGGGAGCAGGGAAAAAGTGGATGTCCTGACAGAACAGCTAAGAAAGGGTGGCTACACCATCGTTAGTGAACCAAGGACCACCGGCGATGGGTACTATGAGAGTGTAGTGCTGGATTGTGAAAACAACCTGATTGAGATTACGGTATAGGTGAGGATTTGAAATCAAACGGTATGAATTAAATTTACCTCCCCGTCTCCGGACGGCTGATTACCATGAAAATTCTTGTTACCGGCAGCAGCGGCCATCTCGGAGAGGCACTGGTGAATTCTCTGAAGACCCTCGGTCATGATGTGACCGGCATGGACCTTATTCCTTCCGGTACCACGGATCTTATCGGAAGCATTACGGATAGGGACTTTGTAAAAAAAGCCGTGCCGGACATGGATCATATCATCCATACAGCCACACTCCACAAGCCTCATGTCGCCAGTCACCGCGAACAACTTTTCATTGACACCAATATTGCCGGAACGCTTAACCTGCTGGAAGCAGCAGCGGATGAAGGAATACAATCCTTTGTTTATACCAGTACCACCAGCACCTTCGGGGATGCGCTGGTACCGGCTGCCGGTCAGCCCGCAGCCTGGATAAGCGAAGACACGGTGCCGGTTCCCAAGAATATTTATGGCGCGACCAAAACGGCAGCGGAAGATCTCTGCCAGCTTTTTTTCCGCAACCGGCGACTGCCATGCATCGTGTTGAAGACTTCCCGCTTCTTCCCTGAGGCAGATGGTGACCCGTTGGTCGCGGCTGCGTACGATGACGGCAATGTAAAGTGCAACGAATTCCTGTTCCGCAGGGTGGAGATCAGGGACACGGTGCATGCCCACCTGCTGGCAATGGGAGCGGCCAGACAACTTGGTTTCAGGAAATATATCATCAGCGCCACCACGCCGTTTACTAAAAAAGATCTCCCGGCCTTGCGTGTCGACGCCCCGGCTGTCGTCGAATGTTATTTTCCCGACTATAAACAAATTTACCGCGACAGAGGATGGAAAATGTTTCCTGTCATCGACAGAGTCTACGATAATGCGAAAGCAAGAGCTGAACTCGGCTGGTCGCCCCTGTTCGATTTCCGGCATGTATTAGACAGGCTCAAATCCGGATTTCCGGTGGAAAGCGATACAGCACGAATGATCGGCTCCAAAGGGTATCACCGCCAATAAATACGCAAACGATGTCAACTGTTCGCCGCCTCGACAGAACCCGGTTCGGAGACCCGGCCAATACCGGAAAGCTAATGAGCATGGAGGAAGCCCACCTGCTGCTCGAAGAATGGGTGCCGAATGAACGGCTGCGCCTCCATATGAAACAGGTCGCTGCCGTAATGAGGGCCTGGGCGATCGGGCGGGAGGGGGCTGATGAAAAAACGGCCCAGGCCTGGGAACTGTCAGGTTTACTCCATGATGCCGACTGGGAAAAATATCCTGACGGCCATTGCAGAATCATCATAGAGGAACTGGAACGGAGGGAGATCGATCCGTATGTAATCCGTTGCATCGCCAGTCACGGCCCGAGATATTTTGGTGTCGAACCTGAAACGAAAATGGAGAAAATGATCTATGTATTCGATGAACTGTCGGGCTTTATCCATGCTGCCGCGCTGATCCGGCCGACCCGCTATGAAGGCATGGATGTCAAAAGTGTTATGAAGAAACTAAAAACCGTGAATTTTGCAGCCCAGGTTAACCGGGATGACATAAACGATGCGCTCAGCAGGATAGATCATCCCCTGGAAGAAATAATCCAGTTTATCATTGATCACCAGCAGGCAGTCGCGTAAGAAACGACGTCTTTCCTATATTTGCCTTCACCATCAAAAACCGCCATGAAACGATTCATTGCCTGCCTCTCCCTGTTAAGCCTGCTGTTTTATTCCCCGACGTTTGGTCAGACGGTTACCATCTATACCACAGCGGAAAAATCCGGAATGCGGATTGCAAAAACCGGAACGGCGGATTTTGCTGACTTTGGCCAGCCCAACGAAGGACAGGTTTGCATTTTTGTGGATCCGACGCATTCATTCCAGACTCTCCTCGGTATTGGTGGCGCCGTAACTGACGCTTCTGCAGAAACTTATGCCAAGCTGCCGGCCAACCTGCAAAAACAATTTATTACGGCCTACTATGATACCGTCAATGGCATCGGCTATAACCTCGCCAGAACCAATATCAACAGTTGTGATTTTTCGAGCGACTCCTATACGTATGTGAAAGACGGGGATAAAGACCTGACGAGCTTCGACATCAGTCATGATAAAAAATACCGCCTCCCTCTCATAAAGGAAATCATAGCGGCCACCAACAACCGGCTTACGCTGTACGTAAGCCCCTGGAGTCCGCCGGCCTGGATGAAGGATAATAACAGCATGGTTCATGCGGGGAAGCTGTTGCCTCAGTACAAGCAGTCGTGGGCTAACTATTTTGTCAAATATATCCAGGCTCTTGAAAAAGAAAATATTCCGGTATGGGGACTTACCCTCCAAAATGAACCCATGGCCAACCAGACCTGGGAATCCTGTTATTTCTCTGCAGAGGATGAACGCGATTATATCAGGGATTACCTGGGGCCCACGCTGGAAAAGTCAGGCATGTCCGGAAAAAAACTCATTTGCTGGGACCATAACCGTGACCAGATCTACCAGCAGGCGAGCACGATCCTGAATGACAAGGAAGCCGCAAAATACATCTGGGGTATCGGCTATCACTGGTATGAAACCTGGACGGGCTCTGCGATGCAGTTCAACAACGTAAGGCTGGTGGCAGAAGCTTTCCCCGACAAGAGCCTGATCTTCACAGAAGGCTGCGCAGAACGCTTCGACTATAAAAAAATACTTGACTGGAACTGGGGTGAAAAATACGGACACTCCATGATCAATGATCTCAACAATGGAACGGTGGGCTGGACCGACTGGAATATATTAGTTGATGAACAGGGTGGTCCCAACCATGTCGGTAATTTCTGCTTTGCTCCGGTGGTGGGCGATACAAAGAAAGGAGAACTGATCTTCACGAGCTCCTACTACTATATCGGTCATTTCTCAAAATTCATCCGCCCCGGTGCCCTAAGGATTGTAAGCTCTTCAAACAGGGATCTGCTCGAGACGACCGCATTTCGCAACCAGGACGGCAGAACGGTAGTCGTAGTTATGAATGCAAGCGACAAAAGCATTTCTTACTTCCTGTGGATGGCTGGAAAAGCAGCAAAGATGGAAAGCATGCCGCACTCCATCGTTACGCTGGTTTTCTGAGCAGGAAAATACTGATCACTCCGAGTACAGCGTGTACCAAAATCGCAAACAACAGCAGGGGCACGACCTTGTACTGAACGGCTGAGCATGTGAGAAGGATCATGGTGACGAAATTATACACCGTCATTCCGGCGATGACCACTCTGCCGGATTGAACCGGAACCTTCCGCGAAGTCATCCCGTTGATGATTCCTATGCAAAGAATGGCCGCACCACAGACCCGGCTTATTACCAGTTCAGGAACGGTATTGAAATCCGCGCCCAACAGTAATCTTACGACGATGGCAGGCGAGAGGAGGAGGAACAGCCCGGTAGGTATTTCCGCCAGGGCTGTGAAGAGTAAAAACTTACGTGCATTCATACGATTGATTTAAGGATTTTTTCGAACAGGGGCTCTTTGGCCTGATATTTTTTCAACAGGTCTATCTGGTTTCGGGCGCGGATCAGATTGTGGTTTGGATAATTTACCGGATAATACCGGTTACCGTTGAGGTGGTCGGCAAGAAAACGCAGCGCCTGCATATAGATGGCAAACTGCCCTGCATAGAAAAAGTACCGTCGTTCCCCGCTGCTCAGAACAGGCAGCATTTCGGCACTGTAACCGCGCACGATCTCCCGGAAATAATCTTCGCGTATTTCTATCTTATTCAAATCCGGTTCATCTTCTGCAGCAGGAGAAAGATAAGTCCGGAACATATCGCCCAGGTCACTGATAAAATATCCGGGCATTACGGTATCCAGGTCGATCACACAGAGGCCCTTGTGACTGTTTATATCGAAGAGTACATTGCTGATCTTGGTGTCGTGATGGATAACCCTGACGGTCAAACGCTTTTCCCTGATACAGTCCTCATAAACCCGGAGAATGCCTTTACCTGCCTGCAGAAAATCTATTTCTTCTTCCGACTCGTCCTTTCTTTTACTTTCTGCTATCTGCAGACTGTTTTCAAACTGATCAAAACGCGGCCGGAGGTTGTGGAAATCGCGGATCGGGATCAGCAGTCTTCCGGGATCGAAATCCGCAAGAAGCCTCGTGAACCGGCCGAACTGGGCAGCGGCTTCGAAAGCAAGCTGCGGATCAGTCACGATGTCGAAACTGCAGGAATTTTTTATAAAGGGGAACAGTCGGTATACATGGTTTTTCCGGTCCCGTACAAAGTTCTTTTTTTTTAACGAGGGCAGGGGAGCCACAAAAAGATATTCCGGGTGATTTTTAGAAAAATGATTCGTAAGAAGCGCCAGGTTGTCCATGATATCCCTGGGCATTTTAAAGACACTGTCGTTGATCTGCTGGAGGAGAAAATCGCCCTTTTCTGTTGTAATTTTCCAGCTCGTATTGATCAGGCCGGTTCCGAAGGGACGAATCCCGCTGTTTTTTTCCGTTATTCCATAAGAAGACAATACTTCCTCCATCATCATACAAACTTAGTCCCTGACCCGCACGTCTTTGATAAAAATCAGGTATTTTTCGAAACATCAAGGATTCTGCGCTGCCGAAAGCCATTCAAAGAAGTCTATCTGTTCTTTTATTTTTCTACATTAGGGAAAACATTCCTCCCATGAATAAGGATCGCAGGAGCTTCTTACAAAAGTTATCTTTCGGTGCGGCGGGCCTCGGCCTGGGTATTCCACCGTTTTCCAAAGTCACCCGACCGGCAGACGGAAAAACGAACGAGGGGATCGCAGATCTTCATTCAGGTCCCGAACATGCTGATCCGGTATTTAACATGTGCAACTATGCCGCTCCGAAAATTCCCACCGTACGGATCGGCATCATCGGCCTCGGGATGCGCGGTCCCGATGCGGTAAAGCGAATGTCCTTTATCGAAGGGGTCGAGATCAGGGCGCTATGCGACAAATTCCCCGACCGCGTGCAAAAGGCCCAGAAAATCCTTGAGGAAGCGGGTATTCCGAAGGCAGCGGAATATAGCGGAGAAGAAGGCTGGAAAACCCTTATCGAAAGGCCCGATCTGGACCTTATCTATACCTGTACGCCCTGGCGCCTGCATACCCCTATCGCGTTGTATGCGATGAATCAGGGTAAGCATGTGGCTACGGAAGTGCCGACCTGCGTTACGCTGGAAGAGTGCTGGCAGATCGTTGAGACTTCTGAAAAAACGCGCAAACACTGCGTAATGCTGGAGAACTGCTGCTATGATTTTTTTGAACTTCTTACGTTGAACATGGCCCGCAATGGTCTTTTTGGCGAACTGGTGCATGCGGAAGGGGCCTATCTGCATAACCTGCTCGAACTGAATTTCAGCAAGACGGGATATGCGGACATGTGGCGACTGAAGGAAAACGCCAGCCGCAACGGAAATCTTTATCCTACCCATGGGCTGGGTCCCATCGCCCAGTGTATGAATATCAATCGCGGAGATAAAATGGACTACCTGGTTTCTATGTCGTCTAATGATTTTCTGATGGGAGAAACAGCCAGGGCGAGAGCAGCAGCTGACTCTTTTTATAATCCTTATGTGGGCAGGAACTATCGCGGAAATATGAATACCACCATCATCCGCACCAGCCTGGGTAAAACGATGATGCTGCAGCACGACGTAACCAGTCCGAGGCCCTATTCCCGCATCCATCAGCTCATTGGCACCAAGGGCATGGCATGCAAGTGGCCTGACCCGCCACGAATATCCCTGGGCCAGGAAGATAAATGGATCAGCGACAAACAAATGAAGGAACTGGAAAATACCTATACGCTGCCGATCGTGAAGCACGTAGGTGAAATTGCTAAGAAAATCGGAGGGCATGGTGGTATGGATTTCATCATGGACTGGCGCCTGATTGATTGTCTGCGAAACGGGCTGCCACTCGACCACGATGTATATGATGCAGCACTCTGGAGTTCCATCGGGCCCCTGAGCGAAGCCTCCGTTGCCGACCGGTCGAAGTCAGTCGATACACCCGATTTCACCCGCGGTGCCTGGAAGAAAAACAAGCCCATGGTGCTGGACCTTGAGGGAGGCGGAAACACCGTTTTGCGGAAACAGGTTCAATAAATCCGGTACCCGATTTTTAAGATCAGCATGAACGATAAAATTTCTCCGTTACACCGGCTGGCATCCCTGGATTTTCTCCGCGGACTGACCATGGTTTTACTAACGCTCGAAAGTGCGCGACTTTATTCCAATCTGGAGCCGCTTGCCAACGGAACTTTTATGGCTCCTGTTGTCAATCAGTTTTTTCATCATCCCTGGCATGGTCTGCGCCTTTGGGATCTTATCCAGCCGGTATTCATGTTTGTAGCCGGTGTGTCGCTGGCTTTCTCCGTGAGCAAGATGCACCGGACGATGAACTGGAACCAGCGGTTTATAAAAATTTTGAAACGCTGCGGATGGCTCTTCTTCTGGGGCGTGCTCGATTATGCGGTCAGGCCGGGCGGACTGTCTTTTGAACTCTGGGATGTACTCACCCAGCTTTCCTTTACCACCCTCGTGGCATTTCTCATTATTGAATGGAGTGTAAAGGGTCAGCTCGCCATCAGCCTGCTCTGCCTGCTCGTTCCGGAAATCCTGTATCGTTTTACCAGCCTGCCGGGTTTCGATCAACCCTTCACAGATCAGCATAATTTCGGAAACTATGTTGACCTGCTGCTGATGAATAAGATCAATCCGGGCGGGTGGGTCGCCATCAACTGCATTTCCACCGCGGCGCATACGATCTGGGGCGTCCTGGCGGGTATACTTTTGCTTGGGCAAAAAGAGCCGGAAGGTAAGTTCAGGATCCTCCTGTTTTCAGGTTTTATAGGCCTCCTCCTTGGCTACGGTCTTGATGTGGCGGGTATAACGCCCATCATCAAACGAATCGCCACAAGTTCCTTTGTTTTGGCTTCCGGCGGCTGGTGCCTGATCTTTCTGGCCCTTTGTTATGGCTGGATTGATATCATGAAGCATCACAAAAGATTAAACCTTTTTCTTTATTTCGGGATGAACTCGCTATTTATTTATTTATTTTTTGAGATCGTCGCAGACCGGTGGTTTACCGGATATATTTTTCAAATTACAGACGGCATATTCGGCTTCATGAATTTTCCGGATACGCTGTCGGGCATCCTGGGCTCTCTGGTAGTTTTCTCCCTCGAGGCAGGCATACTGTATTTTCTTTACCGGAAAAAAATATTTTTCAGGATTTAGATTTTTGCAAGGCGAGCTCCAGCCCCCTGAGTTCCGCCAGCCCACGCAACCTGCCGATCGCAGAATATCCCGGGTTGGTTTTTTTCTTCAGGTCATCCAGCATCTGATGTCCGTGATCGGGACGCATCGGCAGAGAAACCCGCCGCCGGTTCATCAGCTCCAGGATTTCCCCGACAAGGGCAACCATATCCACGTCACCCTCGAGATGGTTCTCTTCATAAAAATCTCCCGCTGCGTTTCTACGCGTGCTGCGGAGATGAAGAAAATGAATGCGGTCACCAAACGCGCGGACCATTGCCGGCAGGTCATTATCAGCCCTCACACCAAATGATCCGGAACAAAAACAGATTCCATTGGAGAGAGAAGGAATCGGCATAAAAATTTTTTCCAAATCCGCCGCCGTGCTGATGATTCTGGGCAGACCGAAGAGAGGATAGGGGGGATCATCCGGATGGATCGCCAGCACGGTACCACAGGATTCCGCCACAGGAACAACTTCCCGGAGGAAGTCCAGCAGGTGAGTTCTCAGTTTTTCTGCATCTAATCCCCTGTAAGCATCCAGTGCTTCCTGAAACAATTTCAATGTGAAACTTTCCTCACTGCCGGGGAGGCCGGCAATAATGTTTTTTTGCAGGCTCTTTTTTTCTTCGGGGCTCATCCCTGCGAATTTTTTGGCAGCATGTTCTCTTTCTGCAACAGAATAGCCGGCTTCGGCACCCGGTCTCTTCAAAATGAAAAGATCAAAAGCTATATATGCGGCTTTTTCAAACCGGAGTGCCAGGGATCCGTCCGGCTGGCGGAAGGCAAGATCGGTGCGTGTCCAGTCGAGCACCGGCATAAAATTATACGTGACCGTATGGATGCCTACCGTGGCGAGATTCCGTATACTGGTTTTGTAGTTTTCGATTTTTTGAATGAAACCGGGTTTTTGTGTTTTAATGGATTCATGCACCGGAATGCTTTCAACCACCTCCCATTTCATACCGGCGGATTCGATTTCTTCTTTCCTCCTCCTTATATCATCCGGTTTCCATGGTTCCCCATTGGGAATATGATGGAGCGCGGTAACAACGCCGGTACAGCCTGCCTGGCGGATATCTGCGAGGCTTACAGGATCCTGCGGACCATACCAGCGCATACACTGGATCATTTTGAAATCAGTCATCCTGAAAAATATGAATGTGATTTTTTCTCTTCTTTATTTTTTCCTGACAGATAATAATATCTGCACAGGCTCGTTTAATGGACAGTGATTATCATAACTGAAGTTTTCTCAAGCCGGTGTTTCTACACTGGCTTTTCTTTTTCCCCTTTCTTTCGTCTTCGCGCCGTCGTCTCGTAAAATTACGAGTCCCGTCATCGCAAATTTCCGATTCCGATGCCTTCAATTCTGTGGTAATATCGGAGCATTCCTTTATATTGTTCCACATTTCGAAATTATGGCCGGCTATTTGAAATCATCCCTTTTTTTCCCGGGCAATTCAGGTTCAGGCGATAAAAAACAAATCGTCCTGGCCGGAGACGCTGGTGGCACCAAAGTGAACCTTGCGATTTTCGAAGCAGAAAACGGACAATTAAACCTTTTACGGTCGGAATCTTTTCATTCCCAGGCTTTTTCATCCGTTAACCTTATACTTCAGGAATTTTTAAATGCAAATCCCGACCTGAAGCCTGAAAAAGTATGTCTGGGTGTGGCCGGTCCCATTTTCGAGGGCCGTGTGGAAGTAACTAACCTGCCCTGGCACCTCGATGCAAGGGAAATTGCAAAAGCCACCGGTATACCCTCCGTATCCCTGCTCAACGATCTTGAAGCTACAGGGTATGGCCTGGCCGGTCTGGAAGCAGATGACTTTCATGTACTGCATGCCGGAGATCCGCATATCGGAGGTAATATGGCCATTCTGGCACCCGGAACCGGACTGGGCGAAGCCGGATTATTCTGGGACGGTTCCTGTTTTCATCCCTTTGCGACGGAAGGAGGACATTGTGATTTTTCTCCAAGAAATGCCGACGATCTGCTCCTCCATGATTATCTCCTGAGGAAATATAAGGTCGTCAGCTGGGAAAGTATTATTGCAGGTCCGGCTATTCTGGCTATCTATAATTTTCTCTGTGAGATAAAGAAAATGCCTTCCGATCCCGTGTTGCGGGACAAATTCAGGAAGTCGGATCCGTCGGCGATGATCACCGGAGCGGCACTCGCAGGCACTGACAAGACCTGCGTGGAAACCATGCGGGTGTTCGTTCGCCACCTGGCGCGTGAATCGGCCAACCTGATCCTGAAAATAAAATGCACCGGCGGACTCCTGTTTGCGGGTGGAATTCCACCCAAGATCCTGCCGCTACTGGAGGATTCCTGGTTTTATAATAACCTGATGGACTGCGACCGGATGCAGGACCTCATCGGAAAAGTTCCGGTCAAAGTGATCCTCAACGATAAAGCGCCCATGATAGGCGCAGGCTGGTTTGGCGCATTCAGTTCCGTAAACATGGCAAAAGAATAGTAAACTATATGACCCACAGACGCAGTTTTATACGTAGTGCAGGACTTATAGCGGGCTCCACCTTTCTGGCACCGGCCCTCTCCGCTTTCGCGCTGGCAGGACCGGGAAAGAAAATGGCGCCCAGTGATACGCTGCGCATCGGCGCAATCGGTATTAAAGGTATGGGGATGTCCGATCTGCTGGCTGCGTTGAAGCAACCCGGTGTAGAAGTCATCATGCTCTGCGACATTGATAAAACTGTGCTCGATAACCGCCTCGCCGATCTCTCCAAACTGAATATCAACGTCTCCAAAATAAAAACCACCGGCAACTATCGTGAAGTACTCGACAATAAGGATGTGGACCTGGTAATCATCGGTACGCCGGACCACTGGCATGCACTGATTATGATCGAAGCCTGCATGGCAGGGAAAGATGTATACGTTGAAAAACCGGTAGGTAATTCCATCATGGAATGTCGTGCGATGGTCGCCGCACAGAAAAAATACAATCGCGTCGTACAGGGCGGACAATGGCAGAGAAGCCAGCAGCATTTCAGGGATGCGCTGGATTTCGTCTATACGGGGCAGTTAGGTAATATCCGAACAGTAAAAGTCTGGTGTTACCAGGACTGGATGAAGCCGGGCCCCGTAGTTCCGGATACGGCTCCGCCGCCGGGAGTAGATTATAAAACCTGGCTCGGACCGGCGCCCACCCGACCCTTCAACGCGAGCCGTTTTCATTTTAATTTCCGCTGGTTCTGGGACTATGCCGGTGGCCTGATGACGGACTGGGGCGTTCACCTGATCGACTACGCGCTCCTCGGCATGAAAGCAGGATCTCCCAGGACCATCGCGGCGCTGGGGGGCGACTTTGCTTATCCGGATCTCTACCAGGAAACACCCGATACACTTACGACACTCTACGAATTTGATCATTTTAATATGGTCTGGGACAGCGCCATGGGAATTGGCAACGGATCTTACGGACTGGATCATGGGATCGCCTATATCGGGAACAACGCCACCCTGGTATTAAGCCGTCATGGATGGGAGATCATTGATGAAAAAATGAACAAGCTGAAAATTGCCCGTGCGCTGGTTCCACCCGCCGGTAATGGACTGGATAATCATTGGAAGAACTTTATTGGGGTGATCCGTTCAGGGAAAAAAGAGGATCTCAACTGTTCCATCGAAGCTGGGGCCCATGTGGCTACGGTTGCGCAGATGGGCAATATCAGCTTCAGGAGCGGCAAAAGGCTGGTCTGGGAAAATGACCGGTTCACAGACGATGACGTTAACAAGGCATACCTCATGAAAGAATACCATAATGGTTATTCCCTTCCGAAGCTGTAATACACGGCTTTTGTATATCGCAGCGTCTTATTACTAAAGCCTTTATAATTTACCGGTTATAATTTACCGATGGCTCACTTAAGGGCCCTTAAACCCGTCTGACCGGTAGTGCCGGAAAAATAGAAGTATGAACGGAAAAAAAATCCGGGGCATATTAGATAGCTTAGCCTCAAATTTTTTGTATGCGCTACTTCCGGTATGCATTCCTGTTGAGTGTTTTAATTCCCCTGACGAGGGTTTCCGCCCAGCAGACAGCCAACCCTCTGCTCATTCATTCCAACGCACCCATTGCTTTCGATAAAGTCAATGCCGAAACGGTTACCTCCGCAGTCGACCAGGCCATACGGTCGAGCAACGTACAGCTGGAAAAAATCATCGGCGGGCTGAAAGCGGGTAGCGGGCCGGGATCCACGCTGGAGGCATATGACGCGCTCAGCTATGAGCTCAACGATATCGGCATGAAGATGGGGCTAATCTCGCAGACCTATACCTCCGACAGTGTGCGCAATGCAGCCAATGAAGGATTGCAAAAATTGTCGGAATACACCACCTCTCTCATATTAAATGAAAAACTTTATAAAGCACTGAAGAAATACGCCGACGCTTCCATGTCCTCCCTGAAGCCAAACCAGAAAAAATATGTCGAAGACCAGCTCCGGCTTTTTGAAAACAATGGAATGAAGCTGGACAGCCAGGCGCGGCAGGAACTACAGGTGATCAGCGACAAAATAACAGCCACCGGTCTTGGGTTTGATAAGAATCTGGCGACTTCAAGAGACAGTCTTGTGCTGACGGATGCTGAGCTTAAAGGCGTTCCCGAAAATGAAAAGCAGCCCTGGAAGAAACCCGATGGACGCATTGTGATTTACATTAACACGCCAAATTATGTTACGGTGATGAAGTACAGCGATGAGGAAGCGACCCGCCGGACCATGTACATGCATTACAATAACCGCGCGTATCCGAAAAACCTGAAAGTCCTGGACAGTCTTTTATACCAGCGTCAGCAGTATGCTTCAAAACTGGGATACCCTAGCTATGCATCCTATGCACTCGTAGACAAGATGGCGGGAAAGCCCGAGGCAGTCTGGAATTTCGAGAACAGGCTGGTGAAAGGACTCACGCCGGCAGTGACCTCAGACCTGAATTCTCTCCGCGAGATCAAACACCGGTTGCATCCTGAATTAGCCGATACCATTTATGCCTGGGATGTCGCCTACTACAAAAAAATCCTTCTCGATACGAAATATCAGCTGAATACGGACGAGGTGAAAGAATATTTCGAGATGAACCAGACGATCAACGGAATGTTTGAAGTATATCACCGGCTGCTGGGCATCACGGTAAAAGAGACCCACGGATTGCCCGTCTGGTATAGCAAGGTCAGAACCTTCGAAATGTGGGTGGGTTCAAAAAAAATCGGAAACTTTTATTTTGATCTCTATCCCAGAAAGGACAAATACACCCATTTTGCCTGTTTTGGAATCAGTGCGGCCAATATCGGCAATGGCAAGGACATATTGCCCGTTGCCGCGCTGATATGCAATTTTCCCGAGGCTGCCCCCGGCGAGCCGACCCTGATCGATCACAGCGATGTAATTATTTTATTTCACGAATTCGGTCATCTCGTGCATGCCATGGTCGTAAGGTCCGACATCGCTTCCCAACCCAATACCCTGAGAGCGGATTTTGTGGAAGCTCCTTCCCAGTTTCTGGAAAACTTCTGCTGGCAATATGAGAGCCTGAAGATTTTTGCGAAGAATTATAAGACCGGCGCCGTATTACCCGAGTCGCTGTTCAACAAAATGAAGGCCGCACAACACGTGCTCGAAGGCAATGCCACTATGCAGCAGGTATATTACGGTATGATCGATTTCACTTTTGAAGATAAATACGACAGCATCCGTGGTATGAACCTGGTGGACGTAACAAAATCACTCTACCGCGTTACACAGATTCCTTTCCCCGAAGGCAGCCATTTTATTGCATCCTTTACTCACCTCAATGGCTATGGCGCGAATTATTATGGCTATCTCTGGTCGCGCGTTTTCGCCCAGGATATATTTTCCGTCTTCACCCGGAACGGCGTGATGGATACTGCCACAGGGGAACGTTACAGGAAGGAAATTCTGGAGGTTGCGGGCAGTCAGCAGGAAATGGATATGCTGCGCCGATTTCTTGGCCGTGAACCGAATTCAGATGCGTTTATGCGGTCGATTGGATTGTAGAAGCGAAGTTGAAGGGAAGTTTACGGTATATGGTGTATAGTTTATGGTTTATGGTATTTACCATACACTATACACCATACACCATACACTATTCACATAAACCTGACTAAAGCTTCCTGATCTTAATATTCCTGAACCACACATCGTGACCATGATCCTGCAGGTCGATATGGCCTGACTTGTATTTTGCAAAGCCGGGCATCTTGGCAAATTTGCTTCCCTTTACCAGGTCATTCCATTGCTTATCCCAAAGGGTGGTGGTAACGGTCTGCACACCATTGAGGTAGAGAGTGAGCTTGCCATGATCCAGTCTTATTTCCGCATCATTCCATTCGCCTACGGGGCGCACAGGCTCACTGGAAGAAGAGATCAGGTCGTAGAGGTCGCCCGCCCGATGTTTGATTATTTTACCGTCGGGATGGCCGTCATTGTCCAGAATCTGCATTTCGGGCCCCGTCAGATAGGGTGCATCGTATTCCGGTGATTCATGCACGAGGAACATGACACCGCTGTTTCCGTCTTTTGAGATTTTCCATTGCAGCTTCAGGTCAAAATTTTCAAAGACTTCATCGGTGCAAATATCTCCTGCCTCTTTTTTAAC
>Ga0207691_10001274_pt1 | contig 25200 bp, 27 predicted proteins | sample KBSM13metaG_FD_184327 | JGI IMG/M metagenome (GOLD analysis project Ga0207691, IMG submission 184327) | Miscanthus rhizosphere microbial communities from Kellogg Biological Station, Michigan, USA - KBS M1-3 metaG (SPAdes) (version 2) | ecosystem: Host-associated > Plants > Roots > Rhizosphere >...
TGCTCGGCGCCTATTGCGTCTCGAAGGCGGCCGACCTCCAGATGGCACGCAACCTCGCCGTCGAGTACGGGCCGAGCAACGTGCGCGTCAACTGCATCGTGCCGGGCCTGACCAGGACCGGGCAGGCCATCGTGGTCGACGGCGGCGTGACGATCTGATCCGAGGAGGAGCCCCTTGAGAGACCTGCGCGACCTCATCGGCCGGAACATGCTGTTTCCGGCGCTGCGCCTGATGCGTGCACAGATGCGACAGGTTTCCGATCCGCTCAAGTTGCGCGAGGCGGCCGCGAAACTCGATGCATTGGGCCGCCCGGCGCCCGATGTGCGCGTTGAACCGGTGATCGCCGGCACGGCGCCCGCGAGTTGGATCAGCGTGAAGGGCGGGCGGCGCGACGGCGTGGTGCTGTACCTGCACGGCGGGGCCTTCATCGCCGAAACGCCGATGTTCCACGGCGCGCTGCTGGCGCGCATCTGCCGCGAGAGCCGGTGCCGCGGATTGATGCCGAGCTATCGGCTCGCTCCGGAGCACCGCTATCCAGCGGCGCTGGACGACTGCATGGCCGCCTACCGCTGGCTGCTGGCGCAGGGACACGAGGCCGGGCGCATCGTCGTCGCGGGCGATTCCGCGGGCGGCAACCTCACGCTCGCGCTGTTGCTGCGCCTGCGCGACGAGGGCCTGCCGCTGCCGGCCGGCGCGGTGGCGCTCTCGCCGGTGACCGATCTCACCTTCAGCGGCGAGTCAATACAGCGCAACGACGGCGTCGACGACATGTTCAGCGCCGACGGGATGGACGGGCTGGTGCCCGTGTACCTGGCCGACCGCGCCCTGCGCACCCACCCGCATGTGTCGCCGGTGTTCGGCGACTTCGCCGGCCTGCCGCCGCTGCTGGTGATCGTCGGCAGCACCGAGCTCCTGCTCGACGATTCGGTGCGCGTGGCCCAGCGCTGGCCCCAGGCCACCCTGCTCGTCTGGGACGGCATGCCGCACGTCTTCGTCGGCTTCGACTTCCTGCCCGAGGCGCGCGAGGCCACGCAGCGCATCGGGCGTTTTGTCCGTGAGCGTCTGGCGCTCGAGGCCGAACCGGCTGCCGTCGCCAAGGACGAGGCCGACGTGGCACCCGGACGCGAAGCGGCATTCGCCGAGGGCGGGGAACCGCATCCGCCTCGGCGTCTCGGCGTCATGGCCCGGCGGTACCTGGCGATCGCGGTGATCAGCGGATCGATGTGGCTGGCCGTGATCCTGTGGGGCATGGGCCCGCTGCTGCTGTTGGCGCATCCGGTCGTGTGGGTCGCCGCGCTTTCTCTCGGGGCGATCTGGGCCGTCGCGGCACTGCTGTTCCTGCGCGCTTCTTTCGGAGCACGCATCGGGCCCAGGAAGCCCCGTTCGTGACCCGAGACGATCGATCGACCTGGCTTGCGGAGTCCAGAGCGCCGCGGCGCCTTTTGTAGGATGATGAAACCGGGAGCGAACATCGCCTGCGGCGTCTGCAGGTGAGGCCCAGCGTGGCCGCGCGCAAGCACGGCGGGAGTGCTGCCCCTGCGGCGGCAAGACCACCGTGCACAGCGGTCATCGAGCCCCGACCTATCTCGTGAACCGATCCTCGCTCCACCGCTCACTGCCCACCCCGTGGTGCACGAAGAAGAGCCCGTCAGGGTCGTACCTGTCCTTCACCGCCAGCAGCCGCGCATAGTTCGCCCCCCAGAACGCGCTCTGCCAGTCCGCCTCGAAGTAGTCGCTCTCCGAGACATACGAGCCCGGTGACGGGACAAGCCTCCTCAGCTCGGTCGCCGCCCGCGCGATGGCCTGCGCGTGCCGGTGCGCGGCCGCGACGTCGGGCTCGTGTCCGGCGACGCCCGGATACGCCGGTTGCTCCTCCGACCCCAGAATCGCGAGCGCGAACGCATCGAGCACCGCCGGATTCGTCGCCGTGTCGCGTGCCGCGGCCAGCGCGTCGGTCGGCGCGCCGGCGAGGCCCTTGTTCAGGTGCAGCGAGACGCGCCAGTGCCGGCTCGCCGCGAAGAGCGCATCGGCCAGCGCGGCGCGGCGCGCGGGCTGCAGCAGCGCCGCGGGGAGCCAGGTCGAGCTGTAGCCGTGCAGGAACTGGCCCGCCTGCCCCTGGTCGCCCGGCCAGAACACGTGGGTCGGCGGCGCGCCGGGCCGATCGTCTCTGCTGATGAAGCCGAGCGTGCGCTTGATGAAGGTCGGCGCCCAGAACTCGCGCGCTGACGTCGAGACGATCTTCAGGAGCGAGAACTCGGTCTTGAATTCGTCACCGGCGGCATCGACCGCGTCCATGAACGGCTGCCACACCGCCTGCGCCTGGCCGCGCGTCAGGCCCTGGAACACCATCGCGATGCCCAGGACGTCGCGAGGGAAGAAGCGGATCTGCTCGCCCCAGTGCGGGTCGACCAGGTGCTCGGCGCAGAAGTCGACGATCAGGCCGACGAGCCTGCGAAACGCCGCCGGCGACGCGGCCTTGATCGTCATGTTCACCGCGCCGAAATCTTCCGGCAGCGGATGCACGCGCAAGGTAAGCCGCGTCACGATGCCCAGGCTGCCGCCGCCTCCGCCCTTCAGCGCCCAGAACAGATCGGGGTGGCTGCAGGCATTGGCGACTCTCGTCTCGCCGTCGGCGGTGACGACTTCGGCTTCGAGCAGGCTCGCCGCCGCGAGGCCGTACTGTTTCGAGAAGCTGCCGAAGCCGCCGCTCTGGATCAGGCCGGCGACGCCGACGGTCATGCAGCCTCCGCCCTGCACGTAGCCGCCGGCCTTGGTCGTGACCGCGTCGTAGACCTGCGACCAGATCGCGCCCGCGCCGACCGAGACCGCGCGCACCGGCGCGGCGCGCTGCGCGCAGCCCTGCGCGACGAAGGCATCGTGGAGCGTGATCGCGTTCATCTTGCGCGTCCAGACCAGGAGCGAATCGGCCGCGTTCGACGTGCCCTGGTAGCTGTGGCCACCGCCCTTGACGACGAGGCGCAGCGCGTTCTGGCGCGCGAAGTTGACGGCGGCCACGACATCGGCGGTGTGGCGCGCGGCGACGGCGTAGACGCTCGGCGATGATTTCCACGCATCGACCCAGCCGAAGGTCTGCGTCAGGGCGACGTCGTCGCCGAGGGCGTACGGGTTCTTGGCGGTCTTGCCGAGGAGGTGCGTGCACGCGGCTCCGGTGGGCGCGGCGACGCATTCGTCGAACGGCGAGCGCACCTTGACGAGCGCGCCGCCGACCTGGTCGGCGAGCTGCTTCCAGCGTTCGGGCGACGGCCACGCGGGATCGCCGGGACGAACGCGCAAGGTCGGCGCGGCGGCGAGCGCGGAGCTGCCGAGGCCGACGAATGGAAGGCCCGCGGCGGCGAGGCGAAGGGAGCCCGCGAGCTCGAGCAGTCTTCGTCTGGTGAAGCGAGGGTGCGGCATCGGCGTCGGACTTGCGATCGTAGGGGAGCGCGTGCACGACAGGAAGACCTGCGACCGTTCGATTGCCAACTGCAGGAGCATGCGCAACACTGGCGCATTGCGGGCGACGACCTATGAGCGTGGCGAAGCGTGGCTGATGGCTCCGGCGCAGAGGCTCGGCCTTGACTGAGCCCGCTCGACTTCGCGAGAAGACGTCGTGGCGCGACGCGCTGCTGCGCGTGCTGAAGGCGTGGAACCGCCACCAGATCCCGAAGATCCTGGCCGCCGTCGTCGTGATCTGGATCGTCGGCGGCACGGCGCTCCACTTCGCGGAGATGGGCACGACCCCCGCTTACGAGACGTGGCGCGAGTCCCTCTGGAACGTTTGGGTCACCCTCTTCAGCGGCCTCGGCGAAGCGCCCAAGACCGTCGCCGGGCGGCTCATCGTTTCCGGCGTGCTTGTCGTCGGTGTCGCCCTGGCGGGCCTGTTCACCGCCAGCGTCGCATCCATCCTGATCGAACGCTCACTAAGGAGCCGCGAAGTGACCAATCTTGAAATGTCCGACCATCTGGTGCTGTGCAACTGGTCGCCGCGAGCGCTCGACTGGATACGGGAAGTGCACAGCGGCATCGTCAACGACACGCGGCCGGTCGTGATCGTCCACGACAACCCCGACGAAGTCGTGCTGCCCGACAAGCAGGACGAAGCCGCGTTCAACGACGTCTACATCGTCAAGGGCGACCCGGCCAACGAAGTGATCCTGCGCCGCGCCAAGGTTGCGCAAGCGCATTCCGTCGTCATCCTGTCGGACGACCGTCAGGGCGAGCACGCCGACGGCAAGACCATCGTGTGCTGCATCGCCGTCAAGAGCGTTTGCACGCAAGAGCGCCAGCCCAACATCGTGGCCGAATGCCAGGATCCGAAGTACCGGCAGCACATGCGCAAGTCGGGCGCCGACGAGATCATCTCGGCCGCCGACTTCGGATTGCGGCTGATGGCTCGCGCCGCGCTCTTCCACGGCATGACGCGCGTCTATCAGGAGCTGCTGTCGGTCAAGCGCGACGCCAACGAGATGTACCTGGTGCCGGTGCCGGCCCAGCTCGTCGGGATGGACTTCGTCGCAGCGGCAGCCGTGTTCCTGCCCGATCGCACGAACATGAAGGCCTGCCTTCTCATCGGGATCTATCGCGGCGAAGTCATGATGCTCAACCCGGTGGGCGGAGAAGCAGGGCCGTTGTGCGAGGGCGATGAGCTGATCTTGCTGAGCCAGAACCTGCCGGATCTCTCGCGGCTGCAGCCCCCATGATCGAAGAAGCGCATGCGCGGAAGCGGCTGCCGCTCGTCCGCATGGCCGGGATCCGGTCACGTCGCGAGGCCTTCGTTACTCTTTTGCATCACAGCCCGGCGGGAGCGACTCGTAGAGTGGCTCCATGCTTACTCGTATCGCGCCTGTCGTCTCGGTGGCGCTGCTTGCATTCGGCCTCGCGGCTGAGCCCGCGTGCGCAGCGCCCAGCGACACCGTCATTCCGGCGCACCGGACCCGCAGCGGCGCCTGGGTGCCCGCCAGCGTTCCTCCCATGACGCCCGGGACGCGGCTCGCATCCGGGCAACGCAAGGGTTCCAAGGCTCATCCTGGCGCAGCGGATCCGATCGCGCCGACGGTCCTCATCCCGCTGTTTGCCGAAGCGCGGCCGGTGCGCCACTAGCTCCCGTCACTTCGCCGCGTCTCGCGCGCAGCGAAAGCCGATGTCGTCGGCACGGGTGTCCGGCGATGCGTGGAAGCGCTTCGTCGAGCGCAGTCGCTCCGCGGGCTCCTGCCATCCTCCGCCGCGAATCCCCTTCCCCGGCCCGCTCTCGGGGCCCTTGGGGTTGCGCACGTCGCCGGTCGCGAAGCTCTCCGAATACCAGTCGGCCACCCACTCGCTGGCGTTGCCCGCGAGGTCCTGGACTCCTTCGCTGCTCTGTCCGGCGGCGTGGCTTCCTACGGCTGCGAGCCCGCCCTGGTACGGGCCCGATGCGCTGGTCGCGAACCGGGCACGGTCGGGACTCGGGGGCTCGTTGCCCCAGGGATAGGCCCGCGCGTCGGTGCCGCGCGCCGCGCGCTCCCATTCCGATTCTGTCGGCAGGCGCTTGCCGGCCCAGCGGCAGTACGCGTCGGCCTCGCGCCAATCGACGCCGACGACCGGCAGCTCGCGCGCCGCAGCCGCCTTGGCGTCGTCCCACCCGTCGGGCTCGCTGACCGCGCCGGTCGCCGCGAGGAACTCGGCGAAGCGCGCCGTCGTGACCTCGAAGCGATCGAGATAGAAGGCGTCGACGTAGACGCTTCGCTGCGGCGAGTCTGCATCGTCGCCCATCGTGAAGGTCGCTGCCGGGATGAGCACGGCGGGCGCGCCGTCCTTGCCGGCGGCGACCGTCTTCTGCCGATCGGTCGCGAAGAACCACGCCGCGATCGCGACGGCGACGACCACGACAGCCGCCGCGATCAACGCCGCTCGCTTCGGACGTTGCCGTGCCGTCGCGAGGCGATGCACGGCATCGACCACGGCGGCCGCGAGGTTGCCGGTCGGCTCAAGGACGGTGACGGCCTTGAGGTAGGCAGGAACGTGATCGAAGGCGACCGGCTCGACGGCGACCGGCAGCACGCGCCCGGAAGGATTGGCCCACTTCTTCTGCGCCAGGCCGAGCTCGGTGAGCGCGTAGCTGCCCGGCCGGATCGAGGCGGGACTCAGCATGAAGACGAACAGCTCGGCGCTCTCGACCGCGTCGATGATCCTCTGGTCGTATTCGGTTCCCGCGGGCAGGTCGTCGCGGTCGAAGAACACGTCGTGGCCCTGGGCGAGCAGCGCGAAGTTCACCGGCTCGACCAGGGCCCGGTTCTGCGAGGAGTAGCTCAGGAATATCTTCATCGGGCTGCGGCCGTCAACCTCGGGCATGCTACGGCCATCGCCGCAGCAGCCGCGTCGCGGCGCCCTTCCCTTGTATGGAGCCCCGGATGGTGCTGGACGACGAAGCCCTGATGAGACGAGCGCTGGCACTGGCGCAGAAGAGCCGTGACGAGGGCGGCTGCCCGATCGGCGCCGTGCTCGCCGATGGCGAGAGCGGCGCCGTTCTCGGCGAAGGTCACAACGGCCTGGTCCAGGAAGACAATCCGATCGTCCACGGCGAGATGGCGGCGCTCCGCAACGCGGGGCGCACGAAGGATCGCCACCACGCGACGATGTACACGACGCTGCAGCCGTGCTTCATGTGCGCCGGCACGCTGGTGCAGTTCGGCGTGCCGCGCGTGGTCATCGGCGATGCCGTGAATGCGGCGAGCGCCGAGACGATCGAGTTCCTGCGCGCGCACGGCGTCGACGTGACCGTCCTCGATCCGGCCACCAGCGCTGCGGCGCAGGGGTGCATCGCGCTGGCGGCGAAGTTCCGCGTCGAACGCCCCGAGCTCTGGCTCGAAGACTGGGGCGGCGAGCCCGATCCGGCGCTGCGGAGCCAGGCCTCCGCCATCAGCGAGCCAGGCCCTTCAGCGCCTTGATCCGCTTCCACAGCAGCGCCTTCGGGACCGTCGTCATCTGCAGCGCCTCGATGCAGCGGTCGAGGCGTTGCGGGCGGGCGCGCAGCGCCTCGATCGCCTTGTCGAGGTCGACGGCGACGCTCTTGCCGTAGGCCGTCTTCGCCTTGGCGAGCGCAGCGCGGAACAAGGCCGCGTCGGGCTGCATCATCGCCAGGTCGATCAGGTCGCGGCTCATCACCGAGTCGTCGCCCCAGCGGTCGGAGTTGGCGAGCAGCTTGCTCGCTGCCATGTCGAGCGGCGTGAGGGCGGCGACGCCGCAAATGTTGTCCGCCGCGCCCGGCACCTGCAGCGCGATGCGCCCCTCGCTCACGATTTCGAACTTGATGTCGATGCCTCCGCTGCGCAGCATCGTGCGGATGCCGTACTGGTCGGCCCGCACGTCGCGCGCGGCTTCGAGCAGCGCGCCCGGCCGCGCGATCGACTGCACGCCGCCCAGCCCGGTGAGCCGTTCGCGCAGCGCTCGATAGCCTCTTGTCTCGGAAACGAGGAAGTCGATGTCGACCGACTCGCGGTATTCGCCGTAGCGCAAGGCCATCGCCGTGCCGCCGCCGAACCAGCAGGCGTTGGCGGCGAGCAGGTCGGCGTCGAGCGCGCCGAGCAGCGCCGCGATGCGCCGGTGGTGCGGCCGCTCAAACAAGGAGTCGCCCTCCGCCGAGATGCTGCGCCAGCGCGTTGACGAGGGCCCGCTCGGCCGGATCGAGCGCGGCGGTGTCGACGTGGCGCCAGTTGCGCTCGTAGAGGCCGAGCGCATCCTCCGGCGTCACCGTCGAGACGCCGTGCAACTGCCAGGCGAGCTTCTTCAGCTGGGGGTAATCGGCGAGGCGGATGCGTGCCGGGAACGGCGCCTTGCCTCGCTTTGCACCGGCGCCGCGCCGGCGTTCGCGCGCCTCGACCAGCTCGAGCTCGAGGCCGACGGCCGTCGCCGCGCTGATGTACGCCCCCATCGTCACCGAGGGCTCGCCGCGCTCGATGCGGTGGAGCGTGACGCGCGACATCCCAGCCGCCTCGGCGGCATCGACGGCGCTGACCTTGAGCGCCTTGCGCCGCTCGCGGATGCGCTCACCGAGGGCGGTCAGCTTGGCGGCGACGTTGGCCGGAGCGAGGGGTGCGCGTGCAGGCATTTGTATCCCATTCTAGACAAAGTCGTGACTTTGTCAATAATGGGATACACAAGCCGGTGTCAGAGGTCCGGCTGGTAGCGCTTGACCATCTCCTCGCGCGTCTCGGCCGCGACGTGGATGCCGGTCTGGTCGCTGATCATCTTGCCGGCGGTCGGCAGCGCCGCGCGGTCGACCTTCGCGTCGGGCTCCCAGAGACGCGAGCGCAGGAACGCCTTGGCGCAGTGAAGGTACGCGGCCTCGACCACGACGCGGACGACGATCTTCGGCGCCCGGACTTCCGACGTGCACGCGGCGATGTCGTCCTCGGCGCGCGAGAGCACGGCCGTGCCGTTGACGCGCAAGGTCTCGTCGAAGCCGGGGATCAGGAACAGCAGCCCGACCCGACCGGTCGAGAGGATGTTTTCGAACGAGTCGAGGCGGTTGTTGCCCGGCGAGTCGGGAAGGAGCAGGTCGCCGCCGTCGGTCACCTTCACGAACCCGGGCGGCCCGCCCCGCGGCGACGCGTCGAGGTGGTGGGCAGCGTCGGTCGTCGCCAGGATGACGAACGGCGAGAGCGCGATGAAGGCGCGGCAGTGGACGTCGAGGCGAGCGATCTGCTTCTTCACTGCGCGCTCCTGCGGCAGGGCGTACAGCTCGCGCAGGGTGGCGATCGATTCGATCTTCATGGTTTGGGCCCGGTCGACTCGGTGGGGAACTTCGAGGCTGGCCGCCGACCTTAGCATCCGGGCGATGTTCATCGGCCTGGCCCGCATCGTCGCCTGCTCGTGCGCCTCGGTTCGCCGCGGTGCGGCGCTCGCCGGCTCGGCTTCGCTTGCCGCGTCGCTCGCAGGTTCGGTGGCGTTCGCGGCGACGCGCATCCCCGCGCCGGCGCCGGCGCCTGCCGCCTCCGCTGCCGCGCCCGCCGCGGAGACCGGCTGGGTCCACGCCTATGCCGCCTTCGGCGCACCCAAGTACCCACGCGACTTCACCCACTTCGAGTACCTGAACCCCGAGGCCCCCAAGGGCGGTACGCTGTACCTGCCCAATCCCGACCGCCGCACTGCCTTCGACAAGCTCAACTACTACACCCTCAAGGGCAACGCGCCGGCCGGCGTCGCCCTGTTCATGATCGAGACGCTCGCGTACCTGGGCGCCGACGAAGCGCAGACGATGTACGGCCTGCTCGCCGAGGAGATGCGGGTCGCCCCGGACAAGAGCTCGATCACGTTTCGCCTCCACCCGAAGGCGCGCTTCTCGAACGGCGACGCGGTCACGAGCGAGGACGTGAAGTACAGCTACGACACGCTGACCAGCCCCTACGTGTCGCCCAACTATCCCACCGACTACGCCGGCGTCGAGCGCGCCGTCGTCGTCGACGCGCGGACGATCCGCTTCGACCTGAAGGAAAAGACCAGCGACCAGATGTTCAAGCTGGGGCGGCTCCCCGTGTTCTCGAAGAAATACGGCCTGAAGTCCGACGGCAGCCGCCCGACCTTCGACCAGATCGTCGACGAGATCCCGATCGGCAGCGGCCCCTACACCATCGAGCGCATGGACTCGGGCCGGCGCATCGAGTTCCGGCGCAACCCGGACTATTGGGCGAGCGACCTTCCCGTGCGGCGCGGCATGTACAACTTCGACCGCATCGTCTACCGCTACTACCAGGACGAAGACATCGCGATCGAGGCGTTCAAGGCCGGCGAGTACGACATCGTCCGGATGTACTCGGCGCTGATCTGGACGCGCCAGCTGCGCGGCGCGAAGTTCGACTCCGGCAAGATCGTCAAGCGCGCCATTCACGTCGGCACCGGCCAGGGGCTGCAGGCCTACGAGCTCAACCTGCGCCGCTCGATCTTCCAGGACATTCGCGTGCGCCAGGCGTTCGTGCTCACCTACGACTGGGAGACCAACAACCGCTACCGCGACTTCGGCCTGAAGCGCGCCAGCAGCGTCTTCAACAACTCCGAGTTCGCCGCCGAGGGGCTACCGTCACCCGGCGAGCTCAAGCTGCTCGAGCCGTTCCGCGACCAGATCCCGAAAGAGGTGTTCGGGCCGCCGTACCTCGCGCCGCGCACCGACGGCGATCCGCACGCGCTGCGCCGCAATCTCCTGCAGGCGCGCGAGCTGCTCAACGCCGCCGGCTGGAAGCTCGCTGCCGACGGCGTGCTTCGCAATGCCAAGGGCGAGCCGTTCGTCGTCGAGCTGCTGGCGCCTTCGAGCCAGGACACCGACCGGCGCATGCTGCCCTGGGGCCGCAACGGCGCCAAGCTCGGCATGACGATCCGCGCGCGCCGCGTCGACTACGCGCTCTTCGCCCGTCGCCTCGAGGAGTTCGACTTCGACATGGCGACGATCGTCGAGCCCGCCTTCCAGCTGCCCGCGGTGGCGGAGTACGTGTCGATGTACGGCAGCAAGGCGGCCGACGAGAAAGGCAGCAACAACCTGCGCGGCGTGAAGAGCGCGGCGGCCGACCACCTCCTCGCGGCGATGGCGAACGCGACCACTTTCGCCGACTTCCGCGACGCCTGCCGCGCCTTCGACCGCCTGGTGATGTGGAGCTACTGGCAGATGCCCGAGCTCTACTCCGACGACGAGCGCCTCGCCTACTGGACCAAGTTCGGCATCCCGGCGGTCCAGCCGCTCCACTTCCAGACCGATCTCTCGATCGACGTCGATACGCGGCTCGCCTGGCCGATCACGTCGTGGTGGGCCAAGGACGCGGAGAAGCGCTGAAGGCGACGCCGACCATGCTGAGCTACATCCTCAAGCGGATCGCCCTGATGCTGCCCACGCTGCTGGGCGTGCTGACGGTGGCGTTCGTCATCATCCAGTTCGTTCCCGGCGGGCCGGTCGAGCAGATGATGACGCAGGCGCGCATCGGCGCGGGCGGCGCCTACAAGGCGCGCGGCGACATCGACGCCAAGCAGATCGAGGCGCTGAAGAAGCTCTACGGCTTCGACAAGCCCGCGCCCGTGCGCTACGTCGAGATGCTGAAGAACTTCGCGACCTTCGATCTCGGCACGAGCTTCATGCAGAACAAGCCGGTCTGGTCGCTCATCAAGGAAAAGCTCCCGGTCTCGATCAGCCTCGGCTTGTGGACCTTCCTGATCTCGTACCTGATCTCGGTGCCGCTCGGCATCGCCAAGGCGGTGCGCGAGGGCTCGCGTTTCGACGCCGTCTCGACCTTCTTCGTGATGTTCGGCTTCGCGATCCCGGGGTTCGTCCTCGGCGTGTTCCTGATCGTGCTCCTCAGCGGTGGAACGTTCTGGGAGCTCTTCCCCCTGCGCGGCCTCACCTCCGACAACTGGCACGAGCTGAGCTGGGGCGCGCGCATCCGCGACTACTTCTGGCACCTGGCGCTGCCGCTGACCTGCCTCGTCGTCGGCAGCTTCGCGACGGTGACGATGCTGACCAAGAACACCTTCGTCGAGGAGATGAGGAAGCAGTACGTGCTGGTCGCGCGCGCCAAGGGCCTGGCGCATCCTCGCGTGCTCTGGAAGCACATCCTGCGCAACGCGCTGGTGCCGCTGGTGACGGGCCTGCCGGCGGCGTTCATCGGCGCCTTCTTCACCGGCGCCCTGCTCATCGAGACGCTGTTCTCGCTCGACGGCCTCGGCCTCCTCAGCTACGAAGCGATCGTCCGGCGCGACTACCCGGTCGTGCTCGGGTCGCTGTACCTGTTCACGCTGATCGGCCTCGTGGTCAAGCTCATCGCCGACGTGCTCTACGTCGTCGTCGACCCGCGCGTGCAGTTCCAGTCGGTCGCCAAATGACGGCGGCCGCCGCAGCGCGCACCCATGCGTCGCCGAACCGGCGCATGTGGAACCGGTTCCAGCGCAATCGGCTGGGCGTCTGGTCGCTGCGCTGCTTCGTCGCGATGCTGGTGGTGAGCGCCTTCGCCGAGGTCCTGAGCAACGACAAGCCGCTGGTCGCGCGCTACGACGGTGAGCTGTTCTTTCCGATCGTTCACAACGATCCCGAGGTTCGCTTCGGCGGCGACTTCCACACGCCCACCGACTGGAGCGACCCGTTCATCACCGAGCAGTTCGCCAAGCCCGGCAACTGGATGCTGCGCGCGCCGAATCGCCATTCGGCGAGCTCGACCGAGTACTTCTCGAAGCCGCCGAACCCGAGCTCGCCCGATGCCGCCCACTGGCTCGGCACCGACCAGGTCGGGCGCGACGTGGTGGCGCGGCTGCTCTACGGCTTTCGCGTCAGCATCCTGTTCGCCTTCGCGCTCACCGCGATCGGGCTCGTGATCGGCCTCGCGGCCGGCGCCGTGCAAGGCTACTTCGCGGGCCGCATCGACCTGACGGCGCAGCGTCTGATCGAGATCTGGTCGTCGATCCCCGAGCTCTACCTGCTCATCATCTTCGCGTCGATCTTCCAGCCGTCGATCGGGCTGCTCCTGATCCTGCTGTCGCTGTTCGGCTGGATCGGCCTGTCGGACTACACGCGCGCCGAGTTCCTGCGCAACCGGTCGCTCGAGTTCGTCAAGGCGGCGCGGGCGATGGGCCTGTCGAACCTGCAGATCATCTGGCGCCACGTCCTGCCCAACTCGCTCACGCCGGCGATCACCTTCCTGCCGTTCCGGATGGGCGCGGCAATCCTGAGCCTGGTCGCGCTCGACTACCTCGGCCTCGGCGTTCCGCCCGACGTCGCGTCGCTCGGCGAGCTGGTCAAGCAAGGCAAGGGCAACCTCGACGCCTGGTGGATCATCTTCCCCACCTTCGCGCTGCTCGTGCTGACGATGCTGCTGCTGACCTTCATCGGCGACGCGCTGCGCGACGCCCTCGACACGCGCAAGTCATGACGACGACGCCGCTCCTCGAGGTCGACCGGCTGAGCGTTCGCTTCGGCCCGAGCAAGGTCGTCGACGACGTGTCGTTCTCGATCGCGCCGGGCGAGAAGTTCGCCCTCGTCGGCGAATCCGGCTCCGGCAAGTCGATCACCGCCCTGTCGGTGCTGCGCCTCGTCGACGGCGCGGAAACGAGCGGCGCGATCCGCTTCGAGGGCAAGGACCTGTGCCAGGCGTCGGAGCGCGAGATGCGCGGCATCCGCGGCACCGAGATCGCGATGATCTTCCAGGAGCCGATGACCGCGCTGAACCCGCTGTTCACGGTCGGCAACCAGATCGGCGAGGTGCTCGAGACGCATCTCGGATTGCACAAGAACGCCGCGCGCGAGCGGGCGATCGAGCTGCTGCGGCGAACCGGCATCCCCGAGCCCGAGCGGCGCGTCGACAACTTCCCGCACCAGCTCTCGGGCGGCCAGCGCCAGCGCGCGATGATCGCGATGGCACTGGCGTGCGAACCGAAGCTCCTGATCTGCGACGAGCCGACGACCGCCCTCGACGTCACCGTGCAGGCGCAGATCCTCACCCTCCTCGACGCGCTGCAGGCCGAGATGGGAATGGCGCTGCTGTTCATCACCCACGACCTCAACCTGGTGCGGCGCTTCACCCATCGCGTCGGCGTGATGGAGCGCGGCAAGCTGGTCGAGGTCGGCGCCACCGAGTCGGTGTTCGGCCAGCCGCAGCATGCGTACACGAAGAAGCTGCTCGCCAGCCGGCCGCGGCGCGAGGTGCAGCCGCTGGCCGGCGATGCGCCGATCCTGCTCGCCGCCGAGGACGTCGGCGTGACGTTCTCGATCGCGCGCGGCTGGTTCGACAAGCGCGGCTTCGCCGCCGTGCGGAACGCCGCGCTTCGCCTGCGGCGCGGCGAGACGCTCGGCATCGTCGGCGAATCGGGCTCGGGCAAGACGACCCTCGGCATGGCGCTGCTCGCCTTGCAGCCGATCTCGGCGGGAACGATCGAGCTCGACGGCCATCGGATCGACAACGCAGCGCGCGCCGCGCTGCGGTCGATGCGCAAGCGCGTCCAGGTCGTGTTCCAGGATCCGTTCGCGTCGCTCAGCCCGCGCATGACGGTCGGGCAGATCGTCGGCGAGGGGCTGGCCCTGCATCGCGCGGACCTGTCGAAGGCCGCGCGCGACGCCCTCATCGTCGAGATGCTCGACGAGGTCGGGCTGAGCGAGGCGCAGGGGGTTAGCGACGTGCTGCAGCGCTATCCGCACGAGTTCTCGGGCGGGCAACGGCAGCGCATCGCGATCGCCCGCGCCGTCGTGCTGCGGCCCGAGATCCTGGTGCTCGACGAGCCGACGTCCGCGCTCGACGTGTCGGTGCAGCAGCAGGTGCTCGCGCTGCTGGCGCGGCTGCAGCGCCACTACGGCCTGAGCTATGTCTTCATCAGCCACGATCTCGCCGTCATGCGCGCGATGGCGCATCGCGTGATGGTGATGAAGGACGGCGCGATCGTCGAGGAAGGCGAGGCCGAGGCGCTGTTCGACGCGCCGCGCGAGAGCTACACGAAGGCGCTGCTCGCGGCAGCGCACTTGGCCTGACAGCGTCGCCGCAGCGCTGGACGACGACGGTCAGCGGCGAACTTTGCGCTCGACCGCCCGCGCGCCCGACCTCGTCATGCTGGCGAGGACGCCCATCAGCACCGCGCCGACACCCGCAGCGATCAGGATCGCGCGGATCGGATCCTCGCGGGTGTAGTCGGCGACCGCGGTCGTCGCCCGCTCGCGAACCTGATCGGCGGCCGACTGCAGCGTGGCCTTGGCCTTGCCCACGGCCCAGTGCGCCGCGGCGCCGACCTTGCTGCTCGCGTCGTCGACCTCGTCGGACAGGGTGCCCAGGACATGTCCGGCTCGGCCCTCGGCCGACTCGACGGCACGTGCCATGGCAGCGGCCATGTTGACGGTCTCCTGGCTTTGTGTGCCCATGTACTTCAGCGGGCTCGGATCGGTGGTGGTGGTCGTAGTCATCGGTGGCCTCCGGGTCGAAAAGCCCAGAATGCCCCCGGCGGCTCGGCCTTTGCGACGGGAGACGCCGGTGCGCGCTGTAGGACCTTTCCCGCGCGCGACCGCCGCTGCGGACAACGCGCCGCCGGCCCCCGGTTCGCTGCCGCTCAGGCGTAGTCGGGCCGGACTCCGGTGATTCCCCACTCGAGGCGCACCATCGGGTCGGGCTCGCGCAGGCGGAAGTCGACGTAGGTCATCGCGCGCAGGAAGATCGGCAGGTCGGGAGCGCTCGGCGCGTTGTCGAGCAGCACCGGGATCACCGCCGAGCGTCGCGCGACGAACTCGCGCAGGAAGCCGTAGATCTCCTGCTCCTGCCACGGCCCGACGCCGGCGAGGCCGACGAAGACCGCAGCGCTGCGGATCTGGCCGATCTGCTTTTCGAGCAGCGGCTGCCAGGGCTGCCCCGGCGGCAGCTCCCATTCGTCGAGCCAGGGCAGGACGCCGCGGCCCCGCAGCGCCCGCGCGATCGCCTTCACGGCCGGCTTGTCGGCGCTGTTGTGGCAGAGGAAGACGTCGAAGCGCCCCTCGGCGCGCTTGGTCTCGAGCAGGCGCTCGGCGATCGCCTCGCGCGATGGTGGCGGCGGCGGAGCGGCGGTTGCCGGCGGGGTTGACGCCATGGCCGGTGGCGGCGAGGCCGACGCAGGCGATCGCGCCGGTGCCGTCGCAGCGGCCGGGGTCGCGGCCGAGGCCGAACCCGCAGCGGCGGGAAGCTGACCGGCGTGCTCGCGCACCGAGCCGCCCAGCCGCGCGAGCGACGTCCAGTCCTGGCCGTCGCGCCAGGCGGCGAACCACGGGCCGCTGCGCGCGACGTCGGCCGCATCGGCCCAGCGCATCGCCGCGGGCGCGCCGTTCGCGACGAGCCGCTCGGCGAACCCGGCGAGCGCCCGGGGCGAACCGTCGCCGTCGCGCGGCACCAGCACGACGCCCTCGAGACTCGGTGCCGCCGCGAGCAGGCCGGCCAGATGACGCACGTTCACCGCGCGCGGCTCGGGCCCGGCGCTGCTCGCGAGATCGATCGTCGCGTGATCCGCGCCGCGCGACTGGCCGTGGCCGATCAGAACGATCAGCCGGACGTCGCCCGCCGCCAGTCGAGCCCGCAGCGCATTTTCCGACGCGACCGGGGCCAGCCACTCCGCCTCAAGGCCGCCGGTGCGGGCGGCCTCCGCGATCGACCGCCACGGCAACGACTCGGGCGCGATCTGCGGGGCGACGATGAGCACGCGGCCCGGCATCGCGCGTCGTCAGCTCAGGGCCGGCAGCGCCGCGCCGCAGCCGACGCAGAACGCCGCGCTCGCGCCGCAGCCCGCGCCGCAGCGCATGCAGAAGCGCGCGACGCCCGCCGGCAGGACCAGCGGCACCTCGGCCGGCTTGGCGAGGACGCGCTCGTAGCCGCCGTCGTCGACCCACTCGAGGCACTCCTTCGCGCGCAGCACGGTCCACGGATGCGTCTGCCCGGCCGTGCTGAGCCACTTCGCGAACCAGCTCAGCTTGTCGCTGTCCATGCCTTCGAAGGCGCGCGCCTGGGCGACGAAGTCGTCGACGTTGATCTCCTTGCTGTAGCGCTGCGGCAGCCCGGCCAGCTTCATCAGCGCGCCGAGGACGACCTGGAGGTCCTGCACGACGAGCAGGCCGGCGCGATCGGCGGTGTGCTCGGACTTGCGGCGCCAGTTCAGCAGCGCGACCTGCACGCCGGCGCCGAGCAGCGCGCCGACGCCGAAGGTCGCGTCGCCGATCGCCTCGGTGATGACCGGCAGGAACTCGGCGATCTGGTAGTAGAGGACGTGGCCGCTCTTGACGTGGCCGAGCTCGTGCGCCATCACGAAGCGCAGCTCGTCGTCGTTGAGGAGGTCGATCGCGCCCGAGTTGAGGACGACGATCGGCTTGTCGACGCCCGCCGTGAACGCGTTGATCTCGCCGCCGGCGCCGACGTAGAGGTCGGGAACGAGCGGCAGGTCGAGCGCGTGACAGGCGTCGACGAACATCTCGTGCAGGTGCGGGAACGTGTCGGCGGTGACGCGTAGGTTGCTGCCGGTGAGCTGCACGCGCAGCAGCCGCTCGAAGCCCCATTCGTTGCACTTGCGGACAAGCGTGTCGAGGCCGTGCGTGTCCTGCAGGATGTCGAGCGCCTCGCGGTCCTCCGGGTGCTCGTAGGCCTGGGAGCGCAGCCCCGGCAGCGGGCGCCGAGCGACCGCGCTCACGCGCTCACCAGGCTTTCCACTTGCCGCTAGCGACCTGGTAGGCGTCGATCATCGACCAGATCCAGACGCCGAAGCTGACCAGTCCGCCCGAGGGAATGGCGAGCAGGATCGACCCGGCGGCCATCGCCAGGCCCTTCTTCCAGTCGCCGTTGTAGAACTGGCCGCCACCGAAAGCGCCGAGGAAGATCGAAATCACCAAGGCGACGGTCGGGTTCTTGCCCGTCACGACCTGCCCGCTGCTGCTAGCGGACGGCGTTCGCATCGTGCCGGCACCGGCACCGGCGCCGGTGCCTGCGGCGGGCGCCTCGACCGCCGCGAGGGCGGCGCCGCACTTGGCGCAGAAGCGCGCCGAATCCTCGTTCGATGTGCCGCACTTGGGACAGAACATGGTGGCCTCCTGCGCCGAGCGACGAGCCGGGATGAGCGCGCCGGTTGGCGCTGATTCTCCGCACAGATCGGCGCTTGACACAAGGGCCAGCGACGGCCCGGCTGGCGCCGCGACCTACAACGCGGCTTCGCGCGCTCCGACCTTGCCGGCGCGGCTTCGGGAGGACGATGGCCGCGCCATCAACCCGGGAGCTTCGCCGCATGGACATCGCCGTCAAGGAGCCTGCGCGCAACTATGTGATCGCCGCGTGGGTGATCGCGGCCGCCCTCCTCTGGCTCGTCCTGCGCTTCGACCTGTTGCCGGCGCTGCTCGCCGGACTGCTGGTCTTCGAGCTGGTCCACGTCCTGACGATGCGGCTGAACTTCGTCCGCGAGCGACGCGCCCGGATCGTCGCGGTCGCGTTCATCGCGGCCGTCGTCGTCGGCTTGCTCACCCTCGCGACGTTCGCATCGCTCCTGTTCTTTCGCAGCGACACGGGCGGCTACGTCCTGCTGCTGCGGAAGTCGGCCGAAGTCCTGCAGACCTGGCGCGACATGGCGCCGCCCTGGCTTGTCCACACGCTGCCGACCGACGCCGAGGGGCTGCAAGGCAGCATCGTGGCGTGGCTCAAGGAGCACCTCGCCGCCGTGCAGACGTTCGGCCAGGAAGGAACGCGGTTCCTGATCCGGGTGCTGATCGGCATGGTCATCGGCGCGCTGATCGCCTTGCGCCAGGCCGATCCGCCCGTCGACTACCGGCCGCTCGCGCTCGCGCTCGCCAATCGCGCCGACCGCTTCGGCGAAGCGTTTCGCCACGTCGTCTTCGCCCAGGTGCGGATCGCTGCGCTGAACGCGGCGCTGACCGCCTTCTATCTGGCGATCGTGCTGCCGCTCCTCGGCATCCACCTGCCGCTGGTGAAGACGATGATCGCGATCACCTTCATCGCCGGGCTCGTCCCGGTGTTCGGCAACCTGGTCTCGAACGTCGTGGTGGTCGTCGTCAGCCTGAGCGTCTCGCCCTACGTCGCGCTCGGATCGCTGGTCTATCTCGTCGCGATCCACAAGCTCGAGTACTTCCTCAACGCGCGCTTCGTCGGCACGCGGATCGAGGCGCGGGCGTGGGAGCTGTTGCTCGCGATGCTGCTCATGGAGGCGGCCTTCGGCGTGGCCGGCCTGATCGCGGCGCCGATCTACTACGCGTACCTCAAGGACGAGCTCACGGCCAGGCACTGGGTCTAGCGCGGCCGTCGGGTCGCGCGGAGGCGCGTAGCAAAAAGCAAGCCGTTGCTCGCGAGGGTCTTCGGGCGGGCGCGGTGCTTCGATCCCCCTCCTGTGCTAGCGCCAAAACCTCGGATACGTTTTGAAACGTCATCACCGGCGTCCCTGGAAAAAACAGCCCAAGTCTCGCGTTAAAACCGCCGCCCGAACCCGGCGTTTCCGGGTGCCCATGGTTATTTGACGAACGATGCCTCTTTCCCGGAATGGATTCCTGACCTCGACGCGCCGGCTTCTCACAGGCTCTCTGACTCTCGCGCTGGCGTACCCCTTGATGACCGTGGCCCAGGAAAGTGGGCATCTCCGGAGCGCTTCGCAGACGAGCATTCCGGGACCGTGGCAGCTCTACTCCACTGCCACCGGCCTGGATCTCGCGCTCTACGCGGATTTCGCGACCTGCCGGCAGGCCGCCGTCACCGGCCCCGACATGTCGTGCAAGCCGGCGACGATCGTCGTTCCCCCGGGTCCGACACCGCCGGTCGTGCAACCGCCGATCGTGACGCCGCCGACGATGAACAGCGCCTTCCGCATCGACGCCAGCGCCATCCCGAAAGGCGCCACCGGCAATGCCTTCGACCGGCTGCAGTTCACCGGCGAAGTCGGCACGCCGTCGGACATCGGCCAGTTCCGCATCCCGTGCGCGTATTCGCACATGTCGTTCGACGATCCGATCGTCTACCCGGGTCGCCCCGGCGCGGCGCATCTCCACACCTTCTTCGGCAACACCGGCACCAACGCGTCGAGCACCGAACAGTCGATCCGCGACACGGGGAGCTCGACCTGCCTCGGCGGAACCATCAATCGCACGGCGTATTGGGTGCCGTCGATGATCGACACCGCCACCGGCAAGCCGATCGCTCCCGACGTCGCCGTGTTCTATTACAAGCAGGGCTACACGCTCGCGCCTTCGAGCGTGATCCAGCCGATGCCCGCGGGGTTGAGGATGATCGCCGGCGATCCGACCAACTCCAGGCCGGGCAGCCCGGGAGTGCGCTTCAAGTGCATCGGCGGTCCCAACAACTCGAACGACCACTACGGGTCCGAGATCCCCAACTGCGACGTCGGCGCCCTGCTCTACCAGGAGATCTTCTTCCCGCAGTGCTGGGACGGCAAGAACCTCGACGCGCCCGACCACAAGAGCCACATGAGCTACGTCGTTCAGGTCACCGGGGGATACACGTGTCCGTCGACGCATCCGGTGGCGCTGCCCCAGGTGACCTTCAACATCGCCTACACGGTGCAGACGAAGGACGCGCCGAGGGCGTGGCGACTGTCCTCGGACACGTACGACACCAGCCTGCCGGCCGGGTACTCGTCGCACGGCGACTGGTTCAACGGCTGGAAGAAGGACGTCTCGGACCTCTGGAACGCCGCGTGCGTGCAGGCGACCAAGGACTGCCACGCGCACCTGATCGGCGACGGCCGGATGATGTATTGATCGCCCGCTCACGGGCGTGAAAGGCGCATCCGTGGCCGCGAGGGCTGGGCAGCCCCGCGGCCACGGTCTCGCTCAGGAGGTCGGCGGGTACAGGAAGTACTTCGAGACCGGGCCCCATTCGCTGCCCAGGATGCGCCACTCCAGGACGGCGTTCGGCGCGGCATCCTCGACCGAGATGTAGTAGAGCCGGCCGATGTCGAAATCGAGCGTCGACTTGACCCGCGCCGTCGTCAGGTAGACCTGGCCGCCGCCGCGAACGCGGAACTCGTGCTTGCCGGGCATCATCGAGACGACCCAGCCCTTGCCGTCGCGAAGACCGGTGCCGGGGCCGAGCTGGCCGCAGGCGCCCTTGGCGTGCGCCTGCTGAGCCTCCGCATCGGAAGGCACGGGAGGCCGGGCGGCGGCCGCTGACGAGACGAGGACGAGGGCCGCGAAGGTCGCGCCGGCGAGTCGGGCCCTGCACTGAAAACCGAGCGAACTCATCGTTCGACCTTAGCGCAAAACGAGCAGGCTTCGCTCGGGGGCGACGATTGCGCCGGCGCACTATGTAACGCGCGAGGCCCCCGCGAACACGGTGGTGTTCCAGCGGGGCACTCGACCTACATTCGGTTTCGAAAAGACGCTGGCCCCGCGAGCGACCGCCGGGTGGCCCCTGAAAGGGAAGAAGAAATGGACACCAGGACCTCGCTCTGTGGCCGTCTGGCGTTCGCCTGCCTGGTGATCGCCTCGCCCGCGTCTCACGCCGCCATCACGGTCTACACGTCTCAGACGAACTTCCTCGCCGCGGTCTCCGCGCCCGGCGTGGACACCTTCAGCGACATCTCGACGACAGTGCCGACCAGCAGCCCGATCAGCCGGGCCGCGGGGCCGTATACCTACAACGCGAGCAGCGCCACCGGCTTCTTCGGCGCCGGCACGCCGGCCAACCCGGCGCTGTCGACGAATTCCGACCTGGACGCGATCACCTTCTTCAACCTCGGCGGCGGCGCCAGCGCCATCGGCGGAACGTTCTTCGGCACCGACCTGCAAGGCGGCTTCGTCGCGTCCGCGGTGGTCCTGACCGCGACCGATACGCTCGGCGCAATCTCGACCCAGACCTTCGTCGCGACGCCGACGAGCTTCATGGGCTTCGTCTCGACCGGAGCGATCGCGATGCTCGTCTTCAGCACGTCGATGCCCGGCAACTTCGTCTTCGCCGCCGCCGACAACCTCATCATCGCGGCCGCACCCGTGACGCAGATTCCCGAGCCCGAGACCTGGGCCCTGCTGCTCGGCGGCCTCGCGGCGCTGCGCCTGCACGCGCGCAGAAGGCGCTCGTAGCGCCGACCGAGGCCCCGCCTCAGGACCTCGATTCCTCGGCGGCCGTCCGCCGCTCCCTGGCGAAGACTTTCTGCGCCACTTGCCACCTGCCCTCGATCTTCAGGAACGAGAGGTAGTCGGTGAAGAAGAGCGGCGGCAGCGCGCACTTGAGCTTGACGAAGGCCATCGTCGGCGTCGCGAGGTCGATCTGCAGAACGTGGTCGTGGCGCGAGAGTCCGCGCGCCTTGCCCGAAGGCCGCTCGCGAACCGCCTTCAGCCACTCGTCGCGCGCAATGGGGGTGAGGGTTCCGTTCTCTTCGTAGGTCAGGCTGCTGGTCGGATGGAACACACCGGCCAGCTTGTCGGCATCGCCTTCGTAGAGGCCGTCGAGGTAGTTCTGCACTGCCGCCTCGATGGCACGAATGTCCTGGTCCATGCACTGCTCCAAAATCGCGCCCGGTCGGCCGCGCGCTTGCTATCGTAGGCCGGCCCGAGGTCTGCCCGTCGCAGGTGACGACCATGTTCTTTCTCTGCTACCGCCGGAGCTCGCCGACCAGCACCAGCGCGACCGCTTCATGTCGCCGGCTACGGATTGGCCAAGGTGCGCGAGGAGGCAGGCCGAAGCGGCCAGATCTGAACCAGATCGCCGGCGCGACCCTCCGGGTCAGCGACGCAGGGCTTCGAGCTCGGTGCGCCGTGATGCCATGAGCAACCGGGTCAGCGCCTCGACGTCGTAGAGCGAGCCGCCGGTCGTCGTCGCGGTGAACCCCGCGGGCTGGGTCGGCAGGCCCGACCAGTACTCGGTCGACATCGACGAGTTGCCGACGGGCCCGAGCCGTGGCCGCTCGGTTCGCAGGCGCCGCAGCGCGCTTCGGAACCCGCTCTGGGTCATCTCGAAGCCGAGGGTTCGCAGTTCCTCGAGGATCACGACCTGCGAGACGCCGGCACGCACGGCCGTCTCGATCTCGGGCAGCACGTCGCGCAGCACCGCCGTCCTGGAACGCCGGGCGGCGTCCGTGGCAAGCGATCGAAGCCGGCTGGCTGCTTGAGCGGTGTCCACGATGGGTTGCACGATCTCCGTAGGGCGGCGGCGGCAATCTACGCCATTGCGGGGCCGGCGCGATCGATTCACACGATTGATTACCGTTGTTGCTGCTGCCGCACCACACCGGCGAGCGTCAACGGCGGGCGAACAGCGGCTGCTCGAAATGGGCCACGCGGGTCGCCCGGCCGGCGATGCAGAGCTCACGGAACTGATAGAGGACGGCCGCGGTCGGCGCCGCGATCCAGGTGTCGCCGACGGGCATCCTCAGCACGAGCTCCTCACTCTCGTCTTCGCGGTCGAGCATGGGCGCATCGGCACGCATGAACTCGCTCACCGGGATGCGATGGATGCTGGCGACCTCGGCCGGGTTCGCGACCAGCGTTCGCGCCGGCCCGGCCCAGACGACCACCGGCGTGATGGCAAAGCCCGAGCGGGTGATGAAGTCGTCGAGCCGGCCGAGGACGGCGCTCGGGTCGAGATCGAGGCCGACCTCCTCGGCCAGCTCGCGCAGCGCGGCCTGCTCCACGGATTCGCCGACATCGACGCGGCCACCGGGAAGCGCCCATTGGTCGGGATGGTGGCGAAGGTGCGATGCGCGCCGCGTCAGGATCAGCGCGGCTTCGCGGCTCCAGGTGCTCGGCGCGGGAATGCCGGCGAGCCGGGCTCCCTCGCCCTCTTCCGCGATCGCGACCGCCACGGCGGCGACGCGATGCGCGCCGGGGATGGCGCGGTGCAGCTCGAACGAGCCCAGGCGGCGCTCGACCTGATCCCTCAGCGCGTCATCGAACTGCATGGCAACCTGCGGTGTCGAGCATCCGCCCTTTTAGACGATCTCGCCCGAAGGCCGCGAAGACAGAGGCTGCAGCCACAGGTCGGCGGCGTCCTCCGCCGCCATCTCGCGCAGCCCCTCGATCCGCCAGAGCTCGGTGGCCGCTTCCTCGAGCGACGCCACGTCGACGTGGGGCCAGCGCCGACGCAGGCGATGCGCGCATCGCGCGACCCACTGCACGTCGATGAATTCGCTCGCGCTCCTGTCCATCCGCGATACTGTACATCCATACAGTCTTCATGGCACGCCCCGGATCGACGAGCATGTGGCTTGCCGGCACTGGGTTTCCAGTCTCAGGAGGTCTCAATGGACGACAGCACGGGAAGCGTTCCGAGCGCAGTGAGCGGCGCGCGCAGCCGGGAGGTCGCCGAGCAGATGCGCCAGCGCGCGCTGCAGGCGTCGGAAAAGGCGGCCGCCTATGCCCGCGACGAACCGATGAAGTCGCTTCTCATCGCGGCAGCCGCGGGCGCGCTGCTGATGGGCCTGCTCAGCCTGATGGTGCGATCGGACGACTAGTCGCCCCGGGTCACCGAACCGGCACGGGCGAGTGCTGGAGCGCCCACTCGCCCGGCTCGACCCACGACGCGGTCACCCAGAGCTCGTAGGCGTCGTTGCTGTCGTCGACGCAGACGAACATCGCCGACGTCCGCGTCGGCCTGACGATCGCCTTGCCGAACGCCCACGTCAGCCCCTGGTCGGCGAGCAGCTCTCCCACGTAGGCGGAGATGGCCTCCGCGCACGGGCACACGGCCCAAAAGCGCTCTTTCGACGCGACGACGACCACGATGGCAACCTCGCGGTCATCGTAGGTTCGCAACCCGGCGATGCCACCTGTAAGAGCTGACAGCTCACTTGCGTGGCTGGTCGACGCAAGGACCGGGCGGCCATTGCGGCGTGCATTGCTCGGTCCGCTCGGTCGAGGCAGCACACGCGGCGAGCAGCGCGATCAGGAAGGACGAGGCGAGGAGTCTGGACATGCCCGAACTGTAGAGCGATCCGGCCGATGCCAGCCGTCTTCTCGCACTTCGGTCCGGGTGGACGCATCAGCGCCGGCGCCGCCGCGCCGCCACCGCCGCAGCGAGCGAGCGCAGCACCGGCACCGTCTGGTCGAAGCCGATGCAGGCGTCGGTGATCGAGACGCCGTGCCGGAGCGCAACGCCGGGAACGAGATCCTGCCGCCCCGCCTCGAGGTGGCTCTCGATCATCAGGCCGAAGACGCGCCGCTCGCCGGCGGCGATGCGCTCGGCGAGATCGGTCGCGATCACGATCTGCTGCTCGTGACGCTTGCCGCTGTTGCCGTGCGAGACGTCGACCATCACCTGTTCCGGCAAGCCCGCAGCACGCAGCACGGCGCAGCTCGCCGCGACGCCGGCGTCGTCGCAGTTCGGCGCCTTGCCGCCGCGCAGGATGACGTGGCAGTCGTCGTTGCCGCGCGTCTCGAAGATCGCGGCGACGCCCATCTTGGTCATTCCCATGAAGGCGTGCGGCGCGCGCGCCGCCAGGATGGCGTCCGCGGCGACCTGGATGCTGCCGTCGGTGCCGTTCTTGAAGCCGACCGGGCAGCTCAGGCCCGACGCGAGCTGGCGATGGCTCTGGCTCTCGGTCGTGCGCGCGCCGATCGCGCCCCAGGCGACCAGCTCGGCGATGAACTGCGGGCTGAGCAGATCGAGAAACTCGGTGCCGGTCGGCACGCCGAGCCTCGTCAGCTCGAGCAGCAGCTTCCTCGCGCGCTCGAGGCCTTCGTTGATGGCGAAGCTGCCGTCGAGGTGCGGGTCGTTGATGTAGCCCTTCCAGCCGACGGTCGTGCGCGGCTTCTCGAAGTAG
>Ga0207691_10001275_pt1 | contig 25192 bp, 24 predicted proteins | sample KBSM13metaG_FD_184327 | JGI IMG/M metagenome (GOLD analysis project Ga0207691, IMG submission 184327) | Miscanthus rhizosphere microbial communities from Kellogg Biological Station, Michigan, USA - KBS M1-3 metaG (SPAdes) (version 2) | ecosystem: Host-associated > Plants > Roots > Rhizosphere >...
GCGAGCCTGGCCGGCGTGCGCGTGATCAGGATCAGGTCGCGAGCGCGCCCCTGCCCGATAAGCTTCTCGGTGGCGAGGCGGCCGTAGCGGCCGGACGCCCCGGTCATCGCGATCCTGGTCATGCGTGACGGTTTACGCCGCCGCGGCGAGCTCGGCGGCGCTCACCCACCAGCCGTGCACCTGCGGGCGCAGTCGACGCGGGATGGCGACCCTGGCCACCGGACCGGCACCCACGTTGCCCGCATCGAGTATCCACACGGCGTGGCTGAAGTCCGACGGCCCGGTCTGATGGTCCACGACCATGACAAGCCACCCGTCGTGTCCAGGCTTCGATGACGGGATGTGGACGGGCTCGTTGAAGCACTGGCCCGGCGGCAGCGCGAGCGCCTGCGGCGGCTTGCCGGTGAAGTCGAGCCGCAGCAGCAGGTTGAACATGGCACCCACCGGTCCGCCCAGAACCGGCGGGCCCCGCATGTCCGGGTTCATGGTCAACATCCAGGCGTGCGTGTACGGGCGGCCATGACGCGCGGCGGGAACAATCGGGAAATCCCCGGGCGGTCCGATCACCGTCTCGGTGACGGCATCGCTTCCGTTCTCCAGGTCGATAGTCCAGCGCGCAAGGCGACTGCCGGCTTCGGCGGGTGGCACGTTCAGACCCGAGGCCCGCTGGATGAACGGGAAGACATTGACGCTCGACAGACACTGGTCGAACTGGATGCGGCCGGCGTCGTCGTCGAAGGCGTTCATCATGTGGAAGCAGGAAACGCCCTTCGGTCCCCTGAACCAGCGCATTTCCGCGACATCGCCATAGCGCGGCATCACGCCTACCCAGCTGTCGCGGCCCATTTCGTGCACCCAGTGGTCGCCACCCGCTCGCACGCGCTCGGCATCGCAGGTGGTCGGGTAGATCGGGAACAGCGCATAACGCTCCGTGACGACGAAATCGTGCATCAGCGCGCAGTACGGCGCGTCGAACCACTGCTCGCGGATCAGGTTGCCCTGCTTGTCGGCGATGCAGTACGCGACCTTCGTCGACGCCAGGCCGTCGGCCTCGTAGCCGAAGAAGAACATCTCTCCCGTCTCCGCGTCGATTCGCACGTGCGCCGTCATCGTTTCGGACCTGAGCCTGCCGCTGAAGTCGTAACGACCCAGGGTCTCGAGCGAGCGCGGATCGATGCGGTACGGGCGACCGTCTTCCTTGGTCATCAGCAGGCGCCCGGCGTGCCAGACAGGCGTGGTGTTGGCGACCGTGCGGTCTACGCCCTTTGCGTCAGGCTGATCGGTGAATGGATTGCGGTACTTGCCGAACAGCGCGCGCCCCGCCGCGACCTCCACCCGGTGGCGCGCAGTTTGAACATATCGGATGGCAAAGCCCGCCGTGCCCCCTGTGAGCCGGACGGCCGACACCATGCCATCGCCCGAGAGGATGGCGCCGCCGTCCTCCACGAAGGGCGGGAAGGCCGGGTCAGGCACGGCCCGGAAGAAGACGCCCTCGACGTCCGGGGGGATGCGGCCCTCGACGGCGAGTGAGCCGATCTCGTACTCCTCGCCGAGCGGCGTGTTCAGTCCGATGTATTCGGGCGTGTTCGGGAACCGTCTCATCGCCGCTCCAAACTCTAACATTTGTTAGCAAGATGATGCAGGCCAGGGCCGGGATTGGCAAGGCGCCTCGGCCGGACCACGGGGCGGTGGGTCAGGGTGAGTTTCGACCGCTATTGTCCCGCCACCATCCGCATCAGCTGCCCTGTTAACCAGCCCCCGTAGGTTCCGAGCGCAAAGCCGAGCAGGGCGAGCAGCACGCCCACGGGAGCAAGCGCCGGATGAAACGCCGCCGCGACCACCGGCGTGCTCACGGCCCCGCCGATGTTCGCCTGGCTGCCGACGGCGAGGCAGAACATTGGTGCGCGGAGCCACCGTGCGGCGGCATAGATCACCGCGCCGTGGATCACGATCCAGGTGAGCCCGAGTCCGAAGAGCGCTGGATCTGTCGCGACCGCTCTCAGGTTCATCTGCATGCCGATCGAGGCGATCAGCACGTAGAGCAGCAGGGAGCCCACGCGCGAGGCCCCGACGAGTTCGAGGCGCCGGACTCGTGTGAACGACAGCGCCAGACCGGCGGTTGTCGCCATCAGGATAATCCAGAAGAACTCCGAAGCGAGGGAGGCTCGCTCGGCCCAGGCGATGCCGGTGAACGTACCTGCCAGCGGCCCGGCCAATGCGTGCGATAGGCCCATTGCCCCGAAAGCCACCGCGATGATGTACATGAGGTCGGCGAGCCGCGGCACACGCGGTTGCACGGTTTCGAACTCCGCCACGTGCTCGTGCAGCGTCGCGAGCACCGCGGTGTCGGCACCGAGGCGGGCGTCGAGCCGCGCATGGTTGGCAGCCACCCACAGCAGCAGCGCGAGCCACAGGTTCCCGATGATCACGTCGACCGCTACCATCGTTCCGAACAGGTTGGCGTCGATCACGAAAATGTCCTTCAAGGCCGCCTGGGTCGCGCTGCCGCCGATCCAGCTCCCGGCAACACCGGCGAGCCCACGCCACACATCGCCATCGACTACCTCGGGCGTGAGCACTTGCCAGAGCGCGAGCGCCACCGGGCCGCCGATGATCACGCCAGCAGTGCCTGCCAGGAACACCGCGAGGAGCTTGGGTCCCAAGCGCAGGATGCCCTTCACGTCGGTGGCAAGCGTCAGCAGCACGAGCGTCGCCGGAAGCAGGTAGCGCGACACGACCGGGTAGATCTGCGAGGTGCTGCCGTCAATGAGGCCGAGGGTGTTGTAGAGCGCGGGCATCGCGTAGCAGAGGAGCAGCGCGGGTACGATGCGGTAGAGGCGTCGCCAGAAGGGATGCGGCGATTCCGTCGTCCAGAAAATCGCGCCGAGCGTCGCGGCGAGCAGCCCGACCACGACCGCGTCGTTTTGGATGAGCGCAGCGTCCGTCATTGCCTCGCCCGGACGCGCGCAGGCCGCGTCAGCGGATGTAGCCCAGGCTCTCGAGCTTCACGAGGATCCGGTGCGCTGCCAGGTCCGGCGACAGGCTCCGCGTGTCGATGCGCATCTCCGGGTTCTGCGGCTCCTCGTACGGATCGCTGATGCCGGTGAACTCCTTGAGCGTCCCCGCGCGGGCCTTCGCATAGAGACCCTTCCGATCGCGCGTCTCGCAGACTTCGAGCGGGGTGGCGACGTGGATCTCGACGAACCCGCCGGACTCTTCCACCATCTCGCGCACCTGCCGGCGCGTCGCGGCGTAGGGTGCGATCGGCGCGCAGATCGCCACGCCGCCGTACTTGGCGATCTCGGAGGCGACGTAGCCGATCCTGAGAATATTGATGTCGCGGTGCTCGCGCGAGAAGCCGAGCTCGCTGGAAAGGTGCTTACGCACCATGTCGCCGTCGAGCAGGGTCACGCGCCGGCTCCCGATCTCCAGCAGCTTGACGAGGAGCGCATTGGCGATCGTCGACTTCCCGGAGCCCGACAGCCCGGTGAAGAAGACGGTGAATCCCTGCTTGTGCTTCGGTGGATGCGCCTTGCGTAGCTCCGCGATGATTTCGGGGTAGGAGAACCACTCCGGGATCTCGAGTCCCTCGCGCAGCCGGCGCCGGAACTCGGTGCCCGACACCTGCAGCGGGGTCATGCCCGGCGTGATCTCGTCCTCGGGCAGGAACTGCGCCTTCTGCTCCACGTACACCATCTCTCGGAAGGGCACCATCGTGACCTCGATCTCCTTCTCGTACTCGCGGAGCAGCCGCTGCGCGGCATACGGGTCGTAGTAGGCGTCGCCGTTCCGCGCGTTGCCCGGTCCGGCGTGATCGCGGCCCACGATCAGGTGCGTGCACCCGTAGTTCTTGCGGATGATCGCGTGCCAGAGCGCCTCCTTGGGCCCCGCCATGCGCATCGCAAGGTTGAGCAGGCTCAACGCGGTCGTCTGATCCGGGTAGTGCGCCAGCATGTGCTCGTAGCAGCGCACGCGCGTGTAGTGATCGATGTCGCCCGGGCGCGTCATGCCGACCACGGGGTGCAGCAGCAGGTTTGCTTCGCACTCGCGCGCGGCGCGGAAGGTGAGCTCCTGGTGCGCGCGGTGCATGGGGTTACGGGTCTGGAACGCGACGACCTTGCGCCAGCCCTGCTTCCGAAACCGCCCGCGCAGTTCCGCCGGCGAATCACGCAGCAGCTTGAAGTCGTAATGCATCGGCGGCTCGACGCCGCGCAGCTTGCCGCCCACGTAGACCGGCCCGGCGCGATGCTTCAGGAAATAGACCCCGGGGTGATGCTCGTCTTCGGTGCCGAAGACGTTCTGCGCCTCGGCGGTCTTGTCGGGTTCCCAGCGGTCGCCGACCTCCATGGTGGCGATCAGAACGCCCTCCGGATCGCGAAGCGCGATGTGATCGCCATCCTTGAGCCCGGCGGCGAAGTCGCGGCTCACATCGAGGTTGATCGGGATCGGCCAGACGACGCCCGAGGGCAGCCGCATGTCCTTCAATACCGCCTCGTATTCGCTGCGATTGAGATACCCGTCGAGCGGCGAGAAGGCGCCGTTCAGCAACAGCTCGAGGTCGCAGAGCTGCCGCGCGCTCAGGTTCCAGTTGGGGTAGTCGCGCGCCGCGGCCTTTTCCTTCTCGGCGGCCGACTCGGTGAGATAGAGCTCCTTCAGCGTGCCGCCGTGCGGCTCTTTGTATGCCCCCATCGATCCCCCGTCCTGCAGCATTCCGGTGCGACCTCGCCATAATAGCTGGCGGGCACGCGTGTCTTCCCGGCGAAGTGTTACGGCCCCGAACCCGAGGCAGGCCTCATGAACATAATCACGCGGAGTGCGCCGTGAACAGTGGTCTTCCGTGCCTTCTCTTCTGCGTTCTCCTCTCCAGCGGCCCCCGCGCGCTCGCCGAGCAGCCGGCGGCTCCCCGACCCGTGCCGGGGCACGCGCGCCTTGGATACTTCGTGGGCACCTGGCACACCGAGGGCGAGTTCAAGCCGGGCCCGATGGGGCCAGGCGGCAGGATGACGGCCACTGAGACCTGCGAGTGGTTCGAGGGAGGGTTCTCCATCGTCTGTCACTCCGAGGGCAAGTTTCCCGCGGGCCCGAACCGCAGCATCGGCCTCCTGGGCTACAGCGCCGAAGACGGCAAGTACACCTATTACGGAGCCGACAATTCCGGCATGACGATGACCACGGTCTCGCGCGGCACGGTGCAGGGCGACACGTGGACCTACGAGGACGAAAGCACGATGGGCGGCCGCCTGATCCGGACGCGCGTCACGATGAAGGAACTGTCGCCGACGTCGTACACGTTCCGGATGGAAGCGCTGGGCGCGGACGGCACGTGGGCGCCGCTCATCGAGAGCAGGGCGACGAAGGTCCGCCCGGAGTAGCGCTGCGGGCGGGGACCGCACGACCGCGGCTATGCCGCGCCGCGCTCCTTCTTCCGGGCGCGCGACATGTTCAGGGCCACGTCCTCGATCATGTCCTCCTGGCCGCCGACGGTCTTCTGCCGTCCGAGCTCGACCAGGATGTCGGCCGAGGGCACGCCGTACTTGGCGCCTGCGCGCTTGGCGTGCAGCAGGAACGACGAATACACGCCGGCGTAGCCCAGGATCAGCGAGTCGCGGTCGACGCGGATCGGCTGGTCCATCATGGGCACGACGATGTCCTCGGCGACGTCCATCAGCTTGAAGACGTCGATGCCGGTGTGCACGCCCATGCGGTCGAGCACCGCGTTGAATACCTCGAGCGGCGTGTTGCCCGCCCCGGCACCGAGACCGGCTACCGAGCCGTCGATCCGGCCGGCGCCTGCCTCGATCGCCGCCAGCGAGTTCGCGATGCCGAGCGCCATGTTGTGATGGCCGTGAAAGCCGATCTCGGTCGCGGGCGAGAGCTTCTCGCGCAGCAGGCCGATCCGCGCCGTGACGTCGTCGGGCAGCATGTAGCCGGCGGAATCCGTGCAGTAGATGCAGTTCGCGCCGTAGCTCTCCATCAGCTTCGCCTGCGCGAGGAGCTCAGGCGGCTCGACCATGTGCGCCATCATCAGGAAGCCGACAGTGTCGAGACCGAGCTTGCGCGAGCGCGAGATGTGCTGCTCGGAGACGTCGGCTTCGGTGCAGTGCGTCGCGACGCGGACCGTTGCGACCCCGCAGTCCTTGGCGAGATGCAGATGCTCGACCGTGCCGATGCCCGGGATGAGGAGCGCCGAGACCTTCGCGTTGCGGAGCTTGGGGATCACGCCGCGCAGGTATTCCTCGTCGCTGTGCGACGGAAAGCCGTAGTTGACCGAAGCGCCGCCGAGCCCGTCGCCGTGCGTGATTTCGATCAGCGGCACGCCGGCCGCGTCGAGCGCAGTCGCCACCGCGACCATCTGCTCGAGCGAGATGCGGTGCGCCTTGGCGTGCATGCCGTCGCGCAGGCACATGTCGTGCAGCACGACCTTCTTTCCCTTGAGATTCATGTAGGTGTCCCGGCCTCAGGCGGCCGTGGGTTGTGGAACGAAGCGGCCCGCGGCGATCTCCTCGGCGATCATCTCGCCGGTGCGCAGCGCCGCCGCCGTCATGATGTCTAGATTGCCGGCGTATTTCGGCAGGTAATCGCCCAGCCCCTCGACCTCGAGGTAGATCGACACCCGCTTGCCGTCGAAGACCGGTCCGTTCTTGAGCCGGTAGCCTGGCACGTATTTCTGCACCTCGCGGATCATCGCGTGCACCGAGGCGGTGATCCTCGCCTCGTCGGGCGCGCCCTCGGTGAGGCAGTGCACTGTGTCGCGCATGATGAGCGGCGGCTCGGCGGGATTCAGGATGATGATCGCCTTGCCGCGCTTCGCCCCGCCCACTTTCTCGATGCCGTGAGCAGTCGTGCGGGTGAACTCGTCGATGTTCCTGCGGGTCCCGGGACCGGCGGACTTCGAGGAGACGGTCGCGACGATCTCGCCGTAGGCGACGGGCTGCACGCGGCTCACCGCCGCGACCATCGGGATGGTCGCCTGGCCGCCGCAGCTCACCATGTTGACGTTCATCTCGCGCTTGCCGACCTGCTCGGCGAGGTTGACCGGCGGTACGCAGTAGGGGCCGATGGCCGCGGGCGTGAGGTCGACCACCACCACACCGCGCGCCTGGAGCTTGCGTGCGTTCTCGGCATGGACGTACGCCGAGGTCGCATCGAAGGCGATGCGGACGTCGTCGGCCGCGATGTGCGGCAGAAGTCCGTCGATGCCGTGGGCCGTCGTCTTGAGGCCCCTCTGGCGGGCCATCGCGAGACCCTCGGACTTCTCATCGATACCGACCATCCAGACCGGACGGATCCACTCGCTGCGGAGCGCCTTATATAAGAGATCGGTGCCGATGTTGCCGGACCCGACCAGCGCCGCGTTTACCTTCGCTCCCATCTCAGCTCCATTGTCGCCCGCCGCCGCTGCAGTCTGCGCGCCGCTGTTCAACGCAATACGTTGTAAATCGCTTCGAATTTATATTGAATGCGTAGTCCCCGCAATCGTCCGTTACGAGTAGTCAAAATTCGCCGGGCGCGCCGGCGCTGGAGATCTTAAATGTCCCAGAACGAAATGCTCGCCGCCATGTTCGCGGCGCAGAAAGGCCCAGTGAGCGCCGAGCGCATGCGGGCGGCCATGGATGCGTATTTCGAGACCTGGCGGCGCAACGACATCGACGCGCGGCTCAAGCTCTTCATCGAGGAGCCCGTGGTCGAGGACCCGGTCGGCACGCCGGCGTATCGCGGCCGAGAGGCGGTGCGCGGCTTCTGGAAGCAGGCAGCGTGGCCGGGCGTCGAGTTCAACGCGACCTTGCACAAGCTCATCGTCTGCGGCCGCGAGGCGCTCGCGCATTTCACGATCCGGCTGGTCGGCGCCGGCCGGCCGACGATGAGCATCGAGGTGCACGAGATCGTGCGCTTCGCTGACGACGGGCGCATCGCGGAGCTGCGCGCGTTCTGGAACGAGAGCAACCTCGGCCTCGAGAGCTGAGCCGTGACAGACGCGGCGGCGCGCAACGCGCCGCGCGCAGCCGCGCGGTGCGTCACTCCGGCAGCGCGAAGGCGACTACCGCGTCGCCCAGCGTCGTGCCGAGATACTTGTGGCCGCCCGCGGCGATCACGACGTACTGCCGTCCGTCCGGCCGCACGCGATAGGTCATCGGCGTCGCCTGCGGACCGGCCGGCAACCGGCCCTTCCACAGCTCCTTGCCGCTCCGCAGGTCGAAGGCGCGCAGGAAGTTGTCGGTCGCGGCGCCGATGAACACGAGCCCGGAGGCCGTGATCACCGGGCCGCCGAGGTTCGGTACACCGAGCTCGAACCAGAAGGGGAACGGCGCGAGATCGCGCGTGGTACCGAGCGGCACTTCCCAAAGCCGCTTGCGTGACTTGAGGTCGATCGCGACGAGCGCGCCCCAGGGTGGGCGATTGCATGGCGCGCCGAGCGGCGACAGCATCGGCTCCATCTGCACCGCATACGGCGTCTTGAGCGCGGGGATCATGAATTCCCCTTTGGCCATGCGCGCATCGGCATCCTCGCGCGGGATGAGCCGTACCGTGGTCGCGACGTTGTTGCGATTGACGACCAGCACCCCGCGCGCCTCGTCGATCGCCGCGCTGCCCCAGTTCATCGCGCCCATGAAGGACGGCAGCTGCAGCGTGCCCTCGAGCGTGGGTGGCGTGAATATTCCGTCGTGGTGAAGCTCGCGGAACTGCGCGCGGCACTTGCCGCGGTCCCAGGGCGTAAAGCCCCACATGTCGTCCTCGGTGATCCGGTCCGGGCGTAACAGGAACGCCTCGTCTACTGGGAACGGCTGCGTCGGGGCGGGGGTCTCACCCGCGACCACCGTCTGCGGCACCGGGCGTTCCTCGACCGGGAACAGCGGCTCGCCGGTGACGCGGTTCAGCACGAACAGGTGACCCTGCTTGGTCGGCTGCGCGAGCGCGGGTACGTTGCCGGCCGGCGTCGGCAGGTCGAAGAGCACCGGCTGCGCCGGGACGTCGTAGTCCCAGATGTCGTGATGCACGGTCTGGAAGTGCCAGACGACCTGGCCCGTGGCCGCATCGAGCGCGACGACAGAGCTCGAGTAGTAATCGAGCCCGTCGCGCAACCCACCGAAGAAGTCGGGCGAGGTGTTGCCGGTCGGCACGTACACCAGCCCGCGCTCGACATCGGCCGACATGACGCTCCATGTGTTCGTTGTCCCGGAGACGTACAGCTCGCCGGCCTCGGTTGCGACCTTTTCCGGCCTCCCCGGCGGAACCGGATTCCATGACCAGACCAGCGCGCCGGTGTCGACGTCGAATGCGCGGATCAAGCCGGCGGGAATGTCGAGACGCACATTGTCCGCGACGCGCCCGCCGATGATCAGGTTGCGACCGACGATGACCGGCGGCGAGGAGACGCCGTACTCGCCCGGCTTGAACTCGCCGCGACCGCTCGCGAGGTCGATTTCTCCACCGCCGCCAAAGGCGGCGCATGGCTTGCCGGTCGCGGCATCGAGCGACAGCAGCCTCGCATCCTGCGTTCCCATGAAGATGCGCGCGGCGCAGGCGCTGCCGGCTGGTGCGTTCGCGTCGCGGAAATAGGTCACGCCGCGACAGGTGAGCAGTGTCTGGCCTTCGAGCCTGATCTTCGGATCGTGAGTCCAGAGCTCGCCACCGGTTTCCGGATCGAGCGCCACGACCTTATTGGTCGACGAGCACAGGAACATCCGTCCGTCCGCCACGATCGGTGTCGCCTCGAGCGCCGGCATCAGCAGGCCCTGGATCTTTGGCAGACCGCCGATGCGATACATCCACGCGATCTCGAGATCGCCGACGTTTGCGGGCGTGATCTGCGTGAGGGGCGAATATCGAAGCCCTGCCTGCGACTGCCCGTAATGCGGCCACTCCGAAACGGGCTCCGAGTCATTCTTCGGGCGCTCGGCGCAGGCGCCAAGCAGGCACACCGCAGCCGCAAACGCGCGCCGCCCCCGATAGTTCATCCCGTCCCCTCGATTCGCATTTGCGTAGTCTGGGGCTCTGATAATAACGAGATTCGCTTGCCAACGCGCGTAAAAGTTCCTAATCTCGCAGCAAATCGGACCCTGAGTCTTGCATCTGCTGCGGGCCGCGGCTCGAAGATTTCACCACCCTCACGCACCACTGTCAGGGGCGCACATGGCTGTCGCATCGCTGGGCTACATAAGGATCGAGGCAACAGATCTCTCCGCCTGGCAACGTTTCGGTTCCGACGTGCTCGGCTTCGCGATCGGCTCCAATGCGCCGTCGGACACGCTCTGGCTGCGGTTCGACGGCCGGCCGTTTCGCCTCGCCATCAGTCGCGGCGGGCACGACCGGTTCCTCGCTGCGGGCTGGGAATTCGCGAGCCAGGTCGACTACGAGCAATGCCTCGCGCGGCTCGAGGGCGCCGGTGTCGCGGTCAAGCGCGGCTCGGACAAGGACGCGGCCGCGCGTTGCGTACGCGCGGTGGCTTATTGCGCCGACCCCGACGGCAACCGCCTCGAGCTTTATCACGGCCGATCGCTCGATTACGCGCCGTTCGTGTCGCCGGCCGGTGTGTCCGGTTTTGTCGCGGGGCGGCAGGGACTGGGTCACGTGGTGTTGCCCGCGCCCGGGCTCGAGGCGACGCGCACGTTCTATATGGACCTGCTCGGCTTCGGGCTCACCGACGAGATGCATTTTCACTTTTCGCCCGAGCCTGAGGATCCCGGCCTGCACCTGTATTTCCTGCACGCGGACAATCCGCGCCACCACAGCCTGGCGCTCTTCCAGGCGCCGCACCCGGCGGGGCTCGTCCATATGATGGTCCAGGTGGCGACGCTCGACGACGTCGGCCGCGCGCTCGATCGCGTCCAGGCCGCGGGTTACCACGTCTCCTCGAAGCTCGGGCGCCACTCGAACGACGAGATGGTGTCATTCTATGTGCTGTCGCCCGGCGGCTTTGACGTTGAGTACGGCTGGGGCGCGATCGAACCCGACTGGAAGACCCACGTGCCGACGACGAGTCTCGTGCCGGATCTCTGGGGTCATCAATGGTCGCCGCCGCCGGCGAAGACCTGATCGCGGACGCGCGATGCTCGACAAGCGCATGACTCCGGCTGAGATCGTCGGCCGTCTCGAGGACGGCATGACGATCGGCATAGGCGGCTGGGCGACGCGGCGCAAGCCGATGGCGCTCGTCCGCGAGATCCTGCGCTCGCCGCTGAAGGATCTGACCGTGGTCTCCTACGGCGGGCCCGACGTCGGACTGCTGTGCGCCGCAGGGAAGATCCGGCGGCTGGTCTTTGGCTTCGTGTCGCTCGACGTCCTGCCGCTCGATGCGCATTTCCGGGCGGCGCGCCAGGCCGGCGCGATCGAGTGCACCGAGTACGACGAGGGCATGGTGCTGCTCGGGTTGCGCGCGGCGGGGATGCGCCTGCCGTTTCTCCCGACGCGTAGCGGGCTCGCCACGGACGTGCTGCGGGTCAACCCCTCGTTGCGGACGATCCGCTCGCCATACGAGGACGGCGAGGAGCTGCTCGCGGTGCCGGCGATCGAGCTCGATGCCGCGTTGCTGCACGTCACCGAGGCGGACCAGCTCGGCAACAGCGTGATCCTGAGCCCGGATCCGTTCTTCGACGACCTCTTCGCCCGCGCGGCGCGTGCGTGCTACCTCACCTGCGAGCGGCTGCTTCCGACCGACGAGATCTGCAGCCGTGAGAAGGCGCGTTACAACCCCTTCGAGCGCAGCGTCGTCACGGGTGTCGCTCACGTGCCGTACGGCGCGCACCCGACCGCGAGCACGCCCGGCTACGGCATCGATGTCGCACACCTCAAGGAGTACTCGGACGCCACCGGCGACGCCTGGCCGGGATACTGCGCGAAGTACGTCGACCTGGCCGATCACGCGGCCTACCTCGCCGCGGTCGGCGGCGCGGCGCGGCTCGACGCCATCCAGGCGCCGGTGTTCTAAAGGACGGGAGCGAATCGTGCAGGACTACACGCTCGCGGAGCTCTGCATCGTTGCCGCTGCCCAGGCGTGGCGCAACGACGGCGAGGTGCTCGCGAGCGGGATCGGACTGCTGCCGCGGCTTGCTGCATCGCTCGCGAAGCTGACCTTGAATCCCGCGCTCCTGATGACCGATTCCGAGTGCATGCTGGTTGCGGAGCCCGTCCCGGTCGGCCCCCGGAAAAATGGCTCCGAACCGCTTTTCGAGGGATGGATGCCGTACGCGCGCACCTTCGACCTGCTGTGGGGCGGCCGCCGCCACGCGATGGTCGGCCCCGTGCAGATCGATCGCTACGGGCAGAGCAACATCAGCTTCGTCGGTGAGTACGCGCGCCCGAAGTCGGCGTTTCTCGGCGTGCGCGGCTTCCCGGGCAACACCATCAACCACGCAAACAGCATGTTCGTGCCGAACCACAGCACGCGTGTGTTCGTCGCGGCGGAGGTCGATATGGTCGGTGGCGTGGGCTACAACGCGGCGCGTTGGCCCGGCGGCCGTAAGCCCGCCGGTCTCGACCTGCGCATCATCGTCACCGATCTTGCCGTGCTCGACTTCGAAGGTCCCGACCACCAGATCCGCGTCGCCTCGCTCCATCCCGGCATCGCGTTCGAGCAGGTGCAGGAGAACACCGGATTTCCCCTTGCGCGTCCCGGAACGATCCCCGCGACCGTGGCGCCGACCGCGGTCGAGCTCGACCTCATCCGTCGCGTGCTCGACCCGCACGACCTGCGCGCGACCGTATTCAAGGGCAATCCGCCGGGCGACCGCGCGGGGCGGTCGTGAGCACGCTCGCCCTGCGCACGGCGGCCTGCGAGGCCCTGGGCGCCCGTTATCCGATCGTGCAGACCGCAATGGGCTACGTTGCGACACCCGAACTCGTCGCCGCGTCCTGCAACGCAGGGGCCTTTGGCATTCTTGCCTGCGCGACACTCGCGGCGCCCGAGGTCGCACCCGCGATCGATCGCGTGCGCGCGCTCACCGACCGCCCGTTCGGCGTCAATTTCCACATGTTCCAGCCCGGTGCGGCGCAGATCGTCGACACGATCCTCGAGAAACGTGTGCGCGTGGTGAGCTTCGGGCGCGGACCGGACGCGGCGATGATCGCCAGGTTCCGCGCCGCCGGGCTCATCTGCATCGCTTCGGTCGGCGCGTTGCGGCACGCGCAGAAATCCGCCGACCTGGGCGCCGACATGCTGATCGTGCAGGGCGGCGAGGGCGGCGGGCACACGGGCTCGGTCGCGACCACCGTGCTCCTGCCGCAGGTGCTCGACGCCGTAAAGATCCCGGTATTCGCCGCGGGTGGCTTCGCCGACGGGCGCGGGCTCGCCGCCGCGCTCGCCTGTGGCGCCGCCGGGGTCGCCATGGGCACGCGCTTCCTGATGACGCGCGAATCCCCGGTGCCCGATGCGACCAAAGCGCGCTACGTCAAGGCCGGGCTCGACGACGTGTTCGTGACGAGCAGGCTCGATGGCATTCCGCACCGGATGCTCCGCAATGAGCTCGCGGCGCGGATCGAGCGCTCGAGCGGCGCCGGCGTGCTCGTGACCGCGCTGCGCAACGCTTTCGAGCTCAAGCGCCTCACCGGCGCTTCCTTAAGCGAGATGCTCAGCTCCGCGCGCGCCATGGCGCGCTCGGGCGAGATGAGCCTGGGCCAGGCGCTGCTCGCCGCCAACTCTCCCGTGCTGCTGCAGCGGGCCGTCGTACAGGGACACCCCGCCGAGGGCATCATGGCGAGCGGACAGGTCGCCGGTCGCCTCGGCGACCTGCCGAGCTGCGCGGAGCTCATCGAGCGCATCGTGCGCGAGGCGGAGGCTCGTCTCGAGACGGTCTGCGCGCTGCTCCCGCGGGAGTGAGCCCAACACGGGGAGATGAGTCGTGCCAATACGAACCGAAACACGCGACGCTGTCGGCGAGATCGTCCTCGATCATCCGCCCGTCAACGCGCTCGATAGCGCGGGCTGGAACGAGCTCGCGGCCGCAATCGAGCGGATGGGTTGCGACCCCGCGCACCGCTGTCTGCTGATCCGCGGCGAGGGCCGCGGGTTCTGCGCCGGGGTCGACATCAAGGAGATGCAGAAGCATCCCGAGCGCATCGTGGCGCTGAACCGCGGCAACTACCTGAGCTTCCGCGCCGTGCGTGCCGCCGAGGTTCCGGTGATCACCGCGGTTCACGGATTCGTCATCGGCGGCGGCATCGGTCTCTCGGGAGCGAGCGATGTGATCATCGCGGCGGACGATGCGTACTTCTCGCTGCCGGAGATCGATCGCGGCGCAATGGGCGGCGCGGCGCACATGATGCGGATGTTGCCGCTGCACAAGGTCCGCGCGCTCTTCTTCACGGGCGGCAACCTGGCCGTAGCCGAAGCGTACCGCCTGGGCGCGGTTGAGAAGGTCGTGCCGCGTGATCGGCTCCTCGAGGAGGCTCGATCCTTCGCCGCGGTGATCGCCGGCAAGAGCCGCAAGGCGCTCGTGCTCGCGAAGCAGGCGTTGAACGGTATCGAGGCCACGGACGTCGACCGCATGTACCGCTACGAGCAGGGCTTCACGCTCGAGATGTACATGAACGCCGATTCGCAGAAGGCGCGCGACGCGTTCGTCGCGACCGGCGACAAGGCGAAGTTCTGACGCGGGCGGCCGGATGGCGATCGCGCTCCATTACACCGACGCGCAGCGCGCCTTCCGCGCCGAGGTGCGCGCCTGGATGGCGGCCAACGTACCGCGCGAGCCCCTCGAGACGCTCGAGTCGGCGCGCGGCTTCGCGGCGCATCGCGAGTGGGAACGCACGCTCGCGCGCGGTCGCTGGGGGATGGTGACCTGGCCCGAGGAATACGGTGGGCGCGGCTGCGACCTGATCGAGTGGCTGATCTTCGAGGAGGAGTACTACCGGGCGCAGGCGCCCACTCGCGCTAACCAGAACGGCATCTTCCTGCTCGGGCCAACGCTGATGGAGTTCGGCACGCCCGAACAAAAGGCGCGCTTCCTGCCACGGATGGCGGCGGGCGAGGAGATGTGGGCGCAGGCCTGGTCCGAGCCGCAGGCGGGCTCGGATCTCGCGGCACTGCGCGCCACTGCTCTGCGCGACGGCGACGAGTATGTGCTGCGCGGTCACAAGATCTGGTCCTCGCGCGCGGCCTACGCGGATTGGGGCTTTGGCATGTTCCGCACCGACCCGGCGTCGGAGCGGCATCGCGGCATCTCGTTCATCCTGTTTCCACTCGACCTGCCCGGTGTGCGCGTACGCGGCATCCCGCAGATCCACGGCGAGACGGGTTTCGCCGAGATCTTCTTCGAGGATGCGCGCGTCCCGGTTGCCAACCGGCTCGGCGCCGAGGGCGCGGGCTGGCAGATCGCGATGGCGACCGCCGGCTTCGAGCGCGGACTGATGCTGCGCAGCCCCGCCCGCTTCCAGGCGACGGCGGAGCGCCTCGTCGAGCTCTACCGTCAGCATGCCGCGGAGCTCGACCCGGCGATCGCCGGACAGGTCGCGCAGGCATGGATGGACGCACAGGCGTACGCGCTAAACACCTACATGACCGCCTCGCGCCTGATCGCCGGCGGCACGATCGGTGTGGAGGCGAGCCTCAACAAGATCTTCTGGTCGGAGCTCGATCTCGCGATGCACGACTGCGCGATGCGCATCCTCGGCTGCCGCGCGCAGCTGCTGCCGCAGGCGGCGGACGCCGGGGACGTCGGAGCCTGGCTCGAGGGCTACATGTTCTCGCTCGCAGGCCCGATCTATGCCGGCACGAACGAGATCCAGCGCAACATCATCGCGGAGCGGCTGATGAAGCTGCCGCGGGCCTGAGGGGCGGGCGTGGATTTCACCTTCAGCGACGAGCAACGGATGATGGCGGCCTCGACGCGCGAGCTGCTGGCCGATATCTGCTCGCCCGCGGTACTGCGCGCCCTGGCGGAGGGTCGCGACGCCAGCGGCGCCGCGCGCTGGGAGCGTTACTGCGAGCTCGGGTTGCCGGGACTGCTCGCGCCGGAGTCGGCTGGCGGGGTAGGACTCTCCAACATCGATTTTGTACTGATCGCCGAGGAGCTCGGTCGTGCGGCGGTCCCGGACGCGCTGGTCGAGCATGCGGCGGTCGGCGTCCCGCTCCTCGCCGAGTTTGCCGGCGAGCCGCGTGTGCAACCGGTGCTTGAGGCAGCCGCAGCTGGAACCGGGCGCGTGGCGGTTGCATTGCCGCAGGAGCCATTCGTTGCCGGAGCCGGCGAGGCCAACTGGCTGGTGGTCGTCGCCGGCGGCGAACTGCACCTCGTGCCGCCATCCGAGGTGCGGCTCGTCGAGCAGCCGGCGAATGATCGCCTGCGGCGATTGCACCGCGTCGACTACTCGCCCGGACCGGCTACTCGGATCGCCACGGGTGCCGCAGTGCGGGATGCCTGTTCGCGCGCGGTCGATCGCGGCGCGCTGCACGCCGCGGCCCAGTGTCTTGGCGTCGCCGAACGGATGCTCGAGATCGCTGTGGCGTATGCGAGCGATCGCAAGCAATTCGGGCATGCGATCGGCGCCTACCAGGGGCTCAAGCACCAGTTCGCGAGTGCGCAGGTCAAGGTCGAGTTCGCGCGCCCGGTCGTCTACGCCGCCGCCGCGTCGCTTGGGGAATCGGGTGAGAAGATGCCGGTGGCGGTGTCGCACGCCAAGCTCGCAGCGGTCGCGGCGGCGGACGCCTGCGCGCGGATCGCCATGCAGGCGCACGGCGCGATGGGTTACTCATGGGAGGTCGATCTGCACTTCTACATGAAGCGCGCGTGGGCGCTCGCGGGCGCCTGGGGCGACGGCAACTTCCACGCGCGCCGGGTCCAGGCGGCGCTCTGGTCGGGTGCGCAGCCGCTCGGTCCGGCGCACACGTTTGCGGCAACGGAGGGTTGAGATGGCGGAGGCGTACATCGTCGAGGCGGTACGGACACCGGTCGGCAAGAAGAAGGGCGGGCTCGCCGCCGTTCACCCGGCCGACCTTGGCGGCTTCGCGCTCAGGGCGCTCATTGAGCGCAGCCGCGTCGACCCCGCGGCGGTCGAGGACGTGGTCTTTGGCGCGGTCGACGCGATCGGTCCGCTCGCGGGCGACATCGCGCGCACCTGCTGGCTGGTGGCGGGTCTGCCCGAGCACGTGCCCGGGACGACAGTCGACCGGCAGTGCGGCTCGTCGCAGCAGGCGGTGCATTTCGCGGCGCAGGGCGTCATGAGCGGGACGCAGGACCTGGTCGTCGCAGGCGGCGTGCAGGCGATGAACCAGATACCGATCTCGGCGGCGATGCTCGCGGGACGCGCCTACGGTTTCGACGACCCGTTCCGCGGCTCGCCCGGCTGGCGTGCGCGTTACGGCGACCAGGAGGTCTCGCAGTTCCGCTCCGCGGAAATGATCGCGGAAAAATGGGGCATCAGCCGACGCGAGATGGAGGAGTTCGCGCTCGAGAGCAACCGACGGGCGATCGAGGCGATCGATTCGGGCCGTTTCGACCGCGAGATCGTCCCGGTGGGCGAGCTGCGTCGCGACGAGACGCCGCGCCGCGGCACCTCGCTCGAGAAGATGGCGACGCTCGAGCCGCTGACACCGGGCGGTCGCGTGACCGCTGCGGTGTCGAGCCAGATCGCCGACTGCGCCGCCGCACTGCTGATCGCGAGCGAAGCTGCCGTGCGGCGGTACAAGCTCACACCGCGCGCGCGCATCCATCACCTGTCGGTGCGCGGCGCGGACCCGGTCTTGATGCTGACGGCGCCCATCCCGGCCACCGAGCATGCGCTCGCCAGGACGGGCCTCAGCCTCGCCGACATCGACCTCGTCGAGATCAACGAGGCATTCGCCTCGGTGGTAATCGCCTGGCAGAAGTCGCTGGGTGCGGATCCGGCGCGCGTCAACGTCAATGGTGGCGCGATCGCGCTCGGACATCCGCTCGGCGCCACCGGCGCGCGCCTCATGACGTCGCTACTGAACGAGCTCGAGCGGCGTCGCGGCCGCTACGGGTTGCAGACCATGTGCGAGGGCGGCGGTCAAGCCAACGTGACCATCATCGAACGCGTGTAGAAATTCGGCTCAGGCGGAGGAAGGATGTCGGGAATCTGCGAGGGAAGGGTCGTCATCATCACCGGCGCGGGCCGCGGGCTGGGGCGTGCCTATGCGCTCGCGTTTGCGCGGGAGGGCGCGAAGGTCGTCGTCAACGATCTCGGCACCACACTCGCCGGTGAAGGGCGCGACACTGCGGTCGCGCAGGCCGTGGTCGACGAGATCCGCTCGGCGGGCGGGCAGGCCGTAGCGAATGGCGACGACGTCACCGACTGGGAGGGCGCCGGGCGCCTGGTGAAGACGGCCATCGACGCCTTCGGCGGGCTCGATGTCCTGGTGAACAACGCGGGCTTCGTCCGCGACCGGATGTTCGTCAGCTCGAGCGTGGAGGAATGGGATTCCGTGATCCGCGTCCATCTCCGCGGGCACTTCTGCCCGGCGAGCCACGCGGTGCAGTTCTGGCGCGGCGAGCAGAAGGCTGGCCGCCCGGTCGACGCGCGCATCATCAACACGAGTTCGGGCGCCGGGCTGCAGGGGAGTTTCTCGCAGAGTGCGTATTCCGCCGCGAAGGGCGGGATAGCAAGCCTGACGCTGGTGCAGGCCGCCGAGCTTGGTCGCTACGGCGTGACGGCGAATGCGCTCGCACCCGCGGCGCGCACGCGGATGACCGAGCAGGCCTTCGCGGAGAGGATGAAGAAGCCCACGGCCGGATTCGACGTGCAGGATCCCGAAAACATCGCCCCGGCCGTCGTCTGGCTGGGGAGTCGCGATTCCCGCGGCGTGACCGGCTGCGTCTTCGAGCTCGAAGGAGGGCGCATCACGCTCTGCGACGGCTGGAACGAAGGGCCCGCCGTCGACAAGGGATCACGCTGGTTGCCGGCGGAGGTGGGACCGGCGGTCGCGGGGCTGCTGACTGCGCGGCGGCCGCAGAAGAAGGTGTGGGGCTCCTGAGGCCGGATACGTGCACTTCGCGTTCACCGAAGAACAGACGCTGATCCACGACACCGCACGCGCGTTCTGCGCGGAGCACGGCGCGACGTCGCGGCTGCGCGCGGCGATCGAGTCACCGCCCGGCTACGACGAGGTGAGCTGGCACGCGATCGGCGAGGAGCTGGGCTGGTGCGGAATCGCGTTGCCGGCAGATGTCGGCGGATCGGGTCTCGGGAGCGTCGAGCTCGCGATTCTCTGCGAGCAGATGGGCCGTGTGCTGCTGCCGTCGCCCTTCTTTGCGACCGTTGCGCTCGCGGCGCCCGCGATTGCGCTCGCCGCAACGGCCGCGCAGCGCGAGGCGCTGCTGCCCGGCATCGCGGCTGGCCGGACACGCGCAACGCTCGCGGTTGCCAATGAGCATGGCGCACCCGGTCTCGATGGAATCGGGCCACGGCTCACCCGGTCGAAGCACGGCTGGCGTCTCGGGGGTACGGCCGGATTCGTGATTCACGCCGATGTGGCCGATGTGCTCGTCGTCGCGGCGCGAGTCACGGGCAGTCGCGGCACGGACGGCGTGAGCCTGGTCGTGGTGCGGCCCGATGACGCAAGCGTCTCGATCGAGCGGCTCACGATGCTCGACCAGACCCGGCCCATGTCGCGCGTGCGATTCAAATCGCTGGCGCTCGCGCCCGGAGCGATTCTCGGCGAGCCCGGCGAGGCGGGACCCGCGCTTGCGACGGCGCTCGCTCGTGCCCAGGCCGCGCTCGCGGCGGAGCAGCTGGGTGGCGCGGAAGCGGCACTCGAGATCGCGACCGAGCACGCGAAGACCCGCATCCAGTTCGACCGTCCGATCGGCAGCTTCCAGGCGGTCAAGCACCGTCTCGCGGACATGATGGTCGCGATCGAGGCGGCTCGATCCGCGGCGTACTATGCAGCCTGCGCGGTCGACGAGCTGCCGGAGGAATTCGAGGAGGCGGCGGCCGTCGCGGGATCGTGGTGCAGCGAGACGTTCACCGGTTGCGCCGCCGACATGATCCAGCTCCTGGGTGGCGTGGGCTTTACCTGGGAGCACGTCGCGCATCTCTACTTCAAGCGCGCGCGGGCGTCGTCGACCCTGCTGGGGTCGCCCGCGTGGCATCGCGAGCGGATTGCCGCGCGCTTACTCCCGGTGACGACGGGGCAGTCCGCTTGAGACTCGGTTTCACACCGGAGCAGGAGCGGTTCCGCAAGGAAGCCGCCGAGTGGCTGACGACAGAGCTTGCAGGGCCGTTCGCGGGTCTGCGCGGCGTCACCGGTCTGACTGCGCGGCCGGAGGAACGGCGCGCCTGGGAGCAGGCGCTCGGCCGCGCGCGCTGGAGTGTGCCGGGCTGGCCGAGCGAATACGGCGGACGCGCAGCGACGCTCGCCGAGCAGGTGATCTTTGCAGAGGAGTACGCGCGCGCCGGCGCCCCCGCGCGCCTCGGTCACCTGGGCGTCGAGCTCATCGGCCCGACCATCCTCGCCTTTGGCACCGAGGCGCAGAAGTCGCGTTTCCTGCCGCCGATCGCGGCGGGCGAGGAGTACTGGTGCCAGGGCTACTCCGAGCCCAACGCCGGATCCGACCTCTCGAACATCCGGACCCGCGCACGGCTCGAGCGCGGCTCCTCCGGGGACGGCTGGGTGATCGACGGGCAGAAAACCTGGACCTCTCTCGCGCAGTTTGCGGACTGGGCCTTCGTGCTGTGCCGCACGGCCGAGGGCAGTCGCGGCCGCGACGGCCTTTCCTTCCTGCTCGTGCCGGTGAGGCAGCCGGGTGTGTCGATCCGGCCGATTCGCCAGATGACCGGCGATACGGAGTTCAACGAGCTCTTCTTCGACGGCGCGCGCACCGACGCCGACTGCATCCTGGGTGCGCCGGGCGAGGGCTGGAAGGTCGCGATGGCGCTGCTCAACTTCGAGCGTGGCGTCTCGACGCTCGCCCAGCAGATGGCCTTCCGCGGCGAGCTCGACCGGATGTGCGCGCTCGCCCTCGAGAACGGCACGGCGCGCGATGCGCTCATCCGCCAGCGTCTCGCCGAGGCGCACATCGGGCTCAAGATCATGCGCGTGAGCGCGCTCCGGATGCTCACGGACTCGGGCTCCGGGCGACTCGGCCGTGCGGCGTATACCTACAAGATTTTCTGGGCGACCTGGCACCGCGCCCTGGGCGAACTCGCGATGGACATTCAGGGGCTGCCGGGGGAGATCGCGGCGACGGCCGAGCCCCGCTTCAACGAGTTGACCAACCTGTACCTGTACACGCGTGCGGATACCATCTACGGCGGCACCAACCAGATCCAGCGCAACCTGATTGCCGAGCGCGCGCTCGGCCTGCCGAAGGAACCCCGAGGTCGCTGACAGTCGCTGAGGAGCAGGCATGAGCATACCGCCACCCGATTATCCAAAGCCGCGCGGCCTGCTGCTGGGCAAGCGGGTGCTGTTCACGGCTGCCGCCGGCACCGGGATCGGTTTCGCGGCCGCGAAGCGCTTTGCCGAGGAAGGCGCCCGCGTCCTGATCAGCGACATGCATCCGAAACGGCTCGCCGAGGCGGCGGCGAAGATCAGCGAGGCCACCGGCACCTCGACACCGTCGCGTGTCTGCGACGTGACGCAGGAGAAGGACGTGCGTGAGCTTGTCGACGCCGCGCTCGAGCGGCTCGGGCACATCGACGTGCTGGTCAACAACGCGGGGCTGGGCGGGTCGGCGTCGGTCGTGATGATGACCGACGAGCAGTGGTCGCGCGTGCTCGACGTCACGCTGACCAGCGTGTTCCGGATGTGCCGTGCCGTGCTGCCGCACATGTACGAGCGTGGCAGCGGCGTCGTGATCAACAACGCATCGGTGCTCGGCTGGCGGGCGCAGGCGGAGCAGGCGCATTACGCTGCGGCGAAGGCGGGCGTGATGGCGTTCACCCGCTGTGCGGCGATCGAGGCCGCGAAGCACGGTGTGCGCGTCAACGCCGTCGCGCCGAGCATCGCGATGCACGAGTTCCTGGCAAAGGTAACGCCGCAGGAACTTCTCGATGAGCTCGCGAAGCGCGAGGCCTTCGGCCGCGCCGCCGAGCCTTGGGAAGTCGCCAACGTGATGGTGTTCCTGGCGAGCGATCTGTCGAGCTACATGACCGGCGAGATCGTTCCGGTCTCGAGCCAGCGGGCCTGAGGGAATGGTCGCGATCTTCCACTCGGCGGAAGAGCTGCGCGCTGCGGCGGGCCGCGAGGCCGGGCCGACCGACTGGATCACTGTCGAGCAGTCGCGTGTCGACGAGTTCGCCGATGCGACTGACGATCACCAGTGGATCCACGTCGACCCGGCGCGCGCCGCGAGCGGTCCGTTCGGCACGACGATTGCGCACGGTTACCTGACCCTGTCGCTCGTGAATTTCTTCCTCCCGGACCTGGTCCGCGTTGAAGGCGCGAAGATGGGCGTCAACTACGGCACGAACAAGGTTCGCTTCCCGGCCGCAGTCAAGGTCGGCGCGCGCATCCGCGGGCGTGCGCAGGTGCTCGAGGCGACCGACGTCCCCGGCGGGGTGCAGATCGTCGTCCGTGTAACCATCGAGATCGAGGGCGGCGAACGTCCCGCCTGCGTCGCCGACACGATCAGCCGCTTTTTCTTCTAGACACCCGTTACACGAGGTCCCGCGCCGTGCGTGAAGCCGTCATCGTCTCCGTCGCCCGCACGCCGATCGGCAAGGCCTATCGCGGCGCCTTCAACGACACCGACGCGCCGGTGCTCGCAGCGCACTGCGTCACCCAGGCACTCGCGCGAGCGGGGGTCGAGGGCGCTGAGGTCGAGGACCTGATCCTCGGCTGCGCGGCGCAGCAGGGCAACCAGGGCTACAACGTCGCGCGCCTCACGGTGGCGGCGGCCGGGCTGCCGATGAGCGTCGCCGGGATGACCATCGACCGGATGTGCGCCTCGGGGCTGATGGCGGTTGCGACCGCGGCGAAGCAGATCGTCCAGGACCGCATGCCGGTCGTCGTCGCGGGCGGCGTCGAATCCGTGAGCCTGGTGCAGAACAAGCACAAGAACGCCTTTCGCGCGCAGACGCCCGCGGTGATCGAGCACATGCCACACATGCACATGCAGATGATCGAGACCGCCGAGATCGTTGCGCGGCGCTACGGTGTGTCGCGCGAGGCGCAGGACGACTACGCGCTGCAGAGCCAACAGCGAACCGCGGCTGCGCAGGCGGCCGGGCGGTTCGCGGAAGAACTCGCGCCGCTCGCGACAGTGAAGACGGTGGAGGACAAGACGACCGGCGAGATCCGCCGCGAGCCGGTGACGCTCAACCGCGACGAGGGGCCGCGCGCGGACACGACGCTCGCGGGGCTTGCCGCGCTCAAGCCCGTGTGGTCCGGCGGCAGCGTCGTGGTACAGGGCGAGTCCATCACCGCGGGGAACGCCTCGCAGCTCTCGGATGGCGCGGCGGCGCTGGTGCTGATGGATGCGCAACTCGCGGAGCGACGCGGGCTCAGGCCGCTCGGCGCCTACCGCGGCATGGCCGTCGCCGGTTGCGCGCCGGAGGAGATGGGCATCGGACCCGTGCTCGCTGTGCCGAAGCTGCTCGAGCGCGAGGGGCTTGGCGTCGACGAGATCGGGCTCTGGGAGCTGAATGAGGCCTTCGCCGTGCAGACGCTCTACTGTCGCGATCGTCTCGGGATCGACAACGAGCGGTTCAACGTCGACGGCGGCGCGATCGCGGTCGGGCACCCGTTCGGCATGAGCGGGGCGCGCCTCGTGGGCCATGCGCTGATCGAGGGGCGGCGCCGCGGCGTCAAGCACGTCGTCGTGACCATGTGCGTCGGCGGCGGGATGGGCGCTGCGGGGCTGTTCGAGGTGTACTAGACCATGCAGGCCAGACTCGAGCGGCGGGTGGCGATCGTGACCGGCGCAAGCCAGGGCATCGGCGCCGCCATCGCCGAGCGTTTCGCAGCCGAGGGCGCGCACGTGGCGTTGTGCGCCCGGCGCGAGGGACCCCTTGCCGAGCTCGTGGGCGCCATCAAGGCGCGGGGCGGGTCGGCGAGTTTCGCGGCGCTCGACGTTGCCGATCACGACCGACTGGCGTCCTTCGTACAGACCACCGGCGCCGAGCGCGGCCGGCTCGACGTGCTGGTGAACAACGCGCCCTCGGTGAGCTACGGCGCGATCACGGACCTGAGCGTCGAGGAGTTTCGCCGCGATTTCGCGGTCAATGTCGACTCGGCATTCGTCGCGACCCGGGAGGCATTCCGAATCATGCTGCCGGCGAAGCATGGTTCCATCGTCAACATCGCCTCGATCACGGGGTTACTGGCCTCGCCGGGCATGTCGGGCTACGGGACGGCGAAGGCGGCGCTCATCCAGTTCACCCGGTACGCGGCGATGGAGGCCGCGCGCAGCAACGTCCGTGTCAATGCGATCGCACCCGGCGTGATCAATACGCCACTGACCGCGGCGGGTTTCTCCGGGCCTGCCGCCGCGTACGGCAGGAAAATCGCCGCCCAGGTGCCGCTGGGGCGATTCGGCGAGCCCGCCGAGATCGCGGGCGCCGCGCTCTTTCTCGCGTCGGACGACTCGACATACGTGACCGGCGTATGTCTCTCGGTCGACGGCGGTCGAGCCGCGGAACTCGTGATCCCGCCGCCGTGACCTTGGGCAGGGAACGCCACCGATGAGCTCACTCCAGGGCAAGACAGCGATCGTCACCGGCGCCGGGCAGGGCATCGGTCGCGCCTGCGCAATGGCGCTCGCTGCCGCCGGTGCGCGGGTCGGCTGAAGCCTGAAGCCGCGCGGACGCGAAGTCGCCGCCGCGGTCCGGTTTCTCGCCAGCGACGAGGCGTCCTATGTGACCGGAAGCGTGCTCGCGGCGAACGGAGGTGCTGGTTTTTTCTAGCATTTTTGCCCGTCGCACACCCCAGACACACCCGGTGTAGCGAGCGGCCCTGGACGGCGTATATTCGACCATCCCTTCTACCAAACACGAGCGGCATGCCCCGAAAACGCAAGTCGCCTGCTTCGCCACCGCCGGATCCGCCGGCGCCGGCTCCCAAGGAAATGCCGCTCGGCCCAGTGGATTTCCGGGCCGGATGGAGCGGGTTTCCAATCGTCGGCATCGGCGCGTCTGCCGGCGGGCTCGATGCGTTCACGCAATTGCTCCAGCGGCTGCGTCCCGACACGGGCATGGCGTTCGTCCTCGTCCAGCACCTGGACCCCCGGCACGAGAGCCGTCTGACCGAGCTGCTCGCGCGGGCGACGCTGATGCCCGTCACCGAGGCGAGTCAGGGTCTCGC
>Ga0207691_10001276_pt1 | contig 25176 bp, 24 predicted proteins | sample KBSM13metaG_FD_184327 | JGI IMG/M metagenome (GOLD analysis project Ga0207691, IMG submission 184327) | Miscanthus rhizosphere microbial communities from Kellogg Biological Station, Michigan, USA - KBS M1-3 metaG (SPAdes) (version 2) | ecosystem: Host-associated > Plants > Roots > Rhizosphere >...
GTGGCGGCGGCGCCGGGCCAACTCTGGCCCGGCATCCGCATCCATGCCATCGACATCCTCCAGCCGCCCGGCATCTCCATGCCGGGCATGCTGGCCATGGACCCGCACCAGAGGACGGTGGTGATCGCGCTCGCCGCGAACACCACCGCCGATGCGCCGAGCAGGCCGCGATGCGCGCCGAGCATACTCACGCTGCGACGTACTCGTCGTGGCGCTTCCACCAGATGCCGGACTCGTTGCGCCCGAGCGGCGCGCGGTCTAACCACTGGTACGAACCCCAGAGGCCGTCGAGCCCGCGCGCGTACGTGGAGTAGGTGTGATAGATCACGCCGTCCTCCATCGCGAATGCGCTCATGCCCGGTCGATCACGCGTGAAGGTCGGCCAGTCGGTTCCACTGCCGGCCGCCATCTTGACCAGAAAGTCCGGGACCTCGGTAGTCGCATCCATTGCGTGCCCATCGCGCTCGTAGTTGTATTCGATGGCGCCCGACTTCTGCTGTTCTTCCGTGAACGCAATCTTGAAATCGAAGTTGAAGTCGGAGCCGTTCGAGGACGCCCACGGGAACGTCCAGCCCATGCGGCGCTTGTACGCCTGCAGCTTGGCGAGCGGCGCGCGCGACACGGCCGACAACGCCACGTCATGGTTCGCGAGATGCACCGCAAAACCTTCGAAGCCGTCCGCGATCATCGAGCAGGACGGGCATCCCGCCTTGAAGTCGGGTCCAAACATGAAGTGATAGACCAGCAGCTGGGAACGGCCGCGGAACAGGTCCTTGAGCGTGGCGGCGCCCGCGTCGGTCTCGAAGCGGTACTCCTTATCTATGCGTACCCAGGGCAGGGCCTGGCGCTGCTTCGCCAGTTCGTCGCTTCGACGGGTAAGTTCTTTCTCCGCCTTGAGAAGCTCGAGCCGAGCGTCGAGCCATTCCTTTCGTGTGCCAGTTGTGTGCATGGTCATTCTCCGGTTTGGTAGTTGGGGATGAATCAATGGTGCGAGTCGGGCGTCAGGCACAGCACCTGGCGATATGTGCATAGCGCATCGACGAGCGGCTTCTCGTCGGCCAGGATCCGGGCTTTCTCGGACTCGCCGATGAGCTGGATCATGTACGTATGCTCGGCGATGCCTTGTTGGTTGACGAACGGATAGAGCAGGCTGGCGTGATCGGCCAGGTTCGGCACCGCGCCGATGTCTTCGTTCGTGAGATTCGGCGCGTAGAACATGAGGTGCGGCATGGCCATCGTGCGTACCGCGAGGTCCGGTGGTCCGATGGTGCGCATGATCGGTCCCACCATGTAAGACAACCCGGGCTTCGCCGGTGGTTGGTAGGTCTTGTCCCGAAATCGTTTCTCAATCTCGGATTTCAACGCGGGTGGGCTCATTCCCTGCGCGCGCAGCGCGGCCGAATCCAGGACGACCTTGAGGTATGTCTTCACGCCCGCGGCGTCGTAGCAGAGCGCGTAATAGATGTCGTCACGATATTCGGACAGTTCCCACTGGGTTCTCTGGACCGCACAGGCCACACCGCTCGATCCCTCGCGGGCCAGGTAGTAACCCTTGTTCGGGTCCAGCAGGTAGACCGTGGCCTTGGCGCGCAAGCCCGGCGGCGCCGCGCTGAGCGCGTACTGAGTCTCGAGCTCGGCCGGCATGCGATCGAGCGAGGGTTGGGTGGCGTGGATGGGCGTCGCGGCGGCCATTCCCAGAAGGCTCGACGCGACAAGTGCAGTAGTCGTGCGGTGATGTTTGTTCATGGGATAAATTTAGAACGAGGCATCAACAGGGTGGGAGTGACAAGTTTGTCGGGAATTCGATGGACGCTTTGATCAGCGCCGCGGGACGTTCGCTCGCCACCGGCGACCCGCTCGGCGCGCTGAAGCTGGTAGCGCTGCGCAACGATCCGCCGGCACTCGCGCTGCGCGGCATCGCGATGGCGCAGCTCGGGGACTTCGTGAAGGCGAAGACTTTGCTACGTGCCGCTGCGCGGGGATTTGGCGCCAAGCAGCCACTTCCGCGTGCGCGATGCGTTGTCGCGCAGGCCGAAGTGGCGCTGGCATCACGCGACCTGGCCTTTCCATCCAAAACACTGGACGCGGCGCGCGCGCTGCTCGAAACGCATCGCGACACTGCGAACGCGGCGCATGCCCGCTACCTCGAAGTGCGCCGGTTGTTGTTGGTGGGACGCCTCGATGACGCAGAGCGTGCGTTGAGCAAGATCCCGTCCGAGTTACCGCCATCGCTGCGCACGGCACACGAACTGGTGATTGCGGGTATCGCGATTCGGCGCATTCGTACCAAGGAAGCACACGCGGCGCTGATGCGAGCCGAACGAGCGGCGCGTGAAGCGGGCATTCCGGCGTTGTGGGCCGAAGTGGATAGCGCATTGCGCGTGCTGAACACCCTGGCCGCGCGACGCATCGCCAAGGGCGAAGACACCCCGCTCAAGCTCGAAGGCGTTGAAGCGCTGCTCAAGTCCAGGGCATTCGTGGTGGACGCCTGCCGGCTCGCCGTCCGGCGTGATGGCGCCGTGATCGATCTCAGCAAGCGCCCAGTGTTGTTCTCGCTGGTCCGCGCACTCGCGGAAGCCTGGCCCGGAGATGTGTCGCGCGATGCGCTCGTGGCGCGCGTGTTTCGTTTGAAGCTGGCCGACGAGTCGCATCGCGCGCGGCTGCGCGTAGAAATCGGTCGCTTGCGGCGTGTGCTTCGATCGCTTGGCGATATCACCGCGACAAAGGACGGCTTTGCGCTGAAGAGTCCGGCGCGCGAAGTCGTGGTGCTCGCGCTGCCCGTGGAGGAGGAGTACGCGCCGGTGCTCGCGCTGCTGTCCGATGGCGAGGCGTGGTCGAGCTCCGCGTTGGGCACGGCGCTCGGCACCAGTCAGCGTACGGTTCAGCGTGCCCTGGACGAACTGGCCCTTGCCGGAAAAGTGCAGTCGTTCGGCCGTGGACGCGCGCGCCGCTGGCTGACACCCCCTCTGCCTGGATTCACGACGACCTTGTTACTCCCCGCCGCGCTGTCGTTGGACTAGCATTGCCGCATGAAGAATTCGAAGGCAGAGATCCTGCGGGAATACGGGCCGTTCGAGGGAATCGACGGCGTGCATGGCGTCACCTTCGACGGCGAGCAGGTCTGGTTCTGCTCGGGCGGCGCCATCAACGCGTTCGATCCTGAGAGCGGCAAGAAGGTGCGGACCCTACCGGTCGCATCAAACGCGGGGACCGCCTTCGATGGCAAGCATCTCTATCAAATCTGCGCGGGCGAGATTCACAAGATAGATCCCGAGACTGGTCGGGTATTGCACAAGATTCCCGCGCCGGGCGGCGACAACGCTTCCGGCATGGCGTGGGCCGAAGGTTCGCTGTGGGTCGGGCAGTATCGCGAGCGCAAGATTCGCCAGGTGGATCCCGAGAGCGGCAAGGTGTTGCGGGAGATCGAGTCCAACCGCTTCGTCACTGGCGTCACCTGGGTAGATGGGGAGCTGTGGCACGGCACCTGGGAAAACGAGCAGAGCGAGCTGCGGCACATCGAGCCCGAGTCGGGCGAGGTGCTCGAGAGTGTCGAGATGCCCGCGGGTGTCTTCGTGTCCGGGCTCGAGTCTGATGGCAAGGATCGGTTCTATTGCGGCGGCGGGAAGAGCGGGAAGGTCAGAGCCGTCCGACGGCCGAAGCGCGCCTGAAGCTAGCCGGAACTCGGCGGGCCTCGAGGTCTCTACCTGTCACAACGGCCACGCGTCGATCGTCTACTGTTCATGCCTTCCACGTTCGAAGAAAACCGCGGGCGTCTCTGGAGCATTGCCTATCGGATGCTGGGCTCTCGCGCCGACGCCGACGATGCCGTGCAGGACGCCTATCTGCGCTGGCACGGTGCGCGCGTGGACGAGATCCGTTCGCCGCAGGCCTGGCTGGTCACGACAGTCACGCGGCTGTGTATCGATCGGCTGAAACAATTGCGGGCTGAGCGCGAGCGGTACACCGGACCGTGGTTGCCCGAGCCGCTGGTCGCCCACGCACCCCCCGCCGACGAAGCAACCGAGCTTGCGTCGGATCTTTCGGTGGCGTTGCTGGCCGTGCTGGAACGGCTCGCACCCGAGGAGCGCGCCGCATTCCTGCTGCACGAGATGTTCGAGAGCGACTATGGCGACATAGCGCAGATCCTCGGCAAGAGCGAAGTCGCGACTCGCCAGATCGTGAGCCGCGCTACCCGCCGCGTGCGCGCGGAGCGTCCACGAGTGCACGTCAGCGTCGAGGCGAAGGAGCGTTTGCTGAATGGACTCGTGCAGGCCCTGCAGACACTGGACAAAGACGCTTTGCTCAAGCTGCTTGCCCAGGACTCCGCCTGGACCTCGGATGGTGGCGGCAAGGCGCTTGCGGCGCGCAAGGTCATTCGCGGGGCAGATCCCGTCGCGCGGTTTGCTGTCGGCGTTTATCGAAAGATCATTGCGGACATTGTCTTCAAGCATGTCGCGGTCAACGGCGAGCCGGGCGTCGCCGTGTTCTACAAGGGTCAGTTCTTTGCGGTGATGACCATTCGAACCGACGGAGCGCGCATTCTGGATGTCTACAGCATCCTGAATCCCGACAAACTGCGCGCCGTCGAGGTGTCTATCCACTGACCTGTCACAACGGCATGGTTCGCGTCGTCTTTGTTTTGTATCAAACAAAGGAGCAAGCCATGAAATCCCGCATCAACGTCCTTCGCGTCTCGCCGCGCGCCCTGCAGGCCATGATGGGACTGCAGACCTACGTCAACGAGTCAGGCCTCGAGCACAGCCTGCTCGAGCTGGTAAAGATGCGGGCCTCGCAAATCAATGGATGCGCGTATTGCCTCGACATGCACAGCAAGGATGCACGCGCCGCCGGAGAAACCGAGCAACGCCTGTACATGCTCGACGCGTGGCGCGAGGCGCCGCTTTACAGCGCGCGTGAGCGTGCAGCGCTCGAGTGGACCGAGGCGGTGACCTTCTTGCGTGATGGGCATGTGCCTGATCACGTGTTCGACGCGGTGCGCAAACATTTCAGCGAGGAAGAACTCGTCAGCCTCTCGTTGGCCGTGGTCGCGATCACGGGATGGAATCAGCTCAATGTCGCGTTCCGAACCGAGGCGGGAAACTATCAGGTGCCGGCGCGCCAGGCGGTGAGGAGTGGAACATGAGTAAGATCGATTCGCGCTAACGAACGAAATTGACGATCGTCCCCCGCGTCGGAAGTTCGCCCTTACGGCGCTCCGCAACGCCGTTGACCACGGCCTCAAATTCATCGAGCAGATAGGGCAGGCCTTCACCCGTGAGCGTTTCCGGCGACGTCGTCACTTCGAAGTGCAGGTGGGGCTCGAAGGACGAGCCGCTGTTTCCGACCAGCGCGATGGCTTCACCGCGTCGTACACGCTGACCGACCTTCACGCGCGAAGATCCGGGCTGCAGATGCATGTAGTGCGCGTACTGGCCGTGCCCGAGGTCCAGCGCGATCGTATTGCCGGCGATGGTCTCGAGGGAGAGGTCCAGCGCCTCGGCACCCACATGGCCTGCCTTGTTGTTCGGGATGCCGTCCTTGATCCTGACCACCGTGCCATTCGCGACGGCCAGCACGCGCGTGCCATTGGAGTAGTAAGAGGCAATGTCGGCTTCGGGCCCGGAGAAGCTCACGCCGTTCACGGTGCGCTTCCAGTCAATCGCATGGCGACAATCCTGCGTCGTGCGGCCGCCGAGCACCATGAACTGGCGGCGATGGTGGGCGTTGTTGTCTCCCGCGCCCGAGAATGCTTCCCAGGACGTTCCTTCGAGCGGTGGGCTCAGGGTAAGAAGTTTGAAGGCGTGGGTAATGACCACGGCCCCGTCGATGTTGCCCTCCGACGTAATCAGCCGGTGGCTCAATCGATCGGGTACGCGTGCGCCGGCTTCGAGAATTAACGTGAGAAAGACGATCGCCGTTTCGCCCGCGGCGAGATTGCGATGACCGCCCACCGCTTCCGGCATCAGGTCGCCGATCGCCGGGTTGCCGAAGTGCTGCAGGACTTTATCCAGCGAATCCCCTTCATACGCCGCGAGGGCTTCAGCGGTCAGGTTGACCGCGTCGCGCGCCTCGAGACGCTTTACACCCAGTGCAGTTGTGCCCTGGTTCGTGAGGCGAACCTCGTAGACCAGGTAGTTTCGGCCCGCGCTGGGGAAGGCCGTGGGCGCCACCGGCACCCGCATCTCAATCAGGGGTTCCGGGGGCCAGCCTGCAGCCGCCGCAGGGGCCATGATCACAAGCACAATAGCCAGGAGAAAGCAGAGTTTTCTCATAGGGCTTTATACGCCCGGCATGGGCGGCGGGTTGCACCTGCCGATGCGGGCGGCAAGAAGTTGCCGCCCAGAACCGCCATACCTCGTATGGGGGAGTGAACTAACTTCGAATGGGTCTCAGTACGGCGGGCACTTCGCCGTTAGGATGCGCCCCCGTCGCCGTCCGGCGATTTTTTACTTTGAAGGAATGTCCCCATGTCTTCGTCGAATCTTGCTGTGCGCATGGAGCCCACAGCATCGGATCTGCTCTCCCACCCGCCGCGCCAGGAGCTTCGTGTCGTCACGAGCAACGAGCAGCAGGTACTGAGCGTCCGGCCCCGCACTTCTTTCACGAACAGGAAGTTCGTAATTCGCGATCAGGGTCTGCGGTTGTTCCGCATTCGTTGATTCGCTAACCCATAAGCTCCGCCATCGATCGCATCCGCGACGATGTGCGGCAGCGGGTAGCTCGCGCAGTCGCTAGTTCGGCTCCGAGTAGTTGATAGTCCGAACGATCTTCCATCCCGCCTTTGTTGGCCTGAAGATGTCGATGCTTCGAAGGCGTGCGACCAGCTCGTCGTGGCCGGAATCGTCCTTCTGGCTTTGCTCCCAAATGGAAACGACCACTGCCATCCCTGCCTGGGCATGGATTTCCTTCGCGATCGCCTTCCACTTCGAGGGCGCTGACTTGGTGGCGAAGAAATCCTGGTAGCTCTTCTTGAGCTCGGCATAGGTCTGATCCGCGTCGCCTTGCGTGCTGTAGATCAGCGTCTTGTCGAAGACCGACATGATCTTCTCGGCGTCGCGGGCCGTGTACGCGGCTATCCACTGCTTGAAGACGGCGTTCGCGTCCTTAAGGGCCATGGGTTCTGCGGCCATTGATCGGGACATCAGTCCCATGACTGCCAGTAGGCCGAGAATCGCGATAGCGGTGCGGTACGGGCGTGGTTCTTGTTGGTTCATTTTCGCCTCCCTAACACTAATTCTGTCACGAGACCGAATGTTCCCTCACTTGCATTGAGTCACGAAGAGCTTTTTGTACTCAGTTTCCGGTAGATGGGAAGGCTTTGCGGAATTCCAGCGCGAGATCGCCGGTGGCCAGCGAGGGCTTCGCGCCCTCGAGAATCCCTTTCATCTATATCCGCGCCACACCCATTCCAGCGCCTGCGGCAGCGTCTGCTCACGCACCTTCCGGTCGCAATGCCCCGAGTCGAGCGCGTAGACGTACTGGTATTGGTAACCGTTGTCCTTGAAAACCTTCGCCATGCGGTGGTTAGCCACCACCCAGTCGTGCATGCCGTCGCGCATCACGTTGGGGTTGTAGAGGTCACGGTCGCCCACGTGCATCCAGATGCGGATGGGCTTGGGCTTTGAGTTCGCGATGATGGATTCGTGATAGCCCCAGGCACCACCTGGCGTCTCGGGGTTGAACGGCCACTGCTGGTTCACGAACGTGCCGGAGTAGCTGACGATGCGGTGATACCACTCGGGGTGGTACCAGGCCATCGTGAAGGCCGCCGCGGCACCCGAGCTACAGCCCATGGCCGCGCGGCCCTCGGGCTTGCGCGTGAGCTTCACGTTTGCGTTCTTCTCAACCGCCGGCAGCACTTCGGCCTCGATGAATTCCGCGAACTTGCCCGACATTGTGTCGTACTCGAGCCCGCGCTGGCTGCCCTGGGCATCGCCGCCGCCGTTCTGAAGGAAGATGGCGATCATTGCCGGCACGCGCTTCTGCGCGATGAGGTTGTCGAACACGTGCGCCATGGTCAAATCGGGTTCGCCCATCTTGGGACCGTCATGGATCACGATGAACGGCGCCTTTGCGCCTTTCTTGTATTGCGCTGGCACATAGACCGTGATCGTGCGCTGGTAGTCCTGTGCGTGCGTCGCGACGACCAGCGTCTTCGGGTTGTTGGGATCCAGCGTGCCGAACACGTCGCGCGCGATGCCGGGATAGAACTTGCTGTCCTTCGACTCCATGGTGAATTGCTGGAGCTTGCCGTGCGGAATGTTTTCAACCGGCTCGCGCTCGGGGGCCGGTGCGTAGTCGGGACCGATGACGAAGTCGCCACCTTTGTCGACGGGTGCATTCGCGCCCGCGCCCGTGATGGCGGTGAACAGCGGCGCACCTGGGCCGTCGACCGGACGGGTCGGCGGCGTGGGACGGGCGGGTGGACCTGGGACCGGCACTGGCACGGGCACCGGCAGCGTTGCTTCCTGCGACGATGCTATCGAGCCTACCAGCAGGCAGCCCGCGAGCAGGGCAATTCGAAACGGTTGCATGTTCGTCATGGGGAGGAATGGTAAGGTATTCCGCGATCCGACACCGTCCTGGAGAACAAATGAAATCTGGCAATCCGGTTCTGCGCTCCGATACTTTCGATGCCGTGCCCGCTGGCGAGCGCATGACCGTCAACGGCACGATCAACAAGACCGCCATGATGCTCGCGCTGGTCATGATCACGGCCATCTACACCTGGGGCCGGTTCACCGCGACTAACGATCCCGCGTCGATCATGCCGCTGGTGTGGACCGGCGCGATCGGCGGCTTCATCTTCTGCCTGATCACCGTATTCAAAACGGAGTGGGCTCCCTTCACGGCGCCTATCTACGCGCTGCTCGAGGGTCTCCTGGTCGGCGGTCTGTCAGCGGTTTTCAATGTCGCTTATCCCGGTATCGTCGTGCAGGCCGTCATGCTCACTTTCGGCGTGATGGCTGTGATGCTGTTTGCGTACCGGTCCGGGCTCATCCAGGCGACCGAAAAGTTCAAGGTCGGCGTGATCGCGGCCACCGGCGGCATCGCGCTGCTGTACCTCATCAGCATGGTCATGAGCATGTTCGGCAAGCCCATCGGCTTCATCCATGAAGGGGGCACGTTTGGCATCCTGTTCAGCGGCTTCGTGGTGGTCATCGCCGCGCTGAACCTGATCCTGGACTTCGACATCATCAAGCAGGGTGTGGATCGCGGCGCGCCGAAGCACATGGAGTGGTACGGCGCCTTCGCGCTCACCGTCACGCTCGTCTGGCTGTACCTCGAAATCCTGCGGCTGCTCGGCAAGCTGCGCAAATAGCTGGCTGTCGATTCCGGGCGTTCTCATTCGTTTAGCTGGCGGATCCATCCGGATTCGCCAGCTTCGGAGAACGCCATGCATCGCAGAACCTTTCTATCCGCTACATCGGTCCTCGCCGCCTCCGTGGGCTTAGGCGGCGGTGAGGCGCGCGCCAATGCGCCGCCGGCGCGCACCCTGTCCGTGTTCAATAGTGTCTCGCTCGACGGGTTTTTCACCGACGAATCGAACGACATGAGCTGGGCGCACACCCAGGATCCCGAGTGGAACAAGTTCATGTCCACCAACGCGAGCGGCGAGGCCGAACTCGTGTTCGGCCGCAAGACCTACGAGATGATGGCCCGGTTCTGGCCCAGTAAAGAAGCCGCACAGGCCATGCCCGAGGTGGCGCGCGGCATGAACCGCATGCGCAAGACCGTGTTCTCGCACACGCTCAAGTCCGCCGACTGGGAAAACTCGCGCTTGGCGCAGGCTGATCTCGCCACCGAAATCCGCCGGATGAAAAGCGAGCCGGGGCCGAACCTGCTCATCCTCGGCAGCGGCGAGATCGTTGCGCAGCTTACGCAGGCGGGACTGATCGATGCGTACCAGCTCGTCGTCGTGCCCATCGTGCTCGGCAGCGGACGGACGTTGTTCGAAGGTGTGACCGGCAAGCCGCGGCTCGAGCTCACGAAGACACGAGCGTTTGAAAACGGCAACGTCGTGGGCTGGTACGAACTATGACGTTCCCGCTGGAACGTTCTTCGCGCGCCGTGCTTTCTGCAACAGCACATCGATGGCGAGACCGTAGTCCATGCGGTCTCCCTTCCAGCCCGCCACCGGCGCCCGGGATCCAGCAGTTAGCTGCCTCCAATCGCCGAGCGGCTGCGCGAAGCCCGGCGCAACGCTGTCGATGGCCGCGCCGTTCGCCTTCACGAATCTCAATGCGCCGTCGTCGAGCCTTTCGATGCGAATGCCGCCTTCGTGCACGGCTCGATGGTGGAATCGGCAGAGCGAGAGCAGGTTGGAAGGTTTCGTTTCGCCGCCATTGGCCCAGTGCTCGATGTGATGTGCATCGACATAGCGGGAGTTCGCACAGCCGGGAAAGCGGCAGCCCTTGTCGCGGGCATTCAAGAGGCGTCGAAGTGGGGCAGAAACAGTTCGCGACTTGCGCCCCACGTTGAGCGGCTCGCCCTTGTCGTTTTCGATCAATGCGAGGAGGCTCGCGTCGCAGGAAAGTCGACGCGCGGTTTCCGCCGCCATCGACGGACCATGTTCGAATTCGCAGCAGCCAGCACCCCGGTCCCGCAACGTTTCGGCGGCCACGTGAACCACGATTTGATGGCGATCGGTGCCAGGAGCTTCGATGGCGGCGTGCGCGAGGAAACTTTCCGCCACCAGGGCGAGGGCGTCCGCGCGACGTGCGCTGAACCGAACAGGTTCCGGCGACGTTCCCGCTGGAACGTTTTCCAGCGCGATGTCGACGGCTTTCAATATCTGCGCTCCGGCTTCCGCCGGCAGGCGGCAGGTCAGGACGATTGAGCCATCATCGTCGTGCCGCCACATCACACTTCGGGTCTGCTGCTGGCGGGCTTCGCGCGATAATTCTTCCGCTTCCTGGCAGCGGCGATAGGCGCGCACGAGTTTCTCGACATGCTGCGCGGTGCCGTGCTCGGCGATCATGAGCAACTGGTCCTCCGTTGCGGCGCAGGCGATACGCGTGATCTCGCGTGCCTTGGAGTAGCTCAGACGGCCACACGACATCGCCGCGGAGATCTTCGGCAGGTTCTCGAGCGCACGCGCGACCCGCACCTTTTCCCGCGCCGCACCCATCGCGATTCCACACTTCCAGTTCAGCCAGTGCGCGCAGGACTGCGTGGCGCTATCCGACCAGCCATTTCGCCGATCGAATTCGGCGATGAGAACCAGCCAGCGATGGCTCGCCGCGTTGATGTGGCCGGCGAGGGTGCAAATTTCCGCGGCGAGCTCGTCGATCGGGCGCATGGGCTTTTCCTTGAGCCTGTGAATGCGTACAGTATACGCGCCTCGCCACGTGAGTTCCTGCGCAAAATCAGTAGTTAGGAGAGAATCCGCGCCATGTGCTACTCAGCCCAGATCCAGGCCGCGTACATGAAATACCTCCGCGAGACCGGCGCGGAGATGGACGTCGATCAGTTCGTGGAGATCTTCGGCGCGCGCGTGTCGGACTCCAGCATCCGCATTCCGCGCGCCGTCGAGCGTTGGTTCGATGAGCCCAAGACCGACGGCGAGCGGAAGATCAAGGGATTCATCGACGAGTATCGCGCTGCGGAGATCACGAAGCTCGAGCGTGAGGTGTTCACGCAGAAGAAGCGGCTCGCCGACGCAGAGCGCACGCTGGCCTCAAAGCCGACCAAAGCCGCCACAGAGAGCAAGCGCATCGCCACCAACAAGATCGAGCAGGCGCTGACGCGGCTCGAGCGGTTGAAAGCGACCAAACCGCATGTGGCCGAAGCGCGCATCTTCCCCATGCACTACGCGCCGATTGTCTTGCAGGATGGCGATCGGCGCGTCATGCGCCTCGGGCGCTATCACTGCCGCAAGCCCGGCGAACGCGAAAGTGTCGATCGACAGTTGCCCGGCCTCTACAACGCACGGCGCGACAGCCTCGGCAAGTACTGGCAAGGGTTGTTTGGCGTGTCGCACGCCGTAATGATGGTCGAGTCGTTCTTCGAGAACGTCGAGCGCGAAGGCAAGAACCAGGTGCTGCACTTCGTGCCGAAGCCGGCGGACACCATGCTCATTGCCTGCTTGGTTGCCACCTGGCAGGACCCGAAGGGTGGAAGACCGCTGCTGTCGTTCGCGGCGATTACGGATGAGCCGCCGGCGGAGGTTGCAGCGGCGGGGCATGATCGGATGATCATCAATTTGAAGCCTGAGCATTTGGATGCCTGGCTGGCGCCTGAGGGGAGGTCGTCAGAGGAGTTGCAGGCGGTTCTCAGTGATAGGCAGACGCCGTATTACGAGCATGAGGTGATGGCGGCGTAGCCGTCGGGCAATTGCGATTGCACTGTACGTTACGTGACTCACAATCCAGACAATCGAACGTTATCGCGAGGGGAACGCTAGTTCGATAATTGCAGCCGCCGCAGCGAGTGTAAATCCGATCTCCATCCAGTTTGCTTTTGGGACCAGCCTCAAAGCCGATAGCAGAAATGCAAAAAATGCGGCGCTGAGCAAAATAATTGCGAACACGGCCACTCCCTGCAAACCGCGCATGGACACATCATAGATGACCCGCGCTCACTTCGGGGACTTCAACCTCGGGTAAATTCGCAAGCCATGCTGATGTGGCTCAAGACCGCTTTGCGAGACTCGCCACCATCGTCAGCAGCTCTATGGGCTCCACGGGTTTGGACAGATGCATCTGAAAACCCGACTGGATTGCTTTCACGCGATCTTCGGTGCGGGCATACGCGGTGAGCGCAATGGCGGGTATCGACGCCTTGCCATCCTTCAGTCCGCGGACGCGTCGAATCAATGTGAAGCCGTCCTCGCTGGGCATGCCGATATCGCTCACGATGATGTCGGGCGTTTCGCGCTGCAGTGTTTCCATCGCTTCGGCCGCCGAAGCTGCCGTGCGGACGTTCGCATTACAATCCGCCAGCAGCCGCTGAATCAGCAGCCTTGCATCGCGCTCGTCATCGACGACCAGGACCTGGACTCCGGCGAGATCGATAGCGGCCATGGTCTCGGCATCGGAAACGCCGACGGACCGCGTGGGATGTGTGCGGGATTCGGCGGACTGCAGCGGGTCATCGGCAGTTGCCATGAGCGGCAGAGTCACGCGAAAGGTGGCGCCCATACCGCGTCCGGCGCTCTTGACGCCGATCGAGCCACCGTGCAGTTCGATCAGTTGTTTGGCGATGGACAAGCCGAGGCCCAGGCCGCCATGCTTTCGTGTGGTCGAAGCATCGGCCTGGCGAAACCGATCGAACATGTGCGGCAGAAACGCGGGGTCGATGCCTTCACCGTTGTCGGTGACTTCGATTTCCAGATGCGAATTGACGCGCGCGAGTGTCACGGTGACGCGGCCGTCCTTGTGCGTGAACTTCACCGCGTTGGTCAGCAGATTCCACAACACCTGTTGCAGGCGATTGGGATCGCCACGCACCGGCCCCGCCATGGGATCCAGGACGACCTGGAGCCGGATGCTTTTCGCCTGGGAGGCGGGCCGCACCGATTCAACGGTGGCGGTGATGACCGACGCGAGATCCATGCGCTGCACGTCGAGGCGCACTTTGCCGGAGATGATGCTGCTCATGTCGAGCAGGTCCGCGATGATCTGCGCCTGCGAGCGCGCATTGCGTTCGATGACGTTGAGCGCGGTGGAGGCGTCTTCGGGCAGGCTCTTCGTCTTGCGCAGCACCTGCGTCCAGCCAAGGATTGCATTCAGCGGAGTGCGCAGTTCGTGGCTCAGCGTGGCTAGGAATTCATCCTTGGTGCGGCTGGCGCGCTCGGCATCGCCGCGAGCGGAACGCTCGGATTCGAGTAGCTGCTCGCGCTCGGTCGCGATGCGGTGCTTGTCGGTGATGTCGCGCAGGAAATGCGCCACGCCGGCGAGTTGTCCCGATTCGTCGACCACTGGGACCGAAACTCCCTCGATGAAGAGCCGCATCCCGTCCTTGCGCATCTTCCAGCCGTCACTCGCGGCGCGGCCCGAACGCATGGCCAGCTCGATGGCACGCTGGGTCTTCTTGCTGTCGATGTCATCCTGCGTGCTGAACAGGTCGAGCGTTTGCCCGACTGCTTCGTCCGCCGTGTAGCCAAAGATGGCCTGCGAACCGTCATTCCACGTGCTGATGCGACCCTGCGTATCCGTCATGAAGATGGCGTAGTCGGTGATGTTCTCGATCAGCGAGCGGTAGCGCCGTTCTCCTTCGCGTATGACCTTCTGTGCCTGTTCCTGGCGATCGAGATACTCGCGCACCTGGTATTGGCGTTCGCGCGCGCGAAACGAGGAACGCACCAGGGTGATGAGCGTGAAGGTGCGGATTGGACGCTCGACCACGCTTACGTTTCCGAGGCGTCCTATCAACTCCGGCAGGGAAGCACGCTCGCGTCCGGAGCGCGACAACACGATGATCGGGATGTCCGACCACACCGGCTGCGCGGCCACACATCTCAACAATTCATCCGAATCCGCGAGCAGACCCTCTTCGGAGACGATCAATGCGCCGGCACCGGTTTTATGCAGTGCACACAAATGGCCCATGTCCGAGCACATGCTGCTGTCGATCTGGTTGGCGGCGAACAGCTTGGCCATCGCCACCGCATCCGCGGTGGTAGTCGGGAGTACGAGTACGCGGCGCTCGTGCGCCGTTGCCCCGAAGTGCTCTGCGAGCTCACTACTCATTTCGGGGGTCGGCGCAACGGGTCGAGACTGCCGAGATAGGTGGGTACGCCCGTCAGCACCCCGTGAAAGTCCGTCAGCGGCTCACCGATGACGATGCCGGTTGCGTCCAGGTCCAGCTCGCGAATCGTGCGTTCGTGGTACCCGTTTCTCTTCTTGACCACCGAGATCGCCCGGCGAACGGTGCCCTCCGCCTCGAAAAACCGGAACAGGATCACGTTGTCCGCGAGGTAGGTAGTGTCGACTGGCGAGACCATGTTCCCCACCATGCCGGCTTGCGTCACTGTCATGATGGTCACGACCCCTTGCTGGCCGAGATACGACAGCAGCTCATGCAGCTGAGCGGTGAGGAATTTCTCTTCAGGCATCGCGTTCAGATACCCGTTGAGACTATCTACAATGATCATGCGGGCGGGCACGCCGGCCTTGTCCGAGCCCTCGGCGGCCCGCCGGACGATCGTCGCGAATTCGCCAGCAGACAGCTCTGCCGGGTCCACCTGCTGAACCGTGATCATCCCGCTCTGGAGGTGATCCTCTATCTTTAGCCCGAGTTTTCGCGAGCGCGAACGGAACGTGCTGATGTTCTCGTCGAAGACGAACATCGCGACACGCTGACCACGCGCGGCGGTCGCGGCGGCGAACTGAGTGGCCACCGTGGATTTTCCCGTGCCTGCAGGTCCGAGGAGCAGGGTGCTCGTGCCCGTGGGTATGCCGCCACCGAGAAGTCCGTCGAGCTGCGGGTTGCCGCTCGCCACGTGCTCGTCCACGAATTCGGTGACGTGTTCGGAGGCTACGAGCCGCGGAAAGACGTCGAGGCCCCCGCGCCGGATCGCGAAATCATGAAAGCCACCGCGGAACGCGACACCGCGCATCTTGCTGACGCGCACGCGGCGCCGTTCGGCGCCGAACTGGTTGGCGAGCAGTTCGAGCATGACTACGCCGTGGGCGATGCTCTGCAGATGATCGTCCTCGATGCCACCGGTGCGATCGTCGAGCAGCAGCACGGTGCAGTCTTGTCCGCCGAAGAATTGCTTCAGCGCGAGCACCTGCCGGCGATAGCGCAAGGGACTCTGCGCGATCAGCCGCAGCTCGGACAGCGAGTCGATCACGAGGCGCTGGGGACGGTGCTTGTTCACGGCGGCGATCAGGGCCTCCGTGGTTTCCCCGAGCTCCATCTCGGAGGGGTTGAATACCGTTAGCTGGGCATCGGCCGACAGGTTGTGTTCGGAAGGAATCAACTCTTCGATTTCGAGACCGTTGAGATTCCATCCATGGCTGCGCGCGACCTTGGAAATTTCGACTCGCGATTCCGACAGCGTGACATAGAGCGAACGCTCGCCCTGTACGACGCCTTCGAGCAGAAACTGGATGGCCAACGAGGTCTTGCCCGTGCCCGGTGTTCCGGTGATGAGGTACAAACAGCCCTTGGGAAAACCCCCACGCAGAATATCGTCGAGCCCACTGATTCCCGACGTCAGCTTTTCTTCTTCTTCTTCTTCTTCTTCTTCTTCTTCGAGCTCAACCTTCGTAATCACGCGTGCCTCCGGAGTTGTCTGATCGCGCCTTGCAGATCGGATGGTACAGCGCCACACACTGTCAAATGGACGTTTGAATGTAAGAAAACTCCTCCTGTCACCCTTTCAAAAACATTAGCAGGTGATCGATCACGCGTTGTTTGTCAGTCGCGAGCAGCCCATGCGGCGAGCCTTCGTACTCGATGAGCTTGGAATTCATGATGCCCAGCGCCGCGGGCCGCGCGGACGCATCGATCGATGCGTTCTCATCCGACGTCCCATGAATGATGAGCGTCGGCACTTTGAATGACGCAAGGTCGGGCCGGAAATCCGTCTTGAAGATCGACTCCATGCAAGCGAGGGTGGCTTTGAGCCCGGCCTGCATCGCCACATTCAACGACCACTGCAGCAGCTCTTTGCTCACGGGTTTCTCTGCCTTGTCCACGCCGTAAAACTTCTTGAAAAACTCGGCGAAGAACTTCGGCCGGTCTTCCTGGATGCCGGCGAGCGTCTCGTCGAGAACCTTCTCGTCGGATCCGTGGGGGTTGTCAGGTGTCTTGAGCTTGTACGGCACGATGGACGCGATCAGGCCGGCCTGCACCAGGCCCGCACCGTTGTACTTGGTCATGTATCGCGCGACTTCGCCGCCGCCCATCGAGAACCCGATGAGCGTGCCTTCGGACACCTGGCATTCCTTTAGCACGGCGCGCAGGTCGTCGGTCAGCGTGTCGTAGTCATAGCCGTTCCAGGGTTGTGAGGACCGCCCGAAGCCGCGGCGGTCGTACGCAATCACTCGGTACCCTTCGTTGGCCAGCGCGAGTGCCTGATCGTCCCAGGAGTCGGCACTCAACGGCCATCCGTGCAACAGCACGACGGGCCGCCCGCGGCCCCAGTCCTTGTAATAGAGCTGTGTGTGGTCGGCGGTGGCCACGTACGGCATTGGGACCTCCTTTTCGAAAGTCGGCAGTATTTGACGAGGAGAGTAGCCTCGGGAGTAGCGGGTAACGCCGTTGACCGTGGTCCATTGCTGACACCTCGTCGCGCGAGAGCGGGGCCTCGTGTACCTTTCGCGCTCCAGAAGGGGGGATGCGAGTGATCACACGTCGACAGACTCTGAAAGGTGGCCTGGCGCTCGGCGCTGTGGCCTCGGGCGTCATTCGCAGCACGGCCGACGCGGAGCCGCAGACCTCTCCGTTCACGCTGTGGTATCGCCAGCCGGCGGAGGCATGGACCGAAGCGCTGCCTATCGGCAACGGTCGCCTGGGCGCCATGATTTTCGGCGGCATTGCGCGCGAACGCGTGCAACTCAACGAAGACACGCTGTATGCGGGCGGACCCTACGACCCTTCGAATCCCGACGCGCTCGCGGCGCTGCCGCGTGTGCGCGCGCTGATCGCCGAAGGGAAATATCTCGACGCACAGAATCTGGTCGAGGAGAAGATGATGGCGCGGCCCCTCCGCATGCCGTCGTACCAGACCGTGGGCGATCTGACTTTCAGCTTCAGCACTTCTGCATATGTGCAGGACTATCGGCGCGACCTCGATCTCGACAGCGCCTGTGCGCGCGTGCGTTTCATGCGCGAGGGCGTGACCTTTACGCGGGAATCGTTTGCCTCGGCCGTGGACCAGGTCATCGTCACGCGCATCTCGGTGGATCGCCCAGGCGCGCTGGGCTTCCACGCGGGCTTCGAAACGCCGATGCCCGGCGCCGTCGCGATCGAGGACGGACAACTGGTGCTCAACGGCCACAACGTGGCGCAGGAGGGCATCGACGGAAAGCTCCGGTTCCAGGCTCGCTGCGCGGTGATCCCCCAGGGCGGAACGGTCGAACTGCGCGACGGTGAGGTCGTCGTGACGGGTGCGGACTCGGCACTCGTCCTCGTCGCGATAGCCACGAACTTCCGGCGCTTCGACGACGTGTCGGGCGATCCGGAGTCCACCACGCGGGCGCAGATCAAGGCGGCGGCGACCAGGACGTTCGATGCGTTGCGCACGGCGCACGTGATGGACCATCAAAAACTGTTCAAGCGTGTGACGTTCGACCTGCCGGCGACGCGGGCGAGCGAGGACTCGACCAGCGCGCGCATTCGCAATTCGCAGACCAGCGACGATCCGCAGCTCGCCGCGTTGTACTTTCAATACGCGCGTTACCTGCTCATCAGCTGTTCGCGCCCGGGCACGCAGCCGGCGAACCTGCAGGGGTTGTGGAACGATAAGTTGTCGGCCCCGTGGGGCTCGAAGTACACCATCAACATCAACACCGAGATGAACTACTGGCCCGCGGAGCCCGCGAATCTCGCCGAATGCGTGCAACCGCTGGTGGCGATGGTGAAGGACCTCGCGGTGACGGGTGCGGTGATCGCACGAATCAACTACGGCGCGCGCGGCTGGGTGGCGCACCACAACACGGATCTGTGGCGTGCCACCGGCCCGATCGACGGCGCGAAGTGGGGCATGTGGCCCACCGGCGGCGCCTGGCTCTGCAAGCATCTGTGGGATCACTACGACTACGGCCGTGACCGTGCCTATCTCGCCGACGTCTATCCACTGCTGAAGGGCGCCGCGCAATTTTTCCTCGATACGCTGGTGGCGGATCCCACGGGCAAGTACCTCATCACGAGCCCGTCGATCTCGCCGGAGAACATTCACCCGCACGGCGCCGCTACCTGCGCGGGACCTGCCATGGACCGCCAGATCCTGCGCGATCTCTTTGGCAACACCATCCACGCGGCGGAGATCCTCGGGCTCGACGCCGACTTCCGCAAAGCCTGCGCGGCCGCACGCGCGAAGCTTCCGCCAGACCGCATCGGCAAGGCAGGGCAGCTCCAGGAGTGGATGGAAGACTGGGACATGGAAGCGCCGGAGCCCAATCACCGCCACGTCTCGCATCTCTACGCGTTGTTCCCGAGCGACCAGATCACTCTGCGCCGCACGCCGGAGCTCGCAGCCGCCGTGCGAAAGTCGCTCGAGCTGCGCGGGGATCTGTCTACTGGATGGGCCATCGCCTGGCGCATCAATCTCTGGGCGCGGCTGCGCGACGCTGAGCACACGCACGGCGTCATCAAACTATTGCTGGATCCCTCGCGCACCTATCCGAACATGTTCGATGCGCATCCGCCGTTCCAGATCGACGGCAATTTCGGTGGCGCCAACGGCATGATGGAGATGCTGCTGCAGTGTGTGGGCGGCGAGATCGAGTTGCTGCCCGCATTGCCGCGGGCCTGGGCCACGGGGTCCATTCGCGGACTGCGCGCCCGCGGCGGCTTTGAAGTGGACATTGCCTGGCGCAATGGAAAACTGGATTTCGCGGAACTGCGCGCGGCGCCGGGCGGCGTTGCGAAAGTGCGCTACGGCGACAAGGTCAAAGAGTTCCGCGTCGCGCGCGGGAAAAGTGTGATTTTGAAGTCGGCGGAGTTTGCCTGACGCGTTAGCGCAGTGCGCGCCGCACGCCGCTCGACATTTCCAGCAGGCTCTCTTCGGCGACGCGGACCAGGTCACGCCCCTCGTGCTTGGCACGGTAGAGCGCAGCATCGCCGCGTGCGATGAGCTCATCGAGAGTCTTCAGGTTCGGCTCCAACGACGCGAGTCCTGCGCTCAAGCAAACCCGCAATCCTGTGCTCATCGACGGCAGCTCGATGAGCAGCGCTAATGCGCGCACGCGCTCCAGTGCAATCAGCGCGACGTCGAGCGACGCACCCGGCATCACGATCAGGAATTCTTCACCGCCCCAGCGGCCCAGGATGTCCTCGGCGCGAATGGATTCGCGGCAGACGCGCGCAAACTCCTGCAGCACCTGGTCTCCGCCGGCATGGCCGAAGCGATCGTTGATGCTCTTGAAGTGGTCGAGATCGACCACGGCGACGGTCAATGGCAGCTTGTCTTCCAGGGCTTTCGCCATCGCCTCTTTACCCAGCTCGTAGGTACGGCGGCGGTTAGGCAGGCCGGTGAGACTGTCCGCGTTCGCGAGCAGCGCGAGTTGCCGGCGGTGCCGCCGGATCGAGATCACATGGAGGACGAGCAGGATGATGATGATCGCGCCCGTGGCCGCGGCGATGGCGGTCCAACGCTCCTGTTCCAATTGCCTCTGCTGCGAGACCTTGAGGTCACGATTGAGCTCGGCATTGCGCTGGAGCTGACGATCCATCTCGAAGCGCGCCCGCAGCGTGGCGGATTGCCGGATGCGTCGCGCATCGTCGGCGGCGGTCATGCGGCGCTGGTATTCCTCGAGATCGGCGTAGCTTTCGCGGTAGTTGCCCATGGCCGCGTTGGCGCGTGAGCGCAGCTTGATGATCGGCGCGACGTTACGCGGCGGCACGTCGGAGGCACCGTTTTTCAGGATCTCGTTCAGCGCCGCGAGTGCGCGCGCGGCTTGCCCTTCTTCGAGGTCGATGTAGGCAATATCGGAGCGCGTCTGCTTCATGAGATCGATGGAGCCGGAAGCGGCAAAGATGCGCAACGCGTTGTCGCAGAGCTTCCGCGCTTCAGTGAGTTGGCCGACCTGGATTTCCAGCCCGCAGAGATCCATGTCGGCGAACGCAACGCCTTGCGTGTCGCTGACTTCAACGCTGAGTGCGCGTGCCGCTTTGAATTCTTCGATCGCGTCCGGGAACTGGCGCATCTCCTTGAGGATCGTGCCGCGCATGTATCGCGAGACCGACAGGCTCAACGTGGCGGCATGCGCCTTGTCCCATTCGACGACTTCCGTATTCAGCGCCAGCGCCTGCTCGTAGTCGTCCATGTCGCGCATGACTTTCGTCAGCGCGTGCGCGGCCATCTTGCGCTGTATCGGCCGGTCGAGACTCACGCCCGTTTGATAGGCCTGCATCAGATTGACGATCGCGAGGTCAGCGCGATCCTGCCGATGCTGCAAGACGGCCAGCGTGACGCTGAGGCACGATTCGGGGATGGAGTCGGGCGAGAGCTGCGAACGCGCGGCTTCAATGGTGCGGATCGAGTCCACGATGCCCGCGTGGTCGTAGACGTTCTCGGCAAGAACGGAAAGAAGCTGGAGCCGAATCGGATCGTTCGGATCCGGCACGAGTGCGAGGCCCTCGATTGCCGTTGCGCGTGCGTCGTTGTCGAGTTCCAGGATCGAATAGCTTTCGGCCCGGATCGCCAGCAGGGCCGCAATCCGGTAAGGATCCGGATGCGGTACGTTGCGCGCGCTGGTTAGTGCAGCCTGAATTCGGGTGAGCGTGGCTCTCGCGTCCGTCGCGGCCCCGGCCTGCATTTGCCGAATGTCGGGATCCGCACTGATGAAGCACGTGACCTGGGCTTGCGCCGACCCAAGGAATCCCGCCAGCGCCAGCACGGCTGCTAAGAGATTCCCTTTTTTAGATCTGAGCCGAGGCATTTGGCATGAGCATAATCGGGATCGTTCTGGGCAAACCGACGCCGTTTCACGGTTCCTGAAGTGCGCCAATTTGCGTGGTTTGAGTCTAATCGATTAGGGGCTCTCACATGGTGTTTGGCCATGCAGATGCGCGGGATGTCGAAAAGCCTTAATCCAGTTCGACTACTCTTTGAATACCCAATAACAGGAGCTGCCCCATGAAAGTCATGGTCTTCGTCAAAGCCACGCCCAATAGCGAAGCGGGGCTGCTCCCGTCCGATGAAGCGACGCAAAAGATGTTCACGGAAATGGGCAAGTTCAACGAGGACCTCGCCAAGGCCGGCATCATCCAGGCGGCCGATGGCTTGAAGCCCAGCAGCGCCGGTAAACGCCTCACATTCACGGATAACGGCCATGCGTCGGTGATCGACGGACCGTTCGCGGAGACCAAGGAACTGGTGGCTGGCTTCTGGATCTGGGAGGTGAAGTCGCTGGCCGAGGCCGTCGAGTGGGCGAAGCGCTGCCCCAATCCGATGCCGGGTGAAGAAGGCGTGCTGGAGATCCGCCCCTTCTATGGGATGGAGGATTTCGAGCACCTGATGACGGACGAAATCCGCGAGCGCGAAGGGCGCGTGCGCAAGATCGTGGAGCGCCAGCAGAAGCCAAAGGCGACGGCAAAGAAGGCGCCGTCCAAAGTGAAGGCGAAGGCAAAGGCAAAGGCGAAAGCCAAGTCGGCGAAGCGCAAACCCGCGCGCGCCAAATCGAAGAAGTAGTCAGAACTCCTCAAAAGAACCAAGAACCTGGAGGATGGTATGGCAGACAGTTCTGTTAGTGCGAATGGCACGCCGGAGTCCCAGCTCCTATTCCTCATCGAGAAATTCGATGCCAAGAACCAGCAGCTCATCCGCTCGGTCCGTGCTGCTCTGCGCAAGCGATTCCCGACCGCCAACGAGCTGGTGTACGACTACGGCTTCTCCCTCGTAATCGCGTATTCGCCGACGGAGCAAGGCATTGAGGGGATCCTCTCAATCTCCGCGCGTGCCGACGACGGTGTGAGTCTGTACTTCACGAACGGACCGAAATTGCCTGATCCGAAAAAGCTGCTGATGGGATCGGCCAAGCTAGTCCGCTTCATCCCGGTGGAGACCGCCAGCCGGTTGAAGCATCCGGATGTAGAGGCGCTGATCGCCGCTGCGATCGACAAGGCTGCCGTTCCGTTCCCATCAAAGGGCGGTGGCAAACTCGTCATCAAGACGTTTGGAAAGTCGTCTGGCGCGAAGCGCGCTAAATCCAAGAAGTAGCGAGACGCTCGACCAAAGACAGCGCGTTGCTGGTTGCCGCACCGAGTGTCGTGTTGTCGAAGATGCACCACGTGGGAATGCGCGCGCGTTGCAAGCCATGCAGTCTGCCCGCGAGTGTGTGGAGGTAGTCGTCTTCATAGGACGAGTAGTAAATACGCGGAGAGCCATGGAGGCGAAAATAGGCGAGCCCTGGCCAACCGGCTGGCTCGCCATCGCCGTCGGCTCGTGCGGGATCCGCAGCCACGCGCGCGACTTTGAACTTCTTCAGCAGGCGATTGGCGGAGTCCCCGAACCAGCTCTCGTGCCTCGGCTCGAGTGCGACGCCGCCATCGAATTGTTTCCGCAGTGAGGTGAAAAAGGAGCGGGCGATCCGAGCGTCGTATTCATGGGCCGGAGCCAGCTGCACGAGCAGACAGCCGAGGCGGGAGCCCAGCGGTGCGACGTCCGCGAGGAACGTCTTGAGCAACCTTGCACTGCCAGCGAGCCGTTGGTCATGCGTGATCTCGCGCGGGATCTTTACGGAAAACCGGAACGCTCGCGGCACGCTCGCGGCCCACCGCTCAAACGTCGAGGCGCGATGTGGGCGATAGAAAGTGGAATTGATTTCGACAGCGGAGAGCACCTTCGCATAACGCGCGAGGATTGACTCTCCTGGCGGAAAGCGGGCTTGCTCCGTGCGCGGAATGCTCCATGCTGCGGTCCCGACATAGATTTTTGAAGGCATGCCGGCATTTAGGGCTCTTTGAGTTGGCGTCGGCGGTAGGAATTATCGAAGATGACGCATAAGCATTCGGCTATATAGCTACGTTCCAGTGAGAGGAAAAGATCAATGATGCCTGTGCCCTCACATCTTCAAGAATTCGTTGTGCCGTCGGACAGCCTGGTCGACGAAGAAGCGCTAAGTGCCGCTATCCGCTGTCCGTGCGGCGAGGCGAAGTTCGAGCTCTTGTATCCGGGGCAGACCCATGAAAACGACGGTCAAGAGATTCCGTGTACGGCGGAGATCGACGGAAACTTCTTCTTCGTCCTCAAATCGCGCTGCTCGAGTTGCGGACGAGAACATCTGCTGCTCGATGCGGACTTCCATGGGTGGGACGGATTCATCTGCCATGATCCAGTCAAAGCGGCATTGCCGAGACCGCAACTCGTGGCCTGGCAGTGTCATGGGTGCGGCGACACAAAGCACACCGGCACCGTTCACATACAGACCCAAGGCAAAGACGATTTCATTTCCGAAGCCGGAGAGGACTTCGATTCAGAACGTTGGCCGGATGCGTTCGGCTGGTTCTCGCTGGACTTGACCTGTTCAAAGTGCGGGAAGGAATCGCGCGAGCTGGTCTCTTACGAGACCATGTAGAACGGCATCTTTCTCAGCCGCACACCGTTGGCAGCGAATACCGCATTCGCAATCGCGGGGCCGATGACACCGACGCCGGCCTCGCCGACATTGGCGTACCGCTCGTGGCCGCTCAGCGCCTCGGTGTGGATGTTGATCGGCGGGATGTCCGCGAGCCGCAGCATCCGGTAGCGGTCGAAGTTGCCTTCGACCACGCGCCCGTTCTCGATGGTGATTTCCTCGTTCAGGCTCATGTTCATGCCGAAGATGGCCGAGCCCTCGAGCTGTGCGTGGACCGCGTCCATGTTGAGTACGCGCCCACAGTCAAACGCAATATCGAGCGCAAGCACCCGGATTTCAGGCTTGACCTCGACGTGGGCAACCGCCGCCACCGTGCAGCCGGCGTGGGGCGCGCCGGCACCGCCAAAGTTTCCGATGGCGATGCCGCGGCCCTGACCCTCCTGCAAGGGACTACCCCAGCCCGCGTGCTTCGCGGCCACTTCCAGACACCGTCTCCAGCCAGCGTCGGGCCATTTGGCCAACAACCGCAGTCGGTATTCGAGCGGATCGAGACTTGCGCGCGCGGCGCACTCGTCGATGAAGCCCTCGACGAAGAAGCAATTCGAGTTGTAGCCCGGGCCGCGGTACTGCCCGGTGAGGATGTGCTGTTCGACATTCGAACTCTCGATACGCACGTTCGGGATGGAGCCTTTGACGTACACCGCGTCGCTCATGCCGAACATCACCGGCTTCCACGCCGCCACGTGCGAGTAGAAAGACTCAGGCAGGCCGTCCGGCCCAAGGGACGCGCGCATGCGCGCGGCATGCAGATCGCGGTACTTGCCCTGGCGAAAGGTTTCCTCGCGCGACCAGATCACATGGATCGGCGTACCCGGAAACTTCTTGGCCACCGCCACGACCATGCGCACGTCATCGCAGTTCACCCGCCGGCCGAAGCTGCCGCCGACCAGAGGCTGGTGATGGTGGATGTTCTCCGGCGGTA
>Ga0207691_10001277_pt1 | contig 25156 bp, 16 predicted proteins | sample KBSM13metaG_FD_184327 | JGI IMG/M metagenome (GOLD analysis project Ga0207691, IMG submission 184327) | Miscanthus rhizosphere microbial communities from Kellogg Biological Station, Michigan, USA - KBS M1-3 metaG (SPAdes) (version 2) | ecosystem: Host-associated > Plants > Roots > Rhizosphere >...
TGAAGGTTTATTCGCAGTGCAGCGTCGTGTGTGGCTTCGTCCCAGGCGCCTCCAAGATTATTGACTGGGAACCAATGTTCGACGAAGTGCTCAACTCGATGAGGAGCAATAAACTGATGTTCCATCTGCGTCTCAAAACGTCCACCCTGAAACTCAACGTACTGACCACCTCCATCGGTTAACTTGTCCACCCAAATATCGCCGTTGTCATCGGTGCCCCATGTCCATGTCTTCTTACCTGGCATCTCACGATGATCTGCTACATGGACTATTCCCCAATCAGACTTGTCGTAGTAAACACCGAAGTAATCGCGTGTAGAGTTCCGAGCAAAAAGCGAAAGAAAGTTCGGAACATCACTAAACTTGCTGACGTCAACGCCCTTCTCCTTCGGAAAGGAAAAGACCGGCCAGAAAGCATGCGGATACGCTTCACGCATTGGATAAACAAAGCGCATGTCGGGTGCAGCGGGCGCTCCGGCTGTCGACCAGAACCAGTAACGCCCTGGCACGTCGCGGCGATTATTGAGTGTTACTTCAGTTTCGACCGAACGTTGACCCGGGCGTAGGCGAATGATCACTTCCCATTGCATGCCTTGAACGCGCTCGGTATCACCAACGGCGACTGCGGCACTGCCGTCCAGCTCTGTCCTTATTACATAGTCAATCGAAGAAACAGTGGTGAGCGTGTGGCCATCTGGAAAATTCCACTCAATGCCACCAGAGACCCACGCACCGCGGAGTGCTACCATCGCGTACTTCATCACGGGATTCGAATACAGGACATCGCGCTTAGTCGTCTTGTCGAAGATTTCGTAAATGTGACCGCCCAGTTCCGGTAGGACTGAAACACGCAGGTATTCATTCTCGAGGTAAACCGCTTTCCAGGACTTGCTGGTTTTCGTGTTGCTCAGATTGTCGAGGAATGGATACGGATAGACTGGACGCCACTTTCGTCTTTGCCAATCCAGCAAAGCGGGATATGGATTTGGTGGGCCAAGTTCATAAGTGGGAATCGACAGCGCTGCTTCCCAGACGCGTGCGGTTGAATCGGAACCCTGAGCTCGAGCGTTTGTGAAATTGGCCGTAACAAACAGCAAGATGACTATGGAATAGAAAGCTATCCACGGATATGAGAACGGCTTGCTTGAGTTCACTCGCATAACCTCTTACCTCTAGGATTTATCAAGACCCGCCAACGCGGGGGTGAAAGGTAAACCTGCAAAAACTTATTCGGTTCAGCATTGCCAAATTGCCGGGGCACCTTTAAATCTGAATCAAACTGATCCCAAGACTTTCTTTCAGCGAGACCAATCAATTAGTAAATTCCGCCCGCGCCATTGCGTAACGTTCCACTTTTTCACGCACCACGCGATAACCCAAACCTGGTCCTTCAGGAAGGTGTATGTATCCCAGTTCATCAATCTCGATCAATGGATCGATCACATCGTCAACGTACCAGCGCATGGAAGCCTCGATGTCTGTCGGACACGAAAAACCGTCCAGCGTTGCGAAGTGCAAACCCTGCGCTGAAGCTATTCCCAACTCGGGCATCGTTCCGACCCAGCATTCGAGTCCGGCCGCGCGCGCAGAATTAAGCATGAGTATGGCTTCGCTTAATCCGCCAACGCGTTGAACCTTGATATTGATGATTCGAGCAGCCTTGTGCTCAATAAGTGAACCGAGCGCCTCGAGCGAATCGGCCGATTCGTCGGCACAGAGCGGAGTGCACAAACTACGCTGCAATTCACCTGCCTCTTCGTAAGCATTTCGTGCTAACGGTTGTTCGATCATCATCAGACCGTGCGTATCCAGCTCCTGAAACATTGCGAGATCTGTCAGCGAATATGCGGCATTGGCATCAACCATCAATGACAACTCTGGAAATCGCGATCTGATTTCTGTTACCGGCTTCACATCCCAACCCGGTTCAATCTTGATCTTGACGCGTCGATAGCCTTGGGCTGTGTACCGCTCTACTCGTTCCAACAATTCGCCAATGTCGTCATAGATGCCGATGGCAACACCTGATGGGATCGGTCGAGTCCGACCTCCAAGGAGGGTATTGAGAGACACGTCATTCTTTCTAGCGCAAATGTCCCGCAACGCTCCCTCGATCCCTGCTTTCGCAAACGAATCAACGCCCTGTGCCCGAAGCAATTCGTAAAAGTGGGACACGTCTATTTCACCAGCATTGAGCACTTCTGGAATCAAAGACGTCGTCAGTGAATTCCAAACACTCTCTGGAGTATCACCCGAGTAAAATGAGCCCGTCATCGGCGAGGCTTCACCCCAACCTACATGGCCATCTCCACTCAACACTTCAATGAGAATCGCTTCTTTCTCAGCTATAGATCCATTGCTGATGCGAAACGGCTCCACGAGTGGAACACGAACTCGATGAAGCACAATGCTCTTCACGGTTATAAGCTGTTCTGTGGCTAACAGTGCTGTCTTCACAAACCATTCCTCGCAGCGCTATCAAGTCATCGTCAACAACATTTCTCGCGTGACTACGTTCTGAAGTGGTTCCCCTTTACAGAAATGCACTACTTCGCCTACGGCCACACTCCCAATTTCGCGACGCATTTCGATACCACCTGCAGCAATATGAGGAGTGAGAAGGACGTTAGGCATCTGACGCAACTCATGCTCGGGAGGAAGTGGCTCCAATGGATCAGTTACGTCGAGTGCGGCGCTTAAACGACGGGCACGGAGCTCTGGCAAGAGAGCCTCCATATCAATCAGACCCCCACGCGCAACATTAATAAGGTAAGAACCATCCGGCATTAAACTCAGACGACGTTGATCCAAAAGATGTCGACTCTCTGGAGTTAGTCCAGCTGCAAGCACAACAACTGAGCACTGGCGTAACAGCTCGTCTAATTCTAAGAGCGCTCCGCCGTAAGGCTTCACCGCATCATCGTCGCAACGCGGATCACTAACGAGTAACTGGGCGCCAAAGGGCTGTAAAAGTCGAGCGAAGGCTTTGCCAATACGACCAAAGCCGATCACACCTACTTTCCGAGCAAAGATTGTTTCACCACGACTTACGTACTCGTTCGTTCTGATCATCCCAGAGCGCATTTCGGAATCGTAATCAGGTATTCGCCGAACCAGCGACAACATCAAGGCCATCGCCATTTCAGCAACCGGTGCAGCCATAGGTTCTGCAGCATTTGTGACCATGATGTGCTCGAAAACCTTTTCCTCAACGCGCGATTTCACTTCGCCACCGCAATGAGCAATCAGCCTGACGCGAGGCTGCACTCCAAACATCTCCATTCGAAGAAATGGTGAATGCCACGTCGTCATAAGCACGTCCGCTTGTTCAATCTCTGTACGTAACTTCGATGAATCCTCACGTTGAGCGTATCGCGACCACTCTGCTAGTTCACCCAGACGAACGAGTTCATTCTCACCGAAGAAATGTGGAAAGAGCACATCGCTCGCGATTATGAGCACACGCAGCTTGCTGCCATGACGTTGCGTCGCCAGGTTGTTAGCCAAAGTCTCCTGCCTGTTATTAATCAATGGACGAAAGCCTCAAGTAGTCAGCAAAGCTTGTCATATGTCGAATCACTGACTTGGAGCCAACGCAGCAAGACGATCATTTTCCGCGCTGCCCGCGAACACTTTCTTCATCGCGTTGGCGAAGTCCGCCAAAGCTACATCGGGTTCTTCGATCTCGGGATGCCAGTACTTTTCCCATTCGAAACTGATATAGCCCTCGTATTTAAGACGGCGTAACGCCTCCACAGTTTCAACAAATGAGACCTCGCCACGACCAGATAAAACCGGTAGCCAATGCTCCTGTCCATCGATCGCGCGTGCATCACGGAGATGCACATGCGCAAGGTATGGAGAGACTGCGCGCGCTGCTTCGACGATCGAATCCCCACTGGCCATAGAATTTGCGACATCCCAAATCAGAACAACTTTATGATGGTCCACGATCCGCATGATTTCAGCAGCATCGTATCCTCGCGCAAAGTCGCCATGCGTTTCCAGTGCTATTCGCACGTCACCGAAACCACGTTGCGCAACTTCGCGCAAACACGCTGCAATATTGTCGCGAGTTTCATTTCGAGTTAATTCGGGTTGAATCTTGTCCGGAAAAATACGAATTAGTGACGCACCAAGCGCGGCTGCAAGTTCAGTATGTCGAACAGCCACCTCAACGTTACTGCGCCTCTCATAATCATCTGGCGAATCAAATCTGCACGAGGTGTCCACACAACACACCGTAAGACCCTGGTCGACTAGCCAAGCGTGGGTTGATTCAACTTCTGCGCGCTGGAACTCGGGTCGCTTTAAAAGATCTAGCTCGCCACAAATTGCTCGCAGCTCAATCGCGTCGTAGTCATAATCGCGAGCGGCCTTGGCGATCTGCTCGAGATTCCAGTCGGGACAACCTAATGTTGAAAACGCAAGCTTCACTGAATTCTCCTTGGAGGGCGGGCCTTGTCACCGCTTTAGACTGTCGCCAACCGTAGGGTAAAAAGCGGTGACAAGTCCCCGCACTCCAAAACGTCACGGCGTGTACTCGTACGCACCGATGTCGATCGCTCCAAACACGGGACGCGCACTGGCGGTTCCTACCGCCAGTGCAGTGTGAAACGGCGGCAGGAATGCGGGCGGGAACAACGGATTGATGAATGGATGCCCGGCCGGACTTGGTGGATTAGTGTTGCCGGCGTTAACCAACGGGCTGGTCGAAATTGGGTGTACATCGTAAGTGCTGATGTTTGTGAATCCAGGGTCGGTGCCAAAGATTGTTCCGGTCCAGGCTGTCGGAATCAGAGCTGAGCCTGTAGGCAACCAGTTGTTCGTCCCTGTGCTCACTCTTCCTGCGACCCAACGTGTGCGCGTCTCGAGAACCACCTTGTCAATTGCTGCTCCGCCCACACGGAAGAAGACGTTGTTGTGCACTTCAAGGCTTTCTATTCCTTCAAAAGTTTCAATGGCGGGACTAGTTTGGCCTTGTCGCAGAATGAAGGTGTTGTTAACGAACCGGTAACGACCCTTTGTTTCTCCAGTGCCATCACTACCCACTCGAGCCATACGCGTTCCCTGAGTTGGGATGTGCTGGAACACGTTTCCGACAACGTCAGAATCTTCGCGCGCCGTGTCGGTGCTTACCTTCTTGTTTCCATGTGGATCAGGACCAATTAACTCGATTTCACCATAGAATCCGCCGGAGACCCAGTTGTAATAAATCTCGTTGCGCTCGGCCCGGCTCTTGATGTTGTTGCCGCCATTTTGATCGTGCAGATAGCAATACTGCATGCGAAAAACTGACCCTGGATGGGCGAACTCGTCTGTGGCCATATAGAGCGGATGTTGTCCGGTGCCATTACCACAGTGGTAAATCTCGACGTATTCAAGAGTCAAAGAACCTGAATCGGTGTCTGCGCCCAGGATCCCATGGGCCGGACAATCATGAACAACAGTGTCGCGAATGGTAATGTCATCAGCGTGGTGGTAAATGCCGCGAAAACTACCTCCAGTTACATCGAATCCTTCGAACACATAATGATCAGAAAGACGAAATTCTACGGTGTTGGTTCCGCCCGAAAGAACAGGTCGCAGGCCATTAACACGTAGACCACGAATCGTAATCTTATTTACGACTGTGCCGGGCCTGGTGAAGATAAGGTCGCCTGGATAAGTAGCGTTGCCATCAACTTCCACCAAGTCACCCGGGTTTAGCAATGGTGCGACATTTTGCAAGCTCGTGTACGTTCTGGTTGGTCCCACTTGATATGTAATCGCAAATGCGCTGCTGCAGCAGAAGGCTACGATGAATAGAGTGACGATGAGGTATTTCATGAGTGTGCTCCTTCCCTTTACAGGAGTTAGTTCGGCACGTTGGCCTTCGGTTAATCCAGGGGGTTTGCTACTTACTGCGATTCTTGGCGTGCGCAATGGCTTGCGCGAGCTTGTAGCGGGCACGCTCATAAGCGTTTCCGTTTTCCGCAAAACCGACAGTGTCCTTAGCGTCGGAGAATACGCGTGGAACAACTGCTTGTAACTGTTCATCTATGATTGAGTTCAAGCCGAGCCGCCGCGCCAGTGTCAAATAAAGATGGTCCTGCAAACCGCGCCTGAGATTGGCTAGCTGAACTGTATTGATTGGGCCGGCGATGCCCCTATCCTGGTCCGGATGTATTTTTTCCTCACCTGGATACATCAGAACTCCATCGCCGTTGATGTACCCCTGATCAGCCAGTGGTTTATTTGGCTGCCCGCGATTGTCGAACGTGATCGGGTTGGACCATACATCTTGCTTGCGTTCACCGACCTTTTGTCGGTTGTGTTGCCAGTGAACACCGTGCCAGAAAAAGTAATTATCGATGCCATGCTTAAAACATGCCCACATCGTTGCTCGCGGATCTGTAGCCGGTGCGTCAATGACAATAGCTCCAGCCGCTGGACGGCCACCGTTGTAGATCCAGTACTTATGCCCCTTCGATCGTTCTTCGACCGCACGCTGAATGTCATAGCCGAGTGGCCCGGTGTCCCAGTAATCAATCGCGCCATCGAGTTCTTTCACGTAACGCTTGGTCACAAAGGTTGGCAAGGCTTTGCCCGGGCCGGGATTGGAATGAATGTTTTCGGCGAGCTTGCGGATGTACGCGTATTCGGAACGTCTAGGCTCATCGGGCAAATACAGGAAGGTCACAGCGTTGGGAAAATTCTTAGTAATGAAAGACATCCACTGGTCTGACTGCTGCCAGGCACTGTCCCGTTCATCAAAGTCCTTTCCAGGACCGTAGAAGGTTCTGGGAATGATCCTGTTACCAACACCAACACCAGGTCCTTCGTAACCAACTTCCTGTTTGAAATCTTCACCGTTGAAGCGACCTTTCACAGCAGTTGCAGTCTCAATGGTGTAATCGTGAACAAGTTCGATCCGCTGACGATGCGCAAAACGATTGTATTGCGCATCAAGATTGCGCCCCTGGTACATGACGGCCTGCAAACTCTCATAGTAGACCATCGCATCCATACTGTTTTGATCAGGCAATGTGAAATCAAAGAGTTCGAGCTCGAGCGGCACCGACTGTTTTTGACTATCGGCAACGATATTGATTTGGCCACGATAAATACCTGCCGGCAGATTCTTGCTGGTGTAGATCTCAATCCAAATCGCCTGGTTCTGCGACGCAGCGACGCTCAGCGGGAAACCACCTCGTCCAACTCGGGCATTCTCCGGAACCAGCTGTACCGGTTTCCATCCCGTTGGATCCTTAGGCGCGGCTGGTGAACCCGGCTTAAAGATCCAATTCGCGTGCGAAGGCGTTTCAACATTCATGTAGTTAATGGAGAAGAGTTGAATCGGCTTGCCGACATAGTTTGTTGGATCAAGAGTTGGTGATGAGTATTTGATCCGTGCATCACCGCCGTTCTGACGAAGCTCATTCAGCGACACTGATAACTTTTGAATGGATGATGTTCCGGCTTGAACGATCACCTGAAAAGCGATGATCTCGTTGCGAGCTCCGAAGACCTTTACCTTCCGGCCATCCCAGGCGGAGTTTGAACTCTTGTTTGAGTTGTTCAGGTCGTCTCGCTCAATCTTTTCCCCATCATTTACAGCCCACACAGCTTGAACCGATGCCAAAGCATTCACTGGCAACAGCACAAGAGTGAAAAAAGCGATGACCTTCCTTGCCGTTATCAGAACCATTCTGTTGATTGTCGATCTCATAGTCGGCAGCCATTACCTGGATTCGAACTACTCCTCAACCACTAAATCTGGCTCGCTTCCTTTGGGAATTGAAACTTCTGACTCGGGAGTGCGGCCGGCAGCGACAAAGGCCAAACCCACAAGTGTTGTTACCACCGAGTAGATACCAGTGATCATCCGATCTCGTCCCGACGTACTAACGAGCACAATCAGAAAACTTGCGAGACCCATTCCCGTTGTCACTTTCCCCACGAGGGCTAACTGTCCCCGCCCGGAAAAACCAGTCGCACCCAATTCAGTACTTGTATCAATTGGCGTGTCGAGCTTCGCGAAGAATGTGTTGACCTGCGTTGCAAACTCACCAGTGGGCTTGAACAACAACACGGGGAGGAAAAAAGCGATGGTTGTCGTTATTGCGGGAATACCAATCAAATAAGTCTCGTTCAATCCCATCCCCAAATAACGGTTGAGATAGAAGTTGACAAATAACGACGTAATCGCACCCACGACATACGCAAAAACGGCTGACCACCATGGTCCACCGCGAACTAGAAAGCCATACAGCAGCGGCAGGCCAAGTGGGATCAAAAACATCGATTCCAAAATGAATAGCAACGTGAAGATGCCGCTTGCTCCTTGAGCGAAGAGCAGCGCCACACCAATCATCACAAAGCCGACGCCAAGTGAGGTCAGTCGACTTGCCGTCAACATGTGTCGATCGGATGCGTCCTTTCGTAGATATCCTTGATACAGATCCTTGGCAAAGATGCCAGTGATAATGTGGTTATGTGCGGATAACGAAGCCATGGATGAGGCCAGCATCGCGGCGAGCAGGACTCCGATCATCCCCGGCGGCAATACACGCATTCCCATTGCTATGTAGGCAGCTTCGGACGGTTGTTTTAGTCCATTTGCCGCAGTCCCTAGTTCAGGTAACGCAACGCGGGCAATGAGTGGTGGCAGGTAGAAAATGACGCTGCCGATCGTGAATAGCACCATGCAAAGGATCGCAATCCTCTTCGCTGACTGCTCGGTATCAGCGCAGAAATATCTCTGCGCGTTGCCGAAATTGTTATAGCCAGTCGTTTGGGAGACGGTATAGACGATGAGGAATAACCAGCCGTACTCACCTGCGAGCGGATTGAAGAATCCAGCTGGCGCGTGCGCAACAAAATTGGTGAAGCCGCCGACATTGGAGAGTGAAAGGACCATCAACATGCAGGCGATCGGGAAAAGAAACATGAACTGGAACATGTCAGTGAAGCAGACAGCCCAGTAACCTCCAAGCGATGTGTAGGCGAGCACCACAAGTCCGCAGATAACTATTAGGTACTCGACTGGCACACCCAGGGCTACGGACATAAAACTGGAAAGAGCGAAGAGTCTCACTGAACCGAACATCAGTTGACTTGGCCCAGTTAACCAGGAAAACGTTTTGTGAGTGCCGTCACCAAAGCGGCTCCTGATGTATTCGACGACCGTAGTAACACGCGATCGTCGCCAACACTTCGCGAATACAATGTAGCCAAAGAAAAATGCGGGTACCGCAAGCGCCATCAGGAAAACACCAATCACTCCCTGGCGATACGCAAAGCCGGCCCCACCGGTGAAAGTCCAAACTGAGAACCCCGACATAAAGGAGGCCATACCTGCAACCCACCACTCGACGCGGTTTCCTCCTTTGAGAAAGTCCGTTCCCACCCGCATGAAACGCATGAAGAATGCGCCCACACCTGCCATCAAGAGCAGATAACAGACCAATACGACGTAATCGATGATCTGTACTGACGACCGCATACGTTTCTCCTTCGGGGGATATGGCTGACTTGCCAAATATTCGCCCAGGACAGTTTACGAATCCTGCTAGTGCAAGTGATCTTCGCTTTCCTAATGGGTGGGGAGAGTTCGCTGACTTATCAGCGTCGCGATAACAGCGCCGCCGAATCTCGATCAATAAAGAGATGCGCATCAGGATGCCGGCGCAAGATTGAAGCCGGACACGTTGTCTCGATGGGTCCTTCGATAGTGCTCTTAATCGCATTTCGCTTCGCCGGTCCAGGCACGATTGCAAACAACTTTCGCTGAGCCATAACTGTTGGAATCGTCAAAGACAGAGCGTGTTTCGGAACATCGTCGATCGTTGCAAAAGCACCCTCATTAACTTGTTGAGTCCGGCAAACGTCGTCAAGTTCCACCACTTTTACTGGCTTGGGATCGTTAAAGTCACAGAAGGGAGGGTCGATGAAAGCCAGATGTCCATTCTCACCAATCCCAAGTACGGCAAAGTCAGGCGGATTGGCAGCAAGCAGCGCAGCGTAGCGTTGACTTTCGGCGGCACCGTCCTCGGCGTCGCCGCGCAAACCATGAAATTCGCCAAATGGGACCTTGGTGATCAAACGATCGATGAGGAAACGACGAAAGGACTGCGGTGCCCGATCATCCATACCGAGATACTCATCGAGGTGAAAACCCACCACTCGCGACCAATCAATACCCGGAGCCTCGACGAGGTCGGCCAGGAATTCATTTTGCGACGGCGCGGACGCAAAAATAGCAATCGCCTTTCCGTTCTTAGCGATCAATTCGCGAATTTCTGCGGCCACGACATTCGCAGCGGCGGATCCCATACTCGGTCGCGAGTCGTAGATGTACACATTGAGCTTGTCGGCTTGAAAGGTATCGACCAGCCCATCATTTGCATTAGCTACACCCAAAGAAGATTCCATGATTACTCCTGCGTAGAATTAACCAACCTCTGGTCCAGCGATAGCGAATATCGCAGGCGAGGAACTGGCCTGTTTTTCTTGTCCATAAAACATGCGAAATAGATCTCGATCTTTTGCAAAGCCTCGATCCTTCAGGATCTGCCTGCCTAGATCGAAAGTCGTGTTCAGATCGACATACACGCTCTGTTCTGAAAGTTGATTGAGCATTTGGTCCAAGAGACTCGCAGCTGCGGAAGGTTGCTCAGCCAAAATAGGGCCCAGATACGTCGCAACAGTTCCGCGTCGAGCTAAACCATATCCGAGGAGTCGACCACTATCTTCAGTCGTCAAGGATGGTTTCAAACAAGCGTCTTCAATTAACTGATCAAGTAGAGACGTTCTATCGGCTCCGAACTCATGTCGGTCCAACGCAAGCAGTTGGCTGCGCATTCCCTTTGACTCTTTCAACACACAGTTCATATCTCGAGACGATGACCCAACCCAACGTTCAACCAATGATTCTTCTCTGAAACCAAAATTCTTATAAACCAGACGGCCTTCAGGCGTGGCGTCCAACTTGATCGTTTCTAAACCTTTTCTAGTTAAGTATTCCAACGCAACATCCATCAATCGTGTCGCTATGCCACGTCGCCGGTATGCAGGATCGACGAGGACCATTCCAATCCATGCGAGTTCACGCCCGTAGGTTGTGGTGGTCGTCGTCGCCACGACTTCACCGTTGTCGGTGGCGCAAAAACAGCCATTGGGTTCGAGCTTAATTAGCCGTCGCCAATCGTTCTCGGTTTGGTTCCAATGAGCCAACACTTTAAGCCGCAAAGCAGCTGGGAGATCCGATTCACCAAGCAGTCGAATTTCGATCCCCATAACTTCAACGGAGCACCGATGCCGGTTCATTAACCCAGACGCGATACGCAGGGTCGGCACAGAACTGGGCCATCTTTAGGACGTTCCAATTAGGAGGCCAGTCGAATGCTCTACGCAGGTGTAACAGCCACGCGAGCAGTCCTTCCTCAGGATTGAAATACAATTCATGCAGAGCGCGGGCGGTCTTGCCGCTCGCTTTCATCCTGTACTCACTGCTTGGCAACTGGAAAAACGTGTGAACCTGGAAACTGCTTGCGCCGCGCAACAGATACTCTGCGGCAATCCTCCCGGTAACAATGTTGCCTGTCGCGCTTATCGGAAAGTGGCAAACTGGAATCTCACCGTTTTGTTCAAGAGTTCGCATTCTTCCCAGGACTGCCAGATTGCGATCACTCAAATCAGGACCGCCATAAGCGACGCCTGTTACTCCATCAAATTCACGAACGGGATCAAACAGTCGATTGCCGTAAACCAGAAAATCCGGCATTTCATCAGCCTCACAGCGTTCATTGATCGCTCGCAACATCTCTAACTGAAATGCGTCGTCGAATACTGCGTTGAACAATTTCAACCCTACCGTGATTGGCGTTGGATTGGCTGCTTGACGAATCAATGCAGTAACGCGCAGCAGCCATTGGAGAATAATGTCTGTTTCGGCCGCGCGATCAGAACCAGCTAATGTTGGACTAAAGTCCTTCTCGATAGGCATCGCGGCGCCCTTTGGCCCATCCTTCTCCCAGATCTCGAGGAGCCGGCGCGTCGTGTAGGAGTATTCTCCGAGTTTCCACTCTACTTCGATGTCGCGTGGCAGGTGGTATTTGCATGACGGTATCACTGGCATTGCTGCGCTCTGGCCTATATTCAACGCCTCATTGAAAAACGACAGGTAAGCTTCAAAAGAGTCATACCATCCACGCCCTTTCCAGGTAATGGTCCAACCTCCAACTCCGCTTTTACCCGTTATCCTTTCCGCAATCATTCGAGTCTCGTGAATAGCCCACTCGCTCATTGATTGAGCACCGTTTTCGTCCTCGGCAATAATTGTCTTGAGCACGACAAATCCAAGACCCTCTTCAGCATCCCTGCGCACCTGGGAGGCATTGAGCGACAATTGACCCGATGCTTTACCGAAAGGATTCTTGATTGGCAGGCCGCCGTACTCGCTGCTTAGATCAATTTCGTAACGGTCACGTATGTATTCCTCTAGCTGACCGGGTAGGCCGGCCGCAAAGCGTTCGTAATCTTCAGCCAATGCCTGTTGGTCACCGGGGCTAATTCGCAACTCTTTAAGTGATGAGGATGTCACTACGCTCCTCTTCCCTGTTCTACGGAAACTAACTCATCCAATGTGCGCCCAATACTGTGAAACTCATCGATTGGTAACTGCGGACCCCATGGATCATTGGCAGCCTCAAATGGGATAACGCCCAGGTGGACCAGTGCCCAAAGCAATCGTTTGATGTAGCCTTCCATTGGTGCGACAAAGATAGCCTCGGCCAACCGATCCACTTCATCTGACTTGGCCAGAAAATCAGCAGCCGCACCTTGAGCATTTGCGCTAATCAACTCCACCTGAAGTTCACAGCAAATTGCACCCATTCCGATCAATGCCGCACGCGCGCCCCGTCGCAAGCTGTAACCAAGAAACCGATCTTCGCCGGTAATCAAAAGTGTTTTTTGGTGGTGAACTTCCACCCTCCGCGAAACATCCTGATAAGTCATGACGCTATCGAGTGTGGCCATCTTGATCCCTACCACGTTTGGCAAAGCCAACAATTCGTCGAGTACGTTTGGGCTATAAGCGATCCCGCCGGCTGCCTCGTAGAGATAAAAGAGGATGAGCGGCAGTCCAACTTCAGCGACTTTGCGGTGGTGCTCGAGGATCAATTGATCTCTATTTGGATTTCCGCGCAACCAGGTAGGGGGATAACAAAGAATTGCGTCTGCGCCGAGACTCGCGGCCCTGTCTGCCATTTCCAACGTCTGCAGAGTTGCTCTGTGGGAAGTTGGATCAAGTGAGCCGGCTCCCGCAATAACCAATTTCTCGGGCAAGGCTTCACGCCAATCGCGCAAGACTCTCTGCGCGGTTTTGACATCAAGCATTAGACCTCGACCTGTGTGAGCCCACACAGCCACTCCGGAAATAGGTTGGCTTGCCATGTAACGAAGGTAGGATTGATGTGCTGCTTCGTGAAGTTTGCCATCCGCATCGAAGGGAATTGGAGTCGCAGCGATCAAACCGTCGACCATTCGGTTATGGATCCACTCTACTTTACCCTGGTCCTTAAGCCTGTTCATCGCTGATACCAATTCACGGGAACTATCCAGCATTGCACACTTCAACCAACGTGGGGCACGGATAAAAGATCTTTTTGGATCAGTGTGAGCGCGCCTTTCAAACTTGGTCGGACCTCAAAAGCTGACCGCCGGATAGCGACGCCGTTAACACGCGGGGCCAGCAAACTTCGTTTTGTTTCCTGAGCAATAATGGGCTCGATTAGTCCCCAGCACCTGGTGATCTCTCCGCCGATCACCACGACCTCAGGATCCAAACCGTTGATTAGACCGGTGATTCCCATTCCCAGGTAACGAGCCGTTTGACGCACAGCTTCTGTTGCCACAGGGTCTCCTTCGTCTACCAACTCCATGAGCTTACGCATGGTAGTCTTCCGTTTCGTCGAAGAACCTCGCAGCTGGCCGTAACGGCTGAGCGTTGCTTTGTCTGAGGCAAAAAGATCCCAACAACCACGTTGTCCGCAGCGACATTCAGGACCATTTAGATCGATTGATATATGACCGAATTGTCCAGCGGTATTGTTACCACCTCGATACAACCCACCATCAATAACAACGCCACACGCCAAACCTGTGCTGACACTGACATAAAGTAAGTTACGCACGTGAGCGTACTGCGCCTTGCTGTGCCAAATTTCAGCCAGAGCAGAGCAGCGGGCCGAGTTGTCTATGACGACTGACATGCGCGTGGCCTTTTCTAATAGCTGAACCACAGGCACATCGCGCCACGGCAACACAACCGAGGTTAGAAATTTCCCACTATGGTTATCGACAAGACCGGGCAGGCTAACACCTATACCGGCAAATTCGATGAAGTCGTTGTGTTGGGCGCGAAGCTTGGAAATCTCTTTGCCGATTCTGGAGAGGAAAGCAAGGGGATCGTTACCAGTTTCAAAACTCAGCCGGGCGACGAGATGATTGTTAAAGTCACTTAGCGCCAGGATGGTTTCATCAGCACGAACATCCAATCCAAACAAACCAAAGCGCAGGCCATTTAGGCGAAGAGGCGTTGGAGGCTTTCCACCGATCGGGGTCGTTCTCCCAGAACCGTCTTCGATGACGCACCCATCTTTTAGTAACTCACTGGTGATCGTTGAGATGGTTCCTTTGTTGAGACCGCTAATTTTCGCAATCTCCGCACGCGATATTGGTTGACGATCAGAAAGGATGTTGAGCAGGATGCGACGATTTACCAGCCGCAGCATGTCATGCCCCGCGGCCTTGACGTTGGCGAGATTCGGTTTTCGTGTGAAGGTATGCCCGAGTTGAACTACCTTGATCATCGGAGAGTCACCTCCTGCTCATCTTCGCTCGATGCGCGAAGACTGGCCCAGAGACTTGGGAGTGGGGCAGAAGTTGCGCCTTCTGCCCCGTACTCACGCCTGGCCCATCTACGCTCCAACTTCAGAATGAGAGGCGCAGCCGCAGCCGTATTGTCCGCCGGTTATCAATGCCCTCCTGCGTGGTGCTCGTGTTGATGCGGCCAAAATCTGGGTTGGGGTCAAACCTGGTGATTGGTAGCAATCGGCCGGTTGCCGGGTCAACGTCAAGGAAGAATGTTCCCAGGTTCGCGAAGTTGATGTCCGCGGGAGAGCGGAGAGGATGGTTGAAAGCGTTGTTAAGGTCCGCGCCGATCTCCAACCGCGTGGTCTCCGTAAGTTTGAAAAACTTGTGGAGGCCGAGGTTCACGCCCCAGCTCCCCGGGCCTGTGAGAATATTGCGTTTAGCGAGCGCCCCATTATCGAGGGCGTCAGCACCAACGGGCGGCGGTGCGAACGCAGCCGCGTTGAAAAACTGATCACCTTGCTTCACATATGGGCTTTGGCCCGAGACGACTAGAGGCCGAAAGCTCGTACCGTTGAAGCCCCCAACCGCGTCGAGAAACTCACTGCCGATATTACCCGGGAAGACGGGGTCACAGTTGTCGCAGGTCCAATATGGAGTGAAGTACGTGCCAGTCTTGGCGAACATATTCCAGGAGAGCTGGAAACCGCCGAAGGCTAAGTCGGCCCCCTTCGAAATGTCACTTCCGTACTTCCGGCCTTTGCCGAACGGCAGCTCATAAATGCCGTAGGAGACAAAGCGCTGGCCTGACACGAATGCGTCGCGCGCGAAGTCGTTGTTCGGATTGAACTGGTTGTAGGATGTGCCTCCCAGGCTCGAGTTCCCTGTGTCAAAGCCGCTGCCCTTCTGACTGAGCAACGTGTAACTAGCGTTGAAGGTGAAGCCATTAGCGAAGCGGCGGTTGAGCTCGACTTGCAGCGCGTTCGACCGCCCGCTACCAAAATTCTTGTAGCTAGCGAGGAAGGAACCGAGTTCCGGGAACGGGCGGCGTGCAGCGTCTGCTGCCGAAACAGTGCAGTCGCCATCATCCGGCGTGCAAGGATCACCGTCCTCGTTCCGGGTCCCAAATGGCGTGCTGCTGGGTGGTAGCAAGTTAAGATCAATACCACCAATCAGTCCATGCATCCTGGTGCCAAGGTAGGAAACGCGGACCGCCATATCCCCGCGAAATTCGTGTTCGAGCGTCGCGTTATATTGCTCTATGCGGGGCTGTTGAAGGTCGAACGGGATATTGTTTGCGGTCGGCGTGTTGTCGAATGTATTCAGCCTTCCGCCACTGAAGGGCGTGATTCCTGAAGCAGTTAGTCCGCCAGGCCAGCCGCCGAGTGGAATGACGGCTCCGCTCTTCGTTAATCCCTGATTAAAGGGAGCCGAGGCAAGGGCGTCGCGTATGCCCTGAGCGGCGGAGGTTGGGAAGAAAAGACCATAGCCTCCACGCAAAACTGTCTTTTCGGTGACCCGCCAAGCCACACCCAAGCGCGGAGCAAAGTTGTTGCGATCAGAGTTAACCAACCCACGGCTCACTCCGGCCTCGTCCGCCGTAACAACTCCGTAATTGACGATGCGTGGATCGATTAGAGGTATCACGTCCGAGGTAGGGACGATGAAGCGCCCTTTCCTGTGTGTCTGCGGATTAACAAATGTGGGATCAAAGTTCACTAGCAGATTGTCACGATCAACAAATGGAGTGATCAGTTCGTATCGGAGGCCGAGATTGAGGGTAATGCTCGGTCGTACCCTGAACTCGTCTTGGAAGAAGAACCCGTACTCGAAGTTGGTGGCATCGAGTTGGTCGCGGAGCCGGTCGACAAATTGGACGGTGTTTGCCGGCAGGCCGATTAAGAACCGGGCGAACGCAGTCGGAGAGGCGTTGCCACTAGTGCTGCCCGTATAGTTGATGAGGCCGCGCGGATTACCCCTATTGGCGACGAAACCATCCGTGCCTCGGTTGCGCACTACATCTGCACCGCCTTTAATTGAGTGCCGACCTTTCACCCAGGTCAGGGTGTCCCCAAACGTGATCAGCTTCTGATCGAGCGTGCGATTCACGCTCCTACCCCCATTAGTGATTCGGGCGTATGAACCCACCGTGAGTGCGGTTTCACCGAAGGTGCCCAGAGCTGCGGGACCAAGCACCGCCCCAGTATTAGTGATATCTGTCGCGCTGAAACCGATCGATGAGAGAAACTCGTTGAGTGTGAAGGGTGCGTGCCTGAGAAAACTCTCGTTGTTAAAGCCGCCCCGCGCCTCGTTTATGAGACTGCTTGAGAAGATGTGTGAGTAAGAGAGCGAAAGGGTATGATTTGAGCGATCAGACTCAAGCAGCCCGAACGCGGGAAAAACGCCAGCGTAAGACGCGGTACGGCTAGGCGTCTTCTGGTAGTTATAGACTCCGTAGATTCTGTCGTTTGCGGTGAAGTCATGATCAACCCGCGTCGTCAGAAGGTCGCGCGTCAAGCGCGCGGTTGTGTTCTGCGCGAAATCTGACAGCCGGCCAATCGTATCGATTGGCGCGTTTGGGCTGGACTTCGGAAAGTAGTTGGCGATCAGCTTGCTTACGCTCGGATTGATCAGGCGTTGCGGGATCGTGATGAACTGGAGTCCAAGTCCGCCGACAGTGTTGTTAGCAATCTCTGTCGGCGTAAGCACGACTCCTGTCGAAGCCGCCGGCACGGCCGGTTTACGTGAGTCCACCAAGTGCGAGAAGTCTCCGCTGAGAAGAGGCTGGCTCGGTACAGAGTTTCTTGCGGCAAACCGGAAAGGACTAACCTGCCAACGGCGCTCGTAAGCAACGAGAAAGAAGGTCTTATTCTCGCCGAGCCCGGGAATAGGCCCATTCACTGATCCCCCCGCCTCATTGAGGTTAAAATAGGGCTTCGGGAAGTCAGGCCGAGCGAATGACGGTGTAAAGTTGGCGAGATCATTCTTATCACCGAGCGACCATGCAGCCAGGGCCGAATTCTTATTGTTGTAGAAGAGCGAGCCGTGAAAACTCTTCTCACCGCGTTTGGTGTCGACTCGGATGTTGGCGATACCTGCGTATTCAGCGGTGAAGTTGTTTGACAGCACCGTCAGCTCGCCGATTGCTTCCAGGGACGGCTGGCTCGCAGTGGGTTCGCCGAAGATCCCGCCATTGGAACGCTGTCCATCCAGTGAAAATGCCGCCCCATAGCTTTGCGCGCCGATGTACTTAAAGCTGCCGCTCGCCTCACCCTGGGTGATGTTTGGATTGAGATAAAGGAAACTGTAAATGTCACGGCTGTCACGTGGTAACTCAATAATCTGATGGTTATTGAGCGCGGCGCTAATCGTGGGCGTTTCAGTTTGAATCAGCCCGGCTTCGCCAGTCACGGAAACGACAGCGTTAGCGTCGCCAACCTCGAGCGCGGCATCGGCGCGCACTACATCGCTTCCGGACAAGACGGCGTCAATGGAGGTTGTTTTAAACCCCGGAGCTGTGATGGCCACGCGATATTTGCCTGACTTGAGACCTGCCAATTCGTAATCTCCCTGGGAGTTTGAGGTCAGATCACGCGAAATGTTAGTTGCCAGGTCAGTGATCTTTACCGAAGCGTTGGGAACCGCGGCCCCCTTCGGATCAGTCACGGCTCCGCGAATCGACCCCAGATTGGTGCCCTGCGGATACGCCGGACCGCTGAAGCAAAAAAGACTTCCGACCACTAGAAAACTGGTGATGATTGTTCGTGCGATTCTCATATGAGACTCCTAACTGAACTGATCGGCGAAAGCATCAGAAGGCTTGAGGGCTTTGAGCCGGAGGCTGACCGTTCACTTCCGACGATACGACAAGTCGCTTTAGAGCTTCCTCTAAGTTCCATGGGGAGGTTAGTCAACGTTTTAAACGAACCCTCGAGAATGCTTGTTGAAGGTTCGGGCTTGGTTAGTTTGCGATTTGTACTAACTATTCCCTTTTTTCCCGCGCTTCAATTTCTGATCAAATTAGAATGTTTTGCTTAAGTGTGGCTCGACTGGAGCCCGTGGTATTTAATGCAATCGCCTTATAGCACCGTCGAACGGCCGATGGCAAGAACATTTTATGGTTCATTCTTCCAAATTCTTGTTGAAGCCTTGCCCAGTTGGCCCGTGTCAAGCCTTAACCATTAACAAGATCGTGTGACCTCATCTCGGAGTCGCTGAAAAGAACAAAGCTCACCTTGGAATGACCGGAAGGGTCAGTGCCGAGGGGTGCCTGGCGTCGTGATAGATGGTTTGTTGGGCACTTAACATGCGCGAGGCCCCGAGCATTTGTTCACCGGTGTTCAAATTGCGATTGAACCGCGGGAAATTGCTACTTGAAACGTACAGCCGTAAACGATGGCCCTTTTTGAATACGTTGCTCGTTGCCCACAGGTCAATCGGGTATTTATAAACCCTTCCGGGAACAACTTCTTCAGCGCGCTGGGTGCCATCGCGATATCTAGCGCGCACCACTCCGTCAGTCAGGAAACGTGCGTACCCAGATTCATCCACATCTGCAATCAATGCCGTAAAGTCGGTATCATTCGCCGACGTGGATGCGTAAATGTCCAGAGTTATGAATCCGGTAACTTCAAGATCCTTCTCCAACCTTGGCGTTGAGAAGATGAGAACATCGGAACGGGATTCATTCGGACGCTGATCAAAAGGCCCAGGTGCTAATGCCTGACCGCAACACAATCGGCCGCCAATAGTCGGCACTGGGTTCTTAGGATCGTATTCGAAGGTGTCGTTGCGCTCGGCACCCGGAGCCGTGACGTTTAGTTCACCGTCGGTCTCTCTTCCATTCGCGCCGCGCACTGAATGCAAGTAGTACTTAGTGTACTGCGTGCGAGCCAGTGGAAACTCGCGTTCGTCGCGCCAGGTATTCTCGCCCATTATAAAAAGACGAACAGGCGCTGCCTTTGCGTATTCGTTCTGCACTCCCTTCAGGGTGAAGTCAAACCAATTTAGAGCAGTGCCGGTCATATCCAGCACAGCTCCCTTCCCAAAGACGACGTCGCCCACCTTTCCTTCTGCTGAAGTAGGGGCGTGCGCCCACGGTCCAATCAGTAGTTGCTGTCCGTTACGTATTTTTGGATCAGCCGCCTCGCTGTGTAGTCCGGTGTAGTTCTTTATAGATCCTTTGAGAAAAAGATCATGCCAACCCGCTGCGTGCAGACCAAGAACCTTCATATCTCGATAGTGATCAGAAATCCGCCAACGTTGCCAGTAAGCGTCGCTTCGCTCGTGCTGCATCCAGTCGCGAAAGTATGGCGCGAGGGCGGCAGGAGCTGGCAGGGTCAATAGTGGATAATTTTCGACGGGCAGTGTTGAGACCCACTCTTTGGGTCTTAAAGTTTCCTCGGCCCGCCGCCGGAGAGTGTCAATTGTTAAGAGAGAAGTCCACGAACTCGTGAACCATTGCATTAGAACTCCACTCTGGTAAGTCCAGCCATCGTAGTAGTCGGAACCCGTTACGTAAGGGAAGATCGCAATAAGATGTGGTGGAACAGCGATAGCGGCGAGCATTTGTGTGGCGCCCACGTAGGAACCGCCAAACATACCAACCTTGCCATTGGAGTTGGACAACTTCGCTGCCCACTCGACCGTGTCGAAGCCGTCATTGCTTTCATCACGAAACGGATAGAACTCGCCGCCCGATTCATAGCGCCCACGAGTGTCTTGCAAGACCACTACGTATCCGTGGCCAGCCAACTCGGCGGCCATTTTTGCCTCGCCTTTTCGATCGTAAGGTGTGCGTTCAAGCAGCACGGGGTATTTGCCGTCGCCCTTAGGCTTGTATATGTCCGCCACAAGCGAAACACCGTCGCGCATCTTTACCCGAACATTGTTTTCGATGATGACTTCATACTTCGCCTGCGCAGCCACCGTCGGCGTACGTGTACCCAAAACAGTGGTCCAGCTACTTGCGAGGACAAGTACTAACAAGACGAGAACAGAATGTGATCCACGGCGGTCGACACTAAGTGTTGTGAAGCGGATCATCGACCCGGCGCTACCGTGCTTCAGTACTGACCTCATGCCACTATGAATCGTCTTGCTCATCCCTTAAGTCGCACCTGGTGCTGCATGAAATACACAAGCTGGCTCGAGAACTGAAAGGCCCAATTGAATGCACGGGCTGGACGGTTTACATCAAGCTTAACAGCTAACGGAAAGAGCTGGTCGAAGCGCCGACGATATACAGCCCTTCGTTTTGAATCTTTCGCGAAAAACGAGCCCAACGCGAAAGTGTAAGCCATCTCCGGATTATGCATTTCCATATCGGGACCAAGTTCACCACGAGGCTCCTTCAGATCTTCGCCAGCAAAGCAATTGATTACGTAATACGCCTTTGTGCCGTCAGGAACCATTCCCTTTTGATCAAGAAAGTCGCACCACTTGTTTACAATCTCGGGTACAAGCGGATCCTTACTTAGCGTCCAGTAATGGAATAGAGGATCAAGTAACAGAGCCATCATCCAGGCTGAAGTGGCTCCCTTAAAAGTCGCTTCGCTTGGATCGTAAAGCGCCCAGTCTTGTCTTAACGATCCGTCGGGCGGTCGACCATCCGGAGGTTGTCGTTGGTGCTTATGATATGCCGCTATACACTCTCGAGCCTTGGTCCAATAAGCGCGCTCACCGGTCAACTCCCAACCATGAAGCACCCCGAGAAGTCCGTAACCCTGGTGTCTTAAAGTCCAAAACTTTCTCCCTCGCTCCGGATCAGTACCGACCGAACTGGCCGTGATGGCCGATGGCTCATAGACAGGGTCCTGATGTTTAAGACAATAGGCAGACATGATCTTTCCCGCTTCCAACATGCGCTCGTCACCAGTAAGCAGATAGTGAATGTGCATTGCCCGCGGATAGACATATTTAAGGTCCGGGCCTTTCAATGTGAATATGCCGGCGTCGGGTCCGTCCATCTTCGTATGTAGGCGGATGAAATGCGCTGAGTGATAGGCTGCTTCCAGAAACTTCGTGTCGCCTGTACGAACGTACATTTTGTAGTAAACGGTTGTCCGGTCAAACAACCATTCTGAATAGACCTGACTGTTTAGATACGCAAGCGAGCCAGGAAAATTCCTTTCGACAAATTCGTCGTAGGCTCGATATTGCCCCGATTCCGACGATGGCGTTTGCAGACCCACAATCAAGGAGTCGCACAACCAATTAGCAGGCAACACCGCAAGAATTCTTGGCCCATCCAAACCATTACTGTTTGTGAGTGTCTTTTCAACAGCAACAAGATCTGTATGTCCCTTTTGTCGTGGCTCAAAAAGAATTCGAATCCGGCGAGTTCGCTCCTTACTGAAATCTAGAGTGAACTGTATCAGCAGAGAGCGAATGCTGCCTTCCCTTCCTCCAATTCGCCAGGGCTCAAGCGATCGTGTCGCAGCTGTTATTTCGAGTCCAGCTTCATCGACCAGTCGAACCCGCTCTGAATTAAAGAGAAATCCGGGAGGCAGAGGTAAGCCAAAGCTTACCAACTCACGACCGAGAGCTGGTGCCATACCCACGAGCGCAACCTTTAGTTCCGAGGAACGTTTTGCTGAAGCCCCAGGGTCACTCGTCAAGACTGCCTTGGCCGCAAAAAGAGAGACCAGGCTGCTTTTGAAAAATGATCTTCTTGTGAGTTTTGAACCGAACATGCAACGGAACGTCTTCTGTCTTTCGGATCAGACAAATTCAGACTTCTAATGCGGCAACCCCAATAAGCGGGCTGCGTTTTCGTAGTAGACCTTTCGTAGAATTGATTCAGGTAATCCTATTCCGTAAATCCGCCAACGTCCCTGCGGTGGTTTCGGAGCAGGTGCGTAGTCGAAGTACTCGTCTTCCGTTTCAAGAAAGCGATAATAGATTTCATAGAGTGCCTCTCCGAAGACCTGCTGTGGGGTGTCGTTACCACCCGGAACTGCGTCGGTGCCGAACAGGATTCGATCCTGGTATTTCTCGAAAAACTTTCGCGATGTGCGAGGTTGCCTGCCAAGCTCTCCAATACGCGCGCCGATCTCAACATGCATATTCGGAAAACGATCCAGAAGCTCGGCCATGTAGGCAAGATTCTCCGAATCGCCAACGTGAAGTACTACAAATTGAGTCTTTGGATGTCGCGCAACCACGCGATTCCGCGCCTCTTGTAGCTCGAGGTTGCTGGGGAAATCTTTTCCATGGAAGGACCAGTCCGGATGTGCGTTTAGTTCCTCAAAACGCTCGTTGAAGCGATCAGTAGGTAAGAAGAACGCTTCCGGATCCGACGTATGTATGGCCACTGGCATCTTATGGGCGCCAGCAGCTTCCCACATAGGATCAAAACGTCGATCATCTATCTTCACTAATGGCCCAGTAGTTACTTGTTCACGAAGATAAAGGCCTAGACTCTTTAGAAGCTTCAGCCCGCGCGCGCCGAGAGCGTGAGACCGTTCAATTTGATCCGCTTGAAACTGTGGGTAGTTTGGTTCTCTGATCCTCTCGAACCAGGGCTCAGTGAAAACAACGAACCGATCAGGGTGAGGCTTCTGCCAGTAGTTGATGGTTTGTTCAAGTACCGGACCGTAACCCCCGGTTAGATTCACCATCATTCGAACGTTCTTTCGATCCATCACAGTCAACACTTCGTCAGTAGTCGCATTGTTATGAGCTGTGTTTACTCGACCACGGCGAGCAGACCAGGAAAGATGTGTGTGAAAATCGATTAACGGGAAGTGGGCACGCGGAACTTTCGTCTCGGAAACATGAAGCATGCTCTTCGGAATGTAATCTTCCAGAGCTAACCTGGCGCCCGCTACTTTCTCTTTCGAATTGGGCTCTTTTTGGGTTCGGGTTTGTAAGGCATTCGCTATCGCGCCTTGCCCTAAGGCTGCCAAGGCAAGGCTACCAAGCAAGCTTCTGCGACTCCAACCATTCATTCTAAGCCCTCCGATTTTTTCGTATTTGGTTCCCTGCTGGCAGTAAGTTCTTGTTGACGACAAACCTCCATAGTCTCGAAAACTGGATAAGAGGCTACGCCCAATCGGCTCTCTTTCCACTTAGTTCAATCGGTATTCGGTGCGGCAATTTTTAGAACAATGGAGACTTGATTTGTGTCCGCTTTATAGCATCAACATTAGGCATCGGCAAGGAATTTGAGCCGATTGTCCATGAACTTTGATTGGGAATTCAGGCAGATATATAACGTCGAAACGCTCGCCAGGCTGTGGTTATTGCCCGGAAACTTTCTTGTTAGAGCCTGTCTCCAATGTTATAAGAAGCGGCTAACTTTCAAGTGCAAATTCTGGGCGTCTCTTGAACATATCCAAAACGGAAGGTGTTAGTCCTAAACCTAAACTAACTTTTAGACAGAACATTGAATGAACACCGAGGACCTGAAGCAGCTCTCACACGTTGAGACGTCCGTAATAGAGACAGAGGTGCATAAACTTTCTGAGTTAAATGCTCTTGAGTATCTCGCGCTATCTGATGGCTCACGTCAAAGCCTCGTTTGTCGTAGTTTGATATTCCTGCTGCACAAAGTGTACGGACCAGATGTTGAGAGATTAAATGATCAAATTAACAGAGTCGCTTCGATGGCCGTTTGTTTTGCTGAACTATATGGGGACGGCCCAGTCAACGTTCTAAGGGCACCTGCGCGAATTAATATTTTGGGCGAACATGTGGATTACGTCTCTTACCTGCCAACGCAGTCACTGCCCTTCGGTAGTCGTGAGCACGATATGCTGATGCTCTTCCGTGCTTCGGCTAACGATCGAGTGCAAGGAGCCTCAACCGCAGAGGAGTATCCACCTTTCTCCTTTTCCCTAAGTGATGGGCCTGAAGTTTTACCACGAGCAAATGTTGATGCCGACTGGCTCGCTTATTTATTCGAACATCCGGCTGAAAGTTCGCACTGGAGCAACTATGTTAAAGGTCCAGCCTATCTCGCTCGAATTGAGTTTAGTAATCAGGTGAAGGACGGCTTTGATTTCGTTGTTGATTCCAACATACCGGCGGGAGGGGGTGCTTCATCGTCTTCAGCATTGGTAGTTCTGGCGGGCGCCGCGGTACGAAAAGTTAATGGCATTGGATACGCGCCTATGGAACTAGCTCGAGAAGCTTCGAAGGCTGAATGGTATGTAGGGACGCGAGGCGGTGCCATGGACCACATTACTATTGCTCTGGCTCAACGGGATCATGCCGTGCTCATCTCTTATCCCGAACAACAAGCGCAAGTCGTACGGCTCCCAGGCAGCCATTTTCGATGGATTACTTTCTTTTC
>Ga0207691_10001279_pt1 | contig 25144 bp, 23 predicted proteins | sample KBSM13metaG_FD_184327 | JGI IMG/M metagenome (GOLD analysis project Ga0207691, IMG submission 184327) | Miscanthus rhizosphere microbial communities from Kellogg Biological Station, Michigan, USA - KBS M1-3 metaG (SPAdes) (version 2) | ecosystem: Host-associated > Plants > Roots > Rhizosphere >...
CGGCATTGTTCCACCGACTGAGCGATTGGCGAAGACCCCGCAGCGAGCAGGCGGGCGTGGGTCCCGGCATCGGCAGCGCGAACCTGCAGCCAGTAGGTCGCCGGTGCTCCGTGCGCTCCAAAATCTGTGAATGTCCCGCCATTCTTGCCAGGCATATAAGCCCAGGCTCGTCCACGTCCTTCCTCCGCGCGCACAAAGCACGCGCCGAATTCCGCAACGGGCTTCGCGCTGCCGGTTTCGAGCAGCGGCATTGATGCGCCGGACGGCGCGACAGCCAGAAGGATCAATACGCCAAGCAACTTGTTCTCGTGCCCCGAGTGGTTATCGTTGCGTTAACTTCTGGACCATGAATTGGTTGCGGGAAAACCCGGAGTCCGGCCATTTTGGCGGGAATCCCCCATTGGCACAGCCGTCAGAAAGTTGGCACGCCGAGTTGCTGCGGATAACTGCTGTTGCAGCGTGGCGCGAAGTCCGGCCACAGCGGCAGTGATCGACTCCGTAGGCCGATGACTTTCGACCCACCGTCGCTGCTACCTCAAGCGGACTTTGCCTCCCAGGCAAAGGTGAACGCTTTCAGCCTTGGATCTACTCCGGCGAGCATCATGCCCTGCCCGCGCGACTGGTGCTGTTCTGACACAGGCTCGTCTTCGGGATCGCGAACCTGGACCAGCCAGGTGGTGCGCGGCTCGGTTGACGTATTCAGCCCAGAGCCGTGCACCGTGAGATAGTTGAAGACGAGCAGGTCGCCCGCCGCGGCCTCGATCGGCGTCGCTCCGGATAGCGGAAAGCGCTTAGTGTCGACATGGTGGTCCTGCCCGATTGCCGGCAATGGACCCAGTTTATGCGAACCGGGGTAAACGCGCACGCAGCCCCTCGCATCGGGCGCGGCGTCTAGATGAAGGATCGCAGCCGTCATCGAGACCCCGTGGTGCGGGAAATAGCCGTAGTCCTGGTGCATCGGAAACGGCGAGCCACGCTCGGGCGGCTTGATGAACATCTTGTTGTGGTGAAGTTGGACGTTCGGCCCGATCAGGCTCGTGAAAACGGTGGTGAGGCGTTCGTCGACGAGCAGCCTGCTGAATGCCGCCGAGCGGAACTGGACGTCATGGGAGTGCTCAAGGGCGGTACCTTGATCGCGAACGCTGCTCCAGGTGGCATTGGTCGGGCCTTGCAGTGCCGCGATCGCATGTACTTCCGCGCGCAGCACAGCAGCTTCGTCAGCCGAGATGAAGCCTTTGATGAGCAGATAGCCATTCTCGTCATAGGAGCGGCGTTGATCGGCGGTGAGACCCTGCCTCATCGTTCCTTCTTCTCCGGGGCTGAACTGAGGCCCGGAGCCGATATCTGGTCCCTATCCAGGTGGCGGACATCGTCGACGAAAACCGCCGGGCGGCCATCGGCGCTCACCGTTTTGAACCGGACGTTACGGAGGACCATCCCGTCGACATGCCGCGCGTAAAGTCCGTAGGCCGGCAAAGGGCCGAACATCGGCGCGTGCGGGTAGTCGCCCTCTGCCTCCGGAACCGGGATTGGATGGTCTTCCCCGCCGCCCGCCATCGTGATGTCGATATCGCGCAGTGAAATTGAGCGAGCGAGATGGGCTTTCAATCCTGTGATCGATGAGGCGAGAGTGCCGCCGCTGGCCACGATATTCGAGAACACGACGTTCGAAAGCGTGCCGGGAACGGGGACCGTCTGGCCGCGGCCGCGATTGCCGAGGCGGAGGAAAAAGGGCGTCAGCGCGTCGCGGATGACGATGTTCGAAACCTTCACATTCTCGAAACGTGCGCCATCGACCATCGACATGGAAATGCCAGCGGTTGGCGGTCGGTAGATGTTCGGGGAATGATAGATCAGCGAATTTGTGAACTCGATGTTGCGAAAATCGCCCAAGCTTTCTGTGCCGATCTTGAAGCCCTGATCGTCCGATGAGCAGGTGATGTTGGAAACGACCACATTCTCGGTTGGCGGCACGGGACGGCCCCCGCGTCGCCCCGTCGTCTTGAGCACGACACAATCGTCGCCGGTTTCGATTCTGCTGTCCCTGACCAGCACGTTGCGACTGGAATCGATGTCGATCCCATCGGTATTCGGCCCGTGGCCGTCATCAAGCAGCGTGACGTTTGAGATCCGGATGTCAGCAGACTCGAGCGGATGGATCATCCAGCCAGGCGCATCGCGGACCGTGATGTGCTCGATACGGATTCCCTTCGTTTGGACGAACTCGATCAGAGGACTTGGACGCGGGCGGCGCGCCACAAAGGTTTGCTTGGGATCGGCATCCCAATAGGCCTTGGCGTTGCCGAGGATGGTTCCTCCGCCCTCAATCGCGACGTTCACCGCGCCATCGGCATGGATCAGATGGTAGGGCCCATTGCCCTTGTTCTGGGTCGAGCCATCGATCGCGATCTTAGGCACGTCTTCTGGCGGGAACGGCGTGAAATCCGCGATCCGAGGCGACGCCACCAGCGTTGCACCCGGCGCGATCCGCAACGTGATGTTGTTGCGGAGCACGAGGGTGCCGCTGAGGAATGTGCCGGCCTTCAACAAGATGGTGCCGCCGCCCGCTCCGGCGCACGCCTCAATGGCCCGCTGGATCGCCCCGGTATCGAGCGCCGTTCCATCGCCGCGAGCGCCATAATGTGTCGCATCGCAGACCCTGCCGCCTGGTGATTGGGCCGTGGCCATGGAGCCCGTCGCTACGCCGACGCAAAAGACAACAAGAGGGAAGCGGTTCATTGGTTGCGATTTCGGTCAGACCTGGCTTTTCCAGGCGAGCCAGACCGCCGCTGTCCACGAGAAGTCGTCGCCGCCGCTGCCACTGCCATCAACCGGGCTATAGGCTTCGTAGAAACCATTGCGCTCCATCAGGGCGAGCGTGTCGCCTCGGACCCTGTCGGCCCTGGCCCTGTCGCCCGCCTCTGCCAAGCCAGTGCCGATCATGTAGTTGACGACGGCCCATACGGGTCCGCGCCAATAGCGGATCATCTGGAAGCCCGGATCCGCCGGGTCCAGGCTCGGCATGACATAATCGATCAGGCCTGCAATCCGGTCAAAGTGGTGCCGCATGACCCGGTCGCGATGTGCGTCCGCCAGCCCGGCGTAAAAGGTCAGGAACGACGCGCTCGTGATGAATCCCGACGATCGTCCGGTCAGAGTGTCGCGCGAGCACCATGCGCCCACTTGATCGTCCCACAGCCAGCTGATGCCGCGCTCTGCCCGATCAATCCACTGACGGATCTCTGCAGCCTCGGCCGCCTTGCCGAGCTCATCGGCGAGCGCCGCGAGGTCGCGGTTGGCCCGCAGCAGGATCATGCTCATGCCGACGTCCGCCACCCGGAACGGATTCTCGGCAGCAATCCGGGCATGATCCCAGCCGGTTGCGCGTCCAAACTGCACAAGCGCGAGATAGCGGTCATACTCGAGCTTGGTCGGCCGCATCTTCGAATCGAGATGACTCGTGTCGCGCCGAACATATTCGCCAACATTGGACACATCGATCGGCTCGCCGGGGGCGTCCCACTCAGGCGAGTTGTCGCGGCCCGTTTCCCACGGGTGCATGGCGACGACGATCCCCCGGTCCTCGAAGTCGCGGTAGGTTGCGAACCAGCGGTGCCACGCGACCAGTTTAGCAAAGAGCGCTTCGAGCCTTGGACGATAAGCTTCGGCGGCGCCCGCGGCCTTTGCGCTTTCCCACAATCTGCGAACGGACGTCGCGGCGACCGGCGGCTGAGTGATTCCGGACGTGACGGGCTCCTTGTCCGTCCCCCACACGCTGGGGCCGGGGAAATAGCCCGGATCGTCCTTCCAGAAGACGATATGGGGCAGGAACCCATCGTCCCACTGCGCCTTGAACAGCGTCTCTATCTCGGTCCAGGCACGATCCCGATCGAAAGTATCAAAGCCGAGCGCGACGAAAGCGGAATCCCAATTCCACTGGAACGGGTAAACCCGACCGTTCGGCACCGTGTAGCCGCCGCGGTCATTCGCCCGGAGAATGTCGCGTGCCGCGGCGTCCAGGTCGATGGTCGTGGTATCGTCCATTATAATCGGGCGCGCCCCAAGGCGCGCCCCCTTCAGCTAGAAGTTGAACGTAAGGCGTCCGGCAATGCGCCGCGGAAGTACCGGCCTGCCGACGAAGTAGGCGCCGCCAACCGTCTGGTTCACGTCCTGACGCGGCGAGCCTTCGGTTACCGCATCCGAATTGAACAGGTTGAAGACGTTGACCCCCAGGCGCACCTTTCGATCACCTCCGAACCGCACCGTGTAGCCGGCATCGAGCGTGGCGACGTTGAAGCCGTCCAGCAGGATTGAGTTGTTCGCGGCCGTGTAGGTCTCGCCGGTGTAGTTGGTGAAGATCGACGCATCGATGTTACCGTCGTCGTAGTACAGGCCAGCATTGTAGAGGAGATACGGCTGCCGCTCGAGCCGGTTGCCGACGAACGCACTCGTCACACCATTCGCCATGAACTGCGTATATTCGTGGTGTTGCAGCGTCAGGTTGCCGTCGAAGCGGAGGTTGTCGAGGATACGCCAGCTGAGCGTTGCCTCCAGTCCGTAGGCTTCGGTGGCGACGAGGTTTACCTGCTCTGTAAATCCGCCGCCGGGCGCGTTGATGAAGTTCACCTGACGCCGATTGTCGAGCTTTGTGTAGAGGCCTGCCAGCGTCGCGCTGACGCGGGCGTTGTGGTACTTAAGTCCAACCTCTGCCTGTTTGATGATTTCGCCGGTGTAGCTTTGCGTGCCGGGCGACCCGCCGACTGTAACGGGCGTGGGGAGAGGCGGGGTAAATTGGACTGAGCGGATCTCTGGGAAGAAATAGCCGCGCGACGCATTGGCGTAGAGGTTGAGCTGGGGCGTCAGCTTGTAGAGCGCGCCGGCTGCGAGTGCCCACTGCGTCGTCGAAACACGCCCCGTTAGGAATGCGTCATTGCCCCAGCTTACGTCCTGAAGCGCCGTCGTTTGATTCGCCGGTGTCGTGTTGGTGAGGAAGGTGCTCGCGCGCTCCCGCGCCACATCGCCTTGGAAATGCTCGACGCGGCCGCCGATGTCGAACTGGAAGCGCCCGGCATCGATCTGGTCCGCGAGATAACCGGCATAGCGCTTCGCCTCGGCCCGGTTGTTCACATAGTTGGCGACGCTGCGATCGAGCACACCGCCATTCGACACGATCGTAACCGCGCCGGTGAGCGGGTTAGTCACCGTCAGGTTGATGAGGCGCGGCTGGTTATTGAATTCAGCGAGGATTCGCGTGGTGACGTTTTCGTCACGCGCCCAAGCATCGCCGTAGAAGCCACCCAGCGTAAACGTGTGGCTGGCGCTTCCAGTCTGGAAATTCCGCGTAAGGTTCAGCTCGGCCGTGAAGTCGTGCATCGGCCGATAGCGGTCCGTGAACCGGTTGGCGAAGACGCGGAAGTTGCTCGGCACCGCGCCGCTGCCGTCGGCAAACGTGAAGGACGCGTTGGCGAGGCTGCCGAGACCGCGGTTCGTCAGGAAGCTCTGCAGCGTCTCCGGCACGTTGATGACGCCGTCACCGTCGGACCAAAGTCCGAACCTCGTGGCATATTGGGAGTATTTGACGCGGCCATTCAAGCCCCAACCGTCGCCGAACTTCTTATCGAAGGCGAGCGCGATCTGGCCGCCCTTGGTACTGGCGCCGTCACCAATGTGTGTGTGGAAGACGCCGTCAGGCGTATTGTACGAAATCCCGAGCACGTCCGGTGTCTGGACGGAAAAGACCGTATGTCCGTCATTGCCTGGAATACGGTTGCGCGTCGTGCCGTCCAGCGGGATCGGCAGATAAAATTGGACCTGGTCGTCGATCCATTGCCCGTAAACGGTGATCGAGCCGCTATCATCCGGGAAGCGGTATTTGAGGTTGCCGCGGATCTGGTAACCCTTGGTATCGAGCCCGGTCTTGATGGGCCCTTCGTCCCAGCGATAGTAGCCTGACAGGGCGTAAAACAGATCTCCGCCGAGCGGACCGCTTACCGCCAGATCGCCGCGATAACGTCCCTTCTCGGCAACCTCGACCTGCGCGACGCCGGTGGTGTGCTCATGCCCCGTGCGGCTGATGTAGTTGATGAGGCCCGCGACTGAGCCCGGACCGAACAGGTTCGACACGCCGCCGCGCACGAATTCGAGGCGATCGATGCCGAGGTCGTTCCGGTAATAGACGTCGTAGGCGGAGGAGTTCAGGCCGAAGGTGCTGAGAACCGGGATCCCGTCGTACATCAGCGGGGTGAACTGATACTGGCCTCCTGACGGAAGTCCGCGGATGAAAACGTTGCTGGCGACTTCGCCGCCGCCCGCGTCTGCCTTGATGGTGGGGATGGTGTTGAGGATGTCCGCCTGGCTGCTCGATGCGATCCGTTGAATCCTGCTTTCATCCAGCGTCGTCACCGCCAGCGGCGTGTTGAAGGCGCGGCGGGCGCGGCTCGTGCCCGTGACGACGATCGCATCGCCTGAATTGGACGTGTCCTGACCGGCGGCGGGAGGCGTCTGCGAGTCCGTGGTTGGCGGCACGGAGGGCGAGGCAACCGGCGCTGCCAATGCTGCTTGCGGTAGGAGCCAGGCTGCTGTCGAAAGCAGGCCGAGCCGGATCGGTGCGTGAAATGTGTGTGCCATGTCCCCCTCCGTATCACGCGCCATTCGGCGCGGTGACGCCCCCATGACCATCCTGTGCCTCTCTCTCCCAGGGCACTTTTCGCGGTTGGACCAGCGAGCGATTACAACTGAAGGTGCGCGTAAGGGGCCATCACGGAGAAGTCACCAAAATCGGAACAAACTGTTGCAACGGCAGCAACGCCACCTGTATCATCGTTAGGGCGAATTGGCCCGGGACTGCAGTGTAAGGGTCTGCTCGAATGCTCGACCTTGGTGACCTAATCATCTTCACGAAGGTGGTGGAAACGGAAAGCTTCACCAAGGCGGGTGACCTCCTTGGCTTTCCAAAATCGAAAATCAGCCGGCGCATCTCGCGGCTCGAGGATCACCTCGGCTGCCAGCTTCTTCAACGCAGCACCCGCGCCGTGACGGTGACCCAGGATGGTGCGCTGTTCTTCGAATATTGCCTTCGCAGCCTTGGCGTCCTCCGCGACGGCGAGCGCGCATTGCAGACTCTGCATCGAAACCCCCAGGGTGTCGTGCGGATCGCGATCCCGTACGTGCTGGGGCACAATCTTGTGGGACCGCTGCTTGCCGCGTTCCTGGAACAATATCCCGACGTTCGCTTGGTGAGCGTCCTTAGTGACGATGGTATCGGCCTCCTTCGGAACGGCTTCGATGTCGCGCTCACGGTCGGTCCGCTGGCGAGCTCAGGCCTCTTCGCGGCGAAGCTCGGGACCACCGAATGCGGGGCCTTCGGCGCACCGGAATATTTCGAACGAAAGGGGATGCCGCAGAACTATGTCGAGCTTCCGAGGTTCGACCTTCTTGCGACCGGCACCCATGACCGCTCCCATAAGTGGACCCTGCATCGCGGCGATGACTCGGTTGCGGTCGAATTCAGTCCGAAGCTTGTCTGCAACGACCTCACGCTCCTCCATCACGCCGTGACTTGCGGCCTCGGCATTGCCAACTTGCCCGCCTTCCTGTGCAAGCATGACCTCGTGGAGGGCCGCCTTGTCGAGGTGCTACCGGGCTGGCGCACGGAGGATATGACGTTCTTCGCCCTGTTCGAAGACCCGAAGGCGGTGCCCGTAAGGGTGCGAACGCTGATCGATTTCCTGGTCGATCAGTTCCGGCACAAGCTTTCCTGGGAGATCCATTAAGGGTTGCATTGAATGCAACACACCGTTCCTCAATTCGTGACTAGGAGTCTGGTGACGTTCGCGGCAGCCTTTTAGGGATCGGAGGGGGCGCAGTCCGGCTGCAGATGGTTTCGACACCGACACTCGAGGGCGCCGTCGCCCATTCGGCCGAGCGCGCGATGCTACGGTCCTTGTTCGACCACGCGATTGGCGCAGTGTCTCCCGCCCGGGTGATGCCGCGAATCCTGCCGGCTCCTCAGCTTGGCAAGGTTGGCCTGATCGCGGTGGGAAAAGCCGCGGCATCGATGGCGGAAGTTGCGCTCGACCGCATCCCACAGCCTTCCGCGACACTCGTCGTGACTAGGCACGGCCACCTAACCGACACGATTGCGGCTCGCCAGGGGGTGGAGATCATCGAGGCAGGACATCCCTACCCCGACGCACAGAGCATCCGCGCGGCCGATCGCGCATTGAAAATTGCCGAGTCTCTTGAAGCGCAGGACCACCTTCTGGTGCTGCTTTCGGGGGGGGGCTCGGCGCTTCTCGCCGCGCCAGCGGATGGATTGAGTCTTTCCGACAAGCAGGCGACGACACGCGCGCTCTTGGAGTCCGGCGCAACGATCGCCGAGATCAATTGCGTCCGCAAACACCTGTCGCGTATCAAGGGCGGAAGGCTGGCGCTCGCAGCAGGACCCGCGCGAGTGACGACCCTCATAATCTCCGATGTGCCCGGCGACGACCCCTCGTTCGTCTCATCGGGCCCGACCGTCGCCGACCATACTACATTGGAGATGGCGCGAGACATCCTCCGGAAATATGCCGTGCCGATGCCGACTGCTGTTCTCACCGCGCTCGAGAACCCGGCCAATGAGACCCCGCCGGCGGATAGCCTCGGCCTGGCGGGCGTCGAAACGCAAATCATCGCGCGGGCCCGCGACGCACTTACCGCCGCCGGAAAGCAGGCAACGGCTGCGGGCTATGTCGTGACCGATCTTGGCGACCAGTTGCAGGCCGAAGCCCGACACCTCGGTGCGAGCCATGCAGCACTCGCTCGAAGGCTGTCGGTGGATGGAAAGCCCCGTGCGATCATTTCCGGCGGCGAGACGACCGTCGCCGTGCAAAACCGCGAGGGCAAGGGCGGAAGGAATCTCGAGTATCTTCTCGGCCTGGCCATCGCGCTGGACGGTGCTCCCGGGATATCCGCGCTCGCCTGTGACACCGATGGTATTGATGGCACCGAGGACGCCGCCGGGGCGGTTGTGGTGGAAGATACGCTCGAGCGTGCCCGCGCACTCGGTCTCGATCCCGCCGAATATCTGCGAACGAATAACGCTTACGTGTTCTTCGAAAGCCTTGGAGACCTGGTGATCACTGGCCCGACCCGCACCAACGTCAACGACTTCCGGGTCATCCTGATCAACGGGGCCGCCGTGTCCAGCGATAGCGCGGACCGGCGGCCATGAGCGAAGCCGGTAGCAAGCGAGCAACGGATCGTGATCGCTATCCCTGGCTGCTTGTTGCACTTCTTTGGCTCGTAGCATTCCTCAACTCTGCTGATCGCAACATCCTCATTGCCGTGCTTCCCGAGCTCAAGGTCGAGTTCGGACTGACCAACAGCCAGCTTGCGCTCCTTGGGAGCGTCTTCTTCTGGATCTATGCGGTGGGCGCTTTCGTCGCCGGGCGCATCGGAGACAGTGTCCGCCGCACCCGCGTGATCCTCTACGGCTTGATCTTCTGGAGCTGTGCGACGGGAGGCTCTGCTCTTGCGAGTGGCTTTGCACTCCTCCTCGCAATGCGTGGCCTCGTTGCGATTGGCGAGTCAGCTTATTATCCGACAGCGACCGCGTTGATTGGCGACTGGCACCGGCCAGCCATGCGAAGCCGAGCCCTGTCGATCCACCAGACAGCTGTTTTCGCTGGCGCCGGTCTCGGAGCCGTCGCGACCGGCTACATTGCTCAGCGGCTGAGCTGGCACGCACCATTCCTGATCTTCGCGGCAATCGGCCTGGTTCACGCCTTTGTCCTGTCGCGCACCCTGAAAGATGCGCCGATCCGCCATACGGGGGTGGAGGCCGACAAGCCGGCCGAGCCGATCGGCATCGTCACCCGCATTCCCCCAGCGGTGATGCTCTGTGTGATCTTCGCGCTTGCGACAGGCGCATCGACCGGCGTCACCTTCTGGGCGCCGTTCTACGTGAACAAAGAGCTCGGGATGAACCTCGCCAACTCCGCGTGGGTCGGCGCCGCAACGATCAATACCGCCGGGTTCCTTTCGGTACCCCTGGGCGGATTGCTCGCCGACACGCTCGCCAAGCGCACACCGATCGGGCGGTTCCTGACGCTCGCGATCGGTCTCGGACTTGCGGGTATCCTGCTGCTGCCGTTGCTTGTTGCAGGTACGGCGCTCGAAATCGGCCTCGTCCTGGTCGCGACGAGCATCGCCAAAGGGCTGTTTGATGGCTGCATTTATGCGGCGATGCACGACGTCGTCCCGCCTGCGGCCCGCGCAACCGCGGTCGGCCTGATGACGATGATTGGCTTTTTCGGCGCCGGTGCGACGCCGCTGATTATCGCCAAGCTGGGCGATGCTTTTGGAATGCGGGCCGGCATCGTCGCCATGGCGGGGCTCTATTTTGTCGCTGTCCTGATCCTGCTCGCGATGCGCGGGTCGACCCGCAAGGCCGTTCTTGCCAATGCCGAGGCGCACGCTTGAACGGGGGCCGCGCACTCGTCCTGAAGGCTCCGCGCGAGCTTGCGTTCGAGCCGCTGGAGCCTCGCGAGCTTGGTCCCGACGAAGTGCGGATAAGGACGTTTTTCTCCGGCATCAGCGCGGGCACAGAGCTCTCGCAATATCGCGGCACCAATCCGTTCATGCATCGCCAATGGGACGAAGCACGGCGTCTGTTCGTCGACACCGAGACTCCAAGCTGGCCCTATCCCGTTCGCAACCTCGGCTATGAAGAAGTCGGGGAAATCGTGGAGATCGGGAGCGCCGTTCAGGGCCTCACACTTGGGCAGCGGATCTACGGGACATGGGGCCACCGCACGCATCACGTCGCGGACGCGGCTTATGCCCGCGACCGTCTATTGCCTGAAGGCGCTGACCCGAGGATCGGCATATTCTCTCACATCGGAGCTGTCGCGCTGAACGGTGTCCACGACGCGCAAATCCGCATCGGTGATACGGTCGCGGTGTTCGGGCTGGGCGTGCCCGGGCAAATCGTCGTCCAGGCGGCTCGCCGCTCGGGCGCTACCGTCATTGCCGTGGACCCGGATCCCATTCGCCGGGAGCGCGCCGCAGCCCATGCACAGCATGTCATCGGTCCGACCGGCGCGGCAGAGGAGATCAAGGCGATCACTGGCGGGCGTGGAGCGGATTCGTGCATTGAAATCTCAGGCGTGCCGGCAGCTCTTGGGGAGGCGCTACGTTCCGTCGCTTATTCGGCGCGAGTGGTTGCCCTTGGCTTCTTCCAGGGCGAGGTCTCCGGCCTGCGGCTGGGCGAGGAATTCCATCACAATCGCGTCCAGCTGATCTGCTCCCAAATCAGCGGGGTTGCGCCGGAGGCGAGCTATCGCTGGTCTAAGCCTCGCCTGTGGCGCACCGCGATCGAACTTCAGCATGACGGCACCTTCGACCTGCTGCCGCTAATCACGCATGTCGAGCCCTTCGCCAATGCTCCGGACCTGTTCGCGCGGCTGGATGTAGGAGAGCCCGGTCTCCTGGAAGCGGTGCTCGATTTCGGAGCCGAGGCTTGAGCCGACTGCGCGTTGCGCTGCTCGGCTGCGGTGGAATTGCAGCGCGTCACGCAGGCGCCGTCGCAAGCCTCGCCGAAAAGATGGAGTTGGTTGCCGCTGTTGGACGCGATGCCGAGCGCACCAAGTCGTTCGCCGAAGTTCATGGCGGCAGACCTTTCATCGATCTCGACAAGATGATCGACGCCGAAGCTCCGGACCTCGTCATCGCGACCCTGCCGCCTTACGCCCGGCACGGCGAGATCGAGCATGTTGCCTCTAGAGGCGTCCATCTCCTCGTCGAAAAACCCATCGCGCTGAATGTCGCGGCGGGCGAGCGGATGGTGGCCGCCGCCCAGGCAGCAAATGTCGTGGCAGCGATCGGCTTCATGTATCGCTTCGGCAGTGCCGTTCGACGCTGGCGCGAACTTGATACCGGTCCGGCCGGCCTCTACGTCGGCGGTTATTATTGCAACGCGCTCCATGCTCACTGGTGGCGCGAGCGTGCCCTATCCGGCGGCCAGATCCTGGAGCAGGCGATCCATCAGATCGACCTCATTCGTCATCTCGTCGGCGAGCCCGACAGCGTTTACGCGCGCTATGCGAACCTCTTCCATAGGGACGTCGAGCGCTACGACGTCGAAGACGTTTCGGCGATCATCTTCGGATATGACGATGGTCGCATCGCTTCCCTAACGGCGTCGAACATCGCGGTGCCGGGTGTTTGGCACAAGGAATGGTCGGTCATGGCCAACCTAATGACCGGGCGCTTCAGGAGCTGGGACCAAGCTCTACTCACCCGCACGGTGGGGGACGTGAGCAGCGAGACTGTCGACGGGGGCATAGACCCATTCATCGCCCAGCTCGACGACGTTGCGACGGCGATCACCGAGAAGCGCCCGCCCTACGTTCCGCTTGCCGAGGGCGTGAAAACGCTCCGGCTCGCCCTCGCCGCAATCCAGTCCGCTGACGAAGGCCGGGAGGTGCGGATTGCCGGTTGAGGTCGACCTTTCGGAACTCCGTTTCAGTTGCCGCGGGATCACGCTGGGGGGCGTAGAGCCTCTGATCGACGGCGAGGTGCCGGAGCATTCGCCTCCGCAGTTCGAAGGGAACAGTGTCCGTTGGCAGCTCGGCTGCGGAACCGCCGTGCTGGAGTGTCAAGTCGGCGAAGTTCCAAGACTTCAGTTCAAGCTCGAAGGGATCGATAAAGACCGGAGGATTGCCAGCCTCGGCGTCCGCTTTGGCACGGTGCAGGGCGTTCGGCGCTACCTTCGCAACGGCTACCAGAGCTGGGACGGCACCTTCTTCGTCGAGCCGGGCACCGCCGCCGGAGACGGACCTCCGCCCAAGGCGCCGACCATCGGATTCGCGATGACTGAATTCCTTCCTGAGGGCGACGATGGCGCCCTGGTGCTCGGCTTCACGCGCCATGATCGGTTCCAGAGCCGGTTCGACTTCAGCGGCATCGCCGATCGCCCTTCGTTCGATGTGCAGACCATCTGGGACCGTGTTGCCCACGATGGCGAAATCAGCGCAGAACCCCTGGTTCTGATCGAGGACGATCAGGTCGAGGAAGCGCTGCGGCGCTGGTCGCGGATTGTCGCCGAGGAGTCAGCGCTGCCGCCGCGAGTCCCGTCGAAGCGAATCACGGGTTGGTGCTCGTGGTACAATCTCTATGCTGCGATCGACGAGGCGGCGATCCTCCAACATCTCGCTGCGGCGGCTTCCTTTCGCGACTCCCGCAATGTGCCTTTCGAGGTTGTCCAGATTGACGACGGCTTCACGCCGGAAATGGGGGACTGGCTGGACGTGAAGCCGCAGTTTCCCCGCGGAATAAAGCCGCTGCTGGACGACATTCGCGCCGCCGGTTTCACCCCAGGCCTTTGGATTGCGCCTTTCCTCGTCGGCAATCGAAGCCGCCTTTACGCCGAGCATCCGGACTGGGTGGTGCAGAGCGTCGGCGGTGGGCCGCTTGCCCACATGAAGTTCTACGGCGAGTTCCGCTGGCACAAGCGGAGCGAGGAATATTATGTCCTCGACGTAACCCACCCCGACGCAGCCGACTACATCCGCCGCGTCTTCAAAACTTGGCGGCACGACTGGGGCGCCGCCTATTTCAAGACCGACTTCATGAATGCGGGGATGGAATACGGCCCGGACGAGGCGCGCTGGCACCAGCCCTGCCTGTCGCGCGTCGAGATCTGGCGCCGCATGGCGGCAATCGTTCGCGAAGAGATCGGCGACGCATTATGGCTGGGCTGCGGCTGCCCCCTATGGGCTTCCGTCGGTTATATCGATGCAGCTCGGATCGGGCGAGACATCGGCGTCAAATGGCACGGTGAATATTCCGCGGACAGCCTGCTGCGCGACCAACTTACGCGCAACCACGCCTCCGGCATTCTGTGGCAAGCCGATCCCGATTGTGTGCTTCTCCGCGATCGCTTTCACGAGCTCAGCGAGGACGAAGTCCGTTCCCTGATTACCTTTGCTGGCCTTAGCGGCGGCGTTCTGATGACCAGCGACAAGCTCGATGAAGTCCCGTCCGTGAATGCGGAACTGTTCGCTGCGCTGCTGCGAGAGTCACGCCTCGATTGCCGCTTCGGTGAGCTGGGCTCGAACGAACCGGTGATCGTGCAATCGGCGACCCGTCCCGATGGAAGCACGATAACGAATTGGTTCAACGCCGGGGACGTCGAAAGAACCGTCACAACACCCAATGGCAGCATAGGCCTGCCACCACACGCCTCAATGTTTGCGGGCCTTTGATAGTCCGCGGCTTAACGGGCGGAATCTGTGAAATCGGGATGGTAGCGGAGGAGGGACTTGAACCCCCGACACGCGGATTATGATTCCGCTGCTCTAACCAGCTGAGCTACTCCGCCCCAAGGGCCGACAAACACCCGTATTGAGGGCGCCGGAGGCGCGGCATATAGGTTCGGTCCGCCTACCGGTCAACGCGAGGAACCGCTTACGGCTGCTCTCGTTGAGCGAGCATGAAAATGAGGTGGCAATGGACCCGCTGACTCCGCTCGACACGCTCTGCCGGATCATCCTGCGCGCTCGCGAATATGAGGCGCAAACCGCAAGCGATTACGATCGCGGCGAGGATCCCGACAATATCGACGACGAGCAGGAGGGCGCGCTTTCCGTCCTTGAGGACGACGTGAACGACAGCGTCGAAGAAGAGTTGATCGCGGCCTTTGAGGACCTTGGCGAGGACCAGCTTGCCGAGGTTATCGCTTTCAGCTGGGTCGGCCAGGGTACCTATGAAGCAGCCGACTGGGACGAGGCCATGCAGGAAGCGCAGGACCTGGTCAGCGAAGGCACCGAGGAAGCGATCGACGAGCTGATGGAGCAGCCGATGCTGGCCTCCGTGCTCGACGCAGGGCTCGCCGCCTTCGACCTCAGCTGCGCCGGTATTGGGGATGTGTCCTAGCGGCCGCGGAAGCTAAAGCTTCCCAGTCGTTCCCAGGGGCCGCCAAGGTATCGATGCAGCCCTAATCCTACGATCCCGAGCGGCCGCGGGCGAAAGTCGCTCTCGAGGCTCACGAGCAACTGGCGCGCCTGCGTGGCGGACACCTTGTTCTGGATAGTGACGTGCGGGCGCCAACCCCCGATGTCCTGGGCTGAGAGGAGACCACGGAATTCTTCGGCAAGGTCGCGGCGTATCGCATCGAGTTCTTGTGAAGCGACACGAAAGGCAACGCCGCCGCTCAGGTTCATCAAACCTTCGATCGACGCACGCGGCGGTGCTTCAGCGGCAAGTCGCCCGAGAGATCGCCGGACCTCCCCTTCCGCAGATGGTGCCAAGGCGTGGAACATCGTTAGATGTGCGGGAAGCTGGTTGCGGTCTGGCGGGTAATGCGCGCGCCTCAAACGATCGAGCCGTGCGAGGTCAGACGGCGCGATTTCGGCCGTAACGATCAGCGCGCCGGCCATCGGTCCCGCTGAAGCTCTTCCAAATGGTTCAGGTCGGCGTCGGTAATCAGCTGTTCTCCGTCCATTCGGGCGGCAGTCCAAGGCAGCCGGCGCAGGGTCTCGCCTACGCCGGCAACCCCGCCCTGTGAGACGACCACGTAGCTTAACCGCCCAGTGCTGCATCCCGCCATCGCGTCGATGCAGCGACCGATCTCCGCGCCACGCGACTGCACCGGGGCGTGCGACAGTAGCGACACCGGAAACAGCGTCTCGCCTGGCATTTGTTCGCTCCTCTCTGCCGCGACACGTGCCCCCTCCTCCACCTTGGCCTGCCGTCCAAGCCAGCGCCAGATACCGAAGATGTTGAGGCCCGTAAGAACGACGTTCGTCCAGATGAGCGCAGGCTGCTGGGTCATCAGGCCGGTCGCAAGCCACGCCAGCGAGCCGATCAGAAACACGCAGAAGCCGTAGCCGGTGATGCGAGATCCGAGGTTCGCGGCGGTCATCGAGGCGGCAATGGTGGTCGCGATCGTCGCGACCCAGGAGATTGTATCAGCCATGAAGGCGGCAATGCGCGGATCGCGCCGAAGGTTCAGATCTCGACTTGGGACCCCAGCTCCACGACGCGGTTCGTCGGCAGCTTGAAGAATTCCATCGCGCTCACCGCATTGCGAAGCATCCATGCGAACAGCTTCTCGCGCCAGATCGCCATCCCAGGCCGGGACGAAGCCAGCAGCGTCTGGCGGGCGAGGAAGAAGCTGGTGTCCATCATGCGGCACTGCGGGCCGATCTCCTTCAGCTGCGCCAGCGCTGAGGGAACGTCGATCTCGTCCATGAAGCCGTAGCGCAGCACCACGCGGTAGAAGCCTGCACCGTAATCCTTCGTCTCGAGCCTCTTCTCCTCCGAGACATAGGGAACGTCCTCGATCTTCACGGTCAGGAGAATGACGCGCTCATGAAGGACCTTGTTGTGCTTGAGATTGTGCAGCAGCGCATGAGGCACGCCGCTCGACGAGCTCGTCATGAACACCGCCGTGCCCGGGACCCGCGTCGCGCTCGGGGCTGCCGACTTGATGAAGATCTCCATCGGCAGGCTAGCCTCGTTCATTCGGCTGATCATCAGCTGCCGGCCCTTCGCCCAAGTCGTGAGGAAGGTGAAGGCGATTGCGCCGACCAGCAGCGGGAACCAGCCTCCCGCGGGAATCTTGGTCAGGTTCGAGCTGAAGTAGCCGAAGTCGACTGCGAAGAAGAGCACGAGCAGCGCACCGGCGAGGATCCGGTTCCATTTCCACATCGTGACCAGGACGACCGCGATCAGCACCGTGTCGATCAGCATCGCGCCAGTGACGGCGATGCCGTACGCCGCGGCCAGGTTGGAAGAACTGCGGAAGGTGACGACGAGCAGCAGGACCATCACCATCAGCGCCCAATTGACGAGCGGGATGTAGATCTGGCCGGCTGCCGCCTCGCTGGTGTGCGAGATTCGGAGGCGCGGCACGAAGCCGAGCTGGATCGCCTGCTGCGTTACCGAGAATGCGCCCGAGATCACCGCCTGGCTGGCAATAATCGTCGCTGCAGTCGCAAGCAGCACGAGCGGCAGCCGCCACGACTCCGAAGCGAGGTAGAAGAACGGGTCTCTGACCGCAGTCGCAACCTGCTCCGCCGGTAGGGACAACAGCATCGCCCCCTGCCCCATGTAGTTGAGGAGCAGAGCCGGGAGCACGAAGTAGAGCCAAGCGAACTTGATCGGCCGTCGGCCGAAATGCCCCATGTCCGCGTAGAGCGCTTCAGCACCGGTAAGAGCGAGAACGACCGAGCCCATCGCGAGAAAGGCCTTCAGCGGTTCCTGGACGAAAAAGGACGCCGCGTTGGCTGGGTTTATCATCGCCAGCGCAATCTCGGGCCGGCCGAGCAGATGGATCACGCCAAGCACTGAGAGGGCTGCGAAATAGACCAGCATCACGGGCCCGAACATCAGTCCGACACGCGCCGTCCCGCGCGACTGAATCGCGAACAGGCCGACCAGGATACCGAGTGCAATCGGTACGACGAACTCTCCAAGATGCGTGTTGACCGTCGTCAGACCCTCGACCGCCGAAAGGACGGAGATCGCCGGCGTAATCATCGAATCGCCGTAGAAGAGCGCGGTGGCGAAAACGCCAAGCATCACGATGCCCCTCGCCCATCGTTTCTTGCCGCTGATCGTGCGGTTGATCAGTGCCAGCAATGCGAGGCTGCCGCCCTCCCCTTTGTTGTCGGCGCGCATGATGATCATGACGTACTTCAGCGTCACCACGATCATCATCGACCAGAAGATCATCGAGAGGACCGCCTGGATGTGGAACTGGTCAGGCGTCAGCGGGTGGTGGCCAGCGAAGGTCTCGCGGAAGGAATAGATCGGCGAGGTACCAATGTCGCCGAAGACGACCCCGACGGCGCCGACGGAAAGCTTCCACAATGGTCCATGGGCATGGCCATGTGCCGTATCTTGCGGGGCTTCGGATGCTGCGCCCCCGGTCGCGGTGATGTTCATGTGTTGAGGTTCAGACCCGACAGACCGCGAACTCGCATCCCCTGTGCCTCTACCGAGATCCTCGGTCATGGCCGCCGCCCCCTAGCACTGCCGTTCATGCCCCGCAATCGAGGGGGACAGGGCCGAAAAGCCCGTCTATAGGCCCGCGCAACCATCGAACGGAGCTAACGAACTGATGCGCATTGGAGTGCCAAAAGAGATCAAGGTCCACGAATATCGCGTTGGCCTGACACCGGCTTCGGTCGCCGAGCTGGTTGCCCACGGACACGAGGTTTTCGTCGAGACAAAGGCCGGAAATGGCATCGATTGCCCCGATTCTGCCTATGAGAAGGCAGGCGCCATCATCCTGCCCGACGCGAAGGCCGTGTTCGATTCCGCCGACATGATCGTGAAGGTGAAGGAACCGCAGCCGCAGGAAATTGCGATGCTGCGGAAGGACCAGATCCTCTTCACCTACCTCCACCTCGCCGCGGACAAGGAGCAGGCGCTCGGGCTGATGAAGTCAGGCGCCATCTGCATAGCCTATGAGACGGTTACGGGCCGCAACGGCTCGCTGCCGCTTCTCAAGCCGATGAGCGAGGTCGCGGGCCGCATGTCGGTCCAGGTTGGCGCCCACTACCTGGAGAAGGAACAGGGCGGCCGCGGCGTGCTGCTCGGCGGCGTGCCGGGCGTGGCACCCGCCAAGGTCGCGATCCTCGGCGGCGGAGTCGCCGGCGTGAACGCGGCGCAGATGGCGACGGGCATGCGGGCGGACGTCACCATCTACGACATCAACAACGATCGGCTAGCCGAGCTCGACATGTTCTTCTCGAGCCAGATCAAGACCGCTTACGCCTCACGCGCGGCGATCGCGAACGCAGTGAAGGAAGCCGAGCTGGTGATCGGGGCGGTGCTCGTCCCAGGCGCCGCGGCGCCGAAGCTGGTCACGCGCGACATGCTGAAGACGATGAAGCGCGGGTCGGTGCTGGTCGACATTGCAATCGACCAGGGCGGCTGCTTCGAGACCAGCCACGCGACCACCCACGCCGACCCGGTCTACGAGATCGACGGCATCATCCATTACTGCGTCGCGAACATGCCCGGCGCGGTCGCTCGCACGAGCGCCTTCGCGCTCAACAATGCGACCCTGCCCTTCGCGCTGAAGCTCGCCAATCTCGGCGTCGACAAGGCGCTGGCTGGCGATCCCGACCTCGCGAACGGATTGAACGTGTCGAACGGGAAGATCCGCCACCAGGCGGTTGCCGAGGCGCTCGAGCTGGAATTCGAGCCTGCCTAGCGCTTAGCGGCGCTCGTTTCCGCACTGAGCGCCGCTACGCCCTGCTCCACCAGAGGTCTCCAACCGACGTCCTTGGGAGCGGTCTCGAGGATCTGCCGCCAGATCATCAGCGCATCCTGACGGTCACCCGAGCGGGCCATCGCCAGGCCGTAGAAGAAGAGCGGCGCAGGATGTCCCGGCGCCATCTCAGCCGCGCGTCTGTAGGCAAGCTCGGCTGGCGGGGTCAGGCCATGCGCCTGGTCGACCAGGGCGTTGCCAAGACCAATCCACAGCTGCGGGTCGCCAGGATAGCGTTTCACCGCGTTCTGCAGGATACCGACGGCATCCTCGGTCTTCCCATCCCGCGCCAGGGCTTCCGACATCGTCAGCCAGCTCTCGGCCGGCGCGAAGTGACCGAAGAAGGCGTGGCGAGCCTGCGTCAGCGGGAAGACATCGTGCCCTCCGCTTTCCGCCGCCGGTGCGCCAGGCAAACTCGGGCGTCCTTGCAGCGCATAGCCTGAAGCGCCCAGAAACAACGCCGCCGCGCTTGCGGTCAGAAGCCCACCGCGAACTCGCATGACCCAAAGCAGGCCGAGGGTGGCGAGCGCCAGAGCCAGGAGGATCAGCCAGCCCATCAGTCCTTAGCCTTCAGGCGGATACGCCGGCGGATAAGCCAGGCGCCGGCAAGCAACAGCGCAAGTGGTGCCAGCCACAGCGGCCATGCCGCCGGCTCATCGGTTGGCTTGTAGCTGATCCACGTACCGTAGCGCTGGATCAGCCAGCTGCGGATCGCGCTGGGCTTCTCACCCGCCGCGATTCGGCGGCGAACGAGGTCTCGCATGTCGCCGGCGAGCTCCGCATCCGAATCCGCGATGGACTGACCCTGGCAGACGAGACAGCGAAGCTCGTCCATCAGCGCCTGCGCCTGCCCTTCCTGCTTCGGGTTCGGGAGCTGCCGGTTCGCCCAATAGGCCGGCGGCAGGTTGCTACCGGCGAGCACCGGCTGCGCTACCACCAAGGCGATGAAGAGGAGCCACCGCTTCACCGCAACTGCTCCAGCTCGCGGACCACGCCGGGAATGTTCGAGGCATTCAGTGGCCCGATGTACTGGCGCCGGATCACTCCCTTGCCGTCGATCAGGAAGGTCTCGGGCACGCCGGACGAGCCGAACGCAATCTGGACCTCGCTTTGGGCGTCCGAGCCGATCCGTTCATACGGATCGCCGTTCCTTGCCAGAAACGCGGCAAGCGCCCCCGGCGTGTCCCGAACCGCGATGCCGTCGATCCTGACACCTCGGCGCTTCAGCTCGGCAAGCACGGGTGCTTCTCCAGTGCAAGGGACGCACCAGCTCGCGAACATGTTCACGAGCCTGGGCTGGCCCGTGGCGAGATCTGTAGCGCCAAGGCCCGCCTTTCCAGCCAAGGCAGCGGGCAAGGTGAAAGCCGGAACTTGTCGCTCCACCATCTGCGACGGGATTGCCGTGTCAGCGGGTCTCACGAGCCGCCAGGCGAGGCCGACGACCAGCCAAAGCAGCAGGATGATCGGGATCAGGCGAAGGCCGCGGCTCATATGTACCGCTCCCGCCAGTCCGGCTCACGTCTCCGCCGCCGCCGGAACACTCGTCCAAGCAGCGAGAGAGCGCCGCCAAAGGCGATAAGCCCGCCTCCCGCCCAGATAAGCGTGACAAAGGGCTTCCACCAAAGTCGCAGCTGCCATCCACCCGACGGGTCGGAGCGGCCGAGCACGGTGTAAAGCTGCCCATTCCAGAAGGTCTGGATCGCAGACTCGTTCGTCTCCGCCGGCGGGTTGGAATAATAGTGCGTCTGCGGGTGCAGGGTAACGACCTCATCGTCGCGCGCCGCGCGGAGCTCCGCTTCGAGTGCGGTGTAGTTCTTGCCAGACGTCGGCGTCACATCCTCGAGCTGCACTTGCCAGGGACCAACGGTCAGGATTTCGCCGGGCTTGGCGATTGCAAGACGCTCGCTGCTGAAGGCCGCATTGGCCGCCATTCCCGTCAGAGCGACGGCAATCCCGAAATGCGCGACCACCATGCCCCAGGTCGCGAGCGGTGCACGCAGCGGATTGCGAGTGACCAAAGGCAGAATGCCCGCAGACGCGAGGAAAGCCGCGACGGTGAATCCGAGCCTCGGCAGAATCCCGATGGCGGGCGCGAGGAAGATGGTGATCGCCAGCGCGCTTGCCGCAATAAGAGCGGGTATCTTCAGCTGCCCCCAGATGGGCCGCCGCTCGCGCCGCCAGCTGAGCAGCGGACCGATCCCGACCAGCACCGCCAGCAGCAGCGCTAGCGGGCCTGCAACGGCATTGAAGTAAGGCGCGCCGACGGACAGCTTCTCGCCGCTCACCGACTCGACGAAGAGTGGATAGAGCGTGCCGAGGAACACGATCCCAAGGATGACGCTCAGCAACAGGTTGTTGATGACGAGGCCGGTCTCGCGGCTGACCAGCTCGAACGGCGCGCCTTCCTTCAACGTCGCACCCCGTACCGCAAACAGAACGAACGCCGCGCCGACGTAGATGGCGAGCAGGGCAAGCAGGAACGATCCGCGCTCCGGATCGATGGCGAAGGCATGGACCGAGGTCAAAATCCCCGAGCGAACGAGGAAGGTGCCGACCATCGACATTGAGAAGGCGATGACGGCCAGCATCATCGTCCAGGCCTTGAGCGCTCCGCGCGCTGCCAGGACGTTGATTGAGTGAAGCAGCGCCGTGGCCGCCAGCCACGGCATCAGCGAGGCATTTTCGACTGGATCCCAGAACCAGTAGCCGCCCCAGCCGAGCTCGTAGTAAGCCCAGTAACTGCCCGCCGTGATCCCAAGCGTCAGAAGAACCCACGCTGCCAGAACCCACGGCCGCATCGCCCGCGCCAGCCGGCTGTCGACCTCACCCGTCAGGAGCGCTCCAACGGCGAAGCTGAACGCGACGGATAGGCCAACATAGCCTAGATAGAGCGTCGGCGGGTGGAAGGCCAAGCCGGGGTCCTGGAGCAGAGGATTGAGCCCCTGCCCGTCCGGCGGCGCAGGGAAAAGTCGCGCAAACGGGTTCGAAGCAATCAACAGGAAGGCATAGAAACCCAGCGCCAGTACCGACTGGCTGCCGAGCCCGGCCACCAGCGTCCGCTCGCTTGTCCGGCGCGAGAACAGAGCGACAAAGGCGCCGGCGACCGCCAGGATAGTCACCCAAAGGAGCATCGAGCCCTCGTGGTTCCCCCATGTGCCGGCAACCTTGTAGATGAAAGGCTTGGCGCTGTTGCTGTTCTCGAACACCAGCTTCACCGACATGTCGCTGTTGGCGAAGACCAGCAGCAGCATCGCGAAGGCGATCAGGGTCAGCACCCCTTGTGCCACCGCCACGGCACGCATCGGCCGGACCACTTCGACGTTGCTCCGCAACGCCAACAACATCAGCACGAACTGATAAGCGGCAAGCCCTGCTGCAAGCCAGAGCGCCGCAAGGCCGGCTTCGGCGATCATTTCTCGAGCGTCTTCCCCGCCTTGTGCTCTGCCGAGAGATTGCCGAGCTCGGGCGGCATGTAACGTTCATCATGCTTGGCGAGGATCGTGTCCGCGATGAAGACGCCGTTGCTCAGCCGGCCCTCTGCAACGGCCCCGCTCCCCTCGCGGAACAGCTCCGGCGGAATGCCGCGAAACAGGACCGGCGTCGTTGCCTTCCCGTCGGTCATGATGAAACGGATCGTGACACCGTCGGGCTCGTGGGTGACCGAACCCTTCTCGACCATTCCGCCGAGCCGCATGACCTCGCCGCCACGGGCCTTGCCGGCTGCAATGTCCGCCGGCGTGTAGAAATAGGATGCGCGGTCTCTCAGTCCCCACATCGCGAGCAGCACAGCGACAAGGACTGCAACGATGGCGGCGCTAAGGAGGACGAGCCGCTGGTTTTTCGGCTTCATGACCGCTTGAGGTCTTCGGCGGCGGCTTCCGCCCGGCGCATTGTCGCATAGGCCCAAAAGGCCAGCGCGGCGGTGAGCAAGACTGCTACGCCGTATGCCGCAACAACAAACGGCCAGGGGTTCATGCGCGGCCCATCCTGCGCATCCGGGCTTCGACCTTTGTCTCCGCGAGCTCGGCACGCATCCGCATCAGCGTTGCCGCGCCGAACAGGCAGGTGAAGCCAATCATCGTCAGGGGCAGCGGCCAAAGGATGGAGCTGTCGATCGACGAGCCGGTCAGGCCGATGCTCTCACCCTGATGTAGCGTGCGCCACCACTGCACGGAATAATGGATGATCGGCAGGTTGATTGCGCCGACGAGCCCGTAAATCGCCGCGATGCGTCCCTCGCCTCCCCGCTCACGCTCGGCCGACGCGAGGGCAATGTAGCCGAGGTAGAGGAAGAAGAGGACGAGCATTGAGGTCAGGCGCCCATCCCACTCCCACCAGGTACCCCAGGTCGGCCGGCCCCAGATTGAGCCGGTGATTAAGCAAATGGCAGCAAAGGTCGCGCCCGCAGGCGCCACCGCGCGCCCGGCAATCGCCGCCAACGGGTGGCGCCAGACAAGCTGGCTGATCGAGGCCGCCGCGATGCCGATCCATCCCGCCATGCCCAGCCAGGCTGCCGGGACATGGATGTACATGATGCGTACGGTCTCGCCCTGAAGATAATCAGGCGGCGTCAGCGTCAGGCCCGCCAGCGCCCCACCGATCGCCAGGAACAAGCCGACGAGCAGCAGCCAGGTGGTCGCAGGCCTTGCGATCCGCAGGAACCGGGCTGGGTTGGCGAGCGCGTGCACTGGGGCCTTATGCCCTTCCGATCAGCCTTTGCGCCATAGCGTCGGCGACGGCGGCGGGGTCGCGCCCGGTGTTCTGGCTCTCCGCCCATATCTGCTCCAGGCGCACAGGGATGCCTTCTATGCGCTGGCGAACGAGACTGGCATCGCCATCCCCGAGATATTCGGTGCAGACGTTGATGATGCCGCCGGCATTGATCACATAATCCGGAGCATAAAGGATGCCGCGAGCATGCAGCCGCTGCCCATCCTCAGGCGTCTCGAGTTGATTGTTCGCCCCGCCTGCGACGATTGGCGCCTTCAGCGCGGCAATGCTCTGCTCGGTAAGGATTGCACCAAGCGCATTCGGACTGATCACATCGGCCTCCAGTCCGAGGATTTCGTCGGTAGAGACAACCTTGGCCTTGGTGGCGGCGGCGAGCTTCTGCGCCTTTGCCTGATCGACGTCGGCAATGCTGAGCTTCGCGCCTTCCGCGCAGGCGTGGAGAGCAACTCCGGTCGCGACGCTGCCGGCACCCTGCATTGCGATGTGGAGGCCCGACAAGCTGTCCTTGCCGAGTGCCCGCTTCACGGCCGCCTTGATGCCGAGGAAAACGCCGAGCGACGTGTGAGGACCCGGATCGCCGCCAACGTCGCCGGCGCTATTCGGCAAGCCGGCGACATATTTCGTCGAACGTGCGACCTCGATCATGTCGGCGACGTTGATCCCGACATCCTCAGCGGTGACGTATCGTCCACCGAGCCCGTCCACAGCCTTGCCGAACGCATGCAGCATGTCCGGGGTCTTGGTGCGGTTTGCATCGGCGAGAAGCACCGATTTGCCACCTCCCAGCGGCAATCCGGCCATGGCGTTCTTGTAGCTCATGCCCCGGGAAAGCCGCAGCGCATCGGTGAGCGCTTCGTCGTCCTTGGCATAGTGCCAGAAGCGGGCGCCCCCGCCCGCGGGACCAAGATGGGTAGAGTGAACGGCGATGATTGCCTTGAGGCCGCACTTCTCGTCCGTGACGAAGTGAATTTCCTCATGCGCGTCGAAATCGGGCAAGCCCCATGGGGTCGTCATTTGCGCTTACAATCCGGTTGAAAAGTAACGAAGAAATGGGGCGATCGAGGGGACTTGAACCCCCGACCCCTGGTACCACAAACCAGTGCTCTAACCAGCTGAGCTACGATCGCCACGGCTTTGACAAAGGAG
>Ga0207691_10001280_pt1 | contig 25134 bp, 20 predicted proteins | sample KBSM13metaG_FD_184327 | JGI IMG/M metagenome (GOLD analysis project Ga0207691, IMG submission 184327) | Miscanthus rhizosphere microbial communities from Kellogg Biological Station, Michigan, USA - KBS M1-3 metaG (SPAdes) (version 2) | ecosystem: Host-associated > Plants > Roots > Rhizosphere >...
CATCCGCAGACAAAGAAAGAGATCGAACAACCAGCTTCCGGCTCCGGCTTCATCATTTCATCCGACGGATATATACTTACGAATCATCACGTGATCGAAGACGCCGTGGAAATCAAGGCCGGCTTTGCCGACGGCCAGTTGTTGAATGCAAGCCTTATTGGATCTGATCCTTCAACCGACATTGCCGTGCTTAAAGTATATGGTGGTGATCTGAGGCCTTTGCAACTCGCGGATTCCGATGCACTGGAGGCGGGACAGATTGCTATCGCCATTGGCAATCCCATGGGTTTGCAGCACACCGTGACGACCGGCGTGGTAAGTGCCCTGGGCCGCACGCTGAGGGCTAAAAACGGCCGCCTGATTGATGACGTAATACAAACCGACGCGGCGCTCAATCCCGGTAACAGCGGTGGCCCGCTCGTGAACTCCGAAGGAAAAGTGATCGGCGTGAATACGGCTGTCATATCTGCCGCTCAGGGTCTTTGCTTCGCCGTTTCATCGAACCTCGCTGCCCATGTCGCGGGACAGATCATCCTCAACGGCCGGGTGAAGAGAGCCCAACTGGGTATTGCCGCGCAACCGGTGAACCTGTCGGCCCGCATGATCGGTGCTAACAATCTAAAGACCAAAACCGGCATATACGTTTTTGAAATACAGGCAGACGGTCACGCGAACAACAGCCAGCTTCGGATTGGAGATATCATTGTAGAATTCGAAGGCCAGCCCGTGGAGACCGTAGACCGAATGCATAAATATCTGCAGGAAGAAGTGATCGGGAAAAAAACCACGCTCGGTGTGCTGCGTCAGGGAAGAAAAGAATTGATTACGGTTGTGCCGGGTGAATTACGCTAAAAGGGGAAAGGCTGAAATTTCAGATTGCATTAGAAGGCCAGGTGGAAATTTCAGCATTGGGCTAAAACGCAACAGTCGCAATTCAAAATAGAAATACAATACAGACACAAGTTTAAGTACTGCGCTAAAAGGAATTTCGCAGAAAATTCAGCATATCATTAATTCGGCACGGTGTTAAAACAATACACGCAAAAAATTCTCAGCCTATTCTCCTGAAATCGATAAAGCCGCGGTAAGCATCCGTACTCACGAGCTTCACGCTTACCCGGTCACCTACGTCGAGTCCGTCCGCACCGTCCACCAGTTTTCCTTCGACCGGCGGGTGGAATATCCTTACCCAGGTTCCCTTGTCTGATACGCCGGTAACGATGCTGTCGAAGCGCTGGCCGACCCTCGACTGCAGCAGGAGCGCAGCCGCTGATTTTTCTACCTGGCGTTCGACTTTTTTTGCGTTGTCTTCCATCACGGTACACTGCACTGCGAGAGCATCCAGCTCTTCCGGCTTATAAGGTGAAGCTGAAGCCGCAATGGCGGCCTTAAGCAGTCTTTGCGTGACCAGATCAGGATAACGGCGGTTAGGCGCGGTGGAATGCGTATAATCTCTCAGTGCCAGCCCGAAATGTCCCGGGTTTTCTTTTCCCGGATAGCGAACGACATATTCTCCAGAGCCGAGCAGCTTGATGACGGTAAGCGAGAGATCAGGAAAGCCGACGGGGTCGGCCGCCTTTGCCTTGCGCAGAAACTGATCCAGTGCGGCCGAATCCGGGTTTGCGGGCAACTGATATTTTGACTGTGCCGCCAGATCCACGATCCGGTCCCAGCGTTTGGGCACGCGTACAACACGACGGAAAGAGGGGAAATTCTTTGAGGTTAAAAATTTCGCTGTGATGCTGTTGGCGCAGATCATGAATTCCTGTATAATCTCTTTCGCGAGATTCGGTATGTCTTCTTCCAAATCACGTATGTCGTCGCCTTCAAAAATGGGCTTCGACTGTATCGTTTCAAGATTGAGTGCGCCGCCTTTGTAACGCAGATTTTTTAATTTCTGTGCTGCCTCATCCTGTCTGCGAAGATTTTCTTCCAGGCCATTTACCTTTTTAATAGCTTCCGGTATGGGGCCCTTACCCTCCAGCCAGGCACCTGTAGCATTGTATGCCAGCTTGGCTTTGTTGTTTACTGCCGCGGGATAAATCGCCGGATCGCGAAAGGAACCATCCTCCTGCACAATGAATTCGACCACCATGGCCATACGGTCGGCGCCGAATTTCAGCGAGGTGAGATCCGTAGACAGCTTTTCAGGAAGCATCGGAAAAATGATGGCGGGCGTGTAGACAGATGTCGTATTGTGTCTCGCGTGATCCTCCCAGGGCGAATCCTTTTTCACTACAAAATCCACATCAGCAACCGCTACCAGGATTTTTACCGTCTTGTCCGGCAGAATCGCAGCCACGCTCAACTGATCGAGATCTTCGGAATCATCATTGTCGATGGAGCACCAGGCAAGCGCCCGGAGATCCCGCGCGGCACCGGACACTGTGATGGGTTTTTCTCCTGTTTTATTCAGCGCCTGCACGGCCGCATCAGGAAAGCTGGTTTGGAATCCCCTGTCTTCCATCGCCCGCTTCGCAATTTTCTGTAGAAATGCCCTTTGTCCCTGACCGTTAGCGTGGTTAGCCATAAAAATGATTTATCGGAGAAAAGAAAAACAAAAGTAGGGCTTAACAGAACTTATCGGACAGGAAGACTTAATTGTCTTTCCGGCATCAGGAAGTGGAAAAAATTCAGAAGGGAAATCTATTTCAATAGTTGAAAAGCCAGGAGGCTCATCACATAGGCGAGGGAAGTCATGTAAATCAACTGTATCATCGGCCATTTCCAGCTGCGGGTTTCTCTCTTTACCACGGCCAGTGTGCTCATGCATTGCATGGCAAAAGCATAAAAGATCATCAGTGAAACACCGGTGGCCAGGGTATAGACTTTCGCCCCGTCTTCACGCGTGGCTGAGGCCATGCGCTGGCGGAGCGTCTGCACATTGGCATTTTTTCCGCCTTCCACACTGTACAGCGTAGCCATGGTTCCGATAAAAACTTCACGGGCTGCAAAAGACGTGATCAGCGCGATGCCGATTTTCCAGTCATAACCCAGCGGACGAATCGCTGGTTCTATCGTCTTTCCCAATATGCCCGCGTAGGAGCTTTCCAGGTGGGCAGCACTTTTTTCCTTCAGCAGCGAATCGGGCGCATTGGCATAACGCGCATTCACTGCACGCATGCGCGCGGGCGGTCCGTAATTGCTCAGCGCCCAGAGGATCATGCTGATCACAATGATGATCTTCCCGGCATCCCTGACAAAGATCTTCGCCTTGTTCACCATCGTGACGGCCACATTTTTCCATCGCGGCGCGCGGTAAATGGGAAGTTCCAGTATAAAAAAGCTTTTTTCGGTTGAATGTATGAACCGCTTGGCCACATAGGAAACAACCATCGCCGCAACGACGCCCAGAAGATAGAGTCCCATCATCACAAGTCCCTGCGTATTGAATATTCCCCAGACATCCCTGTTCGGGATAACCAGCGCGATCAGCATGGTGAATACGGGAAGCCGCGCACTGCAGCTCATCAGTGGCGTTACGAGGATCGTCAGCAGCCTTTCTTTCCTGTTTTCAATATTGCGGCTGCTCATAATCGCAGGCACGGCGCAGGCAAATCCGCTGATCATGGGCATGACCGACTTGCCATTCAGGCCCACTTTGCGCATGAGCTTGTCCGTGAGAAAGCTGATGCGGGCCATATAGCCCGTGTCTTCCAGCACAGTGATAAGTCCGAAGAGGATCATGATCTGCGGGATGAATACCAGGATGCCGCTCAGGCCCGCGAGCAGGCCGTTGACCATGAGGTCGCGGAACCATCCGTCAGGAAGCTGGGCGGAAACCCAGACGGTCATCCGCGTGAAGGCCCAGTCGAGCCCGTCCATAGGGAATCGGGCAAGCCAGAATACACTCTGGAACAGGAAAAAAAGTACGGCGAGGAGAATCGCATATCCCCATACGCGGTGCAGGAGGATATTGTCCAGGCGCTCTGTAAATAATGTTTTTTGCAGGGGATCCGGTTCTGAGATGGTCTGCTGCATCACCTGCCGGATACGGTTGTAGCGCTGAAGAATTTCTTCGGCCTGGACCTTTGTATGGTTGAATTGATTTTCTTCCTCAATGCTTTCGATTTTGCGGTGCATGTCACCGTTGAAATGAAAAGCCTCGTGATTGATCAGGTAATGAAGCGCCGCATAATCGCTGATATCCGGAATTTCTTCCCGCACCTGGGCGACGGCGTCTTCGGCGAGCGCGCGGCTGTGAATGAAATCGCGCACCGGCGGCTGATGCAGGTGATGCGCACGTTGTGCGAGCATGCGTTTCAGCTGGAAAATGCCTTTATTTTTCCTTGGATTTACCGGGACTACTGGCACACCGAGTTCTCTTTCCAGGCCATTCACGTCGATCTCAATACCTTTTTTTGCCGCCAGGTCCATCATGGTCAATGCAACGACGACGGGAATTTTTAGATCGATGATCTGCGAGCAGAACAGGAGGTTGCGCCGGAGGTTACTCGAATCCACGAGCAGGATCACCATGTCAATCTTGGTCTCGCCGTCCTGGTTTAACAATATCTTATAAGTCACCCATTCGTCGGACCGTTTGGGGTAGAGGCTGTACGTGCCGGGCAGGTCCACGATCTGCGCAAGTTGTCCGCCCAGGTCGCTGGTGCCGGTTTTTTTGTCGATCGTAACACCGGGAAAGTTTCCTACCTGCTGGTTCAATCCTGTCAGGGCATTAAACAGCGAACTTTTTCCACTGTTCGGATTTCCTACGAGACCAATATGTAGTTGACGTTTACTCAAAATGTTATCAGAGCTGAAAATAAGGGGATAAAATTAGAACTAAGCTAATGAATCCCTTTACGAATTCCGGAGTAAATCGCGGAGGCCGTATTTCTAGATGATCCAGCCAAGAAGGAGGCAAATGGCGACAATTACCGGTGACGGCAGGCGGCTGAAGAGCAGGAGCAGAAAAGTGAGTGCACAAACACCGATCTCTTCGAACAGGCTGAGCTGCAGACTCGGAGTGAAGTCCTTCATCATATAGAAGCAGCTCGCGATCATGATGCCCACGACGACCGCGTTGATGCCCTCCAGCGCCCGGTAGACGTTCGCATATTTTTTCAGGTTCGACCAGATCGGGAAAAAAAAGAGGACGAGCAGGGCGCTCGGCAGGAAAATCGCGACCGAGCTAATGATACATCCGAGGGCCTGCATGGAGCGGCCTTCATCCTTCATGGCGATGCCGCCCATATAGGATGAAACAGAGAAAACAGGCCCTGGTATGGCCCTTACAAATGCAGCGCCCGTATAAAAATCCGGTTTATCGATCCTGATGATGTTCGGGTTACGCGCAATCAGCCTTTGTGATTCGGGACGGGCGACAAACTGTTCATACATGAAGGGGATCAGCACCTGTCCGCCGCCAAACACGAGGCTTCCGAAGCGATAATTATTTTCAAAAAGATTGATGGGCCGCCGGTTTGGCCAGTTGTTTTTTCTCGCCAGTTCACTCGCTGTCCCGGCGATAATAAATATGGCTCCGAACAGCCAGATATTGGCCCATTTGATTTTTCGCGGCAGGTTCTCCGACTGCGGAATACGCTTGCTGCTGAGGTTCGTTACCACGCCACCCAATACAATGACGATCGGAAAGATCCAGGGGGTTTTAAAAAGAAAAAAAGTGGCAAAGGCGGAAATCGCCATGATCCAGTGGGTAATTGTATTGTGAACCGACACGCGGAATGCTTTCCATGCTGCATAAGCCAGAAAGCCCACCGTCATGGGTTCTACGAAACGAAAAATATTAGGCCTCCCGTCTTTCTGGTTGAGATATTCAACAAAAAAAGAAAACACGCCCATGATAATACAGGCCGGCAGTATCCAGATGATCAGCGTGAGCACGGCCAGCGGAATGCCGCCGCGTTTGTATCCGATCAGCGTAAGCGTCTGCGTGGAAGAAGCGCCGGGCAGTAATTGGCAGAAGGCGTTAAAGTCCATCAGTTCTTCTTCCGTAACGTCACGCCGGCGATTCACAAAAGTTTTCATCATCATACCAAGATGTCCCTGCGGCCCGCCGAAAGCAGTAACGCTGTGCAGGAAAACCGCCTTTAAAAAAGGTATGTGACGCAGTAAGTACATGGGTATAGCAGGACAATTTTAAGACAAGTTTTTGGTAAATAAATTATGGTTTATAGTATATGGTATATGGTTTATGGTTTATGGTGGTGATATAGTAAGGTTCACAATATCGACTCACCCCCATGCACTATAAACTATATACCATTAACTATGTACCATAAACCATTAACCATATACCATTAACTACTCATGCGGCTTATTCGCCGGTCCCGGGCGCGGACGTTGCCTTGCCTGGTATTCCTGATAGGCAAGCTTGATATAATCATAAAATTCGTAGTCGGAGGCAGACTTGGTAAAAAGATAGGAGGGGCGGTACTGACGGCGGAAACTGTCCAGCGCGTCGCCCTGCAGTCCTGTGATTTTATGAATGATGAAGATGCTGAACCGGTGCTCGACAAACTTGTCTTCCTCGTCTTCGATCAGCCTTTGCTGAAAGGCCAGCATGCGGCGGTTCTTCTTGAACGCAAACATATTGATGATCGCGTCGAGATCCAGGCCCGCACCGCTGGGGCCGTTGGATAATTCGATCCCCGGCTTTTTATAATTGAAAATCTTCGCGTAGTCCTGCCTGTTCTGGAGCGAATCCATATGATAATTCTTCGGCGCCACGCGTACTTCATGCAGCTCCGTAGGATTCACGTGCAGGGCAATATCGAAACTGGTTGACTGATTGATCGTCATAACAGGAAAAAACTGCGTTGCCCTGCCCAGGTAAGAAAACCGCAAAGAGTCGTTAATGCTTACGCGGATATAATAGTTTCCGTTGGAGTCCGTAGTGGTACCCGTTCCGCAGCTGCAAAGCACAGAAACACCATCGAGCGGCCTTGTTCTGTACATATTAAATACGGTACCATGGACCAGCACATCCTGGCCTCTGGATTCGGAGAAACAGCAGGCGAACAGGGAAAAGACAAAAACGATTTTGAAATATGAGTAAAAACGGATCAAATCGCGGTGTTTATGATATATATGCCCTCGCTACCCGGTCCGTTTTTACAAACGGAAAAGCAAAATAGCACGAAGCGAGTAAACATTTCAGGGTTTAACGATATAATAGGATGGCTAATTAAACGGATGACGCCACGCTTTAACCAGGCCTGAATAAAATAAGAGTTCAATCATTTTGTTTCTGCTGAAAAAATGTCTCAAGCCAGCGGCCGATCTGTTCCGGGAAATGCCGGTATTCCAGCTGATGGATTTTCGACGCCAGGGTTTCAGCGGTCTCTCCCGGTTCCAGCAATACCCGGGCCTGGAAAAAAATTCTTCCGTGATCGTACTGCTCATCTACTACATGAATGCTGATACCGCTCTGGCTTTCTCCTGCGGCCACCACGGCTTCATGGACGGTCTTCCCGTACATGCCCTTGCCACCGTAATCGGGCAGGAGGGCCGGATGGATATTCAGGATTCGTTCCGGAAAGGCCCGGATCAGACCGTCGGGTATTTTCCAGAGAAATCCTGCCAGGATAATGAAACCGATCTCCCTGTTTTTAAATTCTTCGAGGTAATGCGATCCGCGGAAAAATTTTTCCTTTTCGATCAACAGAACGGGAATGCCGGCCTTTTCTGCAATGTCCAACACGCCGGCGCCGGGTTTATTGCAAACGATCAGCGCAATCTGGACGCTTCTTTTGCCGGCAGCATGCCCTTCTTCATGAAAGTATCGGATGATCTCGCGGGCATTGGATCCCTGCCCCGAGGCAAAAATCGCCACCCGGATAGGATCCTCTTTACTTTTTAAATTATTTGAATTTGTCATAAAGTCGTGGGCCGTTAGCCGTTGGCCGTTGGCCGTGGGCCGTTAGCCGTGGGCCGTGGGTCGTTTGTCGTTTGTCGAGGTTCGTGTGGCATGAACCATTTACCATACACCATAAACCATATACCATATACCATAAACTATCACCGGCGAACGGCCACCGGCTCACGGCCAACGATACTAACAAAGATGCCGTAAAAAACGGATTCGTATGACGCCGTTTTTCGCGGATGAAGCAGGAAGATTTTAACACTAAACTGACGGCGCGGAGCGCGTGACACTGAAATGACAATACGTTAAATGAAAATTAGTATACTGTTTATAACCATCTGAAATGCAAGCCGGATTAAGCAAAAAAAAATTCTACGTGGTTGGCAGAATGTTGATTTCCTGCCTTACTTTTGCAGCCAACCGAGAGCGATTTTTAACATTTATACATAATTGTATAACATGCATCACAAAAGACTAAGTGCTTTCCGAATATCCGCCATTTTCTTACTCTCCACTTTTTTTCTTTTTACCGGAAATATCCTCTCGGCACAAGATGGTAAAGCATTGTTCCAGAGCGACTGCGCAAGCTGTCACAGCCCCACTAAAGTGGTTACAGGACCCGCCCTCCAGGGTGTAACTTCCCGCGTACCCGACAAGAAATTACTCCACGCCTGGATAAAGAACAACACCGCAGTACTCGCATCCGGCAATAAATATTTCAACGACCTCTATGTTCAGTACGGCAAAACGCCGATGAACACCTTTCCGCAACTTACCGACCAGGAAATCGACGCCATATTAACGTATGTTGAGACGTACAAAGCGCCTGGCCCGGGAGCCGGATCTCCTACGCAGGTTAACCAGCCCGGCGAAGATTCAGACAGTACTCTTTTATATGGTATCCTGACCCTGATCCTGGCCGTGATCATGCTCGTCCTCCTGCAGGTCAACAGCAACCTGAAGAAACTTTCCGATGATAAGTCAGGTGTACCGGCTTCAGAGCCCATCCCTTTTTACCGTAATAAAGTATATATCACTTTTGCCGTCCTGGTGCTCTTTGTCATCGGCGGATATTATGTGGTACAGGCGGCTATCGGCCTGGGACGCCAGCAGAACTATCAGCCGGAACAACCGATCTTTTTCTCCCATAAAGTTCATCCCGGAAATAACCAGATCAGCTGTCTGTATTGCCATGGCGGCGCCTGGGATTCCAAGATGGCGGGCGTTCCTTCTTTGAACGTATGTATGAACTGTCACGCAGCCATCAATGATTATAAGGGTGAACCGCTGTATCGTGCGAATGGAAAGGAAGTAGACGGAACCGCGGAAATCCAGAAGCTGTATTCTTACACGGGCTATGACCCCAATTCCGGAAAATATACAAGTCCCGGAAAGCAGATCAGCTGGGTCAAAATCCATAACCTGCCCGATCACGTGTATTTCAATCATTCCCAGCATATCCGCGCAGGAAATGTTCAGTGTCAGACCTGCCACGGCAGCATTACCCAGATGAATGAGGTAAAGCAATTTTCCGAACTCAGCATGGGCTGGTGTATCAACTGTCACCGCACAACCAAAGTAAATTTCTCCGACTCATCGGGCAACGGAAATAAATTCTATAGTATTTACGAGAGATTCCATCAGAACCTTGCAAAGGGGACGATGGACAGTGTAACGGTAGAAAATATCGGTGGCACAGAGTGCCAGAAGTGCCATTATTAATCAGAACAGCCGGGGATTTGGGATCGGTTTCCCGGGTCGATAGTCAGATTCCCAAACCTTCAAATTTTCAAATTTGAGTTCATGAGCGACAAAAAGTACTGGAAAAGTTTTGGAGAGCTTCATCAGACGACATCTTTCAAAAAGGATTCTGAGAATGAATTCAAAGAAGATCTTCCGATGGAATCCCTCGCCGATAAGAAAGGATTGCTCGATTCAAAAACCCCGCGCCGGGATTTTCTGAAATATCTTGGTTTCAGTACCGCTGCCGCCACGCTGGCAGCGAGCTGCGAAATGCCGGTAAGGCATATTGTTCCCTACGTGAATAAGCCCGAGAATATGGTGCCGGGTGTGGCGGATTATTATGCCACGACCTTTGTCTCAGGCGGCGATGCGGTTTCTGTTATTGCCAAAGTAAGGGACGGCAGACCCATCAAACTGGAAGGAAATGACCTTTCTGCTGTCACACGCGGGGGAACTTCCGCGCGCGTACAGGCATCTATCCTGGACCTTTACGATACCGCCCGGCTTCGTTATCCTGTGCAAAAGGTAAACGGTGTTTTTCAGCAGGTTACGAGCTTCGAGGCCTTCGACAAACTGGTAATGGATTCCATGGCGGGCCAGCAGGGTACGATTGCCTTCATCACGCCCACCATTACTTCGGTTACCACCAATAAATTTATAGGAGAGGCGCTTTCCAAATACCAGGGAAGTCGCCATATACAATATGATGCGGATTCTTACAGCGGTATGTTACAGGCCAACGAAGCCACCTACGGTACCCGCGGAATTCCTTCCTACCATTTCGACAATGCCGAAGTGATTGTAAGCCTTGGCGCCGACTTCCTTGGCACCTGGCTCTCGCCGGTCGAATATGCCGGTCAGTATATTAAAGGACGGAAGATCAACGAGAAGTCGCCCGCGATGAGCAGGCACTATCAGTTTGAATCCTTCCTGAGCCTCACGGGCGCCAATGCCGACGAAAGATTTACGCACAAGCCTTCTGAGTCTGGCCTCGTAGCTCTTGCCCTGCTGGCTGCTGTGGGTGGAAGCGTAAGCGCCCCTGAACTTCCTGAAAAACTTTCAGCAGGTGTTAAGGCTGCTGCCAAAGATCTGCTGGCGAAAAAAGGGAAAGCCCTCGTGGTTTCCGGATCCAATAATATTCAGGTACAAATTCTTGTCAACGCGATCAACGAAGCCATCGGTTCCAACGGAACGACCATTACATGGGACGCCCAGAACCTTACCCGCCAGGGTATTGACAGCGACTTCGCTACGCTGGTAGCCGACATGAATGCCGGCAAGATCAGCTCACTGCTGATCTATGAAGTGAATCCTGTATACGACAGCCCCCTGTCGGCGCAGTTTAAAGCGGGCCTTGCCAAAGTAAAGACAACGATTTCTTTCAGCAACCGGCTCGACGAGACCACGGAGCTGTGTAAATATGTCATCCCTTCGCCCCATTTCCTCGAACGCTGGGGAGATGCGCAGCCAAAAACCGGATCTATTTCCCTGATGCAGCCTGTGATTGCGCCGCTGTTCCAGACCAGGAATTTCGAAGATTCGCTGATGACCTGGGCAGGTGTGAAATCTACTTACGACGACCAGTTCAAACAGTTTTGGGTTTCCAAACTGGGAGGCCAGCAGCTTTATGAGAAAGCCCTGCAGGATGGTGTGGTGGAACGCGTTCCCGGCAATACGCCGATCGCGAGTGCAACCGCCACTTTTTCTGCCGCACCGGTAGCAGCTGCGGCGTCTGCAGTATCCTCATTCAAAAAAGGTGGTAAGTATGAACTCGCCATCTATCAGCAGGTGAGCCTTGGCGTGGGGGCACAGTCGAACAACCCCTGGCTTCTCGAACTTCCGGATCCGATCACGAGGGCCACATGGGATAATTTCGCCATGGTCTCCCCCAATTTCATTAAAGCGGAATACGGCATCGACCTCACGGATCACAATCAATCCGACAAATACGAAATCCACCCGGACCGCCAGGTGGTGAAAATAAAATCAGGTACTGCGGAAATTTCCATTCCGGTCATCGCCGTACCGGGTATGCCCGACGGCGTGCTGGCCATTGCAACAGGTTATGGCCGCCAGAGTGCAGATCCCAAGAATACGGGAGACTATATCGGAAAAGCAGCCGTAGACGCGGGTAAAAATGTATTTCCGTTTGTTACCAGCAACGGAACCACGTACGACTGGTTCTCACCGGATGTCAGCATGGAAAAAACCAGCGACTTCTATAAACTGGCACAGACGCAGGTGCATGGTTCATACGAAGGACGTACTTCGGTAATCAAGGAACTTACGCTGGAAGAATTTGAAAAAGCGCCGAATGAAATCCTGGAAGACCGCGAAAAGGAAATGGCGAAATACGGCGGCATAGAACACTATGCACAGGAAGGAACGCTCTATCCTTATTTCGACAAGCCGGGTATCCACTGGGGCATGTCGATCGACCTGAATTCCTGCATCGGTTGCGGCGCCTGCGCGGTGGCCTGTATCGCCGAAAACAATGTATCGGTAGTTGGAAAGAATGAAGTGATGCGCTACCACGATATGCACTGGATTCGTATCGACCGTTATTTCACCGGCGATATTGCCGATGCAAACAGTGTGCAGACGGTTTTTCAACCGATGCTCTGCCAGCATTGCGATAACGCGCCCTGTGAGAATGTTTGTCCGGTTTCCGCAACCAACCACAGTACGGAAGGCCTGAACCAGATGGCATATAACCGCTGTATCGGTACAAGATATTGTGCGAATAACTGTCCTTTCAAGGTTCGCCGCTTCAACTGGGAAGATTATAACGGAGCAGACAGCTTCCCGAACAACCAGGACGAAAACGGTGTGGGTAAATTGAACGAATCGGTGCTGATGATGAATGACGACCTTACCCGCATGGTGCTGAATCCGGATGTAACGGTTCGTTCCCGCGGTGTAATGGAAAAATGCAGCTTCTGCGTACAGCGTCTGCAGGATGGAAAACTACGCGCGAAAAAAGAGAATCGTATCCTGAACGACGGCGACGTTAAGACAGCCTGCCAGCAGGCCTGCCCGACTAACGCCATTGTTTTTGGTAATATCAATAACAGCCAGAGCGAAGTGGTAAAAACACGCCGCGACAACGAACAAAGAATGTACAACGTGCTGGAAGAATTGCACGTGTTGCCAAATGTGAGTTATCTCGCCAAGGTCCGGAATCCGGAAGCCGGGGCGAAAGCATAAATATTTTCAAACTTCCTTTCTGTCAGGAAGGAAAAATTGATAACCCAGTATGTCTTTATTCAAATACGAATCCCAGGTAAGAGCCCCGTTGGTGGAAGGCAATAAGGATTATCATCAGATCACGGAGGACATCGTGCGGCCGATTGAGAACCGTCCCTCCAAACTCTGGTGGACCGGATTTCTGGTCTCCGTCCTGCTTCTCTGCTTTGGTATATTCTCTGTAACCCGTGAAGTCATCTACGGTACGGGGCAGTGGAACCTGCACAAAACCATTGGGTGGGGCTGGGATATCACCAACTTCGTGTGGTGGGTGGGTATTGGTCACGCAGGAACCCTGATCTCTGCGATCCTCCTGCTTTTCCGCCAGGGCTGGCGTACCGGTGTAAACCGCGCCGCGGAAGCCATGACGATCTTTGCGGTAATGTGCGCCGGCCAGTTCCCCATCTGGCATATGGGTCGCGTATGGATGGCATTTTTCACCCTGCCTTATCCGAATACCCGCGGTCCCCTCTGGCCTAATTTCAACTCACCGCTGCTCTGGGACGTATTTGCGATCTCAACTTATTTCACCGTATCCCTTCTGTTCTGGTATTGCGGACTTCTTCCCGATTTGGCGACCGTCCGCGACCGTGCGAAACTGAAGTGGAGAAAATTCTTTTACGGCGTAGCCTCTTTCGGATGGTCAGGATCCACCAAACACTGGCAAAGGCATGAAGCGCTTTCGCTGGTACTGGCCGGTCTGAGTACACCGCTGGTACTTTCCGTACACACCATCGTATCCTTCGACTTCGCCACTTCTGTAGTTCCCGGATGGCATACCACCATCTTTCCTCCTTATTTCGTTGCCGGTGCGGTATTCAGCGGATTCGCCATGGTGCAGTCCCTGCTGATCGTTACCAGGAAAGTGCTGAAGCTGGAGCAATACATCACGCTTGAACATATCGACGTGATGAACAAGATCATCGTACTCACGGGTTCCATTGTAGGTATAGCCTATCTCACCGAGCTTTTCATCGCATGGTACGGACAGGTTACATATGAAAATTTTGCCTTCATGCAGAACCGCGTGAACCTGCTGTCTCCTTATGGATGGGCTTACTATATCATGATGGGTTGTAACGTGATCTCACCGCAGATCTTCTGGTTCCGCAAACTGCGCCGTAATCTCGTGGTGACCTTCTTTATGTCGGTGATCGTAAACATAGGAATGTGGTTCGAGCGTTTTGTGATCATCGTCACTTCACTTTACAGGGAATATATTCCCAGTGCCTGGAGTACGTACTATGCGCCCACCATCTGGGAAATCGGGTTTTACCTGGGAACCTTCGGATTGTTTTTCACCTGCTACTTCCTGTTCTCCAAGTTCTTCCCGGTGATCGCGGTGGCAGAAATCAAACATATCCTGAAAAGGTCCGGCGATAACTATAAAGAGAAAATGGACAAGAGCGAAAGCGAAACACCAGAGGTATTTGCGCATGAGTTCGAGCATGCCGAAGCCCATTGATATAATTATAAAGCGTTACCATGTCGATAAAAAAATTTGTAGTAGGAAGCTTTGACGACGAAGGCGTACTGTTTCCGGCGGTGAAGAAAGTTCGGAAAGCCGGCTACAGGATGCACGACGTATACACACCCATGCCGATCCACGGTCTGGATCACGCCATGGGCCTCAGGGAAACAAGCCTGCATACAGCCGGCTTCATCTACGGAATTACGGGAACCGCTACCGCGCTGACCGGCATCAGTTATTGCCTGATCTACGACTGGCCACTGAACTTCGGAGGTAAGCCGCATTTCGCTCTTCCTGCGTGGATACCCATCACCTTCGAGCTTACCGTTTTGTTTGCTTCGGTAGGCATGGTGCTTACCTTTTGTTATCTCTGTCAGATGGCGCCCTTCGTAAGAAAACATCATTTCAGTCTCCGCGCCACCGACGACAAGTTTGTAATGGTGATCGAATGCACACCAAAAACCAACGAAGCCGAACTGGTATCCTTTCTGAAATCCACCGGCGCAGCGGATGTTCATGTGCAGAATGCAGAAACCGGATGGTGGCTGGGAACATACAGCAAGAATTTGCCTTCGGTGGACAATGCAAACCCTTTACTGGCCTAACGAAATGAATACTGACATGCAGATCCAAAAAAAACTTATTCCTTTCTGTTGTTCGCTGGTCCTGCTGACCTCCTGTGGCAGTGAAGTGCGCCGCAATCCCGGCCGCATTTATATGCCGGACATGGCCTATAGCCGGGCTTATGAAACCTATGCCGAGACACCGGAAATGAGAGAAGAGCTTTTGAAAAAAGGAATTCATTACAGCAATATCCCGGTAGCGGGCACACTGAAAAGAGGCGCGATGATCCCCTTTGATATTTCCAAAGATGCTCCGGGTGATACGACCAATTATGTGGCTTCAAAAGCAGTGCCCAATCCGCTTCCTGAAATGGATGAAGCAACGATGACTGAAGCGCACAGGCTTTACCTGGTGAATTGCGCAATCTGCCACGGATCGAACCTCGACGGCAACGGTCCCCTGTACCGCGGCGGCGAAGGACCTTATCCGGCCAAACCGGCCACCCTGGTAGGAGATGCGAAAATCGAAGCCATACCCGCGGGTCAGATGTTCTATGTTGCCACCTATGGAAAGAATAAGATGGGCAGCTATGCTTCCCAGCTTGACACCCGGCAGCGCTGGATGGTGGTATCATATATTAAAAGCAAACAGGCGGCGGCCCATGCTGCAGCAGGAAGTCAGACAGATTCGACAGAAAGTAAAAAATAGATCTTAAAAAATCATTTGGAATGACCATTAAAGAACGATTCGAAATACCGTCCGGCATGAGGACCTGGTCCATGGGGCTGATGGTGGTTGGTGTGATCTCCCTGATCGTTGGATATTTCGTGTACGGAACCGGCGACGAACACCACCAGATGCGTTTCTGGGGAGCGCTTTTACAAAACAGCATTTATTTTCTGCTGGTCGTCAATGCCGCGATGTTTTTCTTCTGTGCAACAACCCTTGCGATGGGAGGATTCCAGATGGCTTTCCGCCGCGTGACCGAAGCGATTTCAGCCTGTGTACCGGTAATCGGCGCCATCACCTTTGTGATCCTGATGGCCATCGTGCTCGGGCACAAACATTTTATATATGAGTGGCTGGATAAGGAACTGGTGGCCAAAGATCCGGTGCTCAACGGAAAAAAAGGTTTTCTGAATGCGAACTTCTTTGTGATCTGGACCATACTTACCATCGGACTATGGACGGTGCTGGGCTATAAGATGCGGCAGATAAGCCGATCCATTGATGACCAGCCGCTGAGCGTGGCAGAAGGAAAGAAATACATTTATAAAAATACGGTCTGGGCATCGGTGTTTATCGTTTGGTTTGCACTCACCGTGGCGTCCACTGTTCCCTGGCTCTGGCTGATGAGCATCAACGCCCACTGGTTCAGTACCATGTACAGCTGGTATAATTTCGGCAGCAGTTTCGTGGCCGGTGTGGCGCTTATTACCCTTTTCGTTATCTACCTGAAAAATAAAGGCTACCTCGAATACGTCAACAAAGAGCATCTGCACGATCTCGGAAAATTCCAGTTTGCTTTTTCCATCTTCTGGACCTACCTGTGGTTTTCCCAGTTCATGCTGATCTGGTATGCGAATATTCCGGAAGAAACAATTTATTTTAAACCCCGCTTCGAAGGGGCTTATACAGGGATTTTTTATTTAAACCTGACGATCAATTTTCTTGCTCCTTTGCTGATTTACATGCGCCGGAGCTCCAAACGGAACTATTCCACATTAGTATTTATGTCAGTAGCTTTGCTGTTTGGACACTGGCTGGATTATTATCAGATGGTTTTTGCAAGCCTCATTCCGGATCATGTGCCGATGAACCTCTTTGATTTTGGGATTGCCGCTGGATTCCTGGGAATCATCATCTATCAGACCGGCAATGTTTTGGCGCGGTTTCCGCTTTTGGCGAAAAATCATCCATTTTTTAAGGAGAGTATTATTCACTATACATAGCCCTTTCGGTAGCTGGCGTTTTTCTAAGGACCAAACTTTTTTAGCATCATGTCAACCATATTTCTGTTAGCGATTTTACTGATGGGTTTTGTGATCACTTTCCAGATTGCGAAGGCCAGCGAGTACGTGGGTATCCTGAAAGGAGAAAAGAGAAACAACGAACAGAATAACCGCATCAACGGTTTCCTGATGATCGTGTTTCTCGTGCTGGGCCTCATCGGGGTTTACTGGTGTAATGAACTTTTCAAAGGAAAGATCCTCGGCAAAGCGGCCTCCGATCATGGTGAGAAGATCGATTCGATGCTTTATATCACGATCGCCATTACGGGAGTCGTTTTCGTGATCACACAGGTTTTATTGTTCTGGTTCGCTTATAAATACCAGCATTCCGAAAAACGCAAGTCTTTTTACTTCCCTCATAACAACAAACTCGAAGTGATCTGGACCGTGGTGCCCGCCATCGCACTGACCGTCCTTGTGGGATTCGGACTCATGTACTGGTACCAGATAACCGGCGACGCGCCAAAAGACGCGCTGCAGGTGGAAGTGACAGGCAAACAGTTCAACTGGATATTCCGGTATCCCGGTAAGGACGGGATCTTCGGGAAAAAATATTACCGCGACATAGACGACGCCAAAAATAATTCTCTCGGGCTGATATTTGACGACCCGAATACGCATGACGACATTGTGTTGGGACAAACCCTTTACCTGCCGGTAAACCAGCCGGTGAAAATGATCATCGGTTCCCGGGATGTGATTCACGACGTGGGAATCGTGGCTTTTCGTATGAAGATGGACGCCGTGCCGGGCACGCCAACGACCATGTGGTTCACACCGAAATACACGACCGACGAGATGAAGAAAATGACGGGTAATCCGGACTTTGAATATGAGATCTCCTGCGACCAGATGTGTGGCAAGGGTCACTATTCCATGAAGGGCATCGTGAAAGTGGTTACCGCGGAAGAATATATTTTGTGGAGGGCTAAGCAAAAGCCCCTGTACGCTACGATTATGGAAAACGAGGCAGCGCCTGCACCTGCAGCGGTGGCGGACTCTGCAAAGAAAGCGGTGGTGAATCCGGAAGGTGATGCCAAACTCGTAGCAGCGGGTAAATAAACGAATAATTAAAAAGAAAATAAATCATTACGGATGAGCACTGATTTGTCGATCCATGGAGCAGGTGAGGCGGTCGTAACGCACGACACGCACAACGGGCATCATGAAGAACATCATCATAAGGAGACCTTCATCACGAAATATGTATTCAGCCAGGATCACAAGATGATCTGCAAGCAGTTCCTTATTACAGGGATGATCTGGGCCATACTGGGCGGTTTGATGTCTGTACTGTTTCGTCTGCAGCTGGGTTATCCGGATTCTACCTTCCCCTGGCTTGAAGATTTTCTAGGTCATTGGGCAAAGGGTGGCAAACTTTCACCCGAAGCGTATTACGCGCTCGTGACGATGCACGGAACGGTGCTTGTATTCTTCGTACTGACAGGCGGATTGAGCGGAACTTTTGCCAACTTCCTGATCCCCCTGCAGGTGGGTGCAAGGGATATGGCTTCGCCTTTCCTTAATATGCTTTCTTACTGGTTTTTCTGGATGGCCAGCGTGGTCATCCTCTGTTCCCTTTTCCTTGAAACGGGGCCTGCTGCAGGAGGATGGACAGTTTATCCGCCATTGAGTGCACTCGGCGACGCGTCGATCGGATCCAAGGCCGGTATGGATTTCTGGATAACCGGTATGGCGCTTTTTGTTGTTTCCTCGCTGCTGGGCGGTCTGAATTATATTACTACGATACTGAATATGCGGACCAAGGGCATGAGCATGACCCGCCTGCCGCTGACCATCTGGGCTCTTTTCTTTACGGCGATCCTGGGCGTTCTCTCATTCCCTGTATTGCTCTCCGGTCTGATCCTGCTGCTGTTTGACCGCCATGTAGGTACCAGCTTCTACCTTTCCGATATATTCATATCCTCCACTCAAAAGGCCCTGCCGAATGAGGGCGGATCGCCGATCCTGTTCCAGCATCTTTTCTGGTTCCTCGGCCATCCGGAAGTGTACATTATTATCCTGCCCGCCATGGGACTCGTGTCGGAAGTCATGTCGATCAACGCGCGCAAACCGATCTTCGGTTATATGGCCATGGTGGGTTCCATCTTTGCCATTACCGTGCTGGCCTTCCTAGTGTGGGCGCATCATATGTTCGTTACCGGCCTGAACCCCCTGCTGGGATCTGTGTTCGTATTGCTGACCCTGCTCATCGCGGTTCCGTCGGCCATCAAAGTATTTAACTGGCTGACGACACTCTGGAGGGGAAATATCCGTCTCACGCCGGCCATGCTCTTCGCGATCGGTTTCGTGAGCATGTTTATCTCCGGAGGACTTACCGGGATCTTCCTGGGGAATTCGACACTTGATATCCATCTGCATGACAGCTATTTTGTAATTGCGCATTTTCATATTGTAATGGGTGTATCGGCTTTCATGGGAATGTTCTGCGGTGTCTATCACTGGTTCCCGAAAATGTATGGCCGTTATATGAACAATACCATGGCCTATATCCATTTCTGGGTAACCTTCATCGGCGCCTACCTGATCTTCTGGCCAATGCACTATGAAGGGTTAGCGGGTATGCCACGCCGTTATGTGGAATACCAGGGATGGTCTTCCTTTAACCAGTTTGGTGACCTGAACCGGTTCATTTCCACCGTGGCCATGGTCGTCTTTGGCGTACAGCTGATGTTTGTCTTCAACTTTTTCTACAGCATATTCAAGGGAAGAAAAGTGACTACACAGAATCCATGGGGCGCCAATACCCTGGAGTGGACTACGCCGATCAGACCCGGTCATGGCAACTGGACCGGAGAGATTCCGGAAGTGCACCGCTGGGCCTACGATTATGGCAAAGACGGAAAAGAATTTATTCCGCAAACAGAACCGCTTGGATCCGATGAACAGCACCATTAGTTCCGGCGATAAACCTTTTCACCTGATGCAACAGGAAAACCTTAAGCAGTCAGGCTCATTCCGGCTAGCCGAAAAGCTGAAGGACTATATGTTATTGGTGAAATTCAACCTGAGCTTCATGGTTGTTTTTTCAGCAGTGATCAGTTATCTGCTGGCGCCAAAGGTCAAGGAATTCAACTGGCTGTCGATTCTTCTGCTCTTCGCCGGCGGCATGCTGGTAACAGGAAGCGCCAACGCCATCAACCAGGCACTGGAAAAGAATACCGATGCGCTGATGAAACGTACGGCAAACCGCCCCGTGGCCGCAGGAAGAATGACGCCCGCAAAAGCTATTTCCTTTGCAGTTATATGCGGACTATCAGGCACGCTGCTGCTCTGGCATTTTAATTTTCTGACAGCGCTGCTGTCGGTCATCAGCTTGTTTTTCTACGCCTTCATCTATACCCCGTTAAAGAAAGTGAGTTCAGTGGCTGTGCTGGCAGGTGCCATTCCCGGTGCGATGCCCTGCCTGATCGGCTGGGCTGCGGGAAATGATAGTCTGACGATGGGCGGCTGGATTCTTTTTGCGATCCAGTTCTTCTGGCAGTTCCCGCATTTCTGGGCCATCGCCTGGATTGCGCATAAGGATTACAGCACGGCAGGTTTTAAGCTGCTTCCTTCAGGAGAAGGACAGACAAAATATTCAGCCCTGCAGGCTATCATCTATTCGCTTGTACTGCTGCCGGTGGGCGTGCTTCCTTATTTCAACGGAATGAGTGGTAAGATCAGCCTGATCGTGGTAATGATCATGAATTTTTTCATGATCGGCCAGTGCGTACTTCTGTACAGGGAGATGACCGTAGGTGCAGCAAGGAGAGTTATGTTCAGCAGTTATTTCTATCTGCCGGTGGTATTGCTGGCGCTGCTCTTTGATAAAGTGGTTCAATGAAAATTATAAAATGATTTCAGGAATAGAATTGGAACGTGTGGCCGATCAAAACAAAAAGATACATCCCCATAAATTTCTGCTGTGGGTAGCCATAGGCAGCATCGTCATGATGTTTGCGGGCCTCACCAGCGCTTATATCGTGAAGAGAGAACAGCCGGGGTGGACGGGATATGCGACGCCGATCGCATTTTATTATTCAACCGCCGTCATGCTGATCAGCAGCCTGACGATCTACCTCGCTGCAAAAGCCTTTCATGAAAGGCAGATGATCCGTTACCGGAAACTGGTGGCGTCGACAGCGATCCTGGGATGTGTATTTGTGCTTTTGCAATGGCTCGGTTTCCGTCATCTGTGGACCACGGGCACCACCTTTCACGGGTCGGGCGCAGGACAATTTTTGTATGTGATCGCGGGGTTGCATGCCGTGCATGTGCTGGGTGGAATCATAGCATTATTTATTCTGTATGCAAAGGCAAGAAACCGGAAGATCAGGAGTTATAATGCGGTACCGGTGGAAGTGGCCGGGACGTACTGGCATTTTGTAGATATACTATGGATCTACCTGTTCATTTTCTTTTCCATGGTACAGTAATTATGGCATTTCTTAGATAAATTTGTGAACCTGTTCAAAACAATCTCATGGCACATTCAGTTCCAGTAGGTACAAAATGGTGGAGTGGCGGTAAAAGCCCCTTCAATGTGGAGTATGGAAAGCTCATGATGTGGTATTTTCTGATGAGCGATGCCTTTACTTTTGGCGCTTTTCTCATTTCTTATGGTACCATCCGCTTTTCTTCTTACTCATGGCCTAACCCGAACGACGTGTTCCGCAGTTTTCCCATAATCGGGGAGATGGAAATACCCCTGGCCTTTGTGAGTCTGATGACCTTTATCCTGATCATGAGTTCCGTCACCATGGTAATGGCCGTGGGCGCCGGACAGGCACACGACAGAAAAGCCGTCATCAAATGGATGTTCTTTACCATCCTCGGCGGTCTCGCCTTTCTGGGTTGCCAGGCCTGGGAGTGGACACACCTGTATCATGAAGGTGCATGGTGGGGAAGAAATCCTTTCTTAAATATCAACGGCACGCAGTCATCCACGAACTTTACGAATTTCTTTTTTACGATAACAGGATTCCATGGATTCCACGTTTTTTCCGGCGTGATCATTAATCTGATCATGCTGATTAAGACCTGGCGCGGGGATTTTGAGCGGACGGGCCATTACCTGATGATTGAAAAAGCCGGACTGTACTGGCATTTTGTGGACCTGGTCTGGGTATTTGTATTTACCTGTTTTTATCTCTTATAATCAACAAAAAGTACGGGGCTATGGATCCGAACACACATACAGGCGGCTTACCTCAGGAAAAAAGTACTTTCAATACGAAAGCGGTATGGAGGACTTTCTGGATCCTGCTGGCCATTACGGTTTTTGAGCTAATCGTTGCGATTATCTATTATGAAACCGCCTTTATCAATAAGCATTTCCTGAATGGGGTGTTTGTGATTATGACCCTGGCCAAGGCTTTTTTCATCGTCGCAGAGTTTATGCATCTCGGACACGAGCTCAAAAACCTGGTGATGACGATCGCCATTCCGGCCTGTCTTTTTATCTGGTTTCTCATTGCGTTTCTGTGGGACGGTAGTTCATTCTATCACCTCCGGATGAAATACGATCCATATTATGTGGAACAGTCCAAGACACCCATAAAGAAAACCGAGCATAAGGAAGAAGGGAAGAAGCCGGGAAAGGAGTAGTATATAGTTAATGGTTTATGGTTTATGGGAAATCATAACTATAAACCATACACTATACACCATAAACCAAAAAAACAGCCATCGCTCGCGGTGGTTTTTTTATCTAAAGCATAACCAGTGAGTAAGAAAGCCCTGATCGCGATATTGATTGCCGTATTCGTTCCGGTGGTCAGTTATATGATCGTCAAGCAGGCCAGTGAACACGCCATCGCGATGCCTAAGAGGTTTTATTCAGATAGCGTGGTGACGACGATGAAGGACGGCAAGGAAATGACAGACACGATCTGGCATTCCGTACGGGATTTCAAATTTCAAAATCAACAGGGCAAAACAGTTTCCCTTAGCGATATCCCCGATAAGGTAATCGTAGCGGATTTCTTTTTTACCCGCTGCCCCTCAATCTGTCCTAAACTGACCGCAAACCTCCGCAAGCTCCAGGATGCCCTCTCCTCCAAAGACCAGTTCAAACAACTCAACCCTGCTTATATCCAGTTTATTTCTTTCAGCGTGGATCCTGAAAGGGATTCAGTGCCTGTGCTCAAAGATTACGCCGACAAATACGGTGTCAACCCGGATCACTGGTGGCTGCTGACGGGACCGAAGAAAGCCATCTATGATTTTTCATTCGATGAGCTCAAGCTCGGACAAACCGATGGAGAGGGAATCGACAGCAACTTTATTCACACGCAGAAGATGGTCCTCCTGGATAAAGAGCGCGTGGTGCGCGGCTATTATAACGGCCTGGATAGTGTGGATCTCGCGAAGCTGGCCAACGATATGGTTTTTATCATGCTGGAGAAAGATAAAAACTATGTATCACCGCTGAAGGATCTGAAACCCATGCTCCCGGTAATCCTGATCATCCTGGGCGGAACAGCGGCGGCAGTGGTTTATTTCTCCCGAAAGAGTACAGTGACAAAGTCAGGGAGTGTAAACGGATAGAAAGAATAAATTGGATGCGGCTTGTATGGCATTACGAAGCTGAAGTCAGGGAGTGCGAATGAATAGAATGAATTAATTCGGATACGCGTCTGCACAGCATTGCCCAAGCCAACTATTTCTTGACTGCGGGCGCTTAAACATGAATGAATGAAAGAAAGAAGACTCACCCTTCCCATTACCATCGTGTCGGTTGCCATACCGCTGGCTGTGGCCTTCCTTATCCTCGGGCCGGCGACAAAAATAAATCCGGGTTTCAATACTTCGAACCTTCCCTTGTTTCACGCCATACTGAATTCCACGACGGCGATCCTGCTGCTTGCGAGTTTATATTTTATTAAGAACGGCCGGGTGCGCGCGCACAAAGCGGCAAACCTCACGGCAGTAACCCTGAGTGCGATTTTTCTGATCTCCTATGTGATCTATCATAGCGCCAATCCTTCGGTAAGATTCGGGGATCTCAATCATGACGGACAGTTAAGTGCAGATGAAAAACTGAAGGCGGGCTCCCTGCGCAATGTGTATTATGTTGTGCTGAGCAGTCATATCATTTTATCGGGCGTGATCATTCCCTTCGTCCTCTTCACTTTGCAACGGGCTTTCCAGGAAAGATTCGATAAACACAAAAAACTCGCGCGGATCACCTGGCCACTCTGGTTCTACGTAGCCGTTTCAGGAGTGGCGGTGTATGTGATGATTAGCCCCTATTATTAGGGTTTATGGTTTATGGTTTATGGTATATGGTTAATGGCGCTAAATGTTTTACCATACACCATAAACCATACACCATATACCAATTGATTTAGGCCATACTCCACTATAGTTCCTCTCCGGGATTCCAGAACTTCTCTTTGAAGTTGACAATCTTATCATCCTTCACGAGTATGCCTTCTTTCTTCAGTAACTTTTCCATTTTACCCGGAGGCTTGAAATGATGTTTGCCGGAAAGCAGTCCGACGCGGTTGACGACTCGATGTGCGGGAACAGTAGGATTCACTTTGTCGGCGCCGTTCATCGCCCAGCCCACCATGCGCGCGGAAAGTTTTGTACCAAGACAGGCAGCGATCGCGCCGTAGGAAGTCACACGGCCATAGGGGATCTGGCGGGCGACTTCATACACAAGCTCAAAAAAAGATTCTTCCCTTGCACCTGAAGGCCTGATCGTTTTCAGCGATTCGGTCTTTGGCTTGCTTCTTTTCGCCTTCGGCTTACCGTTTTTTTTCGCGCTTGGTTTCTTAGTGCTCATGAGGCGCTTCCTGGTTTTCTATTTGCTTAAGTACTTCCTGGAGATCTTTGCCTGGAGGAGGAATTTCAGCACCGGACAACATGAACTTCAGGTAGAATATTTTTTTACTGTTAGCAATATCGAGCATTTCATAGTGGGTCTTGATTTCAATCTCCGGCGAAGAATTCTCTCTTCCGTATAGATCTTCTGTTTCGTCCAGGATCTTCAGGCTATACAAATCTGCAATGAATCGAGTGAAATAGAAAAGGTTCGGCGAATCGGTTTTGAGATGCACAATTCCATCAGGATGCAGGATCTGCTGATAGAGACGAAGAAATCGCGGATGAGTAAGTCTTTTTTTTGCACGCGACGTGCGAAGCTGGGGATCGGGAAATGTGATCCATATTTCGCTGACTTCACCGGGGGCGAAATAGGTGTGGATCTTATCTATATGTGTGCGTAAAAAAGCGGCGTTGTGGAGATTCTTTTCGAG
>Ga0207691_10001281_pt1 | contig 25094 bp, 15 predicted proteins | sample KBSM13metaG_FD_184327 | JGI IMG/M metagenome (GOLD analysis project Ga0207691, IMG submission 184327) | Miscanthus rhizosphere microbial communities from Kellogg Biological Station, Michigan, USA - KBS M1-3 metaG (SPAdes) (version 2) | ecosystem: Host-associated > Plants > Roots > Rhizosphere >...
ATAGTTCGCCCGGCCCGGGCAGCAGCGCGCCGTCCCGGCAGCGCACGTTGCCGGAAAAAAATGTCGAACGTTGCCAACTACTGGCGTGTTAGCCTGCGCCGCGTGAACGATCAGCCCATCGCCCGCCCTCGATCTCGCCTAACTACCAACGAGGCTGGGCCGCGCGCATGATCCTGCGGAACTTCCCGCTGCTCGTCGCGAATCTCGCGCGCCAGCCGACGCGCAGCGCGCTCACCATCGCCTCGATCGTCGTCGCCTTTACGCTGTTCGGCGTACTGCATGCGGTCAACACCGCGTTCGTCGGCGCGGTGGATCTTGCCGGCGCGGATCGCCTCGTCACCTACCACCGGGTTTCCCGCATACAGGCACTGCCTCTCGCGCATGTCGCGCGCGTCGCCGCGCTGCCTGGAGTGCGCGCCGTATGCCCGCACACGTGGTTCGGCGGCATGTACCGCAGCGAGCGCAATCAGGTGCTGACTTACGCGGTCGACGCTGCGTCGTTTCACGAGGTATTCCCCGAATATTCGCTCGAGGATGCGGCGGCGCGGCGGTGGCTCGCGGAACGCGACAGCGTGATCGTCGGCAGCGTGATAGCCACGCGGTTTGGCTGGAAGCCGGGCGACCTGGTGCCGCTGATTTCCAACATCTACTCGAAGCCCAACGGCTCGCGCGTCTGGCACGTGCGGATCGCCGGGATATATCACGCGCCGCGCACCGAAAACGTAAGCGTCTTCATGCACTACGATTTCTTCAACGGCAGCCATACCTACGAGCGCGACGTCATCGGGTGGATAGTCACGCGCGTACGCGACGCTGATCAGACGGGCGAAGTCACGCGCGCGATCGACGCGACGTTTGCGAACTCCTCCGCGGAGACGGCGACCACCAGCGAGAGCCTGGAGGCCCAGGCGATGGCGGCGCAGTTCGGCAGCATCAGTGCGCTGATCCTCGGAATCGCCACGGCGGTGTTCGTCGTCATGCTGCTCATCACCATCAACACGATGAGCCAGGCGATCCGCGAACGAACCCGCGAGATCGGCATCCTGAAGACACTGGGTTTCCCGGCCCACGAGATCACGCTGCTGATCGTCGCCGAAACCGTGCTGCTGGTGGCGATCGGCGCGTTGGCAGGTCTCGCGCTCTCCAATCTTGGCGCGCGAGTCCTGAGCGCGTCGGTGCAGGAATATTTTCCGTTCCTCTACGTGCCGGCCCGCGCCTACTGGCAGGGCACTGCCGTCGCAGTCACGGTCGGCCTGATCTCGGCGGCGATGCCGTGCCTGTACGCGCATCGCCTCACGATCACCGACTCGCTGCGCATCGTCTGACCCAGGATCTGAACCATGAAGCCAAACTCCCTGGTGCAGATGATGGCCGTCACGTCGTTGAACCTGCGCAGCATTCCCGGCCGCATCGGCACCACTACTGTCGCGCTCACCGGCTTCGCCGGCGTGGTCGCCGTTCTCGTCGGCCTGCTGTCGATCGCCGAGGGTTTCCGCGCAATGCATGAAAGCGCGGGCGCCGAAGACGTCGCGATCCTGTTGCGCGCGGGAGCGACCGACGAGCTCGGGAGCCAGATCGACCAGGAACCGGCGAAGATCGCCGCCTCCGCCGACCACGTCGCACGCGACGCAGGCGGCGCTCTCGTCTCCCCGGAACTGCTGACCATCGCCGAAGTGCCGCTCCGGGCGAGCGGCATGAAAGCCAATTTCACCCTGCGTGGCGTCACGCCCGTGGCGCCGCGGTTGCGTCGGTCCTTCCGCATCGTCAAGGGACGCGACCGTCATCCGGGAACCTCCGAGCTGACCGTGGGCCTCGGCGCGGCCAGCCAGTTTCCCGACTTGCGCGTCGGCTCGGACGTGGTCATGGGGACGTCGCGCTGGCGCATCGTCGGCGAGCATGCCGACGGCGGCGGAGTCGCAGAATCCGAGATCTGGGGCGATGCGGCCGTCCTGCAAAACTTCCTGAATCGCGGCCCGTCCTACCAGTCGATCCGAGTGCGCCTCGATTCGGCGGATTCCATGCGCCGGTTCACTGACGCCATGGGGCGCGATCCACGCATGAACGTTCGTGTTTTCCCGGAGCGTAAATTTCTCGCCGACCAGTCCCGCATGCTCGTGAACATCGCGACCGCCATCGGCACGACCATCGGGCTGCTCATGGGACTCGGGGCGATCATTGCAGCGCTCAATGCCATGTATTCGGCCGTAGCGGTGCGCACGAAGGAGATCGCAACCCTGCGCGCGCTCGGCTTCGGAAGCGGCACCGTCGTGTCGTCGCTGCTCGCTGAATCGCTGATCATCGGGTTCGCCGGTGGCGTCGTGGGCGCCGTGCTCGCCTACTTCGCGTTCGACGGCATGCGCGCATCGACCATCAACTTCGCAACCTACAGCCAGGTGACTTTTGCGTTCACGGTGACGCCCGCGCTGCTCGTGCAAGGCGTGCTCTACGCGCTCGTGCTCGGGCTGTTGAGCGGCCTGCCGCCCGGACTGCGCGCCGCCCGCATGCCGCTCGTCGAAGGGCTTCGCGGCAACTGAAGAGGCCCGCACGGCGTCAGGTCCCGTGCTTGGCGTAAACGTAGCGCTCTCGCGTGGTGGCGAGACGCAGGTTCTGGATCAGCCTGGTGCGCGCATAGCAGACCGTACCGCGGTCCGCCTCGCTGGCTTCCGCTGCGAACAGACTGTAGTCGGGGCCTAGCAACTTCTCGATGTCGCGACGCAGCTGCTCGCTGTGGTATTCGACGTAGAAGATGTCCACTTGCGGCAGCAGCGGCGCGAGATTGGCGAGGATCTGAAGCTCGAGGCCCTCGACGTCGATCTTGATGACGGAAATTTTCTCGAGGCGTTGGGCGGCGCAGAAATCGAGCGGTACTGCAGCCTGCGCTTCGAAGAAATTCTCACCGTTCTCTTCGTTTGGCAGGGCGCTGTTCTGTCCCGAAGTAATCTTGCCGCGCCAGATTCGCAGCACGCCAGGCTTCGACGCGAAGGCCAGGTTGAAGCATTCCACGTTGGGCAGGTGCCGCGTATTGCGCTCGAGCAGCGCGAAACTCTCCGGCGTCGGCTCGATGCAGACGATGCGCGCGTCGGGAAATCTCTGCGCGAAGTAGCGCGCGGCGGAACCCACGTGCGCGCCGATATCGAGGATCACCGCGGGACTGTAGACCTCCGGGTGCAGCGCGGGGTACTCACGGCCGTGCAGCACGCGCCGCAAGTAGTATTGGTGGTGGGGCTCATCGAGGAAGGTGAACTCCTCGCCGTCGGGGGCGCGGATCTGCGCCGTTCCTCCCGGTGGCTGCACACGGCCGATGAATGGCACTTCGAAAGGTTCGTACTGAAACCACGGGCGTTCCGCACCTGGCGTGCGCCGCGCAACCGCGAGCTGGTCCGACCACAGCGTGACGTTGAACCCTGCGTTCGTCTGCAGAAAGGAGATGAGCGCCTGGGCATGCGGCAGGTAGGGATCGCGGATCAGCAATACGCCGTCAGCGGCCAGCAGCTTCTCGATGCCGACGAATTCCGCCATGGCCTCGTCGAACAGCTGGCTGCCATCCATCAGCGCCACGCCGACGCAGCCGGGCCCGAAGCGTTGATGCAGATCCGGCAGCCCCGACCACGACGGCTGCTCGACGACGCGGATGCTGTTTGTCAGCCCGATCCGATCGACCAGCGCGCTGCCGACGCCTTGCGTCCAGTCCAGATAGGGATCGAAACAGTAGTGGAGCGAGTCATCGCCGGGCTTCCTTGCGAGTGCGAAGAAACACGCCGAGACGCCGTAACCGAAACCGGTTTCGAGCGTGAGCTCTGGCCGCGACCGCTCCGCGAGCAGATGCAGGATCAACGCTCCGGTCGCAAGCGGCACTCCGACCGGTTGCAACGAAGGCAAGCTGCTCGTGGCTCCACCACGACAGCACGTCACGAGCGACCGCAGCCTGGCGTCGGCTACGCACGCCTCTTCGAGCGCGAGCAGCGCGTCGTCGACACTGGGGAGTTTGGCGATCACGCTCGCTGAATCCAAGGGCCTTGCCGTCATCAGTGCTTGCATTGTCATGCTCCGAAGTTCTTAGAGATTCGCGCCGCGCTTGCGCAGCATTTCGAGGACGCAGTACGCCATTCCCGGGCGGTGATAGCGGCTGGCGGTGTAACGCAGACTCCAGGACCGCACGAGGTGCCGCAGTCGTGCCGGCAGACGCCCGGGATCGCGTGCCGCGAGATCCGACTTCTGCAAGGCATCCACGAACCGTTGATCGTCACCGAGCACGATCGCATTGACCCGCAGGTGCGCATCGATGACGCCGGAAGCCTGCAGAGCGTCGAGCAGCCGCTCGCTGCACTCACGTTCGAGCTCGAGCTCGCGCGAGATGTCATTCACCGTCAGAGGTGAACTCCCGTTGAATCCTTCTGGCGCGGCGAACGGAATACGCGCGCGGTCGTACAGGTTCACGCAGGCGACGTCGATGATCTCCCGCGCCTGATCCGGCATGTCCGCCGCTACCAGCGCCGCGGCCAGCGCGAACTGCATGCCCAGCCAGACGTCCTGGGCCTGGTAGCCATCGAGCGGCTCGCCGTTGCGCGCCACCAGGTTCGCAGCGCCCGCGGTCGGGCTGTGAACACGGAAATTCCGCTCGACGATGCAGGCGAGTGCACGCCGCCGTCGCGCTGGCGGCGTAATGGGTTCCAGATCGAGCAGGTCGAGCCAGGTGTCCGCGAGAAGCTGCGCGGCGAGAATGTCGTCGGAATCCAGCAGTAGTTTGTCGCGGAAGGAGTCTGTCCACGCCGTGGGGCACAAGGCCGCCAGCAGCAGCTTCTTGCGTGTGCGCTGGGCCCGCCGCCGTGTCGTCGCTGCGTCGGCCCAGCAGTCTGCCGCCTGTGGGAAGTGCCGGTGGGTCCAGTCGCGAGCGGTCTCCCATGCACGCGCATCGACCGTGGGCTCCAGATCCGAGTCGAGCATGGCATTCAGCCGTCTCAGCGCGACGTCGAGCTCCTGGGTGGGTGGAGCGCCAAATTGCACGAGCAGCGCGGCCAGGGCGGCCTCCTGGCCCCCGAGCACGTCGGATCTCGACAAAGGGGTGGCGTAGAAATGGTAATAGCCACCGCGCTCGTCCCACAGCGCAGCCGAAAAGTCGTGTTGCGCGGCCGCGGCCTGGGCAGTCCACCGGGCGGCACGTGCAGTGTCACCTGACAAACAGGCGATACGCGCGCCGGCGCGCAGGCCGGCAATCCACAACGATGCGCAGTACACCGAGATTCCGTGCGCGCCGAGGTTGTCGAACGTGTCGTCGGCGCCCGCGGCGAGAGGAATGGATTCGCCGGGCGCACACCTCGCCCCTAGCAGGTCGAGAGCCGCGAAGACGGCGGGCGCGCAATCGCGCAGGAATCGCAGGTCGGGGTTGCGCTGGAAATTGCGCAGCACCAGCAACGCGTATTTCGGCGCAAGGTCTTTCCACTCCTTGACGTTGCGCCACACATACGCGTCAGCGCGGCAATCGAAGGGACTGCCCAGGTCGTGCGGCACCGTGCCCCGCACCGCGCGCGGCCCTTCGAGCCGGGGGTCCGGCAGATCGGCGAACGGCTCTTCGGTGTAGTGCCCGAAGCGCCGCAGCGCAGGGTCTTCGCTGAAGATGGCCGCGGCATATGCGCGCAGGATGCTGCGGTCGGCGTCCGGCCACAAAGGCTGCAGCGAGAACACGCCGTAGAAATACACATCGAGCACATTGAAGAACGGATAGTCCACCGACTCGCGCAGCAGGACATTGCCCTCGCTGTCCTCGAACGCGGCATCCGCGTAGAAGGCCAGCAGGTTGGTGAGCAGTGTGACGAAGCGAGCGCGCTGCGGGGACGCGAAGTCCGGGTACAGCCAGTCGAGTCCCTGCGAACCGGCGATCGATGTCTGCAGCTGCGAGATCTGCGCGCGTGCACGTGGCCGGTCGGCGCATGCCTGCGCCGCCATGTCGACCACGCGCTCGTCGCCAGGAAATCGCGTGACATATGCCTTGCGGGAAACGAGCCCCGGAAACACGATCTCCGGGAAGTCGATCCCGAGCACGAACGTGACGGTCTTGGTTGCACCGGGCGGAAGGTCGCAGGTCGCGCACACCGCAGCCGACAATCCCTCGCGGCCGGTGTACAGCGATTTGTCGAACGCCGGCGATAAACGGCCGCAGTGCAAACCCTCGGCGATGACCTGGTGCTCGCGGTCGGCGGCATAGGCCGGGTTGACCGTCACACACGAAGTCTCATCATCAGCGCCGTGCCACACGCCAAGGAACATGTGTCCGCGAAGGTCGCCACCCTCGCTGCCTTTGCGCTGTCCGAGCAGCGCGCCGGTCAGCGTGCCACCGGCAACCGCGCGATCCACGCGCACGTGGGAGTGATGACGGGCGGTTCGCACGAGGCGACACCAGCCATCCTGCAACCCGGGACGATGCTTGACGATATGGCTGCCGCAGAGATTCTCGAGAGTCTGCACGAGACTCGTCTGCACGGCGTGCGCGCCCGGATTGTGCAACGTGAATTCGACCAGCGAGATCGGCAGATCGCAGGACCCCGCCTCACCCGGGACGAGCGCGGTGTAGCAACGCTTGAGGATTCGCGTCTGGTGTTCGGGGTGCTCGTAACGTGTTTCGGCGACCGGGTACAACGCCCTGTACTGCATGGATTCGGCCGGGTACGTTTCCCAGCACGCGATGATCGGCCCCTCGGTGTCCGCAATGAGACTGCGAGCGCAGTAGTCGCGCAGTATCAGCGCGCCGCCGTAGAAATCGAGCAGTAGATAGGTATTGGCGAGCACGGAACCCGGGCGCGCGGCGATCTCGCGCAGCGTGCGCGGCGACAGCGGTACCCGCCAGCGTGCGAGCCGCTCGCGGTTGTCCGCATGCAGGCTTCGCGTGGCAACCATGGCGCGCACGCGCGCCATGACCTCGTCGTGCGACTGGCCGGCCTCGAACCACGGCAGGCCTTGCGGATCCAGCAGCGGATAGAACGCGCTGCGACGGCGGAATAGATAGTCCGCGTCAGCGGGCACCTGAAGCTCGCCGCTGGTTGGATTCTCGCGTTCGCTGAAGAAGAAGTTGTGCAGCCGCACGGGTGGCGAGTCGACCACCGTCAGGTGATAGCCCGGCAGAAAACTCATCACCGGCGTGGTCCCCGCAGGCGTCAGGGAAAATGCGCTGCCGATACCTCCCATCGGCATGCCGCAGGTCAGCACCGACGTGGGGATCGATTCGAACCAGGGTTGTGCAAACGGCAGGGCACTGCCCTGCACCATGAGTTCGGCGACGCAGCCGGCCATCGTGGTCGCGAGCTCGTGACCGGTCAGCTGCGGCATTTGGTGGAGCTCAACTGCGGCCATAGAGGGGAATTGCCGCGCCGCTGATGGCGCGCGCTTCATCGGACAGCAGAAAACCGATCACGGCCACCAGCGAATGCATGGGCACCCAGCGCGAGTGATCGGCATGCGGCACGCACGCACGCGCGCCCGGCTCATCGACGATGCCTTCGAGAATCGTGTTGACGCGCACACCGAATTCGAGCACCTCCTGCGCCACGGCCTGGACCAGCGCGGTCGTCGCGCTCTTGGCCGCGGTGAATGCCGCGGCGCCGGCGCCTTCCCATGGACGCTCGGCGAGTCGCGAGCCCATGACGACGACGCTGCCGTGCCGGGCAGCCACCATGGGAGGCAGCAGCGTATGAAGAAGTCGATAGACCGCCTCGACGTTCAACGTCGCGTTGCGCGCAAAGGCATCGCCCGCACCGCGGCCGTGATGCATGGGCCCGTCGGTGTGCAGGTCGTCGAAGGCAACGAGCGCGGCGGCGGGGGCGCAGCCGAACTGCGAACGGACCGCATCCGTCGCCCGCGCCACGCTCGCCCAGTCGCCGAGATCGATGGCCTGCACGCAGACCTGTTGTGAGCCATGCGAATCGCGAATAGTGGTGGCATGCGCCTGCATCCAGGGCATGTGGTAGATAGCCACTCGCCAGCCGCGCGCTACCAGGTATCCGGTCACCGCGTGTCCGAGCGCCCCGGCCTCGGTGATCGCGACCACTGGTTGATCAGCTGGCGTCACGTGCCGCACCCCTCGTGAAAAGGATTTCCGCGAGGCCGCGGAGTAGTAGCATCCCGATCCGCCCCCCGAAGAGGTGAACGATGCCCGCGCGCGATGCCACCAAGCCCTTCGATGTATCGCGCATGACGCTGCGCAATGCCTGCACGGTCATGGTGAAAGACCTGCGCGCATTGCTGCCCATGGTGGAGCGCGCGGCACCGCGGGCGCTCGGCATGATCGCGTGCGCCGCCCTCATCGAGGCACTGGTCATGGCGGCGTTGCCCTATACGACGAAGCAGCTCATCGACTCGATAGGTCCCGCTCGGCTCGCAGGCGTCGCACTCGTCCCGCTCACATGGCTCGCCATCGAAGCCGTGCTCATGCTGGTCAGGCTGGTAGCGAGTTACGCGTTCCGTCACGGCAGTCGCCTCATCGAATTGCAGGCCGGGCCCTTTCTGGTCGAGCGCGTGCTCGAGAAGAATTGCAATGTTCCCTACCAGTGCATGGAGTCGACCGACTATCTCGACCGGCTGTCGCGCGCGCGCCAGGATGCGCCCACGCACGCCGTCACCTACGTCATCAATTTCGCGTCGATGGCGCGAAATGGCTTCGCATTCCTCGGCTGCCTGGGGCTTCTGATCTGGACCGCGCCCGCGTGGACGCTGCTCGCAGTGGCCCTCTCCGCCGCGCCTGTCTTCCTGCTCGACGTGGCGCGCGCACGCCGGTCTTTCGCGCTCGAACACGAGAACATGTACCGCACCCGGCAGGCCTGGTATCTCGACTGGCTGCTGTCCACCGCAGAGCCGCTCAAGGAAGTGCGCGTTTCGGGCGCGGGCCGCTGGCTGCTCGCGATGCATGACCGCATCCATCGTCCTTTCCGCGACGGACAGAGGGAGCTGTCGAGACGGCATTTCAGTCGCGTGAGCATCGCGGCCCTGTTCACCGAGGCCATGCTCTATCTGCCGTACGTCTACGTGCTGGTGCTCACCATCCACGGGGAGCGCACGCTCGGGCAAATGCTGTTCTTCACGCTGGCTTTCTACCAGTGCACCTCCGCGCTCAATCAGATGCTGGCGTCGTTCGCAACCGCGTTCGAACACTACTTGTACGTGCACAATGCGCTCGACCTCCTGGGTATGCCGGAAGATGAGTCGCAGATGGCGCCGGACCCTGCGAACGTGATCGAACGCGCGCCCGACTTCTGCATCCGGGATCTGTGGTTCACTTACCCCGGCGCAAAAAACGCGGTACTGCGCGGCCTCACGCTCGAGGTGCGTGCCGGAGAGACGCTGGCGATCATCGGACGAAACGGCATCGGAAAAACGACGCTCGTGAAAGTACTGCTCGGTCTGTATCCGGCGGATCGCGGTTCGATGATTCTCGGCGGCATCGATCTCGCGCAGCGGTCGCTGAGCTTCCGACGCGACAACATCGGAGTGGTGCTGCAGGACTTCGTCCGCTATCCATTCATGGCGCGCGACGCCGTCGGCGTCGGCTGGACTCCGGATGCCGCCAACCAGGAACGCATTGCGCGCGCGCTCGAAATGGCTCGCGCCACCGGCATAGTCAGCGCATTGCCGAACGGACTCGACACACCTCTCGGGCCGGCATTCGGCGGGCAGGACCTGTCGGGCGGACAATGGCAGCGGCTCGCGCTGGCGCGCCTCTTCATGCGTCACAGCCGTTTGTGGATCATGGACGAGCCGACCTCGGCCATGGACCCGGAAACCGAAATTCAGACCTTCAACTGCTTTCGTCAGTGGACCGAGGGACGCACGGCCATCATCATCACGCACCGTTTCTCGACCGCGCGCATCGCGGATCGCATCGCGGTCATCGACGCCGGCCGCGTGAGCGAGCTTGGAACGCATGAAGAGCTGCTGGCCGCGAATGGCCAGTACGCACACCTCTTCCGCTTGCAGGCGCGCGTGTTCGCCGACTCTCCGGAAGTCGTTTCCGTTTCGTCGTGATAGGCAGCGGGGGCTCATCGTGCCACCCGCGCGCGGCCGCCCAGGCGCAGCTCCAGCTCGGCATCGAGCTGTCGTGAAACCTCGGCGTAACGCCGCGTGAAACGCTGACTGCGCTCTTCGTCGCAGTGTGCTCCCGCAGCCGCGCGGGCAAGCACGGCGGCCACTTCGAGGCGCGCGAGCCATGCACCTCGTTGCGGGTCCGGATGCAGCGCGCAGACCAGCGCGCCGTAACCTTTGTGCCAATGCGGGGCCGCACGTTCGCACGCCGACCGACGCAGTCTGGCAAGCGACTCCGGATCGCTCCTCTCGCGACGCAGATCACGGTACCGGGCCAACAGGTCTCGGAACGCCTCGACGCGATCGGGCTCGCATGCCCACAACGGCTCGAGCACCTGCTCCACGCACCACGTCGCGTAGTCGAACCACATCTCGTCGGGCCCGGTTGCATGCCGCAGTTCGTCGAGTCGTGCGGGCAAGGCGGGGCGTGGCGCCGGCGCGGTGTGAGCAGCGATTCGCCGCGTATCGTCTGGCGCCGCGCCGCCTAACTTCTCGAGGATCGCAACGCCGCGCTGCCGGGCGCGCTCCTCGCGGCAGGCATGGTCGAGCCGCAGCAGGTTCTGGCGCAGCCGCGGCAGGTCTTCGAGCACGGCGCGAACCGCGGCATTGAACACGCGCGCCGTTAGCAGTTCCGCGCGCAGGCGCACACCGATTGCGTGATGGACGACCCGCTCGGCGTTGCCCGGCTGATCATCACGCAAAGGCATGGCGATCACCGGGACCTGATGCGCGATCGCGGCGCGGATCGCCTCGAGCTCGCCGGTCGTGACGAGCGCCGCGGCCCGTTGCAAAAGCCACGAACGAGGTCCCTGAGCGAGAACCAGGACGTCATCGCCCTGCACCGCCAGCCGCGCGGCGGCGGCTTCACTGCCGGTCACGACCACGGTCTTCCACGGCGCTCGCTCGGCGAGTGCTGCCTGCAGCGGCGGCCAGATCCGCTCGCTGCCGGGACGGTCGAGGTCTGCGCCACCGAGGGCTATATAGATGAGTGGCCGGTCGGGATCCACGAACGCGCTGAGTGCCGCGGGGACTTCCTGCGGGCCCGTCCTGGCGGGCTCGATGGCGAGGTAGTGTTCCGCGGACAGCACGTTCGGGCCAAAGTCGAGACTGGCCTCGCAGGCGATCATCTCGGGGAATAGCGTCAGCGCCGGAACTTGCGCGGCATCGAACGACACCTCGCTCGATGGATATCCGCTGCTGATCGCGAGCCGTTCGATCGACGCCGCCACCTGCATCGGCGCGGGCACATCGAGAATGCGTCGGTTGAGGCATGAGCCCTGCCAGCGTGCGCCTGCGAGCTGCAAGGCAGGCGCGCTCATGCGAAGGCTCGAGTTCAAAGGAGGCCCCGCGCTCCAGCGCCTCGAAAACGTGAGCGACAATTGCACGCACGGCACCCGCAGTGCACGGGCCACGAACTGCAATGGCGACAACAGCGCACTGTCGGCGACGATGATGTCCGGAGCCGCGGCCTTCACGCGTTCCATCGTGTCGCCATCGAAATAGTCACGCGCGATGAACGCATCGATTTCCAGGCGCAGCCAGTCACGCTCAGCGGCATCGGCGGCATCGCGCAGGCGGGCCAACAGTTTTCGCATCGGCCAGCGAGCATGGACGAGCATGCGGGTGGCGCCGGGCGGACACCCGGCGGCGTCCTCATCGTCGATCGCCGAGTACACGACGTGGTGGCCGCGCTCGATCAATGCGCGCGCCAGCATCGACGTCGACGCGGCATTCACGTCCGGGAAGTGCAGCAGCACCTTCATGCGCACTCCCATTCGAGGCCAACTTCACGCGCGCGGATCGCCACGCGCCGTTCGAGCTCGGCACCAAAGCGAGCGCGCTCGACCTGGTACCGGCGCGTATACGCATCCATACCCTGCTTCGTTCCCGCGGCCGCACCCGCCTCGCGTCGTGCCAGCGCCTGCAGCGCCAACGTTTGCGCGCCGTAGGCCGCCTCAGCCGGCGGAGACTCGCAGGCGGCGCCCGCTGCGGCGTGACCTTCGTGCCACAGCTGGGCCGACGCGGCGAAGACTCTTGCCCAGTGCGCCTGCTTCTCGCCAAACGAAGCGCCGCCGTCGCGCAGATTTCGCATTTGGCGCAACATCTCCCGGAACGCAGCGGTGGTGTGAGTGTCCGCGGTGGCTGCGACCTCGAGCGCCTGTTCAGCGCACCACTCGGCATACTCGAGCAACAACTCGTCCGCCTGCATGAACCACGCGCATCGGCCTTGGCGCGACGTACCCTCCACCTCAACTCTCGCCAGCAGTGTTCCGCCCGCGACCGCGAGGGCTTCGGTGAGCTCTGCGCAGACGAGGAAGTCGGAAGCCCGATTCGCTGCAATTTCCTTGCGCAGGGTGACGAGCCCGGCGACACCACCAACGAACACCCACCCATTCCGCGAAGACTCGCTCCTGCCCACACCGGGTACGCGATCGAGCGACCGTTGACTCCCGCGGCGAGCCGCGGCTTCGATAGCGGCAACCGCCCGCCCCGAGGCGACCTCCGCGCGGCACTTTTGCGAGAGCGCGCGAATGTTGGCGAGAAATTCGTCATGGCGCTGATACACCGTCGCGATCGCGCGCCGCAGGCCGCGCGCGGTGACCGCATCGGCAGGAATCGCGAGGCCGACCCCGTGGTGCACGATTCGCGTCGCATTTCCCGGCTGGTCGTGCTGCTGCGGCACCGCGACCATCGGTACTGCAAGCTCGATCGCCTCACGCACGCTGCCGAGCCCGGCGTGCGTCACGAACACGGCCGTCCGGCGCAGCATCCAGATCTGCGGGGCGCGGCGCACGAGCAGCACATTGTCGGGCAGCGAGGCGGTCAACGCGCAATCTGACAACGGGCCGATCGCGAGTACCGCGCGCCACCCGGGTTCGTTGCGCATGACCTCGATCAGCTCACGGAAGAACGTCGAGGCGTGAGGATATCGGCCAGGCAGACTTCCCAACGAGGCGTAGATCAGCGACCGGCAGTCGCCGACGAAATCCGTGATTTGTGCGGGCACGCTTTCATCGCGCTGCACGTCCACGGGAGTCGCGATGTGGATAGGGCCGCAAGCACTGCGTGGCAGATCGAAGGCTTCTTCGCACAACACCGCCTGGGGATATTGCGAGAGCACGGGCCAGAATACCGACTGGACGGACAGGTCCTGCGGCGGATAAGAAAAACGTGCGCAGTAGCCATCAAACACCGCGGTCATGATTTCGGTGTGCGGGACGGGGTCGAAGGAGCGCACGCAGCAGGAATCCCAGCGAGCCGCCTCGAGCAGTAGCGGCGGCGTATCAGCGTCCAGCGAAGAAATGAGCGGCGGTAACTCGTCCTGGTGCTGCGAGAGCGAGGTAGACACCTGCAGGCACGGGATTGCGAGCGCGTGCGCCGCGAATTGCAGCGGCGACAGCGGCACGACATCCGCAATCAGCAGATCCGGATTGATGGCGCGCAGCAGCTGCTCGAGCGCGGTTCCGGCGGTGTACTCGGCTTGCACACGGTCGCGTATCCGCCCCCAGGCGCGTTCGCGCTCCTCCGCAAACGGATTCTCCTCGATGACCGTGAAGGCCCCGCGCGGCAGCAGCTCCTGGTGGATAGGGACGCTGCGGAAGCCGCGCGCTTCGATGACGGGTTGCAGATCGACGAGCGCGGTGTAGAGCACCTCGTGCCCCCGATCGGCGAGCATGCGCGCGAGCGGAAACGTCGGGTTCAGATGTCCGATCTCCGGCAGCATGTGAAAAAGAATTTTCACGCGCGTCCCGCCTTCCCCGCCGCGTGCCGGCACGCTATCTTCGTACCCAGCAAATGACCACCGACCCGCCTAACTTCGATCTCGCGATCATCGGCGGCGGTCTGTCCGGCAGCTTGCTCACGATCCGACTTCTCGAACGCCCGCCGGCCGAGCGTGCGTTGCGCATCATCAATTGTGACCGCGACGGTGCATTCGGCAGCGGCGTGCCTTACGGCGAGCGTCACGCGGAGCCGGGCTTTCTGCTCATCGAGCCCGTCACGCAATCGACGCCCCCCGAGTTCCAGCACTGGCTCGCACGCCATGGCGCGCGGCTCGCACGAATGGCGCTCGGCAGTGACGACGCCGCGCTGCGTGCGTGGGCCACCGAAAACTTCCAGGCGATCGCCGCGGAGCAGTTCGAGCTTCTGTACGTGCCGCGGCGCTGGTTCGGGCAATTCATGCGTGAGCGGCACGCCGCGGCAGTGGCGCGCGCGAGCGCCGACGGCGCTGCCGACATCACGTTCGAGCACGCCGAGTGCGTGGACGTCGTCCCGCGGAACGACGGGTTCGCCGTGACGTTTGCGGACGGTCGCGTGGTTCGCGCCAGCCTCGTGGTGCTCGCGATCGGCAATATCCCGCGGCCCACACTGGCGGTGCCCGGCCCCGGCGATGGATACCTGCACGATATCTGGCGGCAGGGTTATGCAGGCCTGCGCGGAATTCTCGAGAGTCGCTTCGCAACCCTGCGACGTGCACTCGACGTCACGCTGATCGGCTCCGGCGCCACCGCGGGTGAAGTGGTGTACTACCTCGCCCATCAGCGCGAGCTGGCCGGACGCATTCGTTCCATCGAAGTCGTCTCGCGCAGTGGGTATCTTGCGGGAGGTGGTGCGCAACTCGGCACCCCCGCGCGCGAGATCCGCGCCGACGCGGCCGCAAGGCCGGCGGCGCGAGAGTACGTGGAAGCTTCGCGACGACTGGCGCTGGCGGGCGTGCTGACTTCCCGCGCGCACGAGATCCGAAGCGCACCGCGGCTGCTCGCCAGCGGCCGTCTCGCGCTGGAAGAGAATTCGCGCCCGGGAGCTCATGTTGGCGAGGCGGACGTGATCGTGAATTGCAGCGGCTCGGGGGACATCGATGTCACCTCCTCGCGATTGCTTCGCAACATGCTCGGCGAGGACAGACAGTTCCAGGCCAACCATCTGAAGGCCGGCTTCGCGCTGCGTGACGCGTTCGAAACCGCCCATGTTCCGGGGTGCTTCATCCTTGGCCCGCTGCTCAACCACGAAGCGGTCGAAACCCACGTCGAAAGCATCCTCGGCGTGTATCGGGCGGTCGAACGCCTGGCACCTTCGCTGCATTCACGGATCATGAAGCTGTTGTCCATTGATGCTGCCGGCGCCGGCTAACTCATCCGGCCGTAGGTAGTGAGCTGGTAGGCGTGGTTGATGAGCAACCGCCGATAAGCGCGGACGAGGACCGTGTCGCCCCGGGCCTCTGCTTCCTCGAGGATCCGACACGCATCGGCGAGCGGTAGATTGGTGACTTCCGCCTGGATGTACAGGGCGACGTCCACCTCCTCGTGCTTGCCGAGGAAGTGCCGCGCATTGCGCAACCAATCCCATTTGAGCGCCGTATCGTCGCGCGCATGGTTCTGGTGGTAGTTGCGCGCGTCCGCGGCGATGCGTGTACGCAGGCCGGCGCGCGCGAGCCGGTAGTGCAGCTCTGTGTCTTCCAGACCCCAGCCACTGAACGCCTCGTCAAATCCGCCGATGCTGTCGATGGCGGCACGCGAGACCGAAAGGTTTCCCGTGGTGCCATAACTCCAGGCGAGCCGGCAATCACTGATGTCCGTTCCATACTTCTGCGCCACGGGCATCACGTAGCCATCGAACCACGCATCGCCGGTCTCGAAAGGTTCGATGGACGACCACTCAGCCTCGATCTGTGCGGCGGACAGCAACGCCGCACCCGAGGTGCGCGCCTCAATCCCGACCGCGTCGACGAGGCAGGCGGCCCTTTCGAGTGCAAGCGCCGGAAGGTTGGCGCTGTCGACCAGCACGCCACGCTGCCATCCGATGACCACCGCGGCAGCCGGTGCTGCGTGTGCACGCAGGTGCGCATCGAGAAAGTCGGGATGCACCAGGCGATCGTCGTCGCTGAAGACCAGCAGCGCCCCCTGCGCAATCTCTATCCCCCGGTTGCGTGCGCACGCGCGTCCAGCTTTGTCTATGTGCAGCGTGCGCAGGGGCAGCCTCTCCTGAAAACGCGCGAGCACATCGCAGGTTTCGTCCGTGCAGCCGTCGGCCACGACGATGAGCTCATAGTCGCGCAATCGCTGATGCAGCCAGGAGGCAAGCGTGCGCTCGAGAAATGACGCCTTGTCATGCGTCGGCATGACCACGGACACGGTGGGCCGAATGCTCACGCGACCGCACTCTCGAGGCGGCGCGCGAACGCCGCGGCGGATTGCCCGCCGAACACTTCCACCCGCGGCAGCGTCAACGCACGCATGCCGGCCGAGACGATACCGTCGGCTGTGGTGAAGCCGATTTCATAACCGGCCCATCGCAGCGCGCAGACCAGACGCTCATCCCAGGTACCGAACGGGATCGCCATGGAATTGACCGGCCTATCGAGCCGCGCTTCGATTGCGGCCCGGGATCGCGCCGACTCTTCGACGAGCTCGTGGGTAGATAGGAGACTGCAGCGCCGGTGAGTGGCGAAATGGCTGCCGAAGGTCACGCCTTCGCGCTGCAGCCGCGCGATATCCACCCAGCTCATGAGCGGCGCCGGCTCACCGTGACTGCGGTCCCAATCCGCCGAGCCGCCCACACGGTCCGTGACGAGGAAGACATCGGCGGTAAAGCCGTATCGCTGCAGCAGCGGCCACGCGGTGTGCAGAAAATCCCGGTAACCATCGTCGAATGTGAGCAAGACCGGACGTTCGACGGGCGCCTGACCGGTGCGCAGGAATGCCGGCAGATCGCGCGAGCTCACCGATCGGTATCCCTTGCGTTGCAGATACGCGAGTTGCTCCTCGAACAGCCGCGGGTGCAGCCGCCACTGCGCTAGGCTGGCGGGCCCCTCTGCCGCGATGCTGTGGTACATCAACACAGGAATCTGCCGCGCGCCGCCAACCGCCCGGTTGGCGAGTGGAGCGTCATGCGTATCGGCGGGCTGCGAAGCGACAGAGGCGCCGAGCGTCGCCGGTGGCGAACGTTTCACCTCGAGGTCATGCCAGTAGCGCGCGTGCCTCGTGGCCCGCGGCTGCTCGCGCTCTGCCACGGCCTGCGGCATCTCGCGCGCCGCGCGCAGCAACTGCGGCAGCCGTGTGGCGAGGTGCCAGGCGGTGCGCAAATCGAGGGTGCGCAGCCCACCCGTAGACCGCTGCCACAATATTTCGAGTCCGGTCGCCAACAGCGGCGCCGTGCCGCGAAATCCTTCGGCCTGGCCGAGGAGTCCGTCGAGAGCCCAGCGGCGCAGGAGCAGCAAGGCGAGCTCGCCGCGCTGCACATCGAGCGTGCGGTCGAACCACATGGCATCGACGGTGCGGCCGGCGCACTCGACCCGAAGATAGAGCCGGTCGACGTGCAGCGCCGATTCGATCACGGCCGGTAGTGCGTCGAGATCCACGCGCACACCCGCCGAGGTCTCGAGCGTGCACGGCGTGTCGAGATCGCTCGACTCCAGCAACAGCGTTTCGATGCCGCGCAGGAAGTCGTTGCCTGCATCGGAGCGCGCGGAGCGCGCACCGATGAGTTCGCGGATTTCCGAAATGCGCGGCCAGAACCGTTGCCACGCCGCCGCCAGCTTCGAGTGCGGCAGCCGCGCTCCCACGGCAAGACCGGCTTCGACATCACGTACCGCTTCGCGCATCTGTGACTCGTGGCCCAGGTCCGGCCACGCGGCGAGCGTCGCGAACAAATGTCGCACTTCACACGCTTCGCCCGCGGCGACACCAATGAAGTACAACGTCACGCCAGCGAGGCGCTGCGCCAGATCGCTGTCGCTGACTCCCGCGATGAAACTGGCGTGCGGGCGGCGCACGCGCTGATCCGGGCGCCGCGCCGCCGTGATGACCTTGTGGGCGTCGCGCACGATGCGCTCGAGCCGCTCGCCGGCCGGCGCGGCCCTCTGGCGATAGAACGCGAGTGCCAGCGGCACGCCGACCCACCTGGCCCCGGTGCGCGACAGGCGCAGCCAGAAATCCCAATCTTCGGACGTGGTGAGCGCTGTATCGAATTCACCGGCGTCGATGCAGGCCTTGCGTCGCGCGATCACCGAATGGATCGCGAGCGGGCAGCTCTCGGCGAGAGTGCGTACCGGATCGTCCAGCAGCGCGCGTGGATAGGTCATTTCCTCGCCCGGCAGTTCCGCGAGCAGGGACCCGTCGGGGAGCACACGGCGCGATCCGCAGAAAGCCGCATCCGCGTGCGGCTGGGCGCGTACCGCGGCCAGCATGTGTTCGAGAAAGTCGGCGGCAATCCAGTCGTCGGCATCGAGGAACATCACCCACTCGCTGCGGGCAGCGCCGAGGCCGGAGTTGCGCGCCGCAGATACGCCGCGCGCGGTCTGATATCGGTATTCGATGCGACGATCCGACGCTGCCAGTTTTTGCACGACGCTCGCCGTCTCATCGCGCGATCCGTCGTCGACGACGATGGCGCGCCAACGCGTGCAGGTTTGTTGCTGAAGCGAGCTCAGCGTCTCCTCGATGGTCGCTGCGCCATCGTGAACCGGCACGACGACGGTGACGTCGGCAGCGTCGCGCGTCGTCTCGAGGGCGTCGGTCTCGAGCTCCAGCAGTTCCGGAGAAGGTTGCAATGCGAGCTCTGCGAACCGCGCGCGCAACTCCTCGCGCGGGCGCACTGCGATGGCAAAGCTGGCCTGCTGCATCATCGCAACATCAAAGCCGCTATCGCCGCAGGCCGCGAGCCAGGGCGTCTCTCCCGACGCGCTGCGCCCGCAGTGAACTTTTCCCATGCCCCAGGGCAGCTCACTGCCGAGTTGCGCGACGAATCGACCCTGCACGCTCGCCGGCCGGGCCGCCACGATATCGCCCGCCTCGACGTGCAAGGCACGCGCCGCGGCGGCGACTGCGGCAAATGGCGAGGCCGAGATGATGAGGACGCGCAAACCCTGTCGCCGCGCCCAGGCGAGTAGTTCGATGGTGGCCGCGATGTGAAGGCCGTCGATATTCCGTTGCGCCATCGTGGCGTGCGCGAATTCGAGCCACTCCGCGTCCGACCAGCCCGCGTAGCACCAGATCAGCATTTCGGCGCCGGTGCGCTCGGGAATGATGCGCTGCCGATACGCTTCATACAGTCGCGCGGCGAGTTCCGTGGGAGTGCCTGTCGGCCCGATCGAGAACTGGTGCGCGAGCCGCTGCAACTCCGCCAGCGCCTCGGTGCGTATCAGCCCCGCGGCGAGCGCAGCTTCGAATAGGATTTCACCAACGTCGCAGGCCCAGAGAGTTCCGTCGGCATCGAATACCATGACGGGTCGCGGCGCGCCTGGCGCGCGCCCCGCGAGCCAGTGCTCGAATCTGGCGATGGCCTCACGCGCGCCAACACGAGGTACCTGCACTACTTCCTGCGGCGTCGCTGTGTTCACGTGCAATTCACGACCAGCTTGAGCACCGGGCGGCCGTCGATCACTCCCTGCGCGAACCCATCGAGCGATCGCGGCAGATCAGCCATCGAGACGACGTGGGTCACGAGGCGGGCCACGCCGAGCGCGTCGTCCTCGATGAGCTCGATCGCGCGCCAGAAATCCTCGTTGCCTGTGCCATAGCTTCCGACGATCGACACAGGCTTGCCGTCGAGTACCGCCGGCGCGTGTGTGCGTTCGCGTCGCAGCCGGCCGAGATCCACGCGACCGTGGACGTCGCCCAAACCCAGCCCGCCGAACAACAGCAAGATGGCCCCGGGGGTCGCCCAGCGCGCGCCTTCACGGACCGCCTCGATGCCGTTGGCAGTGACAATGACCACCTCGGCACGACCGCGAAGCGAATGCGCCCCCGAGCACCGCGCAACATGCTCCGGCAACGCGATGCCTCGACTCACCGCCTCATCGAGACGGGCAGCGCCTCGCGACACGAGCAGGAGCTCCGCTGCACCGTCGTGCCGCGCGAGCAGGTAGTGCAACTGACCGAAGGATCCTGCGCCAACGATGACGACTCGTTTTCCGGCGAGCGGAACGCCCAGCTCGCGCTGCGCGCGCACGCAACAAGCAAGCGGCTCCGCGAAAACCGCGGCCATCGGATCGGTTGAGGAACGCAATCGCATCAACCGGCCTTGCGCGAGGACGCGCCGGCTGACGACGAAGTCGGTGCCCAGGAAGCCATTGCCGTTGTAGCCGATGATGTCCGAGTCGTCCTCGGCATCGACCGGGTTGACGGTCACCAGATCTTCGGGCGAGAAACCCGACACCTCGGCGCCGGTTTCAGTGACCCGGGCTACGACCTCGTGGCCGAACGTTCCGGGCAGATGACTCTTCTCGTTGCGCAGCAGACGCAGATCGGAACCGCACAGACCGACGAACAACGGCGAGATACGCACCTCATCGCGAGCGTGCCTCGCCCGCGCCGCTTCGGCGAGCGAAACCTCGCCCGGCGAGACTGCCTTGTGCAAGTGACGGCACGGCGAAGACATGCGCGTTCAGTTGGGCTTCAGCACCAGTTTCAGACCGCGGCCGGTCTGCGCGTACTTCATCGCCTCTTGAATGCGTATGAGCGGGAACGTCTCGGAGACCAGCAGCGAGCCCGGGATCTGGTCGCTCGTCAGCAAGTCGATCGCCTGGCGGATGTCCTCGCTGAGGTAGTTGGCACTACCGATGACGTGGATATCCTTGTAGTGCAATCGGTGGGCGTCGAAGGACACTGCGTCGCCCTTGTTGACACCCGCGAATGCCAGCAACCCGCCGGCCGGCGCAACGCGCAGGAAGCCGGCTTGCAACGCGCTCACATCCGGACACGCCTGCACCACCATGTCGAAGACGCGGTCGCCGAGGTCTTCGAGGCCCGCTCCAGCCTCGACCTGCAGACATTCGAACCCTCCGCGGGCGCCCAGCAGGCGCTCGAGGAGCTCGATGCGCTCGCGGTTCGCGTCGACGATGGTGACGCGCTGGAAGCCGTGCGCCCGGGCCAGCAAGGCATGCATGGTGCCGATCGGGCCACCGCCGATGATGAGCGCTGTCTCGCGCACGGGTAGCAGGCGCAGTAACCGCGACTGGCCATGAACCACGCAGGCGAGGGGCTCGATGAGTGTTCCGGATTCCGCCGGTAGTTGGGCCGGCAGCCGATGTACCTGTCGGTTCGTCACGGCCTTGGCCGGAACGACCAGGAATTGGGCGAATGCGCCTGGGTAGTCTTCGAAGATGACCTTGGCATCGACGCACATGTTGGTTGCGCCGGCGCGGCAATAGCGGCATTCGCCGCAAAAGATGTCGGGCTCGACGACCACGAGGTCCCCGGCCTTGAATTGATCGGCGATCCCGACACCCGTAACGATCTCACCGACGACTTCGTGCCCGAGAATCACGTCGCCGCTCGGCAGCACGCGTGGCTTCTTTCTCCCGGCGAATATCTTGAGGTCCGTTCCGCAAATACCGACGGCGGCCACCTTGAGGAGCAATTCCCCGGGATTGAGTTCAGGAATGCGTACCGGCTTGAGATGGAACGACCCATCGGCGAAGACCGCCGCGGTCAACTCACGGCCGGTATCGAATTCAGGTGATGGAAGCGAATGCATGATTCAGATTCTCCAGTAGTCTGTCTATTTGCCCGGTCGTGACGATCAGCGACGGTTTGATCAACACCGTTTCGCCCTTCGCGTCCTTGGCGATCCGCAGGAGCACGCCGCGCTCGTACGCGTGCTCGTAAACCTTCCGGGCAACCTGGTTGGATATGGTTTCGATGCCATGCATCAGCCCCACACCGCGCACGTCCGCAATCAGCTTCGGGAAGCTCTGCTTGAGCCTGGTCAAGCCGGTGGAGAGGCGCTTCTCCGAACAGCCGACGGTCCGCATGACGTTCGTCGTCGTGAGCAACTCGATGTTGGCGCAGGCGACGATGGCGGAGAGCGGATTGAGTCCCGCCGTGAACTCCGCTTCGCCGAATTCGAGCGTGTCGTACTGTTCCCGCATGACGGCAGCGGCCAGCGGAAATCCGCTCGCGAGCGATTTGCTGAGGCACAGGATGTCGGGAATCACGCCGACGCGCTCGAAGCCGAACATGGTGCCGAGCCAGCCAAACGCAGTTTGAATCTCATCGAAGACGAGAGCGATGTCCTGCTCGGTGCACAAGTGCCGTGCCTCTTGCAGGTATTCCGCAGTCAATTCCACGCAACCGCCGTTCATCTGCAGCGGCTCGACGATGAACGCGGCAATGCCGGCATCTGCGCGCAGCGTGTCGCGCAGCTGCGTCATGTCGTTGGCGTCGATGTACACGTGATTGCCGGAATCGATGTAAGGCAGATGCGTGTACTTGTTCGAGCAGGCCATGGTCGCGATGCTGTGACCGTGATGCGCCCAGCGCAGTGTGACGATCTTGCGGCGGCTCAGATCCTTGGCGTGGTATTTGAGCGCGCTCTTGATCGCGGTCTCGATGGCATCTGCGCCATTCAGCAGCTTCAGATTGATGCAGGCGAGTTCCGGCGGCAGCAGTTCGCTCAGGCGGCTGATGAGCCGCATCGAAGCGACATTACCGAACTTGGAAGAGGTGTAGCACGGCTGCGTGGAACTCAAGTACCGGCTCGCCGCGCCGAGCAGGTAGGGATGGTTGTGTCCGAAGTTCAGGTTCTGGGTTTGCGAAGAGAAGTCGAGAAACATCCGCCCCCGTCCATCGACGAAATAGTTGCCGGACGCCCAGATGATGGGCGCAGCGTCGTTGCGCAGATTGCGGGTCATGAGCTGGGTGACGCCGGCGAGGCGCGCCGCTTCAGCGATCTCGCGCTCGAACAATGCGCCGAAAGCGGTTTCCATCATGTTCCGGCTGACGAAGTCGAGCAGTGAGTCATCGTCGGAGAGCCGGATCCGCGCATGGGCGTCGAATGGGCTCAAGGAAGTAGCGGCGCTCACGCGCGACTCGACAGGCCGCGGGGCCGGATGCTGGGTGGCGATCGAGACTGCAGATGTCATACCGTGTTCGTTCCCTGATCAATGAACGTGGATGGGCGCGCGCGAGACCCGTTGAGCTTCCCGCCTCACCATTTCCTGCAATACATCGGGCGCGCGGCGCAGCGTCGGCAGCACCTCCGCGCGCGCGATGGACCCGGTGTCGTAGGGCAGGCGATAGCCGAAAATGGGCAGCAGCTTCCAGGGCGCGCGCTCCTCGAGCGCCGCGCGGAATTCGGGATTCGCGGGCTGGCCATCGTCGCCGCGCACGGCGCCGATCATCAGTGCCGCGCCTTCCCCACCGGAGTATTCGACGACGCCGACGCTTCCGCTCGGGCCGCCCACCCGCTCAGCCTCGCGCAGCAGCTCGTGATACCGCCGATTGCCGTTGACGTCACCGAATGCGGCGACCACCTCGACGTCGAAGCACGGCCATTTGCGCAGGAAGCGGTCGAAATTCGACGCTTCGTCGCGATGGTTGCTCGCGACATTCCTCGGATGCGGCAGGTGGATCGCCCACAGCTCGTCGGCGAATACGATTGGCAATTTCGCCTGCGTGAGGCGGAATCCCCACTCGGTGTCCTCGACTCCCCAACCCTTGAAGCGGGTGTCGAAATACAGGCCATAGCGTTCGAGATCGTGCCGCGACAGCGCGATGGACGCGGTCCAGCACAGCGCCCAGGGCAAGGGCTGCTCGATCGTCCAGCGAATGTCTGCGGGTAGTTCAGGCCGGTCTTCGCGGCCGAGGAATCTTTGCTGGTAGAAATCGAAGTCGTGCTCCGAATAGGTACCGACATCGACGCCCTCGTCGTAATTCAGCATCTGGCCGACGACGACCTTTGCGGCATCGAGGGCGAACCGCTGCACGAGTCGCCGCAGGTAATTACGCGGCAGCAGCATGTCGGCATCCAGCAGCTGGACCACCTCGGCTTCGACGGCGCGCAGCGCCAGGTTGCGTGCACGGGCCACGTTCCACGGCTCGCTGCTGGCCACGCAGCGGACGTCGAGCCGCGAGCCAAATTCCTGCAGCAGCGAGGCGAGCTCGATGGAGTGTTCGAGTGAGCCGATGATCACTTCGAATTCGTCGCGCGGCATGTCCTGCTCCGCGAGTGCACACAGCGCAAGCCGCAGGTTCCGCAGGCGACGGTAATAGGGAATTACGACGCTGACTCGCTTCATGGGCGGGCAACGCGAGCGCGCTCAAGCCGCGGCGGCCTGCGCCGGCTCGCCAACCGGCGTGCAAAACTCGGGCGCTGAGGCGCCAGGCGCCCCTCGAAGACCTCTGACCAGTCCATTGCAATTCACCAACCGAAGGCATGTCATTCCATGACGCGCCTCCCCCCAAAGTACCGACCCGGATGAGTCCTTTGCCCGGATCAATGCGCAACCGATCGCCGTGCCGATCGAGATTCGCGGTCAGCGAGTTCAACAATGTCTAGTTAGTTAGTGCAACGCGCCTCTGAAGCCGCGTTGGTCTCAACATCGACTGTCCCTGACGCGGGGTAAAGTGCATTAGCGTTCGCCGGCATGTCAACTGGAATATCGAGTGCGCGGCGACGCGACTCGCGAGCCGTAGTTAGACCGTGTCGAAAAACTCTTGCCGCAAATGCGCGGAACGCCGGATACGTTCCTGGATGTCTGAAGTGCGCGTATCGGACAAGCAGCCACAGTTGGACATCGACGCGCCGCGCAACCCGTGTCGCGACGCAAGTGCGCCGATCTACGCTGAATCCTGACAGGGCGCGCGAATAGATAGCGCACGGAGACACGTCGCGGTGCGGGACGGAGGACATGCATTGTCCGCGGCAGGTCAGGCGGTAGCCCATGACCAGCAGCGCTGGTTGTCGCCGCGGGACGACAGATGAGTGGGGAGCGCCAGCGTGTGTAAGCGCTTGCAGCGCGCGACTAGCTACTGCGGATTTCGTCGGCGAGCACCCGCACGGAGAAAAATTTCCGACGGACGGCGCGCGACGGACGCGCAAACGTGAAACAAATTTGCCATATTCCGCCGTTCTTGCCCGGCGGTGCCCGAGGTCTAGGGCAGTTCGGTCGTGCCCATCAGCCAGCGGTCGCACTCGCGCGCGGCACCGCGGCCTTCGTTGATGGCCCAGACGACCAGCGACTGACCGCGGCGCGCGTCGCCGGCGGCGAACACGCCCGGCACGCTGGTGCCGTACTTGCCGTACTCGGC
>Ga0207691_10001282_pt1 | contig 25090 bp, 24 predicted proteins | sample KBSM13metaG_FD_184327 | JGI IMG/M metagenome (GOLD analysis project Ga0207691, IMG submission 184327) | Miscanthus rhizosphere microbial communities from Kellogg Biological Station, Michigan, USA - KBS M1-3 metaG (SPAdes) (version 2) | ecosystem: Host-associated > Plants > Roots > Rhizosphere >...
GCACGCCACCCAAGGATCGGGCCACGCTGCTGCTCAAGCTCGCCGACCGCATCGAGGCGGACGGGCCGGGCTTTGCGAAAGTGGAGTCGCAGAACTGCGTCGTGCGGCACGTCATGGCGAAACTCTAGCGAGGCGCGTACAGCTTCCACGGTCGACGCCCGTCTGCCGCGATCGCAGGCCACAAGGAGGAGCCGATGAAGCCCCACACAATCACCGGCGGAGGAGGCACCCGCTCCACCTGATCGAGACGGGCAACCCGACAGGCCGCCCGATTCTGTTCATCCATGGCTTTTCGCAGTGCTGGCTCGCCTGGAAGGCCGGCGGTTGGTTGCAATGTTGCTGCTGCTGAAGAACCTGCTCTTCACGGTTCTGGTACCAGGAACAGTCGCCGTCTTCGTGCCGCTGTACTACTTCTCCCACGCTGATTTTGGGACTCCTGCCCGCTCTGTGAGCGCCGGGATGCTGCTGTTCCTGGGCGCTGCGATCTATGCGTGGTGCTTATGGGACTTCGCTATCACCGGTCGAGGCACACCGGCCCCCATCGATCCACCAAAAACGCTCGTCGTGCGTGGCCTGTACCGGTACACGCGCAATCCCATGTACGTGGGAGTTCTGACGGTCATCGGTGGTTGGGCGTTGCTCTTTGGCTCCACGGACCTGGCTATCTACGGTCTCTGCGTGGCCACCGTGTTTCATCTGTTCGTAGTGCTCCACGAAGAGCCGCATTTGCGGGCTGTATTTGGCGCCAGTTATGAGCAATATTGCTCTGAGGTAGGTCGGTGGCTTCCGCTTGGCAGGAGACGGCCGGGGGCGTAGCAAGATGGATCGAGCGCGGGCGCCCTTTGCGTGGCGTCTCAACGAGAGCGTCGCATGAAACCAAGGATCTCGGTTCTGACAATCGGCGTCGATGATCTGGATCGAGCGCTTCAGTTTTACCGGGACGGTCTCGGCCTCAGTACCGAAGGGGTGATCGGCGAAGAGTTCGAATTCGGAGCCGTGGCCTTCTTCGATCTCCAGCCCGGACTAAGGCTCGCGCTCTGGCCGCGCGAGAGCATCTCTCGCGATACCGGCATTCATGCAGGCCCCCCATCCGCTACAGAGTTTACGATCGGCCACAACGTCTCCTCGAAAGAAGAGGTGGATGCCGTGATGGAGCAGGCGAAGCACGCGGGCGCGGTCATAGTCAAAGCGGCAGAAGATACGTTCTGGGGTGGCTATGCCGGCTATTTTCAGGATCCGGATCGTCACCTCTGGGAGATCGTGTGGAATCCGCAATTGCTTCCCGCTGATTGACGATGCGTCTCTGGTCGTTGCACCCCAGGCATCTTGACCCTCAGGGCCTGGTCGCTGTCTGGCGGGAAGCCCTGCTGGCCAAGGCAGTGCTGCGGGGTGCAACGCGTGGGTACACGCATCATCCCCAGCTTGAGCGCTTTCGCGCACACTCATCCCCCAGGTTGGCGATCAATGCCTATCTCGCAGCTCTTCATTCCGAGGCCGGCTTGCGCGGATATAGCTTTGACCGGAGCAAGATCGGGCCCGTGCGCACAGTCGAGCTCATTGTCGTGACTCTCGGCCAGCTCGAATACGAATGGGACCACTTGCTCGGCAAGCTGTCCGTACGTAGTCCGCGCCTTTTTGCCCGACTGCGGACCCAGGGCAATCCGGCGTGCCATCCGCTGTTTCTTCCGCGCCCCGGTCCGGTGGCATCATGGGAACGGCGCGGCCGATCTGATGCCGGGAGGAATGGATGACCAAGCCTCGCATCTTCCTGGGCTCGTCAGGAAAGCAGGAGAAGCTGCTGCAGGCGCTGACACGTGGTCTCGAAGACGTGGCGCACGTAGAGCCGTGGACGACATCCTTCAATCCCGGAACCACGACATTGGAACGCCTGCTCGAGCTGACCCGTGAAGTCGACTTCGCCGCATTCGTGTTCGCTCAGGACGACTGGACGACCAACAGCCCGCTGCCATCGATTCCGCCGGGAACCGGTCAGGCTTCGCCGCGGGACAATGTCGTCTTCGAAGCCGGTCTTTTCGGCGGAGCCCTCGGCATGCGCCGGACCTTCATCCTCCATGCGAGCGGCTCCAAGCTTCCAAGCGACCTCCTTGGCCTCACGAGCGTACGGTACGGCGAAGCGACGACGCCGGCCGAGATTAGAGTCGTCAATCAGAAGCTCCGGAAGGCGATCGAGAACGAGGGCCGCGTTGCCCGTATCGAAGGGCTGTGGTGGCAGTTTTCCCTGACCGAGCGCACCGCGCGGGAGCCTTCCGCCCTGAGCCTTTTGAGGATTTCGCGGGACCGTGACGGGGCGCTGGAGGTGGCCGGCCGTTCCTGGCAAGAGGATGGCCACCTGTCGGCAAGATACTGGAGCGAAGCGGTGAAGGAGAGGAAGGAGCCTTCGGGCGTCTTCTACTATTGGAAGGGAGAACGGCCGTTGGACCCGAACGCGCCGCAGTTGTACGGGACGGGAGAGATCCGGACGGAGTCGGCCGAGCGCGCGTCCGGGTACTGGACGACTCATGCGGACACGCACCCGAGAGTGGACGCGCGGACGGCCGGTGTCTACTGGCGCGCCGATCCAGGGGACATGGACATCCTCGACGGAAGCGACGATCGGAAACGCGCTGAGCTGATCGCAGAACGGCTGAGGCAGTGGAAGTCGATCAAGACCACCTGAGAGCGCCTCGACCACGTTGGGCGCGGAGACCAGGCAGGGTATTCGCGTTACACTCCCGGCGCCTGAGTACAACAAGCGCGAGACGGGGTTGCAATGGCTGATGTGCCGACCGACGGGGGCGCGGCGTGAGCGCGGTAATGCCTGCGCAGCAGGACTTCGATGACGACGCCTGGGACGACCTCCTCAACTACATCGAAGAGCGCCGTGTCATCCCAATCATCGGACCCGACCTGCTGAGGGTGCAGACGGACCGCGGACTGCGGCCGCTCTACGAGTGGCTGGCCGAGAAACTGGCCGGGCGGCTGCAGGTCAACACCGCCGGCCTGCCTCAGCCCCTGTGCCTCAACGACGTCGTGTGCAGCTACCTCGGGCAGCGCGGCCGACGCGAGGAGGCCTACACGCGGCTGCGCTCGATCATGCGGGAGGTCGAATTCGAACCACCACCAGCGCTGCGCCAGCTCGCGCAGATCACCGACTTCGATCTCTTCGTGACCACGACCTTCGACCCGCTGCTCGAGCGGGCCGTGAATCTCGAGCGATACGGCGGCCAGCCGACGGCCGAGGTCATCGCCTATGCGCCGAACCGGGTCGCCGATCTCCCCGTAGAGCGCGGCCAGCTGCAGCGCGCGGTCGTGTATCACATTCTTGGCCGACTCTCCGCGTCACCGACCTACGTCGTCTCCGACGAGGACATGCTGGAGTTCATCTGCGCCCTGCAGTCCGAGCACCTGACTCCCGAGAAACTCTTCCACGAACTCGAACACAATCACCTGCTGTTGATCGGCAGCGATTTCTCCAACTGGCTGGCGCGGCTCTTCCTCCGCATGGCAAAGCGCAAGCGGCTCTCCGACCCGCGTGACGTAAGCGAGGTGCTTGCGGACGACCACACGATGAAGGACGAGCGGCTCGTTGCATTCCTGCAGCAGGTAAGCGTGCGCACACGCGTCTACGCCGGCGCGGAGGCGTTCGTGTCCGAGCTGCACGCGCGCTGGACCAAGCGGCGTGGATCAGCAGCGAGCGTGTCCGGGGCCTCGAGCGCCCCGCAGAGGTTCCTGCCGCCGTCGCGCGAGATGCCGGACAACGCCATCTTCATCAGCTACGCGCGCGAGGACCTGCCGGCCGTGCAGCAGCTCAAGGCAGCGATGGATGCCGCCGGGCTCACGACCTGGTTCGACCTCGACCGGCTCGAAAGCGGTGACGACTACGACCGCAAGATCCACGCCAACATCGCGCGCTGCAGTTTCTTCGTGCCCATCATCTCCGCGACGACCCAGCGGCGCCACGAGGGTTATTTCCGACGTGAGTGGAGCTATGCGGTCGATCGCTCGCGCAACATTGCTGAGGGCGCGGTATTCATCGTGCCGGTCTGCATCGACAACACGCCCGAGGCTGAAGCCCTCGTACCGGAGAAATTCCGGTCGCTGCACATCGCACGCACACCGGGCGGTGAGCCGGGACCTGAGTTCCTGCGTCGGTTGCAGGATCTCTGCAGTGGGCGCCGCTCATGAATGACTCGAGCTCGACTCCCGCGAGCTCGGCGACCATTGATCCCCAGAACCCGTGGCTGGGCCTGTCCTCCTATACCGAGGAGAGCCGCGCCAATTTCCACGGGCGGGACGAGGAAGCCGCGGAGCTCGCCCGTCGCGTACAGCGCAAGCTCCTGACGGTCCTGTTCGGCCAGTCCGGACTCGGCAAGACTTCGCTGCTGCGCGCCGGACTCGTGCCGCGGTTACGCGGCGAAGGCTATTGCCCGGTGTACGTGCGGGTCGACTACTCGCTCGATTCACCGGCGCCGTCCGAACAGATCAAGCAAGCGATCTTCCGCGCGACCGAGGCCGCGGGGCACTGGTCCCGGCCCGGCTCGGCCGTCGAGGGCGAGTCGCTCTGGGAGTTCCTGCACCATCGCGGCGACCTGCTGCGCGACGCGAGCGGAAGTACGCTGCTGCCGCTCCTGATCTTCGACCAGTTCGAGGAGATCTTCACGCTGGCGCAGGCGGACGACGCAGGCCGGCTGCGCGCGAAGCGGTTCCTCGACGACCTGGCCGACCTCGTCGAGAACCGGCCGCCCGCGGAGCTGGAGCGACGTCTGGAAGAGGATGACGCCGTTGCCGAGGACTACGACTTTGCCCGCGCCGATTACCGCATCCTGATCGCGCTGCGCGAGGACTACCTCGCCCATCTCGAGAGCGTGAAGGGCGCGATGCCTTCGATCACGCAGAACCGCATGCGGCTCGCGCGCATGACGGGCGCCCAGGCCCTGAGTGCGGTCGTCAATCCGGGCGGCCGGCTGGTCTCGCAGGAGGTCGCCGAGTCGATCGTGCGGTTCGTAGCGGGCGGCGCCGAGCTCGGCAACGCCGAGGTCGAGCCGTCGCTCTTGAGTCTCATCTGCCGCGAGCTCAACACCGTGCGACTCGCGCAGGGTCGCGCGGAGATCTCCGCCGACCTGCTCGCCGGGTCACGCGATTCGATCCTGACCGAGTTCTACGAGCGCGCACTGGCGGACCAGCCGCCCGGGGTCCGTCGCGTGATCGAGGATGAGCTCCTCACCGAGTCCGGCTACCGCGAGAGCCTGGCCGAGGAACGGGTGAGCAAGGCTCTCGTGGCGGCCGGCGCCGCGCCGGGCGCGCTTGCCACACTGGTCGATCGCCGGCTGCTGCGCATCGAGGAACGGCTCGACATGCGCCGGGTCGAGCTGACGCACGACGTGCTCTGCGGCGTGGTGCGCTCGAGCCGCGACCTCCGCCACGAACGCGAGGCACGCGACGAGGCGGAGCGGCGGCTCGCCGCGCAGAAAGAGCGCGAAGCACAGACGCATCGCACGCTGGTCCGCATGCGAATGGTGGCTGGCGTCTGCGCCGCGCTGATGGTCGTTGCGCTCGCCGGCGCCGCGTTCGGCTGGATCAACTACCGCCGGGCGGCAGCCGCGGATGCCGCCGCGCAGCAGGCACGGGCCGACGCGGAAAAGCTGGTCGGATTCCTGATCGAGGACTTTTACGCTGAGCTGCAGCCCACCGGCCGGGTCGAGACGATGGGCAAGCTCGCGCGCATGGCCGTCAGCTACTACGACGGGCTGCCTCCCGAGCTGCTGACGCGGCAGACCCAGGTGTACCGCGGCATGGCGCTCGTGCGCGCGGGCGGCGCCGCGCTCATGGGCGATGATGTCGAGGGCGGGGGCCGAAATCTCACCGAAGCTCATGCGCTGTTCGAGAAGCTTCGCGCGGAGGGCGACACCAGCGAGGCCGTTGCGCTCGGCCTCGCATGGTCGCTCTTCGGGCCATATTCGGCATTCGGCCCGTCGGGGGGGCCCATGTCGAAGCCGACCGACCTGCCCGAGGCAGCCAATCTGCTCCGACCTTACGTCAGCAAGCCCGACAGCTCGCACCAGACGCGGATCGTCTACGCGGACATCTTGAATCACTTGAGCCATCAACAGCCGCAAGAGACGGGTATCGCCTCCTGCGAAGAGGCCCGCGGCATCCTCGCCGGCATCGGCGCGCTCGATCTGACCGACCTTGGCGCGACTTCGGTATACGCGGACACGGCTGACTCGCAGGCTCGCCACGCGCTCGAGCTTGGCCGTCTTGATGACGCGGCGCGCCTCGAGCAGGAGGTATACGAGCTCGCTGAAAAGGTCCTGCAGCGTCGGCCCGGCGACCTGCGATCGATGGCGAACCGTGCCTTGTCGGCGGGCCTGTTGGGACAGCTTGCCTTCCGCCGTTTCGACTACGCGGCGGCAATGGACTACGCCGTGAAGTCCGAGCAGGCGGGCAAGGACTACGTGGCGTTCGACCCGTCGGACGCAAATCCCTGGGTGTACTGGATCCGTGGAAAGGCGCAGGTTGCCGTGACCCTGCTCGAGCAGGGCCGTGTGCAGGATGCGATGAAGGAGCAGCGTTCCGCGATGGCGCTGCAACAGGACGAGCGCGCGCACCCCACCCTCGGGGCGTCCCTGAACCAAACGGCGTTCCGTCTCACCGCACTCTCGGCCCGACTCGGCCCGCGGGCGACCGTCGAGCGGGACCTGCAGGAGGCGTTGCGCGCGCAGACGCAGTTCATCGAATTCACGCCCAGGGAAAGCATTTTTAGAAAGTTGTTTCCTTACGCAGAAGGCGCATGGCGCGCACGCATCAATGTTATGAACGGCGAGTACGCAGCCGCGCTCGAGGAGGCCACACGGATCGCCGCGCACGTCAGGAAGATCGAGATTCCGCCCGACGACCTGAACGCCGGAGATATCCGGGCCAATTTCACGCGCAACGTATTACTTACGGCGGCGACCGCGGCCATCAAGTCCAACCGGTACCCGGAGGGCGAAACGGCAGCACGCGAGCTGCTCGAGCTGCCACCCGACCCGGTTGCCTTCGGCGACCCGAAGGACGACAGCGCTCTCGCGCGCATGCTGCTCGGCCATGCCATTGCCCGGCAGAACCGTGCCCCCGAAGCGCGCGATGTCCTGCGCCCTGCCCTCGAGCACTGCCAGCGCGCGCAGAAGGCCGGCGCGACGGGCCTCACGTACCGGCGCGACTGCGCCTATGCCCTTTACGTGAGCTCGCTCACCGAGTCCGATGACGCGGCCGGACGGTCGAAACACGATGCGTCCTTGTCACAAGCGGCGGGCCTGATCGCGGGCATGTCCGGCGAGGCGCATCGGCTCAGGGACGTGCAGGATGTGAGCGACCTGATCGCCTCGGAGCGCGGGCACGCGCTTTAGCGGACCCGGGGACCTAACTCTCCCAGCCGAACTACTTGAGGCAGACCACCAGCTTGGCGGAGTGGCTGCGCCAGTTGATCGGGATCACGAACGGCCGGCAGCCGGTCGGCGGCTTCACATCCTTGCCGTTTCCCGAGACCACCTCGGGCGCCGAGATCATGAATTCCTTGCCGAAGTCGCGGCGCGCATTGCCGGAAATCGTGTTCGCGACCTCGCCGACCAGGTCGCACAGGTTGTCGTGCGACACGTCGCTCTCGTTCATCTTCATCAGCATGACGATCAGCATGCCGCGCGGCGCGGTGAAATAAACGATGCCGTTGCGGCGACCCGTGATGTTGATGATACCGGTGTACTCGGCGGTCTCCGGCGCACCCTGCGTAACCAGGTAAGGTGAACCCACCGTCGCTGGCTGCTGCGCCGCGACCTCGAAGTACCGGGTAGTCCCGTATACGAAAGTGCGTATTTCGTGTTCGTCGAACATGTTTCTTATTGTCAGGCGTTGCCGAGCAGCTCTTCCAGCGCGTCGTTGAGCTGACGGTCGGAAAACGGCTTGTTGAGGAAGCCGTTCGCCCCCTTCTCCATGGCCTCGACGGCCGTCGCCTTGTCTGCGAGCGCCGAGATCACGAGGATCAGGATGTTCGGCTTGATGGCGACGATCCGCTCGACGCACTCGATGCCGTCCATATGCGGCATCGTGATGTCCATCGTGACGACGTCGGGGTCGGTCTTGCAGAAGAGCTCGAGCGCATCGAGACCGTTGGAAGCAGAGCCGACGACCTCGAGCTGGGGGATGTTCTGACAGCGCTCGATACGGCGACGCATGATGTTCGAGTCGTCGACGATGAGCAGCCTGAGCGGCGCGTTGCGGGGTACTGCGGACATCTTCTCTTTCCCGGTCGATCAGGCGACCGCGCCCTGCTGGACGCTCTCGTTCGGGAGATGGATCTTGAAGCGGGTGAACTTGCCCGGCGCGGTCGACACCGAGATCCGACCACCCATGCTGCGCACGGTCTTCCACACCACGTCGAGGCCGACGCCGCGGCCCGCGTCCTTCGTTTCCTGTTCCTGCGTCGAGAAGCCGGGGCGGAAGATGAGGCCGATCGCGGCCTTGCCGTCGAGCGTGCGGGCTTCCTCGGCGGTGATCGTGCCGCGGCGCACGGCCGCCTCCTTGATCTCGTCGGCGAGGAGACCTGCTCCGTCGTCCTGAAAGACCATGTCGATTCCATTGGCCGCTCGGGTGAACTCGAGCTGCATCGTTCCGGTATCGGGCTTGCCGCTGGTGACGCGCTGTGTCTGGTCCTCGATCCCGTGGACCACCGCGTTGCGGACGAACTGGATGGCCACTGCGCGGATCGTGCGCAGGAAGTCGCTCGGCACGAGCTCGAGGCCGCGGACCTCGAATCGCACCTTCTTGCCGTACTCCCCGGCGATTCGCTGGGCGAGAGACTCGAGCCCGCTGGTTACATCCTGAACCGGTCGCTGCATGAGCACGCGGGAGACATCCATGGCCTGCACGGCCATGGTACCGCCGCTGACGATGGCGCCCACCTGTGCCGCCGCCCGCAGACCATCGAGCTGGTCGATGAGCTCCCGCACCGTCTTGAAGTGCGCGAACAGGTCGTCGAGCCGCACGAGCAGCGGCAGGAAGTCGTTACCGGTCAGCTCCGGGCGATCCCGCAGCTCCTTCAGCATGTCTTCGAACGCGTGCGCGCGGTTCTCGACGGTGACGAGCCCCATCGCGGCCGATTCACCCTTCAGCTTGTGCATCTCGCGGAACATCTGGTCGATCTTCTGCCGGAAGCCCGCATCGTCGCGCGCCGGGACCTTGAGCACGGTGTTGACCATCTTGAGGGTCGCGTCGCTGTCAGAGAGGAACGATACGAGCTGGCGCGGCTCGACCCGCAGAATCCCGAGCAGCATGTCCATCTGGACCGAGTTGCTCGACTGCGATTCCTTGAGCTCGCGGGACAGCAGTACACGCGAGGTGACGTCGTTGACCGACACCAGGATCTGCCGTGCGCCACCGTCACCCTTTACGCGATGGAAGTCGAACTCGAGATATCGGATGTCGTTCCCGCCTTGTCGGCGGTCGAAGTTGACCTCAACCTCCGCCAGCGGGTTGATGCTCTTGATAAGATTCTCGTTGACCCGCTCGCCCCACAGCAGCTTGACGTACTTGGTCGCCGTCTCGAGCGTCTTCTCGGGCACGAGCTGGCCGAGCAGGTCCCCGAAGGTCAGGTCGTTGAAATTTTCGCGCCGCATCAGCGCGGAAAGGGCGGCCGAGTGCGCCTTGGCGATTCGAAAGTCGCTGTCGATCAGGAATAAGCCTTCCTTCACCGTGGCCAGGATATCCCGGGTCTGGTTCTGGGCCTCGCGCGCAACGCGCTCGTGACGCGACTTGAGCAACTGGACATAGAGCAGTAAGGCGACCAGCACCGAGGCGAATGCCACGCCGATGATCATGAGCTTGCGAAGCGTCGCGGCCCCGTGAGCAACCTCCCGCTCGAGGCGCGCGCCGATTGATGTCATCCGCTTGGTCAACTGTGGCGCGGTGTCGCGACCCAGCGTGAGCGCGTTGCGTGCGTCCTCGAGCAGCTCGCGGCCGGCCGCGTTGATACGCGTTCCGGCGATGTCCGAGTCGCTGTAGGGAATACCGGCGAAGCCGGCAATCGGGGCGACCTGCGCGTGGAGCGCGCCCCAGAGCTGCCTGGCCTCCGCGAACTCGGGTGCCTGCTGCGCCGCCGACTCGCCGAGCTGCGCCAGCGCGGCGTCGTAACCCGGGACCGTGACGCCCAGGTCCTTCAGCGACTGGCCGACGTAGGCGCCGCCACGAAGCTGGTCGCGGAGCGCCGCGAGCAGCCGCATCATCACCTCCGGCTGACCCCGCTGCTCGCTTACGAGCTTCAGCGCCGCGCTATTGGCGGACAAGTCGTTGGCCAGCCGGTAACCCGGCACGAGCACCGTACCGATGAACGCTACGAGCAGGACCAGAAAGCCGGCCATCGTGGCCGTATCCCGGTATCGTGCGAACAGCTCGCGCATGGCGGGGGAATCTCCTGAGTAGGACCGGGGCGGCGACTCAGCGGTCCGAGTCGTCGCCGGGTTTAAAGACCATGACTGTGCCCGTGACGGCTTCGACCGGCTGGCCGTCGACCTCATAGGGCTTGAAGCGCCAGCGCCGCACAGCGGCGAGCGCCACCTCGTCGAACACGCCGGCGGGGTTCGACGCGGTTACCGCCGCATCCTTGACCCGCCCTTCCGCATCGATGGTGTACTTGAGCCGCACCTCGCCGCGCAGGTCCTTGGCGAGCGCCTGCCGCGGATATTCCGGCGCGACGTAGCGCGTACGCTTCAGCTTGTCTGCGGTGACCTGCACAGGCGCCGCCGGCGCCGGAATGCGCGCGGCTGCGATGCTCGTCTCCACTTCCTGCACGTCCTGCAGATTGAGTCCGAGCTGCCGTGCTGCAACTACGTGACGCTCCGCGTCGTCGAGCCGCCCCGCGGCGAGCGAACTGCGGCTGTGTTCGAGCAGTCCCGCCGACAACGCAGCCGCTGCCGAGGCTGCGCCCGCAGGGTCGCTCGCGCGCAGCGCGTTGAGGTGGAAGAGCGCACTGTCCTGCGCTGGGTCGAGCAGCCGCCCGTCGTTGATGCGTTCCTGCACCAGCTTCGCGTTCCTGTCGGCGTCGGGCACAGTGGCCTTCGCCGCGGTCGCGGTCCGTACCTCGCGCTGCAAGGCGCTGATTCGCGCGGGACTTGCACCGATCTCCCGCGCCTCGTCGAGCCAGCGCTCGTACTCCGCGGCCTGTTTCGCGGTGCCTGCTTCACGCGCGCGCTTCAGGTATGCGTTTTCGAGCTCGCGCGCAGCGGCCGTGGTGCGTCGCGAGTCGCCGGCGACCTTCCGCAGCTGGGTCAGATGGAACTTGGCGCTGTCGTTCGAGGGCTCCACGAGCCGGCCATCGCGTATGCGGACCGAGACCAGCTCCGCGAGACGCTGGGTTCGCGCATCGGCCTGCCGTTTGTCGATCTCCTCGCGCAGGCGCGCGGTGCGCTCGGGCGGCAATACGCTCGACTGCGTCGCCTGGCGAAGGAGCGCCGCTGCCCGGTCCGCCTCGTCGGCCTCGAGGGCGGCAGCGATGCGTATTTCTGCAAGCTTCGCTTCCGTCGCCTTGAGCTGAACGTCGTTCGGCTTGATGAGCTTGAGGCGTGCCAGCGTCGCCGAGGCTTCGTCATAGCGCTCCTCGGCCATTGCCGACTGCAGGCGCGCGTCGAGCAGGCCCCCGATGCGGGTCAGGCCTTCGAGCGCTTCGCCGTTGTCGGGCTCCTGGGCCAGGACGGAGCGGTAGTAGAGGAAAGCGTTGTCCTTCTCAGGATCCGTATAGCGGCGCTCACGAAACGCGATCCGCGCCTTGTCGAGCAGCTCGTCGATCGGGGCGTCAACGAAAGCCTGGGGCGTTGGTGTCGCACTCCGGCTCGGTATCGTCCTGGCCGTCGCTTCCGGCGCAGGCGCGGCGGTCGACGGCGGCGCGAGCGTCACGGGCTCGTCGATCGCCGGTGCGGTCGCGGGCGTGTCGAGCGATGTCGCCTTGGGAACCGAGGTCGTATCCTCGCCACCCCGCATCACGAACCATGCGACGACGATCGCGAGCAGCACAACCGCTGCGCTGCCGCCCAGCAGCAGCGCTCGCGGCGGGCCACTGCGCATCGGCGGACTGGCTGCGCCCGGACGCATGTCCGCGGCAAATGATTCCGGTGTCGACGCATGATGCCCCGTGCGCGCAGCCGGGCGGCTCGTCGAAGGCTGCATCCCGTAGCGTATCGGCTCGGGTGCCAGTTCCTCAGGTTGCGTGGCCAGGTTGCGTCGCGCAATGGCCTCCTCGCGCGCGCCTTCGAGCACCGCGGCGGTCTTCGCCGTTTCGATCGGGAGCGGCAGCACCGCAAAGGTCGCGGAGCGCTTGATCGCCTGCGCCACGGTGTTGGTCTGATCGGCCGGCGCGAACACCACGACCACGCTCAGACCGTTCGCGGGCTGGAGCTGTTCGACGGCGTTGCCCGGATTGGCATGCTCGCGCGCATCGAGCATCACGACACAGGGCTGCGACGCCTGGATCAGCTCGGCCGCCGCCGCGATCGTCTCCGCATGGCGGATCGCCGATTCACCGTCGAGCGCCTGCCCAATCTGCTCGAGCAGCTCGTCGCTCTGCGTGACGGCGATGAACTCGACTCGCCTCTCCGCGTCTGCGCGGGCGTCCGTCGAAGACGCCTGGTTCGAATTTGCGCGAGCCTGCGCCGGCAACGGTGCCAAGGAAGCCTCCTCAATCATCGATCTATCAACCGGGCAGCCGCATTTCGCCGCCCGGGCCCAACTTGCGAGTGAGTGTAGATAAGTCACATTCCCTGACCTTGAGTGAGGTCACAGAATGGGAAGAGTTACCTGGAGCGGGGCTTCCCGGGGTGTGGTACTGGTGTGAGCTCGTTCACAAAATCGCCACCGGCGATGCGAATCAAGCACCTACGCGACACATCTGCGGCTGAGCACAGCAGGCGCAAAGACTTGTTCACAAAGCCGTCACACGGCAGCCAAGTGATCCGGGCAAGCTCGCCTCGTCCTGGAACACCAACCCCCCGGAGCCAGGGCCGTTCGGAAGCCGCGCGTCAGCCGATAGAAGGCAGCAGGGACGGATGCGTGGTCAGTACGATCGCTAAGCCGGGGCAGGGAACTCCCCCTGCTCCGGCCTACTTTTTTCCGGCGCTTGCAACCCTGCCCGCGTACCAGGCATCCAACGCCCTGAGACCTCGAAGGGATGGCCTGACCATGCTCATTTCACGCTCGATCTGCCTGGCGCTCCTCCCGGCCCTGCTTCTCCCCGCTACGGCTTTCGCCTGGGGCGACTGCAAGTTCACGGCCGAACGCGCCACAAGCGTGGACACGAGCGGCGCAACTCGCATCGAGATCGCCGCGCGCGCCGGCGACCTCGCGCTGCGCCCGTCCACCACGAAGGTGCTCGCTGCCAACGGGCGTGCCTGCGCCTCGAGCGAGGAGATCCTGTCGCAGATCAATGTCGAGGCGCGACGGAATGGCGACGTCGTCCGTGTCTACGTCGAGGTTCCGGACCCGCTCGAGGGCTTTGGCAACGTCTATGCGCTGATCGACCTCGGGATCGCCGTGCCCGCCGGGATCCCGGTGACTCTCACCGACAGCAGCGGTGACATGACCATCGACGACGTGCAGGTCGAACGCCTCACCGACAGCTCCGGCGACATCATCGCCCGCAACCTCCCGGCGGATGTCGAGATCGGTGACAGCTCGGGAGACATTCGCGTGGAGAACGCCGCCGGCCGCGTGCAGGTGACCGACAGCTCGGGCGACATCGTCATCGAGGGCGCGCGCGAAGTCGTCATTCCCAGCGACAGCTCGGGCTCGATCCGGATCACGCGGATCAGCGGCGACGTCCGCATCGATAACGACTCATCAGGGGATGTGTCGGTCGCGGAGATCGGCGGAGCCTTTGAGCTGACGGCCGACTCGAGCGGCGATGTGACGGTCTCGGACGTCAAGGGGCAGGTCTCCCTGCCGCCGAAGGACTGACCGGTCGCGCCCGTCGAGCGGCCGCCATGCGCGCACCGCTCAGTGGCCGAGCTCGGCGAGCAACCGCTCGATCATTCCCTCGGCCTGCGCGCCGTAACCTCCGCCAAACAGGTTGAAGTGATTGAGCACGTGGTAGAGGTTGTAGAAGCCCCTGCGCGTGCCGGCCGCCGGGTCGAGCGGCCACGCCGCCTGGTACGCGGCGTAGAACGCCGGACCGAACCCGCCGAAGAGTCGCGTCATGGCGATGTCGGCTTCGCGGTCACCAAAATAGACCGCAGGATCGAACACCACCGGCTCGCCCGACACATCAGTCGCCCAGTTGCCACCCCACAGATCGCCATGCAGCAGCGACGGAACCGGGCGGTAACTTGTGAACAGCGCACCCGCGATTTCGCCGAGCTGTCGACCGCGCTCGAGCAGGCGGGATGACGCGCCGTTGGTCTCAGCGAGGTCGAGCTGCATCGCGAGGCGGTTTCGGACGAAGAACCGTGCCCAGTCGTCGTCCCACGCATTGCGCTGCGGCGTCGCACCGATCGAGTTGTCGCGATGCCAGCCGAAGCTCGGCGCCCCGACGCGGTGCAGGCTTGCAAGCTGCTCGCCGAGCAGCGCTTCGCTGTGCCTGACAGGCGTGGTGAAGTCGATCCAGCGCAGCGCGAGCCAGGCCGTCGAGGCAGCCGTACCGGTGCCCAGCAGCGCGGGAACCCGGATCGCAGCGGCGGCGGCGAGCTCCGCGAGTCCCGCGGCCTCGGCCTCGAACGCCGACAGCCGTTGCACCGGCGCGAGCTTTACGAAGAGGTCGCCGTTGTCACTGGACCAGCGCACGCACTCGTCGATGCTGCCGCCGGCGACCTGCGCCGAGGGCGCGGGCTCGAGCGAACGGCCGAGCGCGGTCTGCAATGCCCACCGCAGCGTCTCGGTCGCATCCTCACGCGGCACAGCCGCTCCGTTTCACGTCGTCATGCGTGCCGCGATGCGTTTCGCCTGCTCCCGCAGCATGCGCCCGAACCCCTGGGCATCGCAGAAGCCATCGACGCCTCCAAGATCCGGTGCACGGCGCTCGAGGTCCGCAAGCTCCTCGTCCATCGGCATGTCGCACACGATCCCGGTGAGCCTGCGCGCCAGGTACGCCGACTCGCGATGCTCGCGCAGGCTCTGCGCGACAAAGCTCGCGCCACGGAACTTGAGCTTCGGGATTCCGTCGAGGTTGTCGAACACGCCCGTCAGCGTGTCGTAGTGCTTGAGCAGCTGCTGCGCGGTCTTGCGACCGACACCCGGCACGCCGGGTATGTTGTCGACACTGTCGCCCATCAGTGCGAGAAAGTCCGCCATGCGCTCCGGCCGCACGCCAAACCGGGCCTCGATGTCGTCGTACCCGTATCGCACGTCCGCGATCGCGTCCCAGTAGGTATCCGCGCCGGTGAGGAGCTGGGTCAGGTCCTTGTCACGGCTCGCGATGGTCACCGGGCGACCCGCCTCGCGGGCCCTGGCCGCCAGCGTTCCGATGATGTCGTCGGCCTCATAGCGGGGGCTCGCGAACTCCGCGACACCGAGCACGCGGCAGAACGCCCGGCATAGCGCGAACTGCCGCCGCAGTTCGGCCGGAGCGGGTTCGCGGTTTGCCTTGTAGGCTGGATAGATATCGTTGCGATACGACGGTGTCAGCGTCTGATCGAAAGCCACCGCCATGTGGACCGGCGCGTGCTTTTCGATGAGATCGCCCAGGAAGCGTGCAAAACCGTGCAGCGCGTTGACCGGGTTGCCATCGGGGTCGGCGATCTCGATCGGCACCGAGTAGTAGGCCCGGAACACGAACACGCTGGCGTCGACGAGATACAGCACGGCGCGACCATACCCGAAATGCAGCGGCCGGGCTCGGCCAATCGTTGAACCCGGCGCCGGAACTATCGGCGGGTGTAGCATCGCCGGCAAGCCGCGGCAAGCGGAGCGGACGAACAAATCAGCGGGGGTGAATCATGCTCGATGTGAATGTCCCGGGTGCGGCCGTCGCCGCACTGGCCACGTTCCTGATCGGTGGTCCCTGGTACTCGAACGCGCTGTTCGGCGATAGATGGCGCAAGGCGATGTCCGTATCGGATGCCAAGCCGGGGCATCCTGCCAAGGTCTTTGGATTCGCATACCTGTTCAGCCTCATCGCGGCGGGATTCCTGTCCACGCTGATCCCGCCGGGGACGGGTGCGATGGCCGGGTTGCAGACCGGCGTGATCGTCGGCCTGTGCCTCGTTGCAACCAGCTTCGGCGTCAATTACATGTTCGCCAACCGGCCAGCCGCGGCGCTGCTGATCGACGGCGGCTATCATATCGCGCAGTTCGCGGCCTTCGGCCTGGTACTGGGCCTCTGGCCCAGCTGATCCGCAGCATTCGCGGACGCAACTGAGCACCACGAGGAACCGGGCATGAAGATCTCGGAGCTGTTCAAGGTAGAGGGACTCGGCGTGATCGTCACGGGCGGCGCGAGCGGCCTGGGCCTGGGTTTCGTCGAGGCGCTAGCCGCAAACGGCGCTCGTGTCACGCTGCTCGACCTCGACACCCGCCGCGTCGCCGACGAAACCGGACGCCTGCGAGCGGCCGGATTCGACGTGCAAGGAAAGGTGGTCGATGTCACCGACCATCCGGCGCTCGACTCCGCCTTCGACGAGGCGGCCGCCCGTTACGGGCGTCTCGACGTCGTGTTCGCGAATGCCGGCATCGATTCAGGTCCCGGCTTCCTCGGCGCATGGTTCGGAACGGACCGCGGCCGTCCGGACGAGGGCGCACTCGAGAATTACTCCGACGAACGGTGGAACCGGACCATCAACGTCAACCTCAACGGTGTATTTGCCACCGTGCGCGCGGCCGCACGGCACATGAAGCCGCGCAAGAGCGGGCGCATCATCGTCACAACCTCCGTCGCCGCGCTGCGCGTCGAGCCCGCGGTCGGCGCAGCCTACATGGCTGCCAAGGCCGCATGTCATCACCTGGTGCACAACGTCGCGATGGAGCTTGCGATGCACAACATCACGGTGAACGCCATCGCGCCCGGGCTGTTCGTCACCAACATCGGGGGCGGACACCTGAAGAATCCCGAGCTGCAAAAGGTTTTTGCCCAGGCGGTGCCGATGCATCGCGTCGGCTTTCCGGAAGACATCCACGGCCTTGCGCTGTTCCTGGCCTCGCCCGGCTCCGCCTACATCACGGGTCAGCAGATCGCCATCGACGGCGGATACGCGCTCGGCTCGGCGGATTGAGGCGCCGTCGCGCCGAGGGATCAGGAGAGCGATCTCTTCAACCGCTGGTGCAGAGGACTCGAACGCGGGAAATGCGCGCGCAGGTACTCCATCTGGTCGGCGAGCACACGCCGACCCTTGAGATAGATGTACTCGGCGTAGCTCGGGGTGAACGGGATCGCGATGAGCTGCAGCCGCGCCTGCTCCGGCGTCCGCCAGGCCTTGAGGTTGTTGCAACGCCGGCAGGCGGCCACAACATTGCTCCAGGCGTCGCGGCCGCCGCGCGACAGCGGCGTCACGTGATCGCGCGACAGCTGGCTGGATGTGAAACGCTGCCCGCAGTACATGCAGAGGTGTCCATCGCGGCGGAACAACGTCTCGTTGTTGAGCGGCGGTACGTAGCCGCTCATCAGGTTGCCAGGGTTATGGGAGTGACCGAGAGTCGCGACGATCGAGTTGACCTCGACGGACGTGCGGCGACCGCTGCGCGCATTCACCCCGCCCCACAGCCGGAACAGCGGCTGCCCGCAGGCGTAGGCGATCTGGCCCATGAAATGCAAACGGACGGCGTCCCGGTAGTCGATCCACTCCAGTGGCATCCCCGAGACGTCGGTACGAAGGACCTCCTGAGACAGGCTGTACACGACCATCCTCATCCATTCGGTCCCGCGGCCGGTTGGCTGCCGGGGGCGGGACGTGGCGCTCACGATACGTTACCCGTATGCGATAATTCAAATTAAGCCAAGGCTCACGAATTAGACGAGAAATCCCGGCGTGACGGCGCGACCGAACGCCCGGACCGGGATTTACCGGGAGGATCCGTACTGATGCCGATCACGATAGGCGTGCTTCGCGAGGTCACGCCAGGCGAGACGCGTGTTGCGCTCGTCCCCGAGGTCGCGGGCAAGTTCCGCTCGGCCGGTGCCCAGGTAGTCGTGGAGCGCGGTGCCGGCGTGCAGGCGCAGTTCCCCGACAGCCTGTGGAAGGACGTCGAGTTCGCCTCGACAGGGGCGGAGGTGCTTGCCGCGGCGGATGTACTGGTGAAAGTCCAGCCGCCCTCGATCGAGGAGGTCGCCCGGCTGAAACCCGGCGCGGTCACGCTGAGCTTCCTCTATGGGCACCAGCGGCCGGAGGTGGTCCGCGCGCTTCGCGACGGCCGGATCACGGCGTTTGCGATGGAGTTGGTGCCGCGCATCTCGCGTGCGCAATCAATGGACGCGCTTTCGTCGCAGGCGTCGACCGCGGGCTACCAGGCGGTGCTGATCGCGGCGCTCGCGCTCGACCGCTTCCTGCCGATGCTAACGACCGCCGCCGGCACGATCCGGCCCGCGCAGATCCTCGTGATCGGCGCCGGGGTCGCAGGGCTGCAGGCCATTGCGACCGCAAAGCGCCTCGGCGCGATCGTCGAGGCGTACGACGTGCGCTCGGCCACGCGCGAGCAGATCAAGTCGCTCGGCGGGAGGTTCGTCGAGACCGGCGTCAGCGCCGAGGGTGCGGGCGGCTACGCGCGCGAGCTCACAGCCGAGGAGAAGGCAAAGCAGCAGGAAGTGCTCGAAAAGCACATCGCCGCCGCGGATGCCGTGATCACCACCGCCGCCGTGCCCGGTCGCGCGGCGCCGCGGATCATTCGCAAGGAAGCGGTGACGCCGATGAAGCCTGGCGCGGTGATCGTCGACATCGCGGCCGACACGGGCGGTAACTGCGAGCTGACGAAGCCGGGCGAGACCGTCACGGTCGACGGCGTGCGCATCATCGGCCCGATGAATCTGCCGGCGCAGCTGCCCTACCACGCGAGCGAGATGTACGCCCGCAACATATTCAACTTCCTGAAGCCCGCGATCGACAAGGACGGCGCGCTCGCGATCGACTGGAACGACGAAGTATTCGCGCAATCCGCGCTCACCCACGACGGCCAAGTCCGCCACGAGCCGACTGCCAAGCTCATCTGAGGAGCCTACGGATGGAAGGCATCATCGCCCTCTATATCTTCATGCTTGCCGCGTTTACGGGCTACGAGGTCATCTCGCGCGTCCCGGTGATCCTGCACACGCCGCTGATGTCGGGCTCGAACTTCGTGCACGGCATCGTGCTGGTGGGCGCGATGGTCGCACTCGGGCACGCCGACTCGACGCTCGGCAAGGTGATCGGCTTCGTCGGCGTGGTGCTCGCCGCGGGCAATGCCGTGGGCGGGTACGTGGTCACGGAGCGCATGCTCGAGATGTTCAAGGCGAGTGGACAGCGCGGGCCGAAGAAGGGCTCGCACTGATGTTCTCCGGCAACGCGGCGCGCCTGCTGATCGACGCGAGCTACCTGCTCGTCGCCTTCCTGTTCATTTTCGGGCTGAAGCAGATGAGCTCGCCGGTCACCGCGCGGCGCGGGATCCTGTGGGCCGGCGCCGGGATGCTGATCGCAACGGTGGTCAGCTTCGCCTACCCCGGCATGCACAACTACCCGCTGATCCTCGCCGGCATCGGCGTGGGCTCCATGGCCGCGTGGTGGAGCGGCAAGCGGGTCGCGATGACCGATATGCCGCAGATGATCGCCCTTTACAACGGCATGGGCGGTGGCGCAGCGGCGGCGATCGGCGCAGTGGAGCTGTTCGGCAGCAAGGCGCACGGCAGCGTGCTGCTCGCGCTGGCCGTGATCGGCGGCATCATCGGTGCGGTTTCGTTCTCGGGCTCGCTGATCGCCTTTGGCAAGCTGCAGGGTCTGATCAAGCGCTCCTGGCGCTTCGGCGGTCAGCAGGTGCTGAACCTGGTCCTGCTCGGGGTGATGCTGGTGTTCGGCGCCTGGGTCGTGCTGAGCGGCAACACGAGCCCGGCGGCGGTGTTTGTCTTCTTCCTGCTCGCGCTCACCCTCGGGATCACGATGACCTTGCCGATCGGCGGCGCCGATATGCCCGTCGTAATCTCACTCTACAACGCGCTCACGGGCCTCGCGGTCGCGCTCGAAGGCTTCGTACTGGGGAACGCCGCGATGATCATCGCCGGCACGGTTGTGGGCTCCGCGGGCACGCTACTCACCCAGCTCATGGCGAAGGCGATGAACCGCTCGCTCGCCAACGTGCTCTTCAGCGGCTTTGGCGAGACCGCCGCTGCGGGTGGCGAAGTGAAGGGCTCGATGAAGCCCGTCGAGGCGACCGACGTCGGCGTGATGATGGCCTTCGGGCAGAAGGTGATCGTCATCCCCGGTTACGGCATGGCGGTGGCGCAGGCGCAGCACAAGGTCTGGGAGCTGGCCGAGGACCTGATGGAGCGCGGCGTGATGGTCAAGTTCGCGATCCACCCGGTCGCGGGCCGCATGCCGGGGCACATGAACGTGCTGCTCGCCGAGGCCGGCGTGCCCTACGACCTGATCTTCGACCTCGACGAAATCAACGGCGAGTTCGCGACCGCCGACGTCGCGCTCGTGATCGGCGCCAACGACGTCGTGAACCCAGTGGCGCGCACCGACAAGTCGAGCCCGATCTACGGCATGCCGATCCTGAACGCCGACCAGGCAAAGAATGTCGTGGTCATCAAGCGCGGCCAGGGCGCCGGCTTCTCCGGCATCGAGAACGCGCTCTTCTATCTCGACAACACGCGGATGCTGTACGGCGACGGGCAGAAGGCCGTCGCGGAGCTCATCGCCGCGGTCAAGTCGGTCTGACAGCCGCCGCTCAGAGCGGCGCGGGGCTAAGCCAGGAGAGAGCGAGCAGGCTCGCGCAGCAGACCGCGAGTGCGACGGCGGTGGCCGCGACAAACGCCCGCCAGCCGAGTGACCGCACCTCGCGCAGCGAGATCCCGAGCCCGATCGCCGTCATGCCGCAGACAAGGAGCAGATCCGAGGCGGCGAGCCCCGCCGCGATCAACCCTGACCAGGCATCTGCGACCCCGGTGCCGGCAAACGCCGCGTCGCCCGCCGTCCGCAGCATCGCGAGCAGCACGAACGCGATGAGGAACCCGGGCAACGCCTGCCGCAACGGAATCTCCGCGGCCCCCGCTTCACCGTTCGCCGATCCGCGCATCGAGAGTGCCGCCAGCGGGATCAGCACCAGCATCGACATGTTGCGGAGCAGCTTGGTGAAGCCAGCGACGGGCACGGCGTCCGGCACGCCGAACTGTTGCGCGTAGATCATCGCCGCGCCCATCACCTGCGAGGTGTCGTGGATCGCGGTGCCGAGGAACATGCCGGCCGCGGCGTCGTTGCCGCGGAAGAACGCATCGGCGAGCCACGGATAGAGAAGCATGCCGGTGCTGCCGAGAAGAACCACGCAGGTAAGCGCGACGCCGGTATCGGCCGCGCGAGCTCGCAGCACTGGCGCGGCCGCGGCCACCGCCGTGCAGCCACAGACCGCCGTGCCGAGCGCGAGCAACTGTACGAAGGCGCGCGGCAGGCCGAGCAACCGGCCGACCAGCATCGCGGTCGCGAGCGCGGTCACGAGGCATCCCGCTGCGACGGTGAGTGCGACGGGACCCACGGCGGCCATCCCCGCAAGGGTGAGTCGCAGACCCACCAGCGCAATGCCGACCCGAAGCACCCGCTGCGCGACAAGCTGCACGCCGGGCTCGAAGCGCGAGCTCAATCCAACTGTGTTGCGCCATGCGATGCCGAGCAGCACCGCGAGAACGATGGCGCTCACCGGGATGGCGGCACCCTGTCCGAGACTTGAAATTGCGACAGCCGCCAGCTTCGCGGCGACCGCCAGGCCGACGGCAAGCGCGACACCCGCGACGGGCGCGCGACGCCATGTCGCCGGAAGCGCAGAAATAAGAGCCATCGGGCGCCCGCTCAGCGAATCGCTGCGCGGCGGCCGATCGGGCGGCGACCCACGGCGGCGACCTGTGACTGGGGTCTGCGCTGGCGCGCGACCATGCGCTGATGCAGGTCAGCCACGCAGTTGCTGCCGGTGCGCTCGAAGAGGAACGGCAGCAGTCCGTGCAACAGACAAGCCAGCCCACCCAGCACCATTCGCAGGCCGAAACCGCCGGCCGCGACCAGGTGCTGAAAATAAGTTTCGCCGACCGATTCGGGGTGCTCAGTAAAAAGCCGGTTCACGTCCATGGGCCAAGAGATTAGTCCCCAAGGCCCGCAACAGGATTGCGAATTCGAGCCCGATCAGCACATTTTGAGCAATCCTGTTGCGCGGTTGTTGCCATTTCGGGTACTTTGTCTCATGGATCGCCTTGATCGTCGAATTCTCGAGCTGATGCAGAAGGATGCGTCGCTGCCAGCCGCGGAGATCGCGGAGAAGGTCGGACTCTCAAAGGCGCCCTGCTGGCGCCGCATCCGACGGCTCCACGACGAGGGTGTGATCCGCCGCATCGTTGCCGTGCTCGACCCGAAGGCGCTGAACGTCGGAACGACGGTGTTCGTGACCGTCAAGGCTGCGAGCCACAGCTCGGCGTGGTTCGAGCAGTTTGCGCGAACCGTGCGCGACATTCCCGAGGTGGTGGAGCTCTACCGCCTGAGCGGCAACGTCGATTACCTGATGCGGATCTGCGTCCCGGGCATCGACGCATACGACGAGGTCTACAAGAGGCTCATCGCCAACTGCGACTTCCTCGACGTGAGCGCGAGCTTCTCGCTCGAGACCATCAAGGCGACGACCGCGCTGCCACTCACGTACCTGGGCGCAGAGTAGGGAGACGACCGCTACGGCGGCGCATACTTCGTCGCAGGCATGGTTCGTTGAGAAGAAAAGGAAACAAATAATGGCGGCCTATTATCTTGTCGATGTCCTCGAGATCACCGACCAGGCCAAGATCGCGAAGTATCGCGAGGGTGTATTTGCCACAGTCGAACTGTACGGCGGTCGCTACGTCATACTCGGCGGGAAATGCGAGGTCGTCGAAGGCGACTGGTGTCCCACCTTCCCGGTCATGATTGAGTTTTCGAGTGTCGAACAAGCGAAACGCTGGTATTCGTCCCCGGAGTACCAGCCACTGCTGAAATTGCGACTGGAGTCGACACGCGGCAATGCGCTGTTCATCGAGGGCCGCTAGACGCGTCAGAGCGGTCGCGCAAGTTCGTGCCTTTGGGCCAACTCCAGCCAGATCTCCAGGTTTTCCGGGTCTCCGTCGCTGTTTCCCGACGTGAACCGTCTGCGATACGCCATCAACAGGTCTGACTCCTGGGCGGTCAGACCGACCAGCACTTCTCGGCCCTCTTCGTCCCACGCCAGCGAGCGTGCCTCGGCCAGGCGCTGCCGTTCGCTCTCAGTGAAGTCGCACATCGCATTCCTCCCTGGCGGGTGTGCAAACAAGGACTGACTTTCAACGCCAAATACCGCGTGGGCCCAAAAAGGTTGGTAGCTTTGCGGTGACTTCCCTGCAGGGGGTGCGACCAGACTCACCGACTCCATGTCAGCCTGCGGGGCTTGTGGCGGTGCGGGAGACCGGCCTGATGTCGGCGAACATGCTGCGGGCGTTCCAAGTCGGGAAGGCTCGTACCAGCGACGGGGAACCGTCGAGTTGGATACGGCCCTCGCGGGTGGCTTGGGCCCAGGTGAGCTGGCCGGCGTGCCATTTAACGAAGGCTTCGGCTTCCGCCGTGATGTAGAGGTCCTCGTCGAGGGCGGGGTACGTCTTGCAGATCTCAGTGTCTCCGAGCTCGATGAGTAGCCAATAGCGCTCACGGCGCGGGCGGCCGGTGAAATCGAAGCGGATGACGACGCGTCGATTTGGGAGCCGGTCTCGGCGGAGCGCGTTGCACATCGACCACAGGGCCACAAAGGGGTCGAGGTTCTCGGGGGCGATCTCGAGCCAACGCGCACCCCACTCGCCGAGCGACTGGCAGACCGCGAATAAGTCGTGACCCGCAGAAGTGAGCTCGTAGTGGTGCCCGCGCCCGTCGGGCTTGGGTGCCGACTCGACGACACCGAGCCGTTCGAGCTGCTTGAGCCGCTGTGAGAGCAGGGTACGCGAGAGTCCGGGCGCGCCCGCCAGGATCTCACCGAAGTTTCCGCAGCCAAGGTGCAGGTTGCGGATGATCAGCGGTGTCCAGCGCTCGGCGAAAATCTCGGCGCCGCGGGCGATGGGGCAGTATTGGCCGTACGTCCTCATGACTCCAGTGTTCTACCACCGCCTTCAGTTGTGAAGTCCAGATTCTTGACTTTTCGGCCGCGGTCCGCGGTGGTTCGATGTGGCCGTCGAGAGAGGAGGACACACGATGACCACACCAACGACTGCGGAAGTCCGCCACGGGAGCAAGAGGTCTTCCGTCGCGGAGATCGACGGGTTCCGAGGCCGGCTGATCAGTGCCGGGCACGCCGACTACGACATCGCCCGTGCAGTCTGGAACGGCGCCATCGACCGGCGCCCGTGCCTGATTGCCCGATGCATCGGCACCGCCGACGTGGTCGCGGCCGTGCGTTTCGCCCGCGATCACGATCTGGAGATCGCCATACGGGGCGGCGGCCACAACGTGGCGGGCACCGCCGTTTGCGACGACGGGATCGTCATCGACCTCTCGGCCATGCGGGGCGTGCGAGTCGATCCCGCCGACCGTAGCGTCTGGATACAGGGCGGTGCGCTGTGGGGCGATGTCGACCACGAGACGCAGGCGCACGGTCTGGCCACCACGGGCGGAATCGTGAGCCACACCGGAGTCGCCGGGCTCACCCTCGGCGGTGGCGTCGGCTGGCTGATGCGCAAGCACGGTCTCGCGGTCGACAACCTCCTCGCCGTCAACGTCGTGACGGCCGACGGCGAGTCACTGCGGGCGTCCGAGCACGAGTACCCGGACCTGTTCTGGGCGTTGCGAGGCGGCGGCGGCAACTTCGGCGTGGTCACCTCGTTCGAGTTCCGCCTCCACTCCGTGGGGCCCACCGTCCTGGCCGGGCCCATCCTCTGGGACGCAACCGACGCCGGGGAGGTCCTCCGCTTCTACCGCGACTTCGTCCGCGACGCTCC
>Ga0207691_10001285_pt1 | contig 25027 bp, 29 predicted proteins | sample KBSM13metaG_FD_184327 | JGI IMG/M metagenome (GOLD analysis project Ga0207691, IMG submission 184327) | Miscanthus rhizosphere microbial communities from Kellogg Biological Station, Michigan, USA - KBS M1-3 metaG (SPAdes) (version 2) | ecosystem: Host-associated > Plants > Roots > Rhizosphere >...
CGTGAATATGATCCCGCGCGAGGGCTATACGGCCGCCGAGATCGAGGAAGTCGATGAGGAGGGCTCCGCCGGCCCCGAAGCACAGGCGCTGATGCGCTCGGTCATCGACCAGTTCGAAAATTACGCGAAGCTCAACAAGCGTCTTCCGCCCGAAACCGGAATCCAGCTCGGCGAGATCGAGGATCCGTCGGCGCTGGCGGACGCCGTGGCTTCCAATCTGTCGGTAAAGGTCGCGGACAAGCAGGCACTCCTGGGTGAGCTCAATCCTGCCCGCCGGCTCGAGATGGTATTCGCCTTCATGGAGGGTGAGCTTGGCGTCCTCCAGGTCGAGAAGAAGATCCGCAGCCGCGTGAAGCGGCAGATGGAGAAGACCCAGCGCGAATATTATCTGAACGAGCAGTTGAAGGCGATCCAGCGCGAACTCGGGAACGAGAGCGAGGAAGGCGGCGACGAGCTTCAGGAACTCGCCGAGAAAATCCGCAAGACCCGCCTTTCGAAGGAAGCGCGCAACCGCGCCAATGCCGAGCTCAAGAAGCTCCGCGCAATGGCTCCGATGTCCGCCGAAGCGACCGTTGCCCGCAACTATCTCGACGTCCTGTTGGGCCTGCCCTGGGGCAAGAAATCGAAGCTCAAGAAGGATATCGCCGAGGCGCAACGCGTGCTCGACGAAGACCATTATGGGCTTGAAAAGGTCAAGGATCGGATCGTCGAATATCTCGCCGTTCAGGCTCGCACCAACAAGCTCAAGGGGCCGATCCTGTGCCTCGTGGGACCCCCGGGCGTCGGCAAGACTTCGCTCGGACGGTCTATCGCTCGCGCGACGGGGCGTGAATTCGTTCGCCAATCATTGGGCGGCGTTCGCGACGAGGCCGAAATTCGCGGTCACCGCCGGACCTACATCGGCTCGCTGCCCGGCAAGATCATCTCGAACATCAAGAAGGCGGGGACGTCGAACCCGCTGTTCCTGCTCGACGAGATCGACAAGCTTGGACAGGATTTTCGCGGGGATCCGAGCTCTGCGCTGCTCGAGGTTCTCGATCCCGAGCAGAACAACAAGTTCCAGGACCATTATCTGGAGCTGGATTACGACCTTTCCGATGTGATGTTCGTGACGACCGCGAACTCGCTCGACATGCCGCAACCGCTGATGGACCGGATGGAGATCATTCGGCTCGAAGGCTACACCGAGGACGAGAAAGTCCAGATCTCAAAGCAGCATCTGATCCCGAAGCAGATGGACGCTCACGGCCTCAAGCCTGAAGAGTTGACCTATACGGACGACGCGCTCCGGGCGATGATCCGGCATTACACTCGTGAGGCCGGCGTTCGAACGCTCGAGCGTGAGCTGGCGAAGGTTGCCCGCAAGTCGCTTCGCCAGATTCTGGAGAACAAAACCGACAAGGTTGAGCTGACTCCTGAGAACCTTGGCGATTTCCTCGGTGTCCGAAAATTCCGCTACGGAATTGGCGAGGAAGAGGATCAGATCGGCGCGGTTACCGGGCTTGCCTGGACCGAGGTCGGCGGCGAGTTGCTGACGATCGAAGCGGTGACCGTTCCCGGCAAAGGTCAGATCAAGACGACCGGGAAGCTCGGCGAGGTGATGCAGGAGTCGATTCAGGCGGCCATGAGCTTCGTCAAAGCGCGCGCGCCTGCCTATGGCGTGAAGCCGTCGATCTTCGCCCGGAAAGACATCCACGTCCACTTGCCGGAAGGCGCGGTTCCCAAGGACGGACCTTCCGCAGGCATCGGAATGGTGACCGCGATGATCTCCACGCTTTCGGGGATCGCGGTGCGCCGTGACATTGCGATGACCGGCGAGGTTACCCTGCGCGGCCGAGTTCTTCCGATCGGTGGCCTCAAGGAGAAGCTGCTTGCGGCGCTTCGCGGCGGCATCCGGACTGTCCTCATTCCGGCGGAGAACGAGAAGGATCTCGTGGAACTTCCGTCGACGGTGAAGGAAGCGCTGGAGATCGTTCCGGTTGATCACGTCGATCAGGTGCTTGCGCGGGCGTTGGTCGAGCCGGTGCAGCCTATCGAGTGGGCCGAGGAGGACGAACGTGCGGCCGAACCGCCGGTTCATCCGCAATCGTCCGAAACTGGTACTGCCGTTCGGCACTAGTTCCACTAGACTTAAGCCGCGCCTTTTGCCTTAAGGGCTGACGCTCCGTGCGCGCGAGTCTTGTGTGGCCGGTGAGGGAGAGCTTGGGGCATGAACAAGCAGGAACTGATCGGTCATGTCGCCGATCGCTCGGGGCTCACTCGCAACGATGCGATGCGTGCGGTCGAGACCATGTTGGAAGTGATTACATCGACCCTGAAGCGAGGCGATGAAGTGCGTCTTGTCGGCTTCGGCAATTTCTCGGTGACGCGGCGAAAGGCTTCTACCGGACGCAACCCGCGGACAGGCGAGCCGATGCAGATCAAGGCCAGCTCGCAGCCCAAGTTTCGACCGGGCAAGGTCCTCAAAGACGCAGTTCAGTAAGGTCGCTGGACAGTTTCGCGTGGGTGACTATATCCGCGCTTCCGCGATCGGCGGGCGCGTAGCTCAGCGGTAGAGCACACCCTTCACACGGGTGGGGTCACAGGTTCAATCCCTGTCGCGCCCACCAGCCTTCGCTTGGAAGCGTTGACTGGCGAGCATGGCTCAAATGTCCAGGTAAGCCGGCTGGAAGCTCGCTACACGGCGCATTTCCGACCAATCCGTGAATTCGATCTCCCGGCCCTTGCGACGGATGAGACCCTGGCGCTCCATGTCCGCAAGCACGCGGTTCACGTTGACCGATGTCTGGCCTGTGATGTCGGCGATTTGCTGCTGCGTGAACGGGTTCACCATGCGCTCGCTTCCGTCGACGCGCATCCTTACCGCTGTCTCGCACAGCAAATGCGCGACGCGCGCCGTGGAATCGCGGCGGCCGCAATTGACCAGCCATTCATAACCGATCGCTTCGTTGCGCTGGACGAGTCGCCAGAAGAAACGCTGCATTTCCGGGTGCGCTTCGACGATCGGATCGAAGTCCTTCGCCTTGCCGACCATGACCTCGCTTCGAACGATTGCCTGGATTCCATATTGCGCCGGTCCGTCGCGAGGGAGGATGCCTTCTCCCGGGAAACGAAGCGCGACGATTTGCCGCCTTCCGGACGTATCGGACTTGAACTTCGACAAGATGCCAGAACGGACGAACATGACTTCGTCGCGCGGTGCGCCCGGTTCCCGGAAAGGCCGACGCGGCTCAACCTGGATGACGCGGTGCGGCATCTTGTCGAGCAGGTCGGCAAGTTGTGTTCCCAGGCCCGCCGATATCAGCGTCTCCCGGAGGGAGACCGTGTCGGCCGGCGATCTTGCCCGGCGACTCGCCAATGTTTCTCTCCCCGCGCGGACGATGCGCCCGCGTAACAAGTCGTGCAAGGGGGTTATATCACATGTTATAAGTTAGTGACTTGTCTAAAATTCCTGAGCCAAGTGCGTCACTAACCTCTGAAGCTGATCTTCATTGAGCTTGACCGCTCCGTCGAGGCGCGGCGGCCCGGGCCAGCCCGCGTCCGGAAAGCTCATCCCGGCCCAGACGCGCTCGCCCAAATAACGCGGGATCACGTGGAAATGTACGTTCGGATCAACCATCATCAGCATCAGATAATTGATGCGCTCATATTGAACGAAGGAGGCCAGGGCCCGCTCGATCGCGCCGATCGCCTCACGTTGTTCGGCAAAGGCCTCGCGAGGCAGTTCCGAATAAGCCGTGACGTCGCTCTTCGCCGCAAGCACCAGGCTTCCCAATGTCGCCTGCGCCGGACGGAGCAGCACGACCCAATGGTCGAACTCCCTAACCAAGGTTCCGGGATAGCCGAATTTTTGGATGGTTGGGTTCATCGCCGGCAGCCTCCTTGCCTTCCTGAAGGAGGCCCCTTAAGTGGCCCGCGCGGCCAAGGGAACCACTCCCTTGGATGGCCGTGGCGATCGTAGCTCAGCTGGTTAGAGCACTGGTTTGTGGTACCAGGGGTCGGGGGTTCAAGTCCCCTCGATCGCCCCATTTCGTAACTTCGGACATTTCGACAACGATGACGACGCCCTGGGGCTTGCCCGACTTCGACGCGCATGAGGAAATCCACTTCGTCACCGACGAGAAGTGCGGACTGAAAGCGATTATTGCCGTCCATTCGACGCACCTCGGCCCCGCCGCAGGCGGCGCACGCTTCTGGCATTACGCCAAGGACGCTGATGCGCTTACCGACGCGCTCCGGCTGTCGCGCGGCATGAGCTACAAGAATGCGATGGCGGGGCTTCCGCTCGGCGGCGGAAAGTCAGTCATCCTGGCTGACGAAAGGCGCACCAAGACGCCAGAGATGCTGCATGCATTCGGCAAAGCGGTCGACGGCCTTGGCGGACGTTACGTCACCGCCGAAGACGTTGGAATCAACGTCGCGGACATGATCGAAGCCTCGCGCTCGACCAAGTTCGTCGCAGGCCTTCCCAACAGCGGCAAGGATGTCGGCGGGGATCCGGGCCCGCACACCTCACTCGGCGTGTTTTTGGGAATCAAGGCCGCGGTGAAAAGGGCGCTCGGCAAGGACAATCTCTCGGGCCTCCACATCGCGATGCAGGGCGCCGGCAGCGTCGCCACCGGGGTCGCGCTTCATGCGTCCGCGGAAGGCGCGCGGCTCAGCATCGCCGACGTCGACCAGGCGAAGGCGCAAAAGCTGGCGGACGCCACTGATGGCAAGGTCGTTTCCACCGATGAAATCCTCTTTCTCGAAGCCGACGTGCTCAGCCCCAATGCGCTTGGCGCGATCCTGACGGAGCAGTCGATCGCGGCGCTCAAGGTTCCGGTCGTCGCGGGCGGTGCCAACAATCAGCTCGCGACCCCCGAAGACGGGGAGCGTATCCACCAGCGCGGCATCCTTTATTCGCCGGATTACGTCATCAACGCCGGCGGCATCATCAATGTCTGCACCGAATATCTTGCGGACGGCGACGCGAGCCTCGTTCGCCAGCGGATTGAGGGTATTCCTGTTCGCCTCGAGCAGATCTGGACCGAAAGCGCCGAAACCGGCCGAAACCCGGCCGCGGTTGCAGACGCTATGGCGCAGCGCCTCATTGGAAGGGCATAAGCGGGAGTGCAATGCACGCCCTAGCGAACCCAGCGCGCTTCCTTCGTTTTGCACGCCCGGCGACCAGCTGGCTGCTGCTGATCGGGCTTGCCCTAGCCCTTGCCGGAATTGGAGCGGGGCTGACCCTGACTCCACCGGACTATCTCCAGGGCGAGACGGTTCGGATTCTCTATATCCACGTTCCATCGGCCTGGCTTGGCATGGCCGGATGGTTAGGCATCGCCACGGCGTCGATCAGCCAGCTTGTCTGGAGACACCCCTTGGCTGCAGTCGCTGGACGCGCGGTCGCGCCCGCCGGGGCGACGTTTGCCGCCATCTGCCTCATCACCGGCTCGATCTGGGGACGGCCAACCTGGGGCACCTGGTGGGAATGGGATGGCCGGCTGACCTCCATGCTCGTCCTCTTTTTCCTCTATCTTGGTTACATCGCGCTTGCGTCGGCCGAGCGGGAACGAGGCGGCGAGGGACGTATTGCGGCAATTTACGGCCTCGTCGGAGCGATCAACCTTCCGATTATCCATTATTCCGTCTTGTGGTGGCGCACGTTGCATCAGGGCGAGAGCATCGGCATCGCCGGCTCATCCATCGACTCCTCGATCCTTTGGCCGCTGCCGCTTACGATGATCGGTTTCACCTGCCTCTTCGGCGCCACTACCTTGATGCGCATGCGCGCGCAGCTTGCCGAGGCGAAGGTCGAGGCGAGGATGCGGAGGCTCGGATCGTGAATCCCTGGCCGTTCGTCATTGCGGCCTATTGCGTGGCCATCGCGCTGACGCTTGCGCTTCTCATGTGGGCATTCGCGTCCATGCGTCGCGCCGAAGCCGCGGCCGACGCGCTCAAGCGCAAATGAAGCCCAAGAACCAGCGGCTCGTGCTGGTGAGCGCCGCGCTTGTCGCCGTGCTCGCGGCGGTGCTGCTTGCCATGTGGGGTCTCAGGGATCGCGCGGCTTATTTCTATACGCCGGCCGACATCGCGGCAGGGAAAGCTGCACAGGGGCAAGCCATTCGGCTCGGCGGAATGGTCGAAAAAGGATCGATCCATCGCGAGCCCGATGGTGTCACGATCCGGTTCCTCGTCACCGACGGAAAGGCCGCCACGCCGGTCGTTTATCGCGGCATCGTTCCTGATCTCTTTCGCGAGGGAAGCGGCGCGGTTGTGGAAGGCCGGCTGCAGAACGGGATATTCGTGGCCGAGACGATCCTTGCCAAGCACGATGAGCGCTACATGCCGCCCGAGCTCGGCAATCTTGCCGCGGAACATAAGGCCGGGAAGACCCTGGAGAAATGATCGCCGAGGCGGGACTCGCGGCGCTTTGGCTGGCAGCCGGGCTGGCCGCGTTTCAGTTTTTCCTCATGATCCTCGCACTCCGGAGCGATGTGGAGGTCACCCGCGCGATGCGTTCGATCGCCGTCGTCCAAGGCACGCTGACGCTCGTGGCGTTCGGAATGCTGCTTCTGGTTTTTGCCCGAAGCGACATGTCGGTGGAGTTGGTCTTCGCCAACAGCAACAGCGCCAAGCCCTTCATCTACAAAGTGGCGGGGACCTGGGGAAACCACGAAGGCTCGATGCTCATGTGGGTCACGATTCTCGCGGTGGCGGGCGCGTTCGTGGCTCTATTTTCGCGCCGCACGGGTGAGCGGACCCTGATCGCAGGCCTTGGCAGCCAGGCGATGTTGGCGCTCGGTTTCTACGCCTTCCTGTTGATCGCTTCGAACCCGTTCGCGCGGCTTTCTCCTGCGCCACCGGATGGGCAGGGGCTCAATCCTCTGCTTCAGGATCCCGGCTTGGCTTTCCACCCGCCGACGCTCTACCTGGGTTATGTCGGGCTCTCGGTCGCCTTTAGCCTGGCGGTTGGGGCCCTCCTGACAGGAGAGGTCGATGCCCGGCTCGCCCGCGCCATGCGGCCGTGGGTCTTGGGTGCATGGATCCTGCTGACGCTCGGCATCACCGCAGGCAGCTACTGGGCTTATTATGAACTGGGCTGGGGCGGATACTGGTTTTGGGACCCGGTCGAGAATGCGTCTATTATGCCCTGGCTGGCAGCGACAGCGTTGCTTCACTCGATCAACGTCCTCGCCGCGCGTGGCGCGCTCAAGGCCTGGACGATGATGCTCGCCGTCATTGCGTTCTCCATGTCGATGGTCGGAACGTTCCTGGTGCGCTCAGGCATCCTGACCTCGGTGCATGCCTTCGCCATTGATCCCGAGCGCGGCACATTCCTGCTGGCTTTGCTGTCGATCTATGTCGGCGCGGCCTTCATCCTGTTCGCAGTACGCGGGGCGACATTGAAGGAAGGTGCGCCGTTTGAGCTGGTCAGCCGCGAGAGCGGGCTCGTGGTGAACAATCTGATCCTGAGCGTGATCCTCGGAATCGTGTTTCTCGGCACCCTCTATCCGTTGTTCGTCGAGGCGGTCAGCGGTGAGAAACTTTCGGTCGGCGCGCCTTATTTCAATGCCGTCGCTGGGCCGCTTGCGCTTGTCCTTGCGGTGCTGGTCGGGATCGGCCCGCTGCTGAGTTGGCGGCGAGAGCGACGACCGGTGCTCAAGCAATTGAGAATTCCGGCGCTGATTGCTGCGACCGCGCTTGCGATCACGATCATCCTTGCACCCGGCATCGGAATTCTGCCGCGACTGGGCCTCGTCGTTGCGGCATTCCTTGCCGCGGCGGGAATTTTGCCTTTGGTTGGTCGAAATCCGCTTCGCGCGCCGCTTGCGACCTGGGGGATGGTCGTCGCGCATTTCGGAATCGCCGTCGCACTCGCCGGCATGGCCGCAAACGCGGCGTTCACGAGCGAGCGGCTTGCAATTGCGAAGACCGGCGAGACGCTGAGCGTCGGTCCCTGGCTGGTTCAGCTGCAGGACGTCACTCCTACGGCGGGCAAGAACTGGACCGCGATCGAAGCGCAGCTTCGCGCCAGCCGAGGTTCCGGGGCCGTTACATTGAAACCGCAAACTCGCTATTTCTCCGACCCGCCGACCGAAACCAATGAAGCGGCGATCCGGACTTTCTGGAACGGACAGCTTTATACCGTCGTCGGCAAATCGGATTCCTCAGGTGGCTGGCAATTGCGCTTGTGGTGGAAGCCATTCGTGACGTTGATCTGGCTCGGTGGCGCACTGATCGCGCTTGGCGGCGCACTGGCGATGCTCGGGCGGCTGTTGAGGATGCGTCGGCGCCAGGGAGCCTCTGTCGATTGGCGGAGGAAAAGCTACGCATGAGCCGCTCCTTGAGATTCACCCCGCTCGCGCTCCTGCTGCTGATCGTACTCGCCCTGATTTGGCGGCTCGCCACTCCTACGAGCACCAACGTGCCTTCGAAGCTGGAGGGGAAGGCGCTTCCCAATTTCACTCTGGCCGAAGCTGTTCCGTCGAAGCCGACCGTGAGCGCGGCCGACCTTGCGACCGGCGAGCCGCGGATCGTCAACATTTTTGCCAGCTGGTGCGTACCGTGCGTCTCGGAAGTGAAGGTGCTGCAGGAGTTGAAAGGCCGAGGCGTCGCGATCGATGGAATCGCCGTTCGTGACAAGCCTCAGGACATCGCCGAGTTCCTGGCGCGCAATGGCAATCCATATGAACGGATCGGGAGCGATCCGCAGAGCCAGGTGCAGATCTCTCTCGGCTCATCCGGCGTGCCGGAAAGCTTCATCGTCGATGGCAAGGGCGTCATCCGGTACCAGCACATCGGCCCGATCGAGCAATCGGACGTGCCGATGATCCTTGCCAAGCTGGAGCAGGCGCGATGAGGCGACTTCTGATCCTGCTCGCGCTTGTCGCCGCGCAGCCTCTGCTGGCAGACAGCAATTTGCCGCCAGCCTATTGGGCGAACCGCCAGCTGCCCGACCCGAAAGAGGAGGCAAAAGCCCAGGCTTTGATGGAGGAGCTTCGCTGCCTCGTCTGTCAGGGCCAGTCGATCGCCGATTCGGATGCCGAGCTTGCCGGCGACATGCGCGACCTTGTTCGCCGCCGGATCGCCGCCGGCGAGAAGCCGGGCGACATCCGCGCATGGCTTGTGCAGCGATACGGGACCTGGATCAGTTACAAGCCGACTGCCGAACTTGCGGCATGGCCGCTGTGGCTGGCGCCGATTGCGCTTTTGATCATCGGGGCCTGGCTGATCCGCCGGCGCATCAAGCTGAAGGCCGGAAGTTGATGGGCTGGCTGATCTTGCTGTTTCTGGTGGGTGCCAGCCTTGCCCTCTTGTGGCTGCTTGGACTGCGCGGCGGATTGCTGACGGCTAGCGCGGCCGCGCTGCTGATCGGTGCATCCGGTTATGCGCTGCAGGGACAGCCCGGCATGGCCGGCGCACCAGCGCAGGGCGGCGAAGAGCATGACGTTTTCCCGCTTACCGAGGCTCGACATGCTTTCTTCGGCAATTTCGCGCCCGCCGAAAGCTGGCTTCGCATTTCGGAAGCGCTCGCCCGCGACGGCAAAAGCGAAGATGCAGTAGGGATCCTGCAAAATGCTGTCCGGCGCTACCCCGGCGACCCGCAGCTTTGGATCGGCCTAGGCAATGCGCTCGTCGACCATAGCCGAGGGCTGACGCCTCCCGCCGAGCTCGCTTACCGACATGCTGCCCAACTGGTTCCGGGTCACCCCGCAGCGCCATTCTTTTTCGGGCTGGCGATGGCACGATCGGGCGACCGGCAAGGGGCCGTCACCGTCTGGCAGGATATTTTGAAAACGGCTCCAAAGGACGCTGAGTGGCGGCCTCTGGTGGAGCAGGGAATTGCGGCGCTCAGTACCAGGCCGAGTGCCGCAAGGCGTTAAGCGGCCTCAAATTCCAGGTCGAGCGCCTCGGCCACTGCCTGGTGGCGGATCTTTCCGCCAGAGACGTTGAGCCCATTCGCAAGATGCTCGTCCTGACGCATTGCTTCTTCGGCGCCGAGGTTCGCGATCTTGATTGCGAACGGGAGCGTCGCATTGTTGAGCGCGAAGGCACTGGTGCGCGCGACCGCGCCCGGCATGTTGGCCACGCAATAGTGGATGATACCGTCGACTTCGTAGACCGGGTCGGCGTGCGTCGTAGCGTGGCTTGTCTCGAAACAGCCGCCCTGATCGATTGCGATGTCGACCAGCACCGATCCGCGCTTCATCGTCTTCAGCATGTCGCGGGTGACGAGCTTGGGCGCAGCGGCGCCCGGGACGAGGACAGCGCCGATCACCAGCTCGGTTTCCTTGACCGCATTGGCGATCGCGGCGCGGGAGGCATAGGCGGTCTTGATCTGGCTCGAGAAGAACATGTCGAGCTCGGCCAGGCGATCGTTGTTGATGTCGTAGATGGTAACGTCGGCACGCATGCCCGTCGCCATCTGCGCCGCGTTGACGCCCGAAACGCCACCGCCGAGAATCGCCACCTTCGCGGGAGCAACTCCTGGCACGCCGCCCAGCAACACGCCGCGGCCGCCCTGTTCCTTTTCGAGATAGTGAGCGCCGACCTGCACGGACATGCGGCCAGCGACTTCGCTCATCGGCTTCAGGAGGGGCAACGAGCCGTTACGTGCAGTCACGGTTTCATAGGCGATGCAGGTCGCGCCTGACTTCATGAGGCCAAGGGCCTGGTCCTTGTCGGCGGCAAGATGGAGGTAAGTGAAGAGGATATGCCGCGGCTCGAGCAGGGCGATTTCCTGCGCCTGCGGCTCCTTCACCTTCACGATCATGTCGGATGACTTGAACACCGAAGCCGCGTCCGGAAGGATTTTCGCGCCGGCCTTCTCATAAGCGGAATCCGGGCAATCGATGCCGTTGCCCGCGCTCGTTTCCACGAAAAGTTCGTGTCCATGAACGACGAGTTCCGCAACCGAAGCCGGCGTCAGGCCGACCCGATATTCGTGGACCTTGATCTCTTTTGGCACCCCAATGCGCATTTAATCGTTAGCTCCGCTCGTGTTGTTTGCGCGGGCCTATAGACGGGCTTTTCGTCCCTGTCCCCTCCGATTGCGGGGTAGGAACGGCAGTGCTACGGAACCACGTCCGTGACCGAGGGTCTCGCTCGCGGCGCAGGGGATGCGAAGCCGCAGTCTGTCGAGCCTGATTTTCGAGACATGAACATCACAGCAACCGGGGGCGCGGTCACTGAAGCGCCGCAAGATATTGCGCACGGGCACGCCCGTGGGCCGGTGTACAAGCTCGCCATCGGCGCGATTGGCGTCGTGTTCGGCGACATCGGCACCTCGCCGATCTATTCTTTCCGCGAAACCTTCGCGGGCCATCATCCTCTGACCCCGGACCAGTTTCACATCCACGCGGTCCTATCGATGATCTTCTGGTCGATGATGATCGTCGTGACCTTGAAATATGTCATGATCATCATGCGGGCTGACAATAAGGGCGAGGGCGGAAGCCTGGCCCTGCTCGCGCTCATCAACCGGACCATCAGCGGCAAGAAGAAGTGGGCGAACGGCATCGTCATGCTCGGAGTCTTCGCCACCGCGCTCTTCTACGGCGATTCGATGATCACCCCGGCGATCTCGGTCCTGTCGGCGGTCGAGGGTCTTACGACCGTCAACCAGGGCCTCGAGCCATTCGTGGACGCGATCGCAATGGGCATTCTGGTCGGCCTGTTCGCGATCCAGGCCCGGGGCACGGCGCGGGTCGGGATGCTGTTCGGGCCGGTCATGCTCATCTATTTCGGGGCACTGGCAGTGCTCGGCGTCATGCACATCATGGACCAGCCGAACGTCATGCTCGCGATGATCAACCCCATGAACGCGGTCGCCTTCTTCCTCGAGGAACCGCTTCGTGCTTTCCTCGCCATGGGCTCGGTCGTCCTGGCGCTGACCGGCGCGGAGGCTCTCTACGCCGACATGGGCCATTTCGGGCGGCGGCCCATCAAGTTTGCCTGGATCTACTTCGTGCTACCGGCCTTGCTCCTCAACTACATGGGGCAGGGGGCAATGCTCCTGTCGCTTCCGGCCGACCAGGTGGCAACCGCGGTCAAGGATCCGTTTTTCTATCTCGCCTCCGACGCACTGAGGCTGCCGCTGGTCTTGCTGGCGACGGCGGCGACGATCATCGCCAGCCAGGCGGTGATTTCCGGCGCCTTCTCGGTGACCCAGCAGGCAATCCAGTTGGGCTTCGTCCCGCGCCTCAGGATCACGCACACCAGCGAGAGCGCTGCCGGTCAGATCTATATCCCGGTGGTCAACTGGGCCCTCATGGTGATGGTCCTGATCCTCGTTCTCACCTTCCGAACCTCGTCGAACCTGGCAGCCGCCTACGGTATCGCGGTCACCGGCGCGATGCTCATCGACACCGTGCTGATCGCAGTCGTGTTCATGACCATGTGGAAATGGAACCGGATCGTTGCCGCCGCCCTGCTGGCGGTCTTCGTCACCGTCGACGTGGGCTACTTCAGCTCGAACCTGACCAAGATCCCCGCGGGCGGATGGTTCCCGCTGCTTATCGGAGCGATCGCCTTCACCTTGCTCACCACCTGGGCGAAGGGCCGGCAGCTGATGATCAGCCGAATGAACGAGGCGAGCCTGCCGATGGAGATCTTCATCAAATCGGCGGCACCCAGTGCCGCGCGCGTGCCGGGCACCGCGGTGTTCATGACGAGCTCGGCAAGCGGAGTTCCCCACGCGCTCCTGCACAATCTCAAGCACAACAAGGTGCTTCACGAGCGCGTGATCCTCCTGACCGTGCGGATCGAGGACGTGCCTTACGTCATCCAGGAAAAGCGGCTCGAGACCAAGGATTATGGTTCCGGCTTCTACCGCGTCATCCTGCGCTACGGTTTCATGGAAGAAATCGACGTTCCCACTGCGCTTGCCCAGCTCAAGGAAATCGGCACTCAATGCCGGATGATGGACACGAGCTTCTTCCTCGCGCGGCAGACCCTGCTCGCTTCTTCACGGCCTGGAATGGCGATCTGGCGCGAAAAGCTGTTCGCCTGGATGCTGCGCAACGCCGAAAGCGCGATGGAATTCTTCAAGCTTCCGACCAATCGGGTCGTCGAGCTTGGCAGCCAAGTCGAAATTTGAACGATTCCGCTTCCCTGCGCATTGCCGCGCCATGGCTGACACGATTTCCTGGATTGCAACAATTGCGACCATCGCCGGCGCCTTTCTGACCGCATCGAACCTGGGATCGCGAATTACCGGTTACGGCTTCTGCGTGTTTCTCATTGGATCGCTGTCCTGGCTGGGGACCGGCCTTTTGACCGATCAGCCCGCGCTCACATGGACAAACATCGTCCTGACCCTGCTCAACGTCTTCGGGATCTGGCGCTGGCTCGGGCGGCAAGCAAAGGTCGAGGAGGGGTCGCGCACAGCGTCTGAGGCGAGCGAGCAGACGCCGGGCGAGACCCTATTCCCGGTGTCGCTGCTGTCGCGCGCGCCCGTTGCCTGCGGAGACCATGAGGTCGGCCGCTGCGTCGATTCGATGGCTGGTTGCTCGAGCGGAAGATTGAGTTACGTGGTCGTCTCCGAAGGCGGGGTCGCGGGTGTCGGAGAGACCCTGAGGAAATTGCCGTGGGGCAAGGCCTCGGTCGAAGACGAGAAGCTCATTGCCGCGATGGACCCATCGGAATTCGAAAAGCTTGAAGAGCTTCCGCGGGACCGATGGCCGGCGCGCTGATCGTCACTGCCGAGATCGGAGCGTCCGATCTTGCCTGGCTCGATCGGCTGCGGCGGGTTTATTATCCGCCTGAGCGCAACCGTTTGCCTGCGCATCTCACGATGTTCCACTCAATTCCCCCGTCCGCGGAAGGAGAGGTGAGGCGCGTCCTGGCGCGTCTTGGCACGGAACCGCTGCCGAAAGCTTCTATCCAAGGCTTGATGGATCTTGGCGGCGGAGTCGCATTTCGCGTCGTCTCGGCCGATCTCGACAGGATCCGCCGTGACATGGCGGAGGCGTTGCACGGGCTCCTGAGCTCGCAGGATAGCGGAGGCTGGCGCCCGCACGTCACCATCCAGAACAAAGTGCCTCCGAAGGAGTCGCGCGCAGTGATCGATAGGCTGGCGGCGGATTTTCGTCCCTGCGCCCTCGCGATCAGCGGTTTAGGTTTGCACCGTTATCTGGGCGGCCCGTGGGAAACGCTTGCCATCCACCCATTCCGGGGGCGCTAGGAGAGGTCCCCAATCCCGTCGCAGCTGAGCTCGAATGCGGCGAGGCCCGATTCGAGCACCGAAGCGAGCATCGGCTGTTCCATCAGCTCATGGATCGCTTCCTCGGTGCTTTCGCTGACGATGTCCTGCGCTTCCTGCATCGCTTCGTCCCAGTCAGCCGCTTCATAGGTGCCCTGGCCGACCCAGCAGAAGGCGATCACCTCAGCAAGCTGATCCTCGCCTAGATCCTCGAATGCGGCCTGGAGTTCTTCCTCGACGCTGTCATTGATCTCGTCCTCGAGGACGGAGAGCGTACCTTCTCCCTCGTCATCGACATTGTCGGGATCCTCGCCGCGATCGTAATCGCTGGCGGTCTGCGCTTCATATTCGCGCGCCCTGAGAATGATTCGGCATAGCGTGTCGAGCGGGGTCAAGGGGTCCATCAAAACCTCTTCCTGTTGGTTCGCTCAACGAGAGCAGCCGTAAGCGGTTCCTCGCGTTGACCGTCTCAACACTCGCACCTATATGCCGCGCCTCCGGCGCCCTCAATACGGGTGCTTCCCGGGCTTTGGGGCGGAGTAGCTCAGCTGGTTAGAGCAGCGGAATCATAATCCGCGTGTCGGGGGTTCAAGTCCCTCCTCCGCTACCATCCCTAATGCTCGCAATGAGCGCAGTGCCGGGCGAGAGCTCACGAATGGTGAGGCGGCCGCCGATTTCCGAAAGCCTCGCGCGCATGCTCGCCAGTCCCGTGCCGCTCTCTGCGGTCCTGGCATGGATGGCTTCAGCCAGTCCAATTCCATTGTCCGCGACGATGAAGTGAATCGTCGAGCGACGGAGACAGAGCAATAGCCGAATGCGCGTCGCCCGTGAGTGGCGGTGGACATTCGACAGCGCTTCCTGAGCGATCCTGTAGATGACGTTTTCAGCGGTCGGGTCCAGCGGGTCCAGCTCGCCTTCAATCTCCAGTGAGGCTTCGAGGCCCGTGCGACGGGCAAATCCTTCGACAATGGACTTCAATGCCGCCGCCAGGCCCAGCTTCTCGAGCGACGGGGGATGGGCGAGATAGGAGACCGATCGAATTTCCTGATGTGCCTCGGTCACCAGTTCTTGCATCTCATCCACCAGGTCGACTGCATCGGACCCCAGCGAATGCCCCTCCTTCAGGCTTCCCAACAGGAGCCCGATCGCGGTCAGCAATTGAGAGGTGGAATCATGCAAGTCCCGCCCAAGACGCTGCCGTTCGTCCGACTGCCGTTCGAGCAATGCGTTGATGGACTCGTGCTTGAAACGCCGAAGCTCGACAATCTCGGTGAGGTCGAAGCGGGTCACAAGAATGAGCCTCTGTCCGCTGACCCGGATCGTGCGGAACACGATCTGGAAGTCGCGCCCGTCCCAGCGCTCCTTCCCATTGTAGATCAACTGCCAGAAAATGCGCTTGCCCGCCCTCATCTCCTCGAGCGCGGCACTGGCCTCGATTGCGGGTTGATAGCCTCCGGCGGCAGCCTCATCGCAAAATTCGCGATAGTTGCCGCCCGGCAAGGCGCCAATGTAGCCGTGCTTTTCAACCGTCTCCGTCCACGCGCGGTTGACCGCAAGGATGCCCGCATTTTCGTCAAGCAGGCAAACTTGTTCGGGCAGATCGTCGATGAGCCGCTGCATCGTGCCGGCGAGAGCCGCAGCCTGCACCGCCTGAGACAAAATGGCCGACTGACGAAGTTCCCGGTTCATGTCGCCCTTGTGTTACCTCCCGCATGAACGCGCGGAACAGGGAGATCCCCTCAAGGCTAGCCCTCGCTGGCGCCAAGGGCAAATGGACGGATTTCCCCAGGGCGAGCGATTGTTCATTGTCCGCGCTGGATCAGGAGGACCGAGATGGAGCGATTCGAGGGTGGCTGTCTTTGCGGTGCCGTCAGAATTGAGGCGGTCGGAGAGCCATATCGCGTCGGCACTTGCCACTGTCTCGACTGCCGCAAGCATCATGGGGCCTTGTTCCACGCCTCGGCCATCTTTCCTGAGCATGCTGTCACGATTCACGGTGAAACAGGCGACTATGCCGGGCGATATTTCTGTCCCCGTTGTGGCTCGTCGGTCTTCGGTCGAAGCGGCGATGAGGTCGAGGTCAACCTGGGAGCGCTGGATGCGACCGACCAGCTAATGCCGACCTACGAGCTCTGGACGGTCAGGCGCGAGTGGTGGCTGCCGCCGTTTCCGGTCAAAAGGAGCTATGAGCATGACCGGGAAGCCACCGGTCGCTCCGAGGATCAAAGCTAGCGCTGGATCCGGCTGATCTTCGATCCTTCGAGGCCTAGGCCGGCCATCAGACCCTTCTGACCGAACGGAAAGGCATATACGTCCTTTGCGAGCGTCGTTGAGGTAGTGCTCATTGCAGCGCCTTTGTCGACGACGACGACGCTCGGTCCCGAGCCGATCGACCATCCGTCGCTGTCTTTCAGATATTTGAGCGCCTTGTCGTTCATGAAGAACAGCGCGTAGCTGAACGACTGACCGCCGGCCTGAAGGCCGAAGGAGGCGGCTCCGATCTTGTAGTAGCTGACGGCCTTGCCCCGTTCGAAGAGGACGCCTTCGCCGCCCTGGCCGCCGATCATGAAGCCCGCCTTCACGATCTTCGGAAAGACGAGAATGGCACGAGCATCGCGACTGTACCTCACCGCTCGTTGCGATTGGGAATAGAGCCGGCTGAGTGCCGCCTTGCCGTTGGCGTTGAGTTCTGCCGCCGTTGCGGCCCGCGCAGCTTGCGGAAAGGGAGCGGCCACGGCAGCAACCGCAAGGCCCATTGCAGCAAACCGCATTCGAATGTTTTTCATTTTCGCCCTCCGCCACCAATCGAGGCCCGTCGGGTGGCTTTGCGGTGTCGGACTGTCGCTGAAAATCCGGATCAACCCCGGTGCGTTAGCCGCGGCGGCGTGGCTGTCCGATACGAAATAGTAACCGCATTCGTTCATATGCGGTGCCATAGTGTTCGGTCGGGTGAGTGCGCATGAATTTCCACGCGAATTGGGCGGACGAATTCCAACCGCTGCTCCGGCAAAAGGGACCGCGTCAGCCAAGCGCAGGCATGGACGGCCTGGTCATCCGCCGGGAGGAGGTGCGTCAGTCGAACACGCGCGAGGGCGGTCGTCATCACCTCCACGATGCGGTATTTCCAGTCACGTATCGCGGACGCACCCATGACGCCATTGCCGTGAACATCTCGGGCGGCGGCGCCATGATCGAATGCAGGCTCAAGCCGACGCTCGGCGAGCATTTGCATCTTCATCTCGGCCACGGTGGCGGCCTGGAGTGCGTGGTTCGATGGGTAAAGGACAGGCGGATCGGCCTGGAATTCGCGCACGAAACGCAACTTCACTGCTCCGACGAGGCCAAGGCGAGGCTGCTCAGTGAGGTAATCGACCAGGCCTACCGCGACGCCAAGGAAGTCCATCCGCCAGTTCCGAGCGCGCCGTCCGACAATCGACAGTCGATCCGGCACCCGCTTATCTGGGCGGGCGAAATCATATTCGGGCCCAGCAACTGGGCTGCGAGGCTGCGCAACATCTCAGACACGGGTGCACTTGTGGAGTGCTCGGAAGACCTGCACGAGGGTTCCGAAGTCGTTCTCGATCTACGTGAGGCCGGCAACGTCGCTGCGACGGTAAGCTGGGCCTTTGGTGATCACCTGGGCCTTCGGTTCGATGAGCCATTCGATGTGGGTCAGCTGGCAAAAAGCAAGCCGCAAGTCGCGCCGCCGAGTTGGCTGCGGCCTTCGTATCTTGAAAATGAGGTTCCCGAGGAGTCGGTTTGGGACGACGCCTGGGATCGAATGTCGGTCGAAGAGCTCCGCCAGGAGCTGGAAGGCTACATGAAGCGATGAATAAACCTTTTGATCAATCCAATCGCGGCCCGCGCCGGACCGTACAGCTGATGGGCGAAGCTCATTGGCCGGGAGGCCGGTCCGCCGAGGTCGTCTTGTCGAACCTTTCGTATGACGGCTGCGAATTGAGCTCCCGCCACAGCTTTCAACGAGGCGAAACTATCATGCTGCGCCTTCCGGACCGTGGCGTTATCCGCGCGCAGATCAGATGGGTGCGGAATGGCAAGGCGGGCGCGCGCTTCCTTACCGGCGATTCGGTCGTCGATGCACGCCGAGCGAGGATTGGCGTTTAGTTCCTACCGAATTCCCCCGATGTTGCCCTTTTGCGTCACGGCGGGCTTGAATCTCGCCTCTCGAATTTCATCCACAGATTCCATCCGAAACGGACTTTAGATTCGTTGTCTGAAACCAATTCAATCCTAAACGGTTAACGCAATGATAACTGTTTTGGGACTGGGTAATTTGGTAGGCGTCTCGATCCTTTTTGCGGAGGTGAAAGCCTTCGGTCCGAGCACGAATAAAGCTTTATCGCGCATCGGAAAAACCCCGAGCTGCCCGAAGGCTTCGGTGCTGCCGTGAGCGAGGGCCGCGCACTCCGTTCGATGATTGCGCGTCGAAGTGGCACTGGCGCAGCAATCGTCGGTCTCGCTGCAGCCCTCTCTCTGGCCGTTTATGCAAGAGCGGATCTCGTCAACGCGGCACAGGCCGGCGTCGCGCAGAGTGCGCGCGGCCTCAACACCGTTGCAGCCATGCTTTCCTACCGTTCGCCGGGCGAGCGGCCCGCGGGAGCGCTAGCCATGCTCAAGGCGAAGCGTTGGCCGGCCGTTCACGAACGTGCCTTGCCCAAGGTTCGCGGGCCGAACCACCTTGCGGGAATAGTCGGCGCCCCGGTCATACCGCCCGTCATTTCCCCGCCGGTTGCGCCTCCGCTCTATGACGTCGTCACCGGGCCGCCGGTCGTAGCGCTGGCCGCGCCTCCGCCCGTCGACATCCTTCCGCCCGGAGGGGGATCCCCGGGCGTATTCCTCGCGCCTCCGCCGCCTGGGGGCGGGGGAGGGGGCGGTGTGTTCATTCCACCGCCGCAAGGCACCACGCCGGAAAATCCAGTGACGCCTGTGACTCCGGTGACGCCTGTGACCCCTGTCACGCAGGTGATCCCCCCGGCAAACTCTGCCGTTCCCGAACCGGGTACCTGGGCGATGATGCTGATGGGCCTGTTCCTGATCGGCCAACCTGTTCGTCGCGGCCGACGGGCGTCGCGGCAACCCCGGCTAGCCTGAAGATTGCGCAGGGCCCTGGCGCCAATCGTCGGCTTTGGTTTCGCTTCTTGCATGGTCGCGCTCGGGCTTTGGCTGAGCGCCATAACCGGAAGATCAAGCTCGGCTCGGCCGGTGCCGGCGATCTCCCTCGAAAAAGCTTCGTCCTCCTCCCGCGTCATGCTCACGCACCCGCAGGCCTCTCAGGCACTCGCAAGCGGGACGGTCGACCGCCCGGTGGAATCGCTTCTGGCAATCTCAAGGCCGCTGCAATTCGGAGATTATTCGTGGGACGAAAAAGGCGTTCCGCCAGGCCCGACCTGGGTGCGGGTGGACCTCGGCTCGCAGCTGATCTCCGTGTTTCGGGGAGGTCACGAGATCGGCACCGCAGTGATCGTCTACGGCGGCGAAAACAAGGAGACGCCGACAGGCAAGCTCCACATCATTGCGAAGGACCGCGATCATCGCTCGTCGCTTTACGACGCAGCCATGCCCTACACGCTCCAGCTCACGACGGATGGGGTTTCGATCCACGGCAGCAGCGTCAGATGGGGCGCTGCCACGCACGGCTGCATCGGCGTGCCGTTGGAATTCGCTCACAAGCTGTTCGACTCGGCGAAGGTGGGAGACGAGGTTCTGATCGTCGGATTACCGGTTTTGAAGACCCGTGCAGCCAATTCTAACCAGCGCATTAACCCTACATCGTAACGACCGGCCAAGCATCGCGGGCCTAGGCACACGCCTCAAAGAGGCGCCTAGTGAACGCGATAAACCGGTCCTTTCTTGCTTTCGCCTTGCTGCTCGGCAGCCCGGTCCTGATGGGCGCGACTGCGGTGCGCAGCGATTTCAATCAGCGCGTTCTGGCCGCTCAGAATTCGGAGCGCGCAATTGCGGGCGTTCCGTCCCTCGCTTGGAGCGACACTCTGTCCGCCGACGCAAAGGTGTGGGCCGACAGGCTCGCTGCCACGGGCCGTTTCGAGCATTCGCCTGACGAAGCAGGCCAGGCACCTCAGGGGGAAAACCTTTGGGCCGGCACGCCTCGCGCTTTCTCGCCCGAAGCGATGGTCGGTCTTTGGATCGCCGAAAAGCGTGATTATCGCCCTGGCATCTTTCCCAACAACAGCCGGTCGGGCGATGTCGAGAACGTCGGCCATTACACGCAGGTCATCTGGCGAAACACGCGGCAGGTCGGCTGCGCCACAGCCCTCGGCAAGAATGAGGAAGTCCTGGTTTGCCGGTACAGCGAAGCCGGAAACGTCTACGGCGAACGTCCGGCCTGATCGAAGGCCGCGCTCAGGTCCTTTATCAGATCGTCCGGTTCCTCGAGCCCGATGTGAAGGCGGATGAGATTTTCGGCAGGCGCCTTGGAAATTGTTCGATAGGGATCGACCGGCATCGCCAGGCTCTCATAACCGCCCCAGCTGAACCCAATTCCGAATAGCTCCAGGCTGTCGACAAAGGCCGCGCGGGCTGCCTTGCCTTGTTGCTTGAATTCGAACGCGAACAGACCCGATGAGCCGTTGAAATCGCGCTTCCAGATCTCGTGGCCGGGGCAGTCTGGAAGAGCGGGATGGAGCACGAGGCCGACCTCCGCCCGCTCCTTGAGCCAATGAGCAATCTTGAGCGCATTTTCTTCATGCTGCTTCAGCCGAACCGCCATCGTCCTGAGGCCCCGCGAGGCAAGCCACGCGTCGTCTGGAGACACCGCATGGCCGAGATCCCAGGATGCCGTCTGAAGGCGCTGGAAATATTTATCGGTCGCGGTGGCTGATCCGAGCATGAGGTCGGCGTGTCCCCCGACATATTTGGTGACGGCCAGGATGCTGACGTCGACACCCGCGGCTATCGCCGGAAAGAGGAGGGGGGTTGCCCAGGTATTGTCGAGCAAGGTGACGATGCCCCGCTCGCGCGCCGCGGCGCAGATGGCGGGCACATCCTGCACCTCCATTGTCAGCGAGCCGGGGCTTTCGAGCAAAATGGCTTGGGTGCTATCGCCAAGCAAACCGGCGATTTCTGATCCGATGAGAGGATCGTAGTAGCGAGTCCTGATCCCGAGGCGTTTGAGGATCGTGTCGCAGAACTTGCGTGTAGGCCCATAGACATTGTCCGGCGCAAGCAGCTCGTCGCCGGGCGAGAGCAGAATCAGGAGAGACGCGGTGATGGCTGCCAGTCCCGATGAGTAAAGCGCCGTACCCGCCGCTCCCGGCTCGAGATTGGTCAGCGCCTCGGACAAGGCCCACTGAGTCGCCGTACCCTGCAGTCCATATCGGTAATTGCCAAGTGCAGGACGACTTCCATGAAGCTCATCCACGCTATCGAAAAGGATCGTCGACGCGCGTTCGACAGGTGTATTGACCAGCCTTCGACGCCATTCCTTGCGCCGGCCGCCCTCAACGAGCCTGGTTGGCTGGCCCTGGTCGCGCTTCGACATTGCTCAGTCTCCGGGGACGCTGCCGATCAAGACGAGCTTATCCCCGAAGACGAAACAAGGCATGAGCTACTAACGGCGCATCCGTGGGATCAGGCCCAAAAGTCCGATCAGGCCAACGACGCCCCACGGAAAGCTCTTCTTCTCTTCCGGTACTGGTGTGGTTGTCGTGGTTTCGGTCGTCATCGTATTGGTCTCGACGGTCGTGGGCTCAGCCGCCGGCGCCGCAGCGTTGAGATCGGTTGTGGCCTCGACGTTCGCCGTAGCATTGTCGGTGGCATTGGCTGGCTCAGCCGTGTTTTGCGCGGCCGCTGGCGCTGTTGCAGCGAGCAATGCAGCCGCCGCGATCGTCAAGGTGCTTGTCATGCGCATATGGATTTATCCTCCCTGCTAACCAATCAAATCGGATCGTCCGTGTAACCGTCGTTATCGCTGCTCCGCCACATCCCCGTGAGGCCGATCAGGCCAAGGGCGCCGAGCAGGTTCCACATCAGGTCTGTCTTTGGGGCGCTTTGGCGCTCCTGAGTCTCAGTGGCCTTTTCACCTCGATCCTGGGCTGGTGCCGAGGTGCTCACGAGTGCCGCTGCAACGAGAATGATCGCTGTACTAACCTTGCGCATGCTTCCTCCTGTTTCGAAGCGTTGCGTGACGCGCGTTGTGGCGCGGAGCGGCTGATCCCATTAACTTCGTGCTCCCGTCAACTCAGTTCATCATGCACGAGGGATCAAGCCGCAATTACCCGTCATTCGAGGCCGGCAGGATGATAGCTGTCTTCGGGGTGTCCCTTGCGGAGCCCCAACAGTCCCAGCAGGCCCAGCAATCCAAGTACGTTCCAGATGAGGTCCTTGTCGGCTCCTTCGCCAGCCATCCGGCTCATTGTTTCGGTCCGGAGATCGCCGCGCCGCGCTGGTTGGGCGGGGGCAGGGCCGACCGTCGAAGCGATCAGAAGAAATGTCAGTAAAATGCGCGTTCGCATCGCAGCCTCCATCGCATGATGCCGGCGCCCCCGTGCCAACACGCTCACGGCCGAGGTTGCGCGTCTTTACTCCAGGCGCTGATCCAATGGAAGGAATCGCACTCGCCGACATCGGGTCCAGCGAAAACAGTCCGGCCAAAATGCAAACGCCCGGATCGACTAGCGATCCGGGCGCCCTGCGTGACGATTGCTCGTCAGCCCCCTTGGATGTGTCGCGGCGAGCATCCCCAGTTGCTGCCGCGTCCCCGAACTCGACCCAAGGGCCAGCTCGTTCGGACGGGTGCTGACTAGTCGCGACCTGGGCGGGTTGTCACGGTTGTAATTGAGTTGCCAACGCGTTTGTCGGGCCCCTGTGTCGGGCAAGCAACAGGCGGTTTGGCGGGCGCGCGGTTGCCAGTGCCGATGAATGGCCGCTAGAGCCCCGGCCCATGCGTTGGTCCCGTGCATTTCTACCGGTTCTCAAAGAGAGCCCGACAGACGCCCAGATCGTCAGCCACAAGCTGATGCTTCGGGCCGGCCTTGTGAGGCAAACCGCCGCCGGCATCTATGCCTGGCTGCCCCTCGGCTTTCGAGTGCTGAAGAAGATCGAGCAGATCGTTCGTGAAGAGCAGGACCGCGCCGGCGCGCAAGAACTGCTGATGCCGACGCTTCAGTCGGCCGACCTGTGGCGCGAAAGCGGCAGGTACGATGCATATGGGCCGGAAATGCTGCGCATTCGCGACCGGCACGACCGCGAGATTCTCTATGGCCCGACCAATGAAGAGATGATCACGACGCTCTTTCGCGATGAGGTGAAAAGCTATCGCGACCTTCCGCGAATGCTCTACCACATCCAGTGGAAGTTTCGTGACGAGGTGCGACCCCGTTTTGGCGTGATGCGCGGGCGCGAATTTCTGATGAAGGATGCCTACAGCTTCGACCTCGACGAAGCCGGCGCCCGCCACAGCTATTACACGCAACTCCTTGCTTATTTGAGGACGTTCCAGCGCCTGGGCATCCAGGCGGTGCCGATGAAGGCCGATCCAGGACCGATTGGTGGAGACCTTAGTCACGAATTCATCGTTCTTGCACCGACCGGCGAGAGCGAGGTGTTTTACGACTCGGCTTTCGAGGAGATCGACTGGCATCGGGACGACCTTCGCTATGACGATGCCTCTGGCCTCCAGGCCCTGTTCGACCAAGTGAGCTCGACCTACGCAGCGACGGACGAGACCCACGACGTCGCCAAATGGGATCTCGTGCCTGAAGCGAAGCGGCGAACCGGGCGAGGTATCGAAGTCGGTCACATCTTTTATTTCGGTGACAAATATTCCGCGCCGATGGGCCTCAAGGTTTCGGGCCGCGACGGAACTCCGGTCACTCCGATGATGGGCAGCTATGGAGTCGGTGTTTCACGCCTTGTCGGCGCGATCATCGAGGCAAGCCATGACGAGGCCGGCATCGTCTGGCCGGAAGCGGTTGCTCCCTGGAAGGTCGGCCTGGTCACGATGCGGTCTGACGATGAGGCCAGCATCGCCGCTGCCGAGTCCTTGTACGAAAAGCTTCAAGGAGCAGGGATCGACACGCTTTACGATGACCGCGACGAGCGCGGCGGCGTCAAGCTCGGTTCGATGGACCTGATCGGTCTGCCCTGGCAGGTGATTGTCGGGCCGCGCGGCATTGCCGCAGGCACCGTGGAGTTAAAGCGTCGTTCAATAGGAGCGCGCGAAGAGCTCAGCCTCGAAAGCGCACTGGCAAGGCTCACCGCATGATCCTCAATCGCGCCGAGCGGATGCTCGCCCGACGCTATCTGCTGCCTGGCAAGGGCGAGGGCTTCATCTTCCTCGTCGCGACCATCAGCTTGATTGCGGTTGCACTCGGCGTCGCGGCGCTGATCATCGTCATGAGCGTGATGAACGGCTTTCGTGCCGAGCTGTTCGACAAGATCGTCGGGCTCAACGGCCACGCCGTCGTCCAGGGCTATGATGGACGGCTGACGGGCTGGCAGCAGATCGCGGACCAAGCGAAAAAAACGCCGGGCGTGACTTCAGCGCTACCGCTGATCGAAACGCCCCTGATGGCAACGGCGAATGGGCGCTTCGAAGGGGTGCTCGTCCGGGGCATGCGGGTCGAGGACATTCGCGCCAACAAGACAATCATGGGCAACGTCCTTGCAGGGGACATGCGCTCGGTGACGCCGGGAAGCGGGAAGGTCGCCATCGGTTCGCGGCTTGCCGATACTCTGGGCGCCTATCCCGGGAGCCAGATCACCCTATGGAACCCTGACGGCCGTTCGACGGTGGTTGGAACCGTACCGCGTGAGGTTACCTATACGGTCGGCGCCGTATTTGAGGTCGGGGTCTAC
>Ga0207691_10001286_pt1 | contig 25022 bp, 19 predicted proteins | sample KBSM13metaG_FD_184327 | JGI IMG/M metagenome (GOLD analysis project Ga0207691, IMG submission 184327) | Miscanthus rhizosphere microbial communities from Kellogg Biological Station, Michigan, USA - KBS M1-3 metaG (SPAdes) (version 2) | ecosystem: Host-associated > Plants > Roots > Rhizosphere >...
GCGCTGTCGACGCTGTTCATCCTCCTGTTCGCGGCGGCGGTGAACCTCGACATCGTGAACGGCGCGCTCGCGGGCATGAAGCTCTTCGGCCAGACCGTCGACCTCCCGGACCGCCAGATCCGGATCGACGAGCTCGTCCTCGGCTTCGAGTCCACGTTTTCCGGCGTCCTGTACTTCGTGGGCCTCTTCCTGGCGCTTTTCGCGACGGCGCATCTCGTGCCGCGGCTCCAGGAGAAGGGCACGATCGACCTGTACCTGTCCCGTCCGATCGGCCGCGTGTCGCTGCTGCTGTCGCGGTACACGGGCGGACTGCTGCTCGCGGCGGCGAACGTGGCCTACATGATCGGCGCGATCTGGCTGATCGTGGCGTGGAAGACACGGGTGTTCCACCCGCGGTTCCTGCTGTCGGGCATCGTGATCCTGTTCACGATCGCGACCCTCATGGCCTTCGCGTTCCTGGTCGGCGTGATCACGTCCTCGACGGCCGTGTCCCTGATGGGGACCTACGCCGTGTTCTTCCTGGCGGCCATCCTGGCTCTGCACACGCAGATCTCCGCGGCCGTTTCGACCGAGATCGTCGCTCGTCTGGTCGAGGGCTTCTACTGGGTCCTGCCCAAGACGGCCGAGCTGGGCAAGGCCACGGTGGCCCTGGTCGCGGGCGACGAGGCTCCGGCGCGGCTCACCATCGTCAATCCTGTCGCCATCTACGGTTCGACGGCGCTGTTCGGCGTCGCGTCTCTGGGTCTCGCGTCGTGGCTCTTTTCCAGAAAGGACTTCTGACCATGAACCGCTCCGGATCCGGATTCCGATTCGGCTTTGGATCGTCCCTGCGCCTGCTCTTCGCGGCGGGCCTCGTCCTGCTCGCCGCGACCGACGCCCGCGCCGTCCGCCGCACCGAGGATCCGCTCGCTCTCGTGCCTGCCGACGCCGCGACCGTGGCGGTCATGAAGTGGAGCGAGCTCCGCCAGACGCCTCTCGGCGCCCGGGTCTTCCGCGACCTCGACCACATCTCGGGCGACGACGACGCCGCGCGGTTCCTCGAGGAGACGGGTCTTACGCCGCGCGAGGACATCGACACCATCATCCTCGCGATGACCCCGGGCGCGAAAGGCTCCAAGGACTCGGGCATGGTGATGTTCGAGGGCCGCTTCGATCCGGCGCGGATCGCGAAGGCGCTGGATTCGCGCAAGGCGACCCTCCGGAATTCGCCCGCCGGCGAGTACTGGGTCCTGAAGGAGCGCGGAGATGAGCCGGGCGCCGTGGCGATCGTCAACCGCGGCTTCATCATCTGCGGCAGCGAGGCCACGGTGGTCGCGACGCTCGCGCGGAGGGAATCCGGGGGCGACGGCGGCCTGACGTCGGGCCAGGGAATCGGCAAGTACCTCTCGCGGATCGACCGCGACGCGTCGGCCTGGGCCCTCGTGGACGTCACGCGATTCCCCGGCCCCCGCCGCGAGGATTCGGGCGACGGGGAGCCGTCTCACGCCCTGTTCTCCGCGATGAAGTCGGTCTCGATGGTGGCGCTGGAAGCGACCGTGAAGAGCGACGGCATCGCGTTCGCGGCGACCGGTCTCACTGCGGATGCCGAGAGCCGCGACCTGCTCGAAGACGCCCTCCGAGGCATGCTCGCCATGTGGCGCCTCGCGATGCAGGAGAAGTCGCCCGAGCTCGTGTCGGTCATCCGCCGTTTCCAGATCGACAACGACTCGGACGGCGTGTCCATCCGCGGCATGCTCCCGTCCGGATTCCTGGAGTCCCTGGCCGCGAAACGCCAGGCCGCCCGCTAACCTCAAAACCCCGGAACCTCCCGTCCGTATCCATGTTCGACCCGTGAGGGTCGAACTGCGTCTCCGAGGGGACGGCGAGGAGAAACGTGAAATTGCGCAAGACTGCGGCGCTCTGGCTTTCGACCCTGTTCGTGCTGTCGGCCACGGTCGTCTCCGGCCAGGCCGCGGCTCCGGCGGCTCCGGCGTCGGCCGTCCCCCGGATCGAGTTCGAGAAGTACACGCTGCCGAACGGGCTCCAGGTCATCCTGCACGTCGATCGCAAGCTGCCGATCGTGCACGTGAACCAGTGGTTCCACGTGGGATCCAAGAACGAGAAGCCGGGCCGGACGGGCTTCGCGCACCTCTTCGAGCACATGATGTTCCAGGGCTCGGGCAACGCGAAGAACGACTATTTCACCTACGTCGAGACGCTCGGCGCCAACCTCCAGGAGGGCGGCGTGAACGGCACGACGAACCAGGACCGCACGAACTACTTCGCGACCGTGCCCTCCTCCAATCTCGAGACGCTCCTCTGGCTCGAATCGGATCGCCTCGCCACGCTGCCCGAGGCGATGACGAAGGAGAAGCTCGACAACCAGCGGGACGTCGTCAAGAACGAGCGGCGGCAGGGTCTCGAGAACACGCCGTACGGCCGCTGGTACAAGCTCGCACTGGAGAACCTCTATCCGGCCGGCCATCCCTACTCGTGGGCCACGATCGGCAGCCACGAGGACCTCACGGCCGCATCGCTCGAGGACGTCACCGACTTCTTCAAGACGTACTACACCCCGAACAACCTGTCGCTCGTGATCGCCGGCGATTTCGATCCGGCGGAGGCGAAGCGGCTCGTCGAGAAGTACTTCGGATCCATCCCCGCCGGGCCGCCCCTCGACCGCCCGACGCTCTACGAGCCCACGCTCATGGGCGAGAAGATCATCGAAGCCTCGGACCGGGTCCCGCAGGACCGTGTCTACATGATCTGGCCCACGATGCCCGGGTTCACGCCCGGCGACGCGGATCTCGACCTCGCCTCGCTCATCCTCGCCGACGGACTCTCCTCGCGGCTCAACAAGGCGCTCGTCTACGACCGCCAGCTCTGCACGGCCGTGCAGGCGTTCCAGAACTCCTCCGAGATCGCCGGCTGGTTCGCGGTCATCGCGACGGCGCGTCCGGGTGTCTCGCTGGAGGACATCGAGAAAGTCGTCGGCGAGGAGATGGCCCGGCTCGGAAAGACCGGCCCGACGGCGGCCGAGCTCGCCCGCGCCAAGACGAAACAGGAGTTCCAGTTCGTGACGGCGCTCGAGGGGATCGGCGGCTTCGGCGGCAAGTCCGACCGGCTCAACCAATACAACACCTACCTCGGCGATCCCGGAAAGCTCGAGTGGGACATGGCCCGTTACCGGAGCGCGACGCCGGAGTCCGTGCGCCAGGTCGTCGCGAAATTCCTCGACACGAAGAACCGGCTGCTCGTGCGCTTCCGCGTCGAGGAGTCGGGCCGCCCCTCGGCGGTCGCCGTGGATCGCTCGAAGGAGCCCCCGACCGGCGTGGACCGTCCGTTCGTCGCGCCGACGGTCCAAACGTCCCGGCTCTCCAACGGCATGGACCTCTTCGTCGTCGAGCGGAAGGAGCTGCCCAAGGTCGACGTCACATTCGTCACGCGCGCCGGCTCCGAGGCGGACCCGGCCGGCAAGGCGGGTCTCGCCCACATGACCGCGACGCAGATCGACATGGGCACAGCCACGCGCAAGGCCCTCGAGATCGAAGACGCGCTCGGCGACCTCGGCGTGGCGCTCACGGCGGCTGCAGGCCGCGAGAGCGCGCGCGTCTCGTTCCAGACGCTCAAGCGCAACCTCGATCCGGCGATGGCGATCGTCTCGGACGTCGTCCGGAACTCCTCCTACCCGGCCTCCGAGTTCGATCGCGAGAAGAAGCGCCACCTCGACGCCCTGGCCCAGCAGGAGAAGAACGCCAATGCGGTGGGAGCGCGCGTGCGCTCGATGCTCGCGTTCGGGCCCGACCATCCGTACGGCCATCCGGCCCAGGGTCTGCCTTCGACGATTGCGGCCATCACGCGCGACGACCTGGCCCGGTTTCACGAAACGAACTGGAGGCCGGGCTCTTCCGCTCTCGTCGTCTCCGGCGACGTGACGCTCGCGGAAGCGACGGCGCTCGCCACGAAGTACTTCGGTTCCTGGACGGGAGGCTCCGCTCCCGCGGTCACGATCCCGGCGCCGTCCCCCGCCGCCGCCGGCAAGCTCTACGTCGTGGACCGCCAGGATGCGGCGCAGACCTACGTGACGCAGTTCCTGCCCGCGCCGAAGAGGCAGACTCCGGATTACTACACGCTCTCGCTCGCCGACACGGTCTTCGGCGGAGGCGGGTTCGGGACACGCCTGAACCTGAATCTCCGGGAAGAGAAGGGCTACTCCTACGGCGTGTTCTCGGCGCTGGCGCTCTACGACGACGCGGGCGTCTGGTACTCCGCCGGAGGCGTGCAGACGGCCAAGACCAAGGAGTCGGTCGTCGAGTTCGACAAGGAGCTGAAGGGGATGACCGCGAAGCCTCTGACCGAGGCCGAATTCGCGGACACCAAGGCGCGCAAGACGCGCGGGTACGCCCAGCAATTCGAGACGATCGGCCGGATCAACGACCAGATCGCGGACCTCTGGGCGAGCGCGCTGCCGATGACGGAGCTGCAGCGCGAGTACGACGACACGGTCAAGGCCACGCTGGCCGACACGAACGCGGCCGCGGCGAAGTACGCGCGCCCCGAGAAGGCGTCCTTCGTCCTGGTCGGCGACTACTCGAAGATCGGGCCCGGGCTCGGCGAGCTCAAGCTCGGCGAGGTCGTGCTGGTGGACACGGAGGGGAAGCCGGTCAAGAAGTGACGTGCGGGCCGGGCGAAGCGCGAAACCCGCACGTCATCCTGAGCGCAGCGAAGGATCCCGTGCTTTTCGAGTCCGGGGCCTACGGCGTCGCGGCGGGAGTCCCGGCTCGGGCCGGGGCCGCCGCGCCGGACCGTGCCGAGCGCAGCATCGCGACCGCGGCGTAGACGACGACGGCGACGACGAGCCAGCGCAGGAGCACGAGCGGGAGCGACTTGACGATGAAGGCCGCGACGAACACCGCCGGGATCCCGCCGATCGCCAGGCCGAGCGCCGCCTTCAGGTCGTAGCTTCCCTTGGCGATGAAGCGGAGGCTGCCGATCGGCATGAGGAACGCGCACGAGCCCATCATGATCGGGAACGCGACACGCGGATTCATGCCGAGGACCGCGACGAGAATCATGCACGGGGCGTAGAGCCCGATCCCGAGCGTCATCAGCGCGCCCAGGGCGAAGTTGCCGACGATGCCGACCCAGAGGAGAGGCGACTTCAGGCCGAGCGTGTCGCCTCCCGACGGAAACAGCCCGAGGTTCGTCATGACGAAGAAGGTGGCCGCGGCGAGAAGCGCCACTCCCATCCCGATCTGCACGCGGCGGCGCGGCCAGGCGCAGACGACACCGGCGCCCAGCCATGCGCCCGCGACCGAGGCCGCGATCATGCCGATGAGCGTCGTCATGTCGACCTCGACAATGGCGATGAAGATGAACGCCTGGGCGATTGTCGGCAGGGCGTGCCCGACATTGAGCGTTCCCGGGATCTTCTCGTCGGGCACGATGCGATTGAGCTTGAACATGGACGTCGTCGGCGCGAACGAGCCGATGCCGAGCGTGTCGAAGAAATTGGTCAGGAAGCCGATCGCGAGCCGCATGACGTCCGGCTGGTCTTTGCGGGCCCGGCCGCGGGACGAGCGAATCCAGGCGACCAGGTACACCACGGTCACGACGCCCAGCGCCGCGAAGAGCGCCCATTTCGCGTTCATGGTGGCGCCCATCCTAACCTTGGCCTAGAGTCCGCTCCATGAAAATCCGCCGGATCGCGGCCTATCGGGTCGAACTGCCCCTCCATGAGGGCAGCTACAAGTGGTCCGGCGGCAAGTCGGTCGCCGTGTTCGATTCGACGCTCGTGCGGGTCGAGACCGATAGCGGCCTGGTCGGACACGGCGAGGTCTGTCCCCTCGGCCCGGCGTACCTGCCGGCGTACGCCGAGGGCGTGCGGGCGGGGCTCGCCGTTCTTGCGCCGAGCCTGATCGGAGAGGACCCCCGGGAGCTCGAGAAGCTCAATCGCCGGATGGACGCGCTCCTCAAAGGCCACCCGTACGTCAAGTCGGGCATCGACATCGCCTGCTGGGACATCCTCGGGCAGGCCGCGGGCGTTCCGGTCGCGACGCTGCTCGGTGGGCGCTACGGCGAGGACTTCGTTCTCTACCGCGCGATCTCCCAGGAAGCTCCGGAGGAGATGGCGCGCCGCGTCGCCGGCTACCGGGAGGAGGGCTACCGGCGGTTCCAGCTCAAGGTCGGCGGCGATCCGGACGTCGACGTCGAGCGCATCCGGGCGGTGCGCGCGGTGCTCGCGCCGGGAGAGGTCCTCATCGCGGACGCCAACACCGGCTGGCTGCCGCACCAGGCCGCGCGCGTCGTCCGGGCCGTGCGAGACGTGGACGTCTATATCGAGCAGCCCTGCGCGACCTACGAGGAGTGCCTTTCGATCCGCCAGCGGACGGACCATCCTTTCGTCCTCGACGAGACCATCGACGGCCTGGGCGTGCTCCTCCGCGCCGCGGGCGACCGCGCGATGGACGTCGTGAACCTCAAGATCTCGAAGCTCGGCGGCCTGACCCGCACGCGGCAGGCCCGCGACCTGTGCGCGTCGCTGGGCATCGCGATGACGATCGAGGATTCCTGGGGAGGAGACGTGACGACGGCGGCGATCGCGCACCTCGCGCACTCCACGCCCACGGAGCTGCTCTTCACCGCGACGGACTTCAACTCCTACGTCACCGTATCGATCGCGGAGGGCGCGCCGCAGCGGGAAAAGGGACGCATGGCCGCTTCGAGCGCTCCCGGCCTCGGCGTGACGCCGCGACCGGAGTTTCTAAAAAAGCCCGCGGTCGACGTCTCTTAGTCCAGGAGGCAGGAGGCAGGAGGCAGGAGGCGGGAGGCAGGAGCGGGAGCTCGCCTACCAGGGAATTTCGCGGCCGCGCTCGTTGAAGAAGCGGCCCGAGTCTTTCTGTGCCAGACGATCCACGACCTTGAGCACGGCGCGCACGCTCTCTTCGGGCGAGAGCGGCGCGGACTGGCCGCCCATGCGGGTGCGGACCCAGCCCGGGGAGACGAGGGCGAAGATCATCTTCTCCTTCCCGAGCTCGGCCGCGAGCGTCCGCATGAGCTGGTGGAGCGCGGTCTTGGAGGTCCGGTAGCCCACCCAGCCGCCGCTCGAGTTCTCGGAAATCGAGCCCAGACCGCTCGAGATGGCGACGATCCGCGGATTCTCGCTGGCCCGAAGGTTCGGCAGGAGGGCCTGGGTCAGCAGGAGAGGCCCGATCGCGTTGACGCGAAAGTGACTCTCGAGATCCTCCGCCGTGACCTCTTCGACGGCAGGCCCGGCGACGCCCACGGCGGCGTTGTGGATGAGGAGGTCGACCGCCGCGCCCTTGAGCCGGCGGGCCAGGGCGGAGATGCTCTTCGGACTCTCCACGTCCAGCGCTTCGACCCGCATATTTCCGCCCAGTCCGTTCAGCTCGCTGGCCGACTCGGGGGCTCGCGCGGTCGCGATGACCGTGTCCCCCCGCTCGGCGAGCTGGCGCGCGAGCTCGAGGCCGATGCCGCGATTGGCGCCCGTGACGAGGCTGGTCTGCGCCATATTCGCTCCTAGGCTACTATCAACGGCTCATGTCCGGAGAACCGACGCCGATTCCGCCGGAGTTCCTCGATCTCGTCGAGACCAAGAAGTACGACGCGCTCGAGTCGCTCTGGACCAAGCAAATGGAGGAAGACGCGGATACGCTTCCGCTCTTTTTCGGCGTCGCCGCCGCGGTCAAGAAGAAGGGCAACGGCCCGGTCGCCCTCAAGCTCCTCCGGTTTCTGGCGGAGTACCACCCGGAGGGCAGCGAGGGGCGGATCCAGACGCTCCTCGAGGTCGCGCGGATGTCGCCCAAGGATCCCGAGGTCCGCAAGGAGCTCGCCGCGTCGCTCAAGAAACGCTTCGGCGCCCATCCGGCCTTCGGCGCGGTGATCGCCAAGTTCCCGGTCGAGTCGGCGCCGGACCCGTCCGAGGTCGCGGGGCGCATCGCGCGCTGGCTGCGCTTCACTCCCGGCGGGATCTACTTCATGCCGGGGCGCGGCGCGGGACGCCTCGTCGAGATGAAGCCCGCGCTCGACGTGCTCCGTCTCGAGGTCCAGGGCACGAAGCTTCCGCTCTCGCTGGTCTCGGCGGAGAGAACGCTCGTCGAGCTTCCCGAGACGCACTTTCTCAGGCGCAAGGTCGAAGATCCGAAGACCCTCGTGGCGCTCGCGGAAAGCGACCCGCCGGAGGCGCTGCGGCAGCTGCTCGAGAGCTTCGGCGGCAAGTCGACCGTGCAGGAGGTGCGGGAGCACTTCTCGGGGTTGGTTCCGGAGGAGAAGTGGTCCGCGTTCTGGTCGGCCGCCCGCAAGCACAAGCAGGTCCTGGTCTCGGGCAGCGCCAAGTCGGCCGCCGTGGTCTGGAGCGAGAGCGCGGACGCCGCCGAGGGGAGCGTGCGCCAGGCCTTCGAGAAGGCCGCCCCGGCCGCGAAGATCGAGCTCGCGCGGAAACATGCGAAGCGTTCCAAGGCGCTGGCGGCCTTGATGACGGAGTCGCTGGCCGCCGAGGCGCGGCGGGCCGGTCGCAACTCTCCGGCGCTCGCCTGGGAGCTTTCGCAGGCGGCCGCGCGGCTCGCGCCCGGCTCTCCGGAGGCGTTCCCGGCGGACGAGCTTCTCGCGGTGCCCGAGCTGCGCCGGACCGTCGCCGACATCCGGGATCAAAGCGCGCGCGAGAAGGCCCTGGAGGCGGTTCGCGCTTCCCGCGCGGATTGGGCCGAGATCTTCATCGAGCAGATCTCCCGGGAGGACGATGCGCGCGTCCTGACCGCTCTCTTCGCCGCGCTCGGGGATCGGGCGTCCGACCTCAGCCGAAAGATCCTCCGTTCGCCGCGCACCGCCCCACGCGCCTTCGTGTGGCTGCTCGAACGGATGCACGCCGAAGGCCGCGCGGATTCGACCGCGCTCTTCGTGGCCCTGACCGACGCCATGCGCATGGACGAGTTCTCGAGCCTGCGCGCCCGTCTGAAGGAGCTCTTCGAGCCCGGCGGCCTCGCGGTCGCGCTCGTGCGCCTCGCGGCTTCCGAGGAGGAGGCGCGCGACCTGCTCCATGCCCTCGACCGTGTCGGGGGCCTCGAGGAGCATCGGCGCGCGACCGTACGGGAAGCCCTGCTGATGAAGTTCCCCGAGCTGCGGGCGCCGGCACGGGAGTATCTCTATGCGACGGCCGCCGCGATCGAGGCGCGGCGCCAGGAGGTGTTGCACCTGAAGCAGGTCGAGCTCCCGGCCAACGCCCAGGCCATGAAAACGGCCAAGGAGCATGGAGATCTGCGCGAGAACTTCGAGTACCACGCCGCGCGGCAGAAGCACGAATACCTCTCGGCTCGCATTGCCACACTTTCCGACGAGCTCTCTCGCACGCGGGTTCTCGACCCGTCGAAGATCGATGCGAAGGAGGTGCGCGTGGGCACGCGCGTGCGCCTGCGCGGCGATGGCGGAGCCGAGCGCGACATCGTCATTCTCGGACCGTGGGACTCCAAGCCCGAGAACGCGGTGTATTCGTACCAGTCGGAGTTCGCTCAGCGGTTGCTGGGCGCCCACCCGGGCGACCGCGTGAACCTCGTGGAGGGCCCGGTCGAGATCGTCGCGATCTCCCCGTGGGCCTGAGGCTCGTCCCGGCGGCTGTTCTCGTAGCGATCCTGTTCGCCGCGACAGGGCTCGTCGCGGCCGCGTCGGCCGAAAACGCGGACAACATTTACCGTCTTCCGATCGGCGACCCGTCCCGACGCGACCGCGAGGTCCCGGTCGTCCTCGACGCGATCACGGACACGGCCACGGGAGGGCTGATCCTGCCTGCGGAGCTGCCGAAGCGGCTCGAAGGCGTGCGCCTGCTCCTGGTGGGGGAGAGCCATACCGACATGGACTCTCACCGGATCGAGTTGCGCGTCATCGAGGAGCTCGTGCGCTCCGGCCGCCGGGTCACCGTCGGTCTCGAGATGTATCCCTACGGCGCGCAGGCGGCTCTCGACGACTGGACTTCGGGAAAGCTGACCGAGGACGCGTTTCTCGAGGCATCGCGCTGGTACAGGAGCTGGGGTTACCCGTGGCCTTACTACCGCGACATCTTTCTCTTTGCGCGCGACCGGCGCCTCCCGCTCGTCGCGATCAACGCTCCGCGAGAGGTCGTCTCGGCGGTCCGCAGGAAGGGCTTCCAGGGACTGACGCCCGAAGAGGCCGCCCACATCCCGACCGATATCGACTCGAAGAACGCGGATCACATGCGCCTCTTCCGGGCGTCCTTCGGGGAGTCCGGCTTCCATACCGGCATGGACGACGCCGCCTGGCAGTCCATGCTCGACGCTCAGTGCACCTGGGACGCGACCATGGGCTTCCACGCGGTCCAGCCGCTGCGGGGCGACGAGGATCCGAAAGCGCATGGAATCGTGGTCGTTCTGGTCGGCGCGGGGCACGTGCAGTACGGCATGGGCATCGAGCGCCAGCTCCGGAAGACGTTCCCAGGCCGGATCGCGTCGCTCATCCCCGTCCCGGTGAGGGACTCCAAGCTTGGCGCGATCGCGACCGTACAGGCGTCCTACGCGAACTTCGTGTGGGGCGTTCCGCCCGAAACGGATCCGCTCTACCCCGAGCTCGGCATCGCCACGCGTGTCAGGGCCGAAGAGGGTCTCCTCGAGATCCTGGACGTCGAGACGGACTCGCCGTCCGCCGCGGCCGGCCTGAAGACCGGCGACGTGCTCGTCTCGTTCGACGGTGCGGCCGTGAAAGACAAGGAAACGCTCGCGAAAGCGATGGCGGGCAAGCGCTGGGGCGACGCCGCGGAGCTCTCGGTGCGGCGGGAAGGCGCGACGGTCACCCTGACGGTCCTGTTTCGCCGGCAGGCTCCGAAGCCTGTAGCGCCGTAGCGCCGGCCTCTCGTCAAGCTCCGAAGAGGGAGCGGCCGAGGGCCATGCCGGCGAATCCGGCGGCGAGGCACAGGAGCAGCGTGAGCGCCACATTGCCGAGGGCGAAGCGCCATGCGCCGTCCTCGATGTAACGAACCGTCTCCTGGTTGAAGGCCGAATAGGTCGTGAAGCCTCCCATCACGCCGGTCGTCAGGGCGAGGCGCAGCGTCGGGGAGAGGCCGGGGGTCGCCACGAAGATCTGCACCAGCAGTCCGACGAGAAACGATCCGAGGACGTTGACCCCGATCGTGCCGTACGGAAACGCCGGACCGAAGGCGACCAGCGCCCAGCCCGAGAGCAGGTAGCGCGCGCCGGTGCCGGCGGCGCCGCCCAGGCAGATCCAGAGGAAGCGGTTCACGCCGCGGCGGCCTCGAGTCTCTTTCGCCGGCGCGCCGAAAGCACGCCGTGCGTCGCCATGACCGGGGCGAACAGGAAGTAGCAGAGACCCGCGAGGCCGACCATCCGGAGCGGCGCCGTCACCGCCACGAGGCAGGACAGGGCACCGATGGCGACTGCGAGCAGGTGCGCGACGACGCTCGTCCGCGTGTCGAAGATCTCGAGGGGAGTGAGCTCGAGGACCGCCCGACGCCGGTAAGCGTGGACGTAGAGAAGAGCCATCAGGAGGTACAGGGCCATGAGGCCGGCGCCGTAGATCAGAAAGAGCGTCGGAACCTGAGCGTTCTCGATCACGCGCTCGGTGGCCCCGCCAGGGTGGACGATCTCGGAGGGGGTCCCGGTCACGCCGGCGAAGACGAGGTTGAAGACGAACTTGAGCGGATAGACGTAGAAGAGCGTCACGAAGAGCAGGGCGGCGTTCAGCCAGATCGTCGTGTTGTCCTGGAGGCCATACCGGCGGAAGAACACGTAGTGCTCCCTCCAGATCACGATCAGGAGCGCAAAGCAGACGCCGAACGAGAGGAAGCCTCGCATCGTCTCGAACAGCTCGTGGAACGTGCGCGGCACTTCGAGCGACACGACGAGGAGCGTCACGGCGAAGGCAAAGACCGCGTCCGAGAAGCCCTCGATCCTCGATATCTCGCCGCCCCGGAGGCGAAAACCGTGCCGGTCGCCGATGCCCCTGCCGTCGAGAGACTCGCGGAAGGTTCGTGTCATTGACGGGGAATACTAGACCGGTCCGGCCTGACCCAGGCTCAGCCTCGCGGCACAGGCTTCGGCGATGAAGAGGTCCTCGACGCCGAGACCCGTGAAGTCGGCGACGGTGATGCCGCTTCTGTCCCAATCGCCGCGAGAATCGCAGAAAGCCCCGATCTCGATCGCGCGCGGATTCTGGTCCGGCGCATGCTGCAGCTCGCCGAGCTTCGCGCACTGGGCGAGGGAGTCCACGAGCAACAGCGACGCACGCCGGAGAATCTCCGCGTCGAGCTCCTGCTTTCCGGGCGTGTCGGAGCCCACGGCGGAGACGTGCGTGCCGGGACGCAGGTCTCCGGCCGAAAGCAGCGGTGCGCGCGACGCCGTCGCGGTCACGATGAGGCGCGCCGCGGCGGCGACCTCGGTGGGCGAGGAGGACGCCACCGCGCGCACCCCCGCGAGCCGCACGCCGATGTCGCGGGCACAGGCGGCGGCCCGCTCGGCGTTGCGGCCCCACACGTGAATCTCGGAGAGCGGAAGCACGGCCCGGTGGAGCTCGGCCTGGAGGCGCGCCTGGACGCCCGTGCCCAGAATGCCCAGGACGCGATCCTCACGCCCGAGCTCGCGGGCCACCATCGCCGAGACGGCGGCCGTGCGCAAGTCGGTCAGATATCCGCCGTCGTCGAAAAATGCGATCGTCTCGCCGGACTCCACGGAGACCAGCACAATCGAACCGTAGGGACGCTTCGCATAGGAGCCCGCGATCTTGAGCGCGAAGCGCGTCCCGCCCTTCCGATAGCTCGACTTGATGTGCACCTCGCCGCCCCCGCCGGAGGCGAGATCGAGGTGCATGGGCATCGGTGTGTCGCAGTCGCCGCGGGACTGGGCGACCACCGCTTCGCGCATCGCGGCGACGGCCTCGGCGGGATCGATCGCGCGGCGGATCTCCTCCGGGCCGACGACGCGCATCACGCGAGGATCCTCCGGATCGTTTCCAGGGCGACGTTGCGGCCCGAGACCACGGCGACGGCCGGCGCCTCGAGGCGCTCGATCTTGCGTTCGAGAATCGCGGCGATCGTGACCGCGGACGACGGCTCGATCAGGATCTGGTGGCGGTCGAGCATGAAGCGGACCGCACCGAAGATCTGCGCCTCGGTCAGCAGCGCAACGCCGTCGATACGGTCCTTCAGCACGGCGAAGCCCGTGCGGCCGATGCCCCCCTCGACGCCGCCCGCCGTGGTCGCCACCGGGGGCAGGCGTACGACCGCTTCTCCTCGAGCGAGCGACAGCGCGAGAGCGGGGGAGAGCGCGTGCTGGCACCCGATGATGCGCGCCTCGGGAAGAACGCTCTTGGCGTAGAAGGCGAAACCACCCGCGAGGCCCGCGCCGCCCACGGGCAGAAGAAACGTCCGGGCGTCCGGAGCCTCCTCCAGGACCTCGGCCGCGAGCGTGCCTCCGTTCGCGGCCAGGATGTCGTCCGCGTCGAACGCGGTGAGATAGAGGCGGCCCGAAGACGCGGCTTCGAGTTTCGCGAGCTCCTCGGTCTCGTCGAACGAGTCCGTGGCCGAGCGGATCACGACGGCTCCGAGCGCGAGGATCGCCCGGTACTTGGCTTCGTCGACGTTGCGCGGCACGTGGATCTCGGCGGGAATGGAGAGCTGTCGCGCGACATAGGCCACGGCCTTCCCGTGGTTCCCGGCGGAGCAGGTCACGATGCCGCGGCGCCGCTCCTCGTCGGAGAGACGCGACAGGACGAAGAAGGCGCCGCGAATCTTGAACGAGCCGGTGAGCTGAAAGCACTCCAGCTTGAGGGAGACCGGGACGCCGGCGTTCTCGGAAAGCGCCGGCGAGTCCTCGAGCGGGGTTCGCCGGATGCGGCCCTCGAGAGCACGGCGCGCCTCGTGCACGAGAGCCATGTCGAGCGGGGGCGAGGGCCTCATGCGGCGGGAGACACGGGTGCGCCGATCGCGCGCGCGATCTCGCCGCGGACGCGCTCGGCGAGGCGCGGAGCATCGTCCGCCGTCAGTCCCGTGACCGGGATCGCCGGCAGGACCGTGACACTCGCGCTCGTGGGACGGAAGACCAGGGAGTGCTTGGGCAGCGTGTTCTCCGTTCCGGCGACGGCGAGCGGGACGATGTCCACGCCGAGCTCGATGGCCAGCCGGAAGGCGCCTTCGCGGAACGGCGCGATCGAGCCGTCCAGGCTGCGGGTGCCTTCCGGAAAAACGATCACCGAGCTTCCCCGGGAAAGCCGCTCGCGCATCGCGTCGAGGGCCCGGCGCGCGCTGTCCTTGTTGCCGCGCTCGATCGGAATGTCGCGCGACACGCGCATCTGCCAGCCGAGAAGCGGGATCTTGAAGATCGACTCCTTGGAGAGGAATTTCATCTCCCACGGCAGCAGGCACAGCAGGAACACGTCCGCGAGGGACTTGTGGTTGGCCACGAACAGGTGGGGACGCGCGGGGTCGGGATGGACGTCCTCGCCCACGTTCGCCTGGAAGTCCCAGAACGGGTTGATCCGTGCGGCCAGGGCGGCGGAGTGGCGCTGGAAACGGCCGACGCGATCGCGGTTGGGATCCGAGCGGTACGTGAACAGACGCATCGCCGCCACGAGCGGAGTCCAGAGGATGACGATGAGGACGCAGGCGGCCCAGAAAAGATAGGAAAGGGGCACCGCGACGATGCGCCGCTCGAGGAATCCGCGCCGCTTCTGCACTTCGTTCTCGGCGGCGATTCTAAAGCGAAGAGGGCGACGGAGCCTCAGTTGCACTTCCGCAGTCGAGCGCTCTTGCCGAAGGCGGCGGTGAGTGGGCGGGGCGGCCGAGGCGGGTTCGGCCGCACGACGACCAGCGTGAGCGTCTCTCCATCCACGCGTCCCGTGTAGCGGACCGCTTCCCCCTCGTCGTCGGCTTCGTTCTCGTCCATGCGCACGGGGCCGGGCCGTTCGCGCACGAGCCGGCCGGGCGCGTTGAACGCCCCGTCGGCATCGAGCGACAGCGGCGCGTCGATCGTTCCGTGGGCGCAGTCGAGCTCGATCCTCGCGCCGGAGGAGGTCACGTCGAGAGAGATGCCGACGCCGCCCCAGCGCCCGTCGGCGACGCGAGGGGCTGCGGGGGAGGGGGTGGGCGCCACGGCGAGGAAAGCGGCCAGAAGCGCGAACGTCACAGGTACGCTTCGTCGACGTAACACCAGCGCCAGTCCTCGCCGGGCTGGAAGGACTGGACGATGGGGTGCTTGGTGCCGTGGAAATGGGCCCGGGCGTGCTTGTTTTTCGAGGAGTCGCAGCAGCCGACGTGCCCGCACGTCAAACACAACCGGAGATGCACCCAGCGGTCGCCGATCTTCAGGCAGTCCTCGCAGCCACGGGAGCTCGGCGTGACGGGCCGGATCTGGTCGATGTGCGGGTCGGCGGGCATGAGAGCCTCCTGGACTCTCGGATCCTATGTCTCTCCGAGTGCCACGGTCAGGGTTTTCCGAAGCCGTTTTCCTGTTGCTCGCGGCGCGAATAGTCTCCTGAGCGAAGCGAAGGAGGAGGTTCGCGCCGCGGGAGCCGGAGCGCAGCGAGGGAGTCAGGCGAGCGGTCGAGCGCGCACCCGCGCGAGCCGATCGCCGGTGCGCCCGCAGGGCGCAGAGTCCCGAGCAAGCGAAGGCGACGGGCTAGTGGCACGTCCCGGTGCCGGAGTCATGGAACTTTCCGAAGGCCACGGGGATGAACTCCCAGTCGTAGGACCCCGGATGCAGCGTCAGTTTCAAGACGCCGAAATCCGTGTTGTTCCGGACTTCGCTTTCCCGGTCGATCCTCCCGAACGCATAGTGGGATCGGCCACCGGTCCCGACCACGAATTCGCGGATCCCGCGCTTCGGGTCGGCTCGATCCTCCGGGTTCTGGGGGGCGAAGCGTTCGTAGGTGTGATCGTGCCCCGTGAGGACGACGTCCGCATCGGCGTCGTAGAGCACCTTCCAGAGGTGCCGCATGGCGGAGTCGTCGCCGTGCTCCCCCGAGGAGAAGCGCGGGTGGTGCCACATGGCGACCGTGCACGGCCTCGGGTTCTCTGCAAGGTCCTGCTTGAGCCACTTCTCCTGCGCCGAGCCGGGGCCGCAACCGCCGACCTGGCTGCAGTTGCTGTTGAGGACCAGGACGCGCCAGGTCCCGAGATCGTAGGCGTAGTAGCCGGTGCGCGGATCGCCGGCGGCGCCACCGAAGTAGCCGAAGTAGCCGGCGGCGCCCTGTGTGCGGTAGTCGTGGTTGCCCGGGGCGGGCCGCGTGCGTGCCTTGTGCCGTCCCCATGAGGGGTCGTAGCACTCCAGAAACTGTTTCGCGGTTCCGTTGGGGTAGACGTTGTCTCCGAGGGTGAACACCGTTCCGTCGATCGTGTCCAGCAGCGCCGCGGTCTGCTCGTCGCCGCCGGAATCGCACGACGCGATGTCGCCCGCCCCGACCAGGACCGGATCGGGCGGGCGAGGCGTGGCCTCCGGCGCCGGCACCGGCGTCTGCGCCCCGGCACTCGTCGCGAGCGCGGCCAGAGCGCCCAGGAGCCAGAGGAGCGTGACTACGGGTTTTTTTCTCATGAGTGGCTTTCTCATCTTCTCCGGCAACCTGCTAGATTACGCGCGTTCCTGGTCATCCTATTCCTTGGCTCCGGTCGACGAGTGTTGAATGAGGAGGCGGGATGAGTGTTTCCCTGCGTCGTTTCGCAGGCGTTGCGGCGATCTTTCTGTGCGGCGCCGCCGCGCCCGCGCTCGATGTCTCGCCCGACGTCGCCGAGGCCGGCTCGATCGAATCGATCGCGAAGTTCACGACGGAGCCGCGGTTCTCGAGCGCCTGGGTCGCCTACGTGCCCGCTTCCGCGACTGTGCCTTCGCCGACGAAGTTCCTCGGGCACCTCGTGGGCGCGCCCGGAGAGCTGTCCCATACGAGCCAGATCTACGGTTACTTCCGGGCGCTGGCCGAGGCCACGCCCCGCGTCAAGGTCAGCGTCATCGGCAAGTCCGAGGAGGGCCGCGAGATCCTGCTCGTCGCCATCGCGGATGAGGAAGGAATCCAGAGCCTCGACCGCCTGAAGGCCGCGACCGCGAACCTCGCGGACCCTCGGAAAACCACGCCCGAGGCGGCCGAGAAGATCATCGCGACGGCGCGGCCGATCTACTACTTCAACGCCGGGTTGCACTCGACCGAGACCGGCAGCCCCGAGATGGTCATGGAGCTCGCGTACCGGCTGGCAGTCTCGGAGCAGCCGATGATCAAGGACATCCGCAAGAACCTGATCGTCCTGATCAACCCGGTCTCCGAGCCGGACGGCCGGGACAAGACCGTCGACTGGTTCTACCGGTACCTGAAGGGCAAGACCGATTACGACAACCTTCCGGAGAGGACGCCGCCGTACTGGGGGTACTACGTCTTCCACGACAACAACCGCGACACGCATCAGAAGGCGCTGAAGCTGACCCAGGCCGTGCACGGGATGTTTTACGACTACCACCCGCAGGCCGTGCACGATCTGCACGAGTCGATTCCGCTCCTCCACACCTGGAACGGCACGGGCCCGTACAACACGAACCTGGATCCGATCGCGATCGGAGAGTGGCTCGAAACCTCTTTCCACGAGGTCCAGACGCTCACCTCCCTCGGCATGCCTGGCGTCTGGACCTGGGGTTTCGGCGAGTCGTGGGGACTGCACTATCTCGACTCGGTCGCCTCGAACCACAACTCGATGGGCCGAGGCTACGAGACCTTCGGTAATGCCACGGCCGAGACCGTCCAGCGCACGCTCCGCCCCTCCGAGGCGCGCTACGTCGACAAACCCGTCACGGACCGGGAGTGGTATCGCCCCTGGCCGCCCGACAAGAAGTTCCTCTGGTCGCTCCGCAACAACACGAACTACATGGAGAGCGGTTGTCTCTCCATCCTCGACTGGGCCTCGAAGAACTCGAAGGAGATGCTGCGGAATTTCTACCGGAAGGGATACAACTCCTGGCAGAAGGGCGTGAAGGGCAATCCTTACGCCTTCGTGATCCCGCAGGATCAGGGCGACCGCATGCGTGTCGCCCAGATGGTCGAGGTCCTCCGCGGCCACCGGATCGAGATCGCGCGGCTCAGCGAGCCGGTCACGGTCAAGGAAGGGAGCTTCGCGAAGGGCGACTACGTCGTGAAGCTCGATCAGCCTTACCGCAACTACGCGGTGGACCTGCTGGTGCCGCAGAAGTTCCCGACGGAAACGCCATACGAGCCCTACGACGACATCTCCTGGGCCTTGTCCGTGCACTACGGCCTGACCGCGACGCGCGTCGACGACGAGAAGATCCGCGATGCGAAGGCCGACGCCATGACGTCGGCGGCGACGCCGGCGCCGGGCCGGGTCAGCGGCACGGGGCCCGTCTATCTGGTGAAGGACACCGGGCAGGAGGCCCTCCTCGCGGCGCGTTTCCGGCTGTCGCGCTTCAAGGTATCGATCGCGGAGAAGTCCTTCACGGTGGGTTCCACGACCTATCCGCCGGGCTCCTGGATCCTTCCCGCGCAGGACGGCCTTCTCTCGGCGGAGCTCGAGCCGATCGCACGGGAGCTCGCGCTCGATTTCGACAGCGCGGCGTCGACGCCGAAGGTCGACATGCACGACTCGCCCGTCCCGAGACTGGCCGTGTGGCATACGTGGGTCGATACGGAGTCCGTGGGCTGGCTGCGACTCGCTCTCGATCAGGAAAAGGTTCCGTACGACTACATCCGGGACGAGGAGATCCGCGCGGGTCGCCTTCGCGACAAGTACGACGTGATCCTCTACGGGGAGACGTCCGAAAACCTGAAGAGCCAGATCCTCGGCATCGACACGCGCTGGGGCCCGATGCCCTATACGAAGACGCCGGAGTTCCCGAGCCACGGCGTGCCCGACGCCTCGGAGGACATCACGGGCGGGATCGGCTGGGGCGGAATGGCGAATCTCCAGGACTTCCTGAACCGAGGAGGGGTGCTCATCACCCTCGGCAACGGCTCCGCGATCGCGCTCGACGGCGGTCTGGCGCGCAACGTCGGACGGGGGACGTCGGTAGATACGCCGGGCGTCGAGCTCACGGTCAAATTCGAGCGGCCCGATCATCCGCTGGCCTACGGGTATCCCCGCATTACGTCGGCGTTTCGGACCGACTTGCCGACCTACGCGGTGCGGCCGCAATACCAGCGGTTCGTCGTGCTGCAGTGGGGCACGAAGCTGCCCAAGCGCGAACGCGATCCCGACGCCGAGAAGCCCGCCGCGGAGGCCGACAAGGACAAACCGAAGGAAACGACGCCTCCGTTCGTGGTGTCGGGCGGCATCAAGAAGGGCGCCGACGACCTCGAAGGACAGCCCGCGATTCTCGACGTCCCGTCGGGGAAGGGCCGGGTGCTCGCCTTCAACTTCAACCCGATGCACCGCGATCTCAACCACTCGGACTACCGGTTCCTGTGGAACGGGATCCTGAACTGGAACGGGCTGCCGCCCGCCCAGCCGTAAGACCGAAAAAGGAGAGGCCATGAAGAACACCCGAGTCCTCGCCGCCCTGGCCGGAACCGCGCTGTTGTGGTCGCTCCCCGCGCGATCGCAGAGCATCAATCCGGGCCTTCCCGACCCGTTCCGCCTGACCGAGCCCAAGAATTTCGAAGCGTTTCGCTCCTCCTCCAATAACGAGGACTGGAACTCGAACGACGACAGCAAGCGTCCGATCCCGGGCGAGACCACCGTCCTCGCGGACCTCAAGGGGCCCGGCGTCGTCACGCACATGTGGGTCACGATTGCGGACAACGAGTACGGCTGGCCGAAATTGCTCCGCCTGCGCGTGTACTACGACGACAGCCCGGTGCCGTCCGTGGACGCGCCGCTCGGCGACTTCTTCGCCGTAGGCCACGGCTTCGAGGCCAAGGTCAAGTCCGTGATGGTCGTCAACAGCTCCGACGGCCGGGCCCGCAACAGTTACTGGCCGATGCCCTTCAAGAAGTCCTGCAGGATCACGGTCACGAACGAGGGCCGGCGGCGCGTCGCGAATCTCTACTACCACGTGGACTGGGAAAAGCTGCCCACGCTGCCCGAGAACACGCCGTACTTTCACGCGTGGTACCGGCAGTCGCTTCCCGCGCCGGCCGACGGCTCGAACTACGTGTTTCTTGAAACGAAGGGCAAGGGGCACTACGTCGGCACGGTGATGTCCGTCGTCCAGGCCGAGGCCGGCTGGTTCGGCGAGGGCGACGACTTCTTCTGGGTGGACGGCGCCGCAAAGCCCTCGATCGAGGGCACCGGCAGCGAGGACTACTTCAACGATGCCTGGGGTCTCCACGTCAACGACGCCCCGTACTACGGCGTCACGGTGGCGGAAGGCACGGGGCTCGGGTCCCGGATGACGGCATATCGCTGGCATCTCGTCGACCCGATTCCGTTCCAGAAATCGCTGAAGGCCGAGATCGAGCACAAGGGCTGGACGTTCAACGCCGACGGCGCGGTCAAGTCGGGCTTCGGCGAGCGCGTGGACCTGATGTCGAGCGTGGCGTTCTGGTACCAACTCGGCATCGCGACCGATCAGCCGCCAGTCCCCTACGGGGCCGCCCGACTGCCGCAGGGCAACGCCCTGCAGATCGAAGTCGAGCGCGACATGGCCGGGATCAAGGCCGAGAAGGGCAAGGTCTCGATGTTCCCGGACCTCTTCTGGTCCAAGGACGTCGTGATTTTCGAGGGGGAAGGACCGGGCTCGCAGGTCACGATTCCCTTCGACGTGCCCGAGGACGGCGACTACGAGCTCTACGCGCAGCTCGCGAAGGGCTCGGACTACGGCGTCTATACGGTTCTGCTCGACGGGAAGCCTCCGGTCGCGCCCGTGCTCGAGCACGAGCCCGGCGCCGACGTCCGGCCGCAGACGCAGTTCGACGGATACGCGCTCGAGACGTACGTCGGCGCGGACTACCAGGTGGGCTGGCCGCGTCTGACCAAGGGCCGGCACACTCTGACCTTCCAGTGTCTCGGCAAGCGGGAGGACTCGAGCGGCTACGTCGTGGGCGTGGACGACATCGTCCTGGCGAAGACCGGCGCCGCGGCCTGGGCGGCGGCCGTGAAGCTCCAGGAGCCGCGCGTGCCGAGCGGAAGCGTGGCCGAGCTCGCGAAGGCGCTGTCGGACCCGAATCCGGTGACGCGCGGCCTCGCCGCGATGGCGCTCCGCAACGAGGGACAAAAGGCACTCCCGGCGCTGCCGCAGCTGACGGCGGCCCTCAAGGATCCCGACCCGAACGTCCGTCTCATGGCGGGCAACGCGATCGCCGCGATCGGTCCGCAAGCGGCTCCCGCGGTCAACGCTCTCATGTCGGCCTGTTCCGTCAAGGACGAGCAGATCCACGTCCTGCGGGCCTGCGCGGCGGCGCTCGGCGAGATCGGCAAGCCGGCGGCGACACCCGCATTGCCGCTCCTGAAAGAGCTCGCCAAGATGCCGCGCGTCCGGTGGGCCGCGGAGAAGGCCATCAAGAACATCGAGGGCGGGGCGAAACCGTAACGAGGAGGTCGGGCCGGGTCGACTCCGCGTCACGCCTCCCGGACGGCGAGAAGCGTGAGGTCGTCGTCTGGCTCGGGACCGGCCTCGTGGGCTCGGACTTCGGCGACGTTCCGCTCGAGCAGCGCTCCGGCGTCGGCGGGCGCCACGTCGAGGCCGATCAGCGGGCCTGTGTGTCCAGGGCCGCTCGGAGCCCTCTGGCGAGAGCTTCGGTCGTCCCGATGCCCCAATAGTGGAGGAAGAGAATGCGCGGCTCTTCCCCGGTCATGTGGCTGTGGATGGCCACGACCTCGATGCCGGCCCCACGCAGGGCCTTCAGCACGCCCTGCAGCTCCGATTCGAGCATCGCGAAATCCCCGTCGACCACCGCTTTCGCATCGCTTCCCGCGAACGCCGCCCAGGTATTGGCGCCCATGGCAGCGCCGACGGGGGATCCGTGCATCCGGGCCGGCTTCGCGATGACGAACTTGAGGACGCCGTCCTTGAAGTCGCCGGAAGTTCCCAGGGCCGCCTCGACCTTCTTCGGGTCGAGTGTCGTCCGGGCGGGGTCGATGTCGACGGGGGCCGCTCTGATCGGATCCTTCGCGGTCTCGCTCATGCGTTGGAACGTCTTTCCCACACCGGCCGCGAGCTTCTCCGGATCGCCCATCCCACCGATGTGCATGAACATGATCCGCGGGCTCTCCCCGAAGAAGTGGTTGTGCAGAGCGGTGACTTCGAGGCCATTCTGGAGCGCAGCGTCCATGACCGGAGCGACCTGGTCTTCGCGCAGGACGAGGTCCCCCATGACCATGGCGCCCTCGGGGACCTTCTGGAACGCCGCCCAGGAGGTCAGCCCCATCGGAGGTGTCAGCCGAGCGCCGCCCGAAGAGACAGAGAGGTCGATTCGAGGGACGGCGACCCGAAACACCTTCTCCTTCTCGTTCCAGGTGCCCTTCAACCCGGTGGCGCGCTCGATCAGCGTCCTGTCGAGATCGTCGGTCGCCCGGGAGCTCGCGGCGACCAGGACCAGGAGAAGCGCCGCGGCACATCGAGTGATCTTCATGAGACCTCCCCTCGGACTCTCTGCTAACGGGTGAAGGTCCAGCGCAATTTCACGACGAACTGATCCACTTCCGGAGCCAGGAAGTAAGGGCTACCCTCCGAGATCGGGCGTTTCCAGCCCCGGTTCCAGACGACGAAGAGATCCCGGCCAGGTTGGATCGTCCAGCGCAGGCGCGCATTCATCCCCAGGTTTTCCGATTCCGAGTCGTACTGGAAGAACGTGGCCAGGATGAGACTCGGGTTGAAGGCATAGACCGCCTTCAGCTGCCAGAGCCGCAGGATGAAGTTGCCCTCCGGCAAGTACCCGTAATCGTTCTCTGCGGCGAGGTCGAGCGCCAAATGTCCCGAGGCTTCCGTCCATTTCACGAAGGCGTTGATCTGCGTGAGATCCCCGTCGTAGAAACTGCCGAACCAGACGGTGGCTCCGGCCGAGAGCGGGCGTGTGTCGGAGGACTGGGCCTCCACGCGGTAGCGATTGAACTGGTAGCTTCCCGCGGGGATCACGACCCCGGGTGCGATCTCGAATGGCTCTTTGAGCCTCTGGAATTCCGGCGCGTAGTTCGCCTCGTAGTGGTCGCCCTGTTGCGTCTCGAAATTGATCGGCGCCATGAAAACGCGCCAGGTCTCCGTCTCGCCGGCGAGGTCGGTCGTCAGGCGCGGAAACAGCTCGAAGAAGAATTGGCGAACGCCGCCGAAGAAGCCGCCTTCGGGCCGCGGCTGATAGGCGGCGCCGGCGGCGTATTCGCGAATATCCCGGCGCGGAAGAAATCCCAGCGCCGGATCGAGCGAGTCGCCGAACTGGTTCACCGAGGCCTCGATATCCCAGAGATCGTTCGGGTATTGAGCCTTGATGCCCCAGCCTTCCCTCGAGCCCGGTCCGACCTCCCCGAAGCTCTTCGCACCCCAGAAGCCAAAGCCGAGGTTCTTGTCCTCCTGGAACGACGAGGTCTGCCAGACGGCGTCCACCCCCGCAAGCGTGTTGCTCGTCCGCCCGTTCGGATCCCCGTTGGTGCCGATCGCGCCCACGCGCAGGTTCTCGTTGACGTCGTAGGTCACGCGGCCCGCCGCCAGGTTCGTCCCCGGCACGCCGTGACTGTCTCGGGTCTCGACGTCGAGAGCGCCGACCCCCCATTGGCCGGCCCGGCCGACGAGCTTCAAGCCCGCCGTGATCGGAACGATCCGGCTCTCGAAGAGGCCGACGCGCCGCGAGTAGAAGGGAATGAACTGCTCTTTCAAGTCCAACCCGAAGTCGAAAAAATTGGCGCCGTCGGTGAAAAACGGACGCTTTTCCGGAAAGAAGAGGTCGAAACGCGTCAGGTTGACCTGCTCCGTGTCGGCTTCGACCTCCGCGAAGTCGGGGTTGATGGTCAGAACCGCGTCCAGCTGTGACGTCGCGTGATAAGCGACATCGCCGCCGCCCTGCAGGCGCGTGAAGTCGTGGTCTGTCCTGTGATCGATCTGGTACGCGCCCAGCGCGTACGGCGAGACGGTCAGGCCCCAGCCCTGCGAGAGACCGCTGAGGCCTTCGAGCGTCCCGGCCCGCCGCATGTCGATCAGCTTCGAGTCCAGCGTCGTTCCGGCCCAGCGCAGCGTGACAAGCTCCCGGGCGACGTATCTCTGGATGTTGAAGCCCCACTGGCCCGCAGCTCTCCGGAATCGAATGGTTTGCGCCGGCAGTACGAACTCGGCGGTCCAGCCCGTCGCCGTGATCCGTGTCGCGACGTTCCAGATCCCGTCCCAGTCGAGAGCGGCACCCTCCGCGTTGGGATCCGAGATCAGTCCGTCGAGCCGGGCGCCGGCGGCGTTGGTCTGAAAGAGATAACCGGTCCGGTTGTCGTCGAGCGTGTCGAGAACGATCGCGAGCGTGTCGTCCCCGCTCATGTTCCCGTCCCGCTGCATCGTGTGGATGGCGATGCGAGAGGGCTCCGGGTCGATGGCGGTGATTCCGAAGTAGACATTGGCGTCGTCGACCAAGATTCGGACTTCCGTGTGAAATGGGGTCGGCTCGCCCGGCTTGGGCGACTGCTGTGTCAGATCGGTGATGACTCCGGCCGTCTGCCAGCCCGGCTCATCCAGGATTCCGTCGAGAAGGATGACTCCCGCGAGCGGGCCGGCCGTCACGCCCGGCGGCTCCTCGGGTGGAGCGGTCTGCGCTCCGGTCCCACGGGCTCGCAGCGCCAGGACGGCGGCGAGCGCGGCGAAGCGGGATCGCATCGCCGGGCGTGGTGTCCGCACGGTCGACTCCGCTCGTCACGCCCGCCGTACGGCGATCAGCGTGAGGTCGTCGCCGGGCTCGATACCGGCCTCGTGGGCGCGGACTCCGGCGACGATCCGTTCGAGCAGCGCTCCGACATCCGCCGGCGCCGCTTCGAGGAGCCCCAGCAGAGTGTCCTCGCCGTAGAACTTGCCCGCGGGCGAGCGCGCCTCCGACACACCATCGGTGAAGGCGAGGAGGAGATCGCCCGGCGCGAGCACGGCGGTCTTCGCCGAGAACTCCATCCCGGGCATCGC
>Ga0207691_10001287_pt1 | contig 25022 bp, 21 predicted proteins | sample KBSM13metaG_FD_184327 | JGI IMG/M metagenome (GOLD analysis project Ga0207691, IMG submission 184327) | Miscanthus rhizosphere microbial communities from Kellogg Biological Station, Michigan, USA - KBS M1-3 metaG (SPAdes) (version 2) | ecosystem: Host-associated > Plants > Roots > Rhizosphere >...
TGATCGCCGCCGTCAACGTCGTCTTCCCGTGATCCACGTGACCAATCGTCCCGATGTTCACGTGCGGCTTGCTGCGATCGAACTTCTCTTTAGCCATCTGTCTCCCCTAACACTCTGCCTGCGGCGCCCGGGCCTCGCGACTCTTGGAGCCCACGACCAGGATTGAACTGGTGACCTCGTCCTTACCAAGGACGTGCTCTACCAACTGAGCTACGTGGGCGCTCACGCCGCCAGGCGTGAGGCCGGAGCCGGAAGGCGAACCGACATCCATCGTCTGATTCATCGGATCTTCCGTCCCTCGCCTCACGACTGCGCCACCCCGACCGACCATCACCCGAACCGCGTACCGTCCGCCGTCTCTATGGAGCGGGAGACGGGATTCGAACCCGCGACCAACAGCTTGGAAGGCTGTGACTCTACCCCTGAGTTACTCCCGCGCTTTGCGATGCTTCATGCCGACTCGCGCTCTTTCATGGTGGGCAGTGAAGGATTTGAACCTCCGTAGCGCAAAGCGCGGCAGATTTACAGTCTGCTGCCATTAACCACTCGGCCAACTGCCCGTGCTCGAATCCCGAAAACCACCGTTCCCGCCGATCGGTTTTTCTCTGGAGCCGGCGAAGGGACTTGAACCCGCAACCTCCCGATTACAAATCGGGTGCTCTACCAGTTGAGCTACGCCGGCGCGTGCACGGATGTCGCCGAAATCCTCGATGCGATAGTCCCAGCCGGCATTCAAAGAACACACCAAGAGCTACCCCGACCGGCGTGAATCGCGGAGTCTAGCAGCGCCAAATCACTCGATCAAGACCTCTTTTGGGTTTCTCGGCCTCGCTGGCGGACGGCCTCGTAACCGGCGGCGGCGGCCGCCGTGGAGACGTTCAGGGACCCTACCGACCCGGCCATGGGAAGCCGCGCGAGCAGGTCGCAGCCTTCCCGGACCAGCCTCCGCATGCCCCGGCCCTCGGCGCCGAGGACGAGGGCCAGATCTCCGGTCAGGTCCAGCTCGTAGAGAGTCGTTCCCGCCGGGTCCAGCCCCACGACCCGAAAGCCTTCATTCTTAAGGCGATCGATGAAACGGCGGAGGTTCTTGACGCGAACGACCGAGACGCGCTCGACAGCCCCCGCCGAGGCTCGGGCGACGGCCTCCGAAAGGGGCGCCGTCCCCCGTTCGGGCACGACCACCCCCGCCCCGAGGCCCTCCGCCACCCGGAGGACGGCCCCCAGATTCTGGGGGTCCTGGACCTCGTCCAGAAGCAGCAGGAACCGACCCCCGGGCTTCCCCTCCAGCGCCGCCTCTTCCTCGAGATATCCCCGAACGGCGATCCGGGCCACGGCCCCCTGGTGCCCGGACCCGGCTTCCCGGTCCAGGGCCGCCCGGCTCCCGTAGCGGACCGCCACGCCGTTCGAACGGCAGAGCGTCATGAGCGAGTGGATCCGGCGATCGCGGCGATCCGAGTCGAAGAGCACCCATTCGATCTCGCGAGGGCGGGCGCGGACGGCCTCCTCGATGGGATGGAGGCGCGTCAGAATCACGACCCGTCCGTGAGCAGCGCGACCGCCATCGCGGCGAGACCGTCGCGGCGCCCCGGGAATCCCAGGCCGTTCGAGCTCGTGCCGCGCACGCTGACGGCTTCGGGCGACACGCCCAGGATCTCGGCGATGCGGGCGCGGATCGCCGGCACGTGGGGAGCGAGCTTCGGCGCCTCGGCCACGACGACGGCGTCGACGTTGCCGACCGAGTATCCGCGAATCCGCGCGAGCTCGACCGCCTTTCGCAGGAACGTCGCGCTGTCCGCGCCCTTCCACGCCGGATCGCTCGGCGGGAAGTGATCGCCGATCGAACCGGCACCGGCCGCGCCGAGCACGGCGTCCGTCAGGGCATGGAGAAGAGCATCTCCATCGGAGTGACCCTCGAGTCCGGACTCGTGCGGAATCGCGACGCCCCCCAGAAGCAGGGCGCGGCCGGCCGCGAACGGATGCGCGTCGAAGCCGATCCCCACTCTCGATCCCATCGGCACTCCCTAGCCCTTCCGCGCGCGGAGGACGGCCTCCGCGATCTCCAGATCCGCGGGCGTCGTGATCTTGAAGCCCAGGCGGGAGATTGCGACCACCTCGACCGGAATCCCCAGATCCTCGCACAACGCGGCTTCGTCGGTCGCGTCTCCTCCGGACTCCAGGACGCGGCGGAGAACCGCGGCACGAAACGCCTGGGGCGTCGCGGCCGCCCAGAGCGACGATCGATCGACGGTGCGCACGGTCCGGTGCTCGTGGACGACCTTGATGGTGTCGACGACCGGGATCGCGGCGATCGCCGCGCCCATCCGCGCCGCCGCGGCCATGACCTCCGACGCCTCGGCCGCCGTCACGAGAGGGCGGGCGGCGTCGTGGACCGCCACGACGTCGTCGTCCGCGGCGTCGAGCGCTTCGAACCCGCGCCTCACGGACTCCGAGCGGCTGTCGCCCCCCGCGACGACCGCCACGGGGGGACCAGCCACCCGGCGGAATGCCTCGAGACTTTCGGCCGGGGCGACGACAACGGTTCGATCGAATGCCGCTGCTGCCAGCGATTCCAGCGCCCACTCGAGGAGCGGACGTCCTGCGACGGCGACGAGCGCCTTCGGCTCTGCGCGGCCCAGGCGCTCGCCCCGACCGGCCGCGACCACCGTCAGGAGGCGCATGCATTCCCCAGGGTCGAATTCCCGTGTTGTTGCCCGTCCTCCAGATCTCGTGATCGGGATGTCTCGTACGCCGGAATGCCGTGCTCCGGAAGGGCCTCTGAGATCCCCGCGGGTGTCCGGGCCGCGGCATCGCCCGGACCTCCTGCGGCGGGCTTTTCGACGCCGGGGGCCGACTCGCACACCCGCTTCCGCAGTTCGCCTCCGAGAATCCGGCTGAAGACCCTCGCTCCGCTTGGCGTGAGGTGCATGCCGTCGGCGAAGTCGGCGGCACTCAGCTCCTTTGTGTTCCGCATATCGAGCAGTTCCCCGCCGTTCTGGGCGAGGACCGCCTGCAGTCCCCGATCGAGCCCGTACACCTCCCCCTGCGGCATGGCGACGAGCGCAACGCGGACGTTGCGCTGCCGGCACAAACGGAGCAGCCGGGCGAGCCGCGCGTACGACTGCCGCCGAGCGGTGACCGGTCCCAACCGCTCTCTTTGCACCGCCGCGTTCAGCCGCCGGGCGGTCTGGCGATAGTCCGGTACAACGGCGCTCAACACGCGAACGCGCACCCGGTCGCTCTCCGAGAAGAGATGGAGCGCGCACGCCAGAAGGTATCCGATCCGGTCGTCGAGCGAAGCCAGGTCGAACCGCAGCATCTCCGCCGCGTTCGCCCATCCCCCGAAGTAGGCGGCGATGCGTTCCGCGTGGATCGGGTTCGAGTCGTAAAGCTGTCCGCGCGCGAACGGGATCACCAACCAGTCGAGGGCGTTCTCGCCCCGAAAGTTGTTGCGGAAGATGTAGTACCAGTCGAGGATAGCCAAATCGTCAGGATGCACGGATTCGGCGCTCACCCGAGTGGAGCCGCATTCGAGCTCTCTCCGCACCGTTTCGATATCGACACCTTCGCGCGTGAGCGAATTACCGAGCACGAGAAGGCGCTCACCGTCCCGGGCTTTCAGCGCCGCGGCGACCGCCGGGATGGACCGGATGTGGGTGATGTCGCTCGACAGCCGCTCGGACCCGAAGCGGAGCGCGAGCTCGCACGCCGCCGCCACGGCGACGACCGTCATCATGACCTTCGCCTCGGACCTAAAATTGGAAGTAAATAAACTCATGAACGTTGGGAGCCGGGAAGAAGATCAGCATGAGCATGGCATACGAATAAGCAGCGGCCCGGGGCTTCCAGTCTGCCCGGACGAGGGCCGTGATGTCCCGGCGCTTCTCGACCCAGTACTCGTAGACCAGCAGCGGCACGGCGTAGAACACCATCGATTCCGCGATCATCCGGGCGAACGGAGTGATTCGAAAATCCGTCACCGCGAGACGGAACATCCCCCAGGCCTGTTCGATCGTCGCGGCGCGGAACAACAACCAGCCGACGCAGACCAGCTGGAACAGGAGGAAAGCGCGAACGGCGCCGCCGAGGAACGAGTAGTCGTGAAGCGAGCGGTCCTGGCCTCGCCGGTCGACGACACGATAGGCACAGAGCAGTGCGCCGTGGTAGATGCCCCAGGCGGCGAAGGTCCAGTTCGCTCCGTGCCAGATGCCACCCAGAATCATGGTGATCATGAGGTTGCGATAGGTGAAGAGACGGCCCCTCCGGTTGCCGCCGAGTGAGATGTACACGTAGTCCCGAAGCCAGGTCGAGAGACTGATGTGCCATCGCCGCCAGAAATCGCTCGGATTCACCGCCAGATAGGGCATCCGGAAGTTCACCATCAGGTCGATGCCCATCCACTTGGCCACTCCCTGGGCGATCGAACTGTAACCGGAAAAGTCGGCATAGATCTGCAGGGCGAAAGCATAGACACCGACGATGCATTCGGGACCCGTCAACGAAGCCAGAGGAGCCTGGAATACGGAGTTCACGAGCGTCGCCATGTTGTCGCCGATCACGACTTTCTTGAACAACCCGAGGAGCACGAGGTACAGGCCTTCCTGGAAATCGCCGTCGCGATACACACGGGGAGCCTGGATCTGCTTGAGAAGGCCGACGCCGTTTTCCGAGTTGCCCGAACGCATGATCGGACCCGCGACGAGGTGCGGAAAGAACGACACGTACAGCGCGAAGTCCCGGAAGTTCTTGGCCGGCTCGCCGACGCCCCGGGCGATGTCGATGACGTAGCTCATGCTCTGGAACGTGTAAAAGGAAATTCCCACGGGAAGAACGATCGCCCAGAACGGCAGGCCGAACGGCACGCCGAGCCGGGCGAAGAACTCGTCGGCTTCGCGCGCGAAGAAGCCGTAGTACTTGAAGAAGCCGAGGAGCGCCAGGTTGACGACGACCGAAATCGCCACCAGGCGTTTTCGCGAACGGGGTTCCTGGGCGCTCGCGACCCACACGCCCAGCCAGTAGTCCATGAGGGTGGAGCCCGCGATCAGGGGTAGGAATCGCCAGTTCCAGCAACCGTAGAAGAAGTAGCTGGCGACGATCAGCATCCGGTTCTGCCAGCGGAAAGGCAACGCCCAATAGAGCGGGAGCACCACCGCGAGGAAGCCCCAGAACTGCCAGGTGTTGAACAGCATGCCGAGTTACCGGAACCGCAGAACGCATGCCGCGGCCATCGATCGGTTCTGCATCGCGGGCTTCGAACTTTATCGCACCATCCGGGCTCAAAGGGGCGATAGACCCGGCAATATCGGAATCTCCTCGCCAAACCGAGGTGAGTGCCGGCGGGCGACAGAATCAGATGCCGTCGCTTTACGCGGAACGCTTCAGCGCGGGCGCCCGCAGACGCGGCCGCGGGCTTCTCAAGAGGGACCTCGTTCGCGAGGCGAGGCCATCTGCGGGAACGACGGCGCAGGGCACTGGGGCCCTGTCGCCTGGACTAACGCTAGACCGCCAGGATCTCCTGCTCCTTGGACTTCAGGAGGTCGTCGACCTCCTTGACCTTCTTGTCGGTGAGCTTCTGCGACTCCTCGAGACCGCGGCGTTCGTCGTCTTCGGAGATCGACTTGTCCTTGAACATCTTCTTGATGCGGTCGTTGCCCTCGTGCCGGTAGCGGCGGATCTCGACGCGGGCCTCTTCGGCCATGTGGTGCGCCGTCTTGGCGAGATCCTTGCGCCGCTCCTCGGTCAGAGGCGGAATGGGGATGCGTACCACCTTGCCGTCGTTCTGGGGGTTCAGGCCCAGCTCGGACTTGCGAATGGCCCTCTCGACTTCAACCGCCATCTTCGGATCCCAGGGAGCCGCCACGATCAGAGTGGGCTCGGGCACCGACAGGTTCGCCACCTGGTTGATCGGGACATCGGCTCCGTACGCCGACACGAGGATGCCGTCGAGCATGCCCAGGTTCGCGCGCCCGGTGCGGAGCGTCTTGAACCGCTCCTTCAGGGCTGCGACCGCGTCCGACATGTGCTTCTCGATGTCCTTGAGCTCCTGTCTCATGCCTCGGCTCCCCCTGCGCTGACCAGCGAGCCGATGTCCTCCCCGGTGACGACCCGCTGGATGTTGCCCCGGACCTTGAGGTTGAAAACCTTGATCGGAATCCCGTTGTCCATGCAAAGCGCGACGGCCGCGGCGTCCATGACCTGGAGACCGGCCTCGAGCGCCTGCCGGTAGGAGAGCGTCTTCAAGAACTTCGCGGTCGCGTCGCGGTTGGGATCGGCGTCGTAGACGCCGTCGACCTTCGTCGCCTTGAGCAGGACGTCGGCGTGGATCTCGTTGGCGCGCAGAGCGGCCGCGGAGTCCGTCGTGAAAAAGGGATTGCCCGTGCCGGCTACGAAGAGGACGACGCGGCCCTTCTCGAGGTGACGCATGGCCCGCCGGCGGATGAAGGGCTCGGCGATCTGGCGGATTTCGACGGCCGACATCAGACGCGTCGTGACGCCGCGCTTGTCGAGGGCGTCCTGAAGAGCGAGACCGTTGATCACGGTGGCGAGCAGGCCCATGTGGTCGCCGGCCACGCGGTCGATGCCCTGCGCCGCCGCCGAGACCCCTCGAATGATGTTGCCGCCGCCGAGGACGACCGCGGTCTCGACGCCCAGAGCATGGACGTCCTTGATCTCGTCCGCGAGCCGCGCGACTACGTCCGGCGCGATACCGAACTTCTGGTCTCCCATCAACGCCTCCCCCGAAAGCTTGAGGAGGATGCGTCTGTAGACGGACGTCTCGGGCATCGTGCCGGGATTATAGGTTCTTCGCGAAACTCAACCAGTCGCAAGTCGGAGCGCCGCGAGGGGTCGGGCGAACGGTCGAGCCCCTTGGGCGAGCCGTTCGCCGGTGCGCCCGGAGGGCGCAGATCCCTCGCAAGCTCCGGCGACGGCTTAGGCCGCTTCTTCGGCTCGCCCCGCGCCCTCGCCCAGCTTGAACCGGACGAAGCGCAAGTCGAGAGCGCCCTTACCCGCGCGCTCGACGACGATCTGGCCAACCGTCTTTTCGGGATCCTTGACGAAGGCCTGCTCGACGAGCACGGCCTCCTGGTAGAACTTCTCGACTTTTCCGTCGGCGATCCGCTCGACGACGTTGGCCGGCTTGCCGGCCGCCGTTGCCTGAGCCTTGGCGATCTCGCGCTCCGTCGAGAGGATGTCGGCCGAAACCTCCCCGCGCGTTGCGAAGCGCGGGTCCGACGCGGCGATGTGCATCGCGAGGTCTTTGCCCAGGGCCTCGTCTCCGCCCGGCAGGCCGACGACGACGCCGATCCGGCCATTGCCGTGGATGTAGCTCGCGAAGGTCTCGTCGGCCCGGGGTGTCAGACGTGCGAACCGGCGGATCTGGATGTTCTCCTTGAGCACCGCGATCATCTGCGTGACCGCGTCGCCCACGGTCTCCCCGCCCGGCCAGGACAGCGTCGAGAGCTCGGCCACGTCGCCCGTGCGCGTGTCGCCGAAGGCGTCGTGCGCCGCGATGCGGTCGGCGAGCTTCTCGGCGAAGACCCGGAAATCCTCGGTGCGCGCGACGAAGTCCGTCTCGCAGTTCACCTCGACGAGAACCGCGCCCTTGACCGTGACGTGCGCCACGACGAGGCCCTCGGAAGCCGCCCGGCCGGCCTTCGACGCCGCGGCGGCGAGGCCCTTCTTGCGGAGGATCTTCTTCGCTTCGTCGAAATCGCCCTGGGCTTCGACGAGCGCCTTCTTGCAGTCCATCATCCCGGCGCCGGTTTCCGTGCGCAGAGCGTTCACGAGCTTGGATGAGATTTCCATGATTCCTCTCAATGTACGGCGACCGCCGACGGCCCTCGCCGTCTGCGTACTGCTAACTCTTAACGCGGCGTTTTCCCGCCGCGTTAAGACGCGTCGGCGACGACGGCCGTCTGCGAGAGCTCCGGCGTGCGCGGACGGTCCTCGGAGGGCGCGTCTTCCGCGTTCCGCTCCCCATGGGCGTGCAGGCCTTCGAGCGCCGCGTCGGCGATCTTCTGCGTGAACAGCCGGATGGCGCGGATGGCGTCGTCGTTGCCCGGGATGACGTGGTCGATCAGGTCCGGATCGCAGTTCGTATCGACGACGGCCACCACCGGGATGCCGAGGATGTTCGCTTCCTTGACCGCGATGTACTCCTGCTTGGGATCGATCACGAAGAGCGCATCCGGAAGCTCGTCCATCTCCTTGATGCCCGTCAGGTTCTTTTCGAGCTTCTCCTTCTCCCGCTCCAGACGCAGCCGCTCCTTCTTGGTGAGGTTCTCGTTGTCATCCTGCGCGAGGATGCCCTCGATCTCCTTCAGCCGATGGATCGACTTGCGGATCGTAGAGAAGTTGGTCAGCGTCCCGCCGAGCCACCGGGTGTTCACGTAGAACATGCCGCAGCGGTTGGCTTCTTCGTAGATCGCATCCTGGGCCTGGCGTTTCGTGCCGACGAACAGCAGGTTCTTGCCCGCGGCGGCAAGGTCGGTCACGAATTTCGAGGCTTCTTTGAACTGCTTGAGCGTCTTCTGCAGGTCGATGATGTAGATCCCGTTGCGCTTCCCGAAGATGAACTTCTTCATCTTGGGGTTCCAGCGCTTCGTCTGATGACCGAAGTGGACGCCAGCCTCGAGCAGTTCCTTCATCGAAATAGATGCCAGATCACACCTCCCTTTCCGGAGCCTTTTCGGCTCGCTGAGCGCTTAACGTTTGCTGAACTGGAACCGGGCCCGCGCGCCGCGCTGGCCGTACTTCTTGCGTTCCTTCATCCGGGGATCCCGCGTCAGGAAACCTTCCTTCTTGAGCTTCTTGCGGAGCTCCAGGTTGTACTCGGTCAAGGCGCGGGCGATGCCGTGGCGGATGGCGCCGGCCTGTCCCGTCGGGCCGCCGCCGGCGACGGTCACGTGGATGTCGAACTTCTCGACCGTCTCCGTGGACTGGAGCGGCTGCTTGATGACCATCTTGAGGACGTTGTTGGGGAAGTAGTCGTCGATGGATCGCTTGTTGACGGTGATCGCGCCGGTCCCCGGCACCAGCCGGACGCGCGCCATCGAGGTCTTCCGCCGTCCGGTGGCCTTGTGTTGAATGTCGACTGCCAAAACTCCTCCGAGCTCTATTCGAAAAAGTGCGCCGCGGCCCCTAGGCCGGCACCTTCAACGGTCGAGGCTGCTGCGCCTCGTGCGGGTGCTTTTCCCCGCGGTATACCTTCAGCTTCTTCAACTGCTTGCGCCCCATCTTCGACTTCGGGAGCATTCCGCGGACGGCATCCTCGATGATCCGCTCGGGATACTTCGCCTGCTGCTCGCGCGCGCCCACCGACTTCAATCCCCCCGGGTAGCCGGTGTGGCGGCGATACATCTTCACGTCGAGCTTCGTGCCGGTGAGCTTGATTTTCTCGGCGTTCGTCACGACGACGAAGTCGCCCATGTCGAGGTACGGCACGTAGTTCGCCCGATGCTTGCCGGAAAGAATCCGGGCGACCCGGGTCGCGAGCCGACCGAGGACCAATCCGGACGCGTCCACCACGAACCAGTCGTGGCGGACGTCCGCTGCCGATACTCTTCCCGTGCCAGAAGCCATCGCGTTAAACCCTCACTCGAACTCTCAAGGTGGCCCGCACCGAGGCGGACCCGGGCGGGAGCCCCCGTTTCGAGGGCGCGTAAGAATACGTAAGCGGAGAGGGCCTGTCAACGGGGTTGGAAAGAAGCCCCGGACCGGCCTCGGCGCCGCCTTCCGGACCCGGAGGCCTGCGATAATGCCCTGGAGCCGGTTTCGAGCGGCGCCGAGGGAGGGGCCGATGCGGGTGTCCGTCGTGGTCCCCATCCTCAACGAAGAAGGCAACGTCCCGCGGCTCTACGCGCGGGTTCGCGGAGAGCTCGAAAAGGTCTCCCCCGACTTCGAGCTCATCTTCGTCGACGACGGAAGCACGGATCGATCGGCGGCCGCGGTCGCCGACCTTCACGACTCCGATCCGAGGGTCAAGCTCGTGTCGTTCTCCCGCAATTTCGGGTACCAAATGGCTTTGACCGCCGGCCTCGACCACAGCTCGGGCGATGCCGTTGTCATCATGGACGGAGACCTTCAACACCCCCCGTCGCTGCTCCCCGCGCTTCTCGAGAAGTGGCAGGAAGGATTCGAGGTCGTCCACACCATCCGCCGCTCCACGGCCGACGCCTCGGGCCTGCGCCGGACCGCCGGCGACGCCTTTTATTCACTCTTCCGGCGGCTCAGCCGGATCGACCTGCCGGCGAACACGGCGGACTTCCGTCTGCTCGACCGCAAGGTCGTCCGGGCGCTCGGAGACATCCGCGAGCGGACTCGCTTCCTGGCGGGGCTGACCGTCTGGACCGGGTTTCGCTCGACCAGCGTGACCTACGAGGCGCCGGCGCGGGAGGAGGGGGTCACGAAATTCACGGGCGCCCGCATCGCCCGGCTCGCCCTCGATGCCCTCGTGTCGTTCTCGACGGTTCCACTCCACCTCGCCGTCTACGTGGGCACGATCCTGGCCGCTCTCGGCTTTCTCTATTCTCTCTACGCCCTCTGGGAACGATTCGCGAGCGGCACGGTGCTCCCGGGCTGGACTTCGATCGTGATGCTCGTTGCGATCGTCGGCGGAATCCAGCTGATGCTGATCGGCGTCCTTGGCGTGTACCTCGGCAAGATCTACGAAGAGGTCAAGCAGCGACCGCTCTACGTCGTCCGCGCGTCGATCGGCCTCGGTGAACGACCTGTTGAGAAAACATAGGCCGCGTCAGCGAACCGGCCCGACGCAATAAGGCTCCAGGGCATCGACCCCCTTGCCCTTGGGCGACACCCACACCAGGTGCGACACAGGGCCGTTTCGCTCCGTTTGCATCAGCGCGGGCGGAAGGTCGATCCTCTCCGCGCCGCGACAGTCGACCCGCGACCCGAAGAGGGCTTCGGCCGAGTCGTCCGGCATGACCCAGACGCGCCGGGCGTCCGCGTCGCTCCAGGTCCACGTGACTTTCGGCGTCAGATCGCTGCCGTCGAGCGTCCGATCCGGGACGACGGCGACCACGATTCCCGGGTCCCTCAGGAGGGGCCGGAGCCGATCTCCGAGCTCCTGCAGCCTCGACTGGAAGTTCCGCGTCTGAAAGGCGGCGACGATGACCCAGTAGACCGCCAGACCCGCCACGATCGACGTCGCCGCCCGGCGCAAACGGAGCGGCGTGAGACTCCGCACGCTCCCCGCCAGGGCCAATGCCGAAAACGGGAGGATGGGCAGGAGATACCGCGATTCGTACGGATCGAAGCTCCTGACGTTCCGGTTGGCGAGAGCGACAGGAAGAATTCCCGCCGCGACCGAGACCGCGAATGCCGTCAACGGCACTCGATCGCCCCCGAACCCCGCCGGGCGGCGATCGATCGCCGCGAAAACCGCTCCGACGACTCCCGCCGCGAGGACGCCGAGGATCGTCGAGCGCGAATCGGGCTCAATGTAAATCGCGCCGGCTGCCCAGGCCCACCCGCCCGCCAGGCTGTGCCAGAGCCCATCGACGAAGCGCAGGGCGGCGAGATGAGGCTCTCCGAGGAAGTTGCGTATCTGGACCGACGGCACCTGCTTCGCCCGCACTTCGAGATGGCTGAAGGCGCGGAACACCGCATATCCGGCGACCGTCCCCGCGGCCACCCAGCCGGCGTCGCGAACACGTCGGCGGGCGGCGAGAAAAGCCGCGGCGGCGAACCCGGCGGCGATGCCGTACTCGCTGATCGCGACGGCGCCGGCCACGAGGAGCGCGGATCCGAGACCCCGCGTGCGCCCGACCGGTGCATCGGCCGCGAGACAGGTCAGAAGCGCGGCGAGCACCAGCGAGACCGGCAGATTGACCGACAGTACGGTGGTCGCCGTCGTGAACTGGGTCGTCACCAGGACGGGCGTCAGGACGAGGAGCGCCGCGAGCGAGGGAAGGAGGGCGTCATCCGGCCGCATACGCCGGGCCAGCCGCGCCGTCTGCCAGGCCAGGATCGCCCAGAGGGCGAGGGCCATCGCGACGTACGGGCCTCGGTCGAGGCCGAAGGCCGCGGCGCTCCACTTCAGGAGCTGACCGAAGAGCGGGCGGTGGGAGTGATGGGCGGCGAGGGTTTCGAGGGTCGACTCCCGGAGAAAGAGGACGAGGTAGGCGTCGTCAAAGACCGGGAAGCCGCCCCACATGCCGAACCCGAGGAAGGCGAAGAGTCCGGCGAAAATGAGACCGACCGTCCAGCGCGTCCGACTCAAGCGAGGAAATTGTGACACGAGGGCGGGAGAACTGCGGCATTCAAGGCCGTGAATTCAGGATACGAGGCCTCGCCGGACGAACCGCTGAGAATGGTTCCCCGGGCAGATCGAAGGTCTTGGCCAGGAAGGTCGCCATGGGGCCCCGTCCAACGGGATTGTCCGGACAGTAGTTATCCCCCCCGCACCCGGCCGTGATGCCTTCGGCGGAGAGCCGCTCGATCCAGCGGGCGTACGTGCTCGGGCAGGGAACGTCGTCGAAAACCCCTGCACAGGCCGGAGGCGTGTACGCCGCGCCGTGCTGGGTCTTGAGCAGGAAGACCGCCATCTGCTCGCGGGTCACGGCGGCGTCCGGACAGTAGTTGCCGCCCCCGCAGCCCGCCGTAATGCCCTCGGCAGCGAGCTGTTCGATCCAGTCGGCAAAGGGGTTCGAGCACGGCACGTCCCCGAACTGCCCCTGACATGCCGGCGGGTCGTAGGACGACCCGTGCTCCGACTTCAGGAGAAAGACCGCCATCTGCGCACGGGTGACCGGCATCGTCGGGCAATACACACCGGTTCCGCATCCGGCCGTCACCGCCGAGCGGAAGACGCTCTCGACGTCCTCGTGGAAGGGGTTGACCTGCGGCACGTCGGAGAAGTCCGAGAGCCAGCCCCGGCTCAGCATTCCGGAGACGACCGTGGGCAATCCGCCCGGGTTCGTCACGATGACGTCCTGCAGCGACCCGGCGGGGCGCGAAGGTGTCTTGCCCTTGATGTGGGTCGAGTCCACGTAGACGATCGAGGTCAGCGACGCCCCGCCCAGCGTGACCGCGGCCCCGGAAACGAAATTGGTTCCGGTGATCGTCACGTTCGTTCCGGCGGAGGCAGGGCCCGAGCTCGGGGCAATCGCGGTGACGCCCGCCGATCCCGGCGGAGGCGTGGGCGTCCGACTCGGAGTGTTCGTGGGCGTCGGGCTCGGGGTCCGGGTCTGCGTTCTCGTCCGTGTGGGCGTGCGGCTCGCCGTGAACGTGTTCGTCGGCGTCTGCGACGCCGTGGAGGTCGGCGTCCGGCTCGGCGTCCGCGTGTTCGTGCGCGTGCGTGTGGGCGTGCGGCTCGCCGTGAACGTGTGCGTCGGCGTCTGCGACGCGGTGAAGGTCGGCGTCCGGCTCGGCGTCCGCGTGTTCGTGCGCGTCCGCGTGGGCGTGCGGCTCGCCGTGAACGTGTTCGTCGGCGTCTGCGACGCCGTGAAGGTCGGCGTCCGGCTCGGGGTCCGCGTGTTCGTGCGCGTGCGTGTCGGCGTCCGACTCGCCGTGAACGTATTCGTCGGCGTCTGCGACGCCGTGAAGGTCGGCGTCCGGCTCGGAGTATTCGTGGGCGTCCGGCTCGGGGTGCGCGTGTTCGTGCGCGTGGGCGTGCGGGTCGCCGTGAACGTGTGCGTCGGCGTGGGCCCGCCCGCGAACGTCGCCGTGTACGTCGTGTTGTTGACGGGAGTCGTGATGTCGTGGATACGCGCGCCGCCGTCCGACCAGGACTGGAAGGCGTTACCTCCCTGGGGAGAGGGCGCTTCGATGTTGCGGATCATGCCCTCGACGCCCACCACCGTGGACGGCGCCGTGAACGGCTGGCCGTCCAGCTTCAACTGCAGTCCCGCGGGACTCGTGGTGAACGTCATCGTCGTCGTCCGGGGCACGACGTCGCGGAAGCTCTCGGCCGTCAGTCCCACGGAATCGATGACCGAGAGATGGATCCGGTACCAGACGTTGGGCGACGTCTCGCCGACGGGCGGGACGACGAAGGATCCGGCGGTCGATCCGCTGGTCGGAGGGATCACCGGGTGCGTGTGCGTGTCGTGATGGAAATTCACCCACCACGTCAGCGCGTCGGCCGGCAGGCTGCCGTCCTCGGGGTCGCTGCCCGAGCCCGAGTAGTTGATCGTCGAGCCGCCGGCGTACGTGGCTCCGGACGCCGGAGAGCTGATCGTCGCCGTGGGCGTCTGATTGGTCGTGACGGTCAGGACCGCCGGGGTGCTCGTGGCGCTGCCGGAGCCGTTCGACACGACGCAGCGGTACTGATTCCCGCTGTCGCCGAGGCTGAGAGCCGGGGTGGTGTAGGACGGCGACGTCGCTCCCCCGATGTTCGAGCTGTTCTTCTGCCACTGGTACGTGAGCGGCGCCGCGCCGCTCGCCGCCACGAAGAAGGTCGCGGTCGCGCCCACCGACCGCAGCTGGCTCTGGGGATTCTCGGTGATCACGGGCGCGTTCGTGCCGGTGTAGACAACCTTGTAAACGCGGCCGGTCCCCCGGGCGAGGTAGTGCAGGTTTCCCTCGAAGTCGACGTGGATGTCGACGGGAGCGGAGATGCCCGTCGCGAAATCCGTGACCGCCCCGGAGACGGTGTCGATGCGCTTGATCCAGTCTCCGCAGTAGTCCGCGTAGAAGTAGTCGCCGGTGTACGAGGCCGGGAACTGCGGTGTCTGCGGGTTATAGAAGTCGCCGCCCGTGATGGCACACGGAGTCCCGGTGTGACTGCTGTAGAAGTAGAAGGGATCCGTGATGCCCGAAGGCGGCGGCTGCGGGACGCAGTCGCCCTCGCAGGTCGGCCACCCGTAGTTCGCGCCCGAGGCTCCGTCGTCGATCTCCTCCCAGGTGCTCTGTCCGACGTCGTTGATGAAGATTCGCCCGCTGAATGGCTGCACCGCGAACGAGAACGGGTTGCGCAGCCCCAGCGCCCAGATTTCCTCCCGGGCGCCGGCCACGCCGACGAAAGGATTGTCGAGCGGAATGGAACCGTCGGAGTTGATCCTCAGAACCTTGCCCAGCAGATTCGTCAGTGTCTGCGCGTTGGATGGGCTGGCATTCTCGCCGACCGCGATGTAGAGCTTTCCGTCGAGGCCGAAGTGCAACGCGCCGCCGTTGTGATTGGTCGCCGACGACAGATCGTTCAGATCCAGGAGCGTGAAGCCGCTCCCCGAGACCGCCACGTCGCCGTCGGCCGTGTAGCGCCGGACGCGATTGTGGGCCGGAGATCCCGGCACGGTGTAGTAGACGTAGACATATTGGTTGGTCACGAAGTTGGGATCGAACGCGACGCCGAGGAGCCCTCGCTCTCCGGCGGAGTCGACCGTCAACGAAAGGAACGGAGTCGCGAGCAAAGCGCCATTCTTGATCACCCTCAGGTCGCCGCCCTGCTCGCACACGAACACCCGGCCGTCCGGAGCGACCGCCATCGCCGTCGGGCTGGAGAAACCGGAGACAAACGTCTCGGAGAATCCCGCCGGCAGCGTTGCCGCCCGGGCGGCGCCAGCCCCGAGTGTGAGAACCAGGGCAGTGGCGATGGTCAGTCGTCTCATTCGCGGTGCGTTGCTTGGAAGAGCCGAAAGGCTATGCTGGCCGCTTCCGCCTGTCAAACCGCCGGCTCCCCGGCGGCGAACCCCGCACCGCGCCGAAGCGTTCCGCTAATCCTTTAACATTGGCCGGTTTGGTCACCGATCGGATGCGGGAGGTCGAGCTGGATCGTTCGCGCGGGGCACGTCCTCCGGTGCCCGTGCTTGTCCTCGGGAAAGGCATCACGGCCCTGGGAACGGTGCGCGCGCTGGGGCGGCGCGGGATCCCGCTCTACGTGGCCGGAGAGCCGGGCCACATGGTGACCGGCTCCCGCTGGTACCGCCGGCTTCCGGGAGAGGCTTTCACTCAGGACTCGGAACACGAGCTGGCGTCGCGGCTCGAAGCGCTCGACATTCCCCGCCTCGTGCTGCTCCCCTGCTCGGACGCCTGGGCCATCGAGGTCAGCCGACTCCGCCCGGACCTGCGTGACCGTTTTCCGGCGAGCATCGCGCCGACCGACGTGCTGCGCCGCCTCACAGACAAGGCGCGATTCGCCGAGACGCTCGCCGAGCTCGACATTCCGCATCCCCGTACGACTCCGCTGAGAGACGTCGCCGTGTTGGACTCGGTGTCGGACGAAGACATCGCGAGCTCGTTCCTCAAGCCCGCCAACTCTGGCCGCTTCTCCGCGATCTATAACGTCAAGGCGGTGCGCCCTCAGAACCGAGCTCAGGCGCAGGCGTTGTTCTCGGAGGCGGCCGGCCGCGGACTCGAGCTCATGCTCCAGGAGTTCGTTCCCGGGCCGCCCACGGCGCATTACTTCCTCGACGGTTTCATGGATCGCCGCGGCCGCGTCTGCGGCATGCTTGCCCGCCGCCGTCTCCGCATGCATCCCGCGGACTTCGGCAACAGCACGTTGACCGAATCGATCCCGCTGGAGGAGATCCGCGATGCCGAAGAATCGCTGCGGCGCCTGCTCTCGGGGATCGGATATCGGGGCGTCTTCAGCGCCGAGTTCAAGCTCGACACCCGCGACGGGCACTACAAGATTCTCGAGGTCAACGCCCGGCCCTGGTGGTACGTCAGCTTCGCCGCGGACTGCGGCATCGACGTCTGCGACATGGCCCGGCGCGACGCCCTCGGCGAGGACATCGAGCCGGTCACGAGCTATGCGATCGGTCGGCGATGCTTTCATTTCCGGCGGGATCTCCAGAGCCGCGGAGCGACGACGAACAACGGTCGGATCGGCCTGGCTCCGTTTCTGCTCTCCTGGATCGGCGCCCGGGACCTGACCTTCGCGTGGGACGACGCCCGTCCCTGGGTGCGGGACGTCCTCGCCTGGAGCCGCCCGAAGATCCGCCGGAGACTCGGGCGTTGACGCTGGCGCTCGACGCACAGATCCTTCCCGAGGCCGAGTTCCCGGAGTGGAACCGTCTTCTGGCAAAGTCGGCCGAGGGCTCCGTCTACGGCATGCCCGAGTACCTGGACGCCCTCTGCGAAGCCGCGGGAGGGAGGTTTCGCATCCTGGCGGTCCGCGGAGGAGACGAGCTGCTCGGCGGAATCGGCCTCTACGAGCGCGGATCGGGCTCTCGGGCCTACGTTTCGCCCCGCCTGCTGCTCTACTACAACGGCGTTGCCCTCCGCCCCTACGACACGCGCTACCCCTCGCAGCGGACCGCCCGGCACACGGAGATCCTCCGGGTCCTCTGCGCCGGCCTGGCCCGCCTCGGCCTCGGCCGGGTCGTCCTGCGCTGCCGCAGCCCCCTGACCGACGTCCGCATGTTCCTGGCGAGGGGATGGGCGGCCCGTCCCCAGTACAGTTACGTGGTGCCGCTGTCGGACCTGGACGTTCTCTGGGCGCGGACGGAGCAGAATCTCCGGCGCCTGGTGGATCGCTGCGCGTCGCAGGGACTTTCGATCACGGAGGACGACGACTTCGACGCGTTCTTCCGCCTCCACGCGCAGGTCCACGAGCGCAAAGGCGCGCGCATCTATCTTCCCGCGGCGGCGTTTCGCCGTTTCTTCGAAAGGCTGCGCTCGCAGAATCTCGCCCGCCTCTTCCATGCCCGGCTTCCGGGAGGCGAATCCATCTCGGCCCAGCTCGTGCTGCTGGGCCCGCATCCCGTGACGCACACGGTTTCGGCGGCGGCCGACGCCGCGCACCGCAAACTCGGCGCCACGGCGTTCCTTCGGTGGAACGTCTTCAAACGGCTCGCGGCGATGGGCTTCGCGGCGAACGACCTCACCGACGCGGATCTGAACCCGGTCACGCACTTCAAGGCGCAACTCGGAGGCGACCTCGAGATGGGCTTCCTTCTCCAGGCGCCCGAGTCGGCCCGGTTCCGGCTCGAGCGAACCGGCAACTTGATCCGAACCTCCCTCAGCCACTTTGCGCGGCGCGCGGCACGCCGGCTTCCGGGGAGGGCGCCGCGATGAAGGGTGCCGAACGCCTCTGCGCCGCCCTCGAAGGGCTCTCGGTCGACACCGTCTTCGGCCTGCCGGGCTCGCAGAACGTCGCGCTGTTCGACGCCCTGCGCACCTCGAAGTTGCGCACCGTCGTGGCCACGCACGAGCTCGCGGCGTCCTTCATGGCGAACGGGTACGCGCGCGCCTCGGGCCGGCCCGGCGTGCTCGTCACGATCCCCGGACCCGGATTCACCTACGCTCTGACGGGCCTTGCCGAGGCGTTGCTCGATTCGACGCCCCTGCTCCACATCCTGGGGCAGCCGCCGTCCGTTGCCGATCGGCGGTTCCAGCTTCAGGCCCTCGATCAGCGATCGATCCTGGCCCCGCTCGTCAAACGCGTGTTCGACGTCCGTTCGCTCGACCGCATCGAAGAGACGCTGGCCGAGGCCTACGCGCTCTGCACCTCCGGCGAGCCCGGGCCGGTGGTTCTCCACGTTCCCGTGGATCTCGGGAGCGACGCCGGCGACCCTCGGCCCGCTGCGGTTCCAACGATCCCACCGCAGGCGATCCCCGTTCGCGACCTCGAGCTCCGGCTCGCCGAAGCGCGGCGGCCTCTCTTCTACGTCGGCCAGGGAGCATTCGGCGCCTCGAGCGAGCTCGCGGCGCTCGTGGAGTCTCTGCGCATCCCGGTCGTGACCACCACCTCGGGTCGGGGCATCCTCTCGGAGGATCATCCCTGGGTCGTTCCTTTCGATCGCGGGAGCTCCGACGCGCTCAATGAGCTGGTCGCCGCCTGCGACCTGGTGGTCGCGCTCGGCTGCAAGTTCTCGCACAACGGTGCTCACGGCTTTCGGCTGAAGCTCCCCAGAGAACAGCTGGTCCACGTGGATGCGTCGAAGGACGTTCTCGGCGCGAACTATCCGGCCTCGATGGCCCTTCTCGCGGACGTTCCCTGGCTCATCCGGACGCTGCTGGACCACCACTCGGACTCGCCCGGCCGAACCGCCTCCGCATGGACGGAAGAGCAGATCGCGGCCTGGAAGCGGAGGGCCTTCGAGCGTTATCGCACGAACTGGGAGCCGAAGGTCCGGGGCCTCGACCCGCCCACCGTCGAGGAATTCTTCGCCGCCCTGCGCCGGGCGATGCCGGATGAATCCTGCCTCGTGGTCGACTCCGGGCTCCACCAGATGCTGGCCCGACGCCACTTCCGGGCGCGCTCTCCGCGCAGCTTTCTCCTGCCGACGGATCTGCAGTCGATGGGCTTCGCGCTGCCGGCCGCGATCGGGGCCAGGATTGCGCGTCCCGACCGTCCGGTCGTGGCCCTGCTGGGCGACGGCGGCTTCTCCATCTCCGGGCTCGAGCTCCTGACGGCCGTGCGCGAGCGGGTCCGCCTCACGGTCGTCGTGTTCAACGACGGCCATTACGGCCTCATCCGCAAGCAGCAGCTCATGGCCACGCGGCACGCCTTCGGGACCGAGCTGCACAATCCGAACTTTCGCGAGATCGCGCAAGCGGCCGGCGCGCGCTACGAACGGCCGGGGGACGACGCCGAGGAGAGCCTCCACCGCGCTGTGGCGAGTCATGGGGTAACGCTCGTCGAGGTCGCTCTGCGCGATCCCGGGCGGCAGCGGCAGAGGGTGCGCCGTGTGGGCCACGCGCTCTCCGGCCGGCTGCGCAAAATGTTCTCGAGAAACTGATTCGCCGGGCGACGGGCTGCCGTTTATGCCCAGTCCAGGCTCTTCTCGTAGCCCATGCGAACCAGCTCACGGCCGGCGATCCGCTTGAAGGCCCGTTTCTCCAGAGGGCTCCAGCTCTTCCATCTCCCGACCGGTTGAAAAGCCTCGGATTTGGGTGTGGCGGTCCAGTTGGGCTTGCGGGCGTCTTCTTTCTGGGAGGCGCTGTAAAACGAGGACCCGACGACGTCGGCGTTCTCGACCGCCTGGAGGATGGCCTCGTCGCAGGGCACTTCCATGAAGGCGAATAGACGCTGAGCCCACTCCCTCGGTTTCTGGTAGACGTCTTCGTATCGCACGATCAGGTACCGCTCGGCCCAGGGAGTCGCTCGGAAGTGCTCGTCGAATTTCACGATCTTCCGGACGGCCGACGACCAGTCGGTCGCCGCCAAAAGGAAATCTCTCCGCAACAGCCGATTCAGCCCGGACTTCGACCGATGGTACAGCGTGTCGCTCCTCCGCTTGGCCTGAGCGGCGCGCACCGAGGACGCGACGTTGTCCCGGCCGTCGCGGACGAGTAGCAGCAACTTTGCGCCCGGAAAGAGATCGAAGAACCAGTCGATGTGATTGACGTTCGGGTCCTTGAGAAAGACATGCCCGGGCTGAATCGAGAAAGTGTCGATCAGGTAGGCCAGCCAGGCGGAGCCGAAATGCGGGAGAAAGCGCGAGAACTGGAAGATCGACTTGTCGCCCGGGAACTTGCTCACGAACTTGGCGAAGGCCTTTTCCCACGCGTCCATGTCGCGCACGAGCGGAAACTCGTCGGTCGTCCTTTTCGGCAGCACGAGCTGGATGTGCGGATTGCAGCTCATGAATTTCCCGAGATAGTTCGTGCCCGATCGCACGCGGACGCCATGGAGGAATGTGAACTTGTAATCCCTCAGCGGTTCTGCCGTCACGCGCACCTCCGGAGCGTTCAGGAAAACGATTCCTGAAAGAGTCGAACGAAGTCGTCGAGGCGGACCCGCGGCAGATGATTGATCCCGGCGGCCGCGGCCCGGCCTCCTCCCGTGACGAACTTCCGACAGAACTCGTCGGCGCGCTGCGGGCGGTTTGCGGGCGCCCGGACGGTGACCAGGTAGCAGTCCGCGGTATTGGGCACGAGCACGGCGTGCGCGAGATCCGGCCGCTGCCGAACGAGCTCGTTGCCCATCGTTCCGGAGACGCGCCGGGACCAGGCCTCGTCCGGGAGCACGTAGATGCGGAGCCGGTCGCCGTCGACTTTCGGCGTCAGATCGGCGGCGAGGGCCATGTCCGAGGCGTAGCCTTCTCGGAGCCGGCGTAGGACCTCGCCCCCCGCCAGGAAGTCGAAGGGATTGCCGTATGGACGCAGCCGGTCATGGAGCTGGTCCGGCGGAAAGTGAAGATCTTCGACGGTGCGTCCATAGCCGTTGTAGTTGAGAAGGCGACCCAGTTCGCGCAAAGCCTCGATCCGGGCCGGGTCGAGCAACGGAGCAGCCAGACGCTCCGCAACGGCGTCGAGATTGTCGCCGAAAGCGCCTACGACCGCCCACAGTCGGTACTGCCCTTGCAAGAAGCCATCCACCAGCAGGCTGGTACAGACGTCCCGGGACTCGCTCAGGTGGGGTCGGAAAGCCTCGTGGCTTGGAACGGAGCCGCTGAAATGATGGTCAAAATAGGTCACTTCCGCCCCGGCGTCGAGGATCCGCAAAAGGTCCTCCCGGTTGACGTCCAGGGACACATCCATGACCGTCACGGCGTCTCCGGGCTGCGGAAAAACCCGGCGAAGCAGCTGGATGTCGCGTTTCACCCCCGTGACGAGGGTGCTCGGCGCGGGGTCCGCCAGCCGCCACTGCTGCAGCGCGCAGAGGCCGTCGGCATCGCCGTTGAAGACGTCGTAAGCGGTCATGAGTATTCCAAGGGATCCGATTCCCGTCCGCAGGTCACCCGTAATAGTATCCGAGACCGAATCGACAAATTAGAGACTGGAAGGACCTCCGGGGCGCCGGAGAGTTGAGGAGAAAAGCATGAATGCGCGCGAACTGACGAGGCCCACACCGGTCCCGACCCCTGATGGATCGCCGTTGATCACTCCCTACGGCGACCACCTCGTCCAGCTGGTGGTGGACGCCGACGATGCCCGCGCCCTGAAGGAGTACGCCTCGAAGCTGCCCTCGGTGCAGATCTCGGCGCGCTCGATCTGCGATCTCGAGCTGCTCGCCACGGGTGCGTTTTCGCCTCTCGATCGCTTCATGGGCGAAGCCGACTACACCCGTGTCGTCGAAGAAATGCGCCTGGCCGACGGGACGTTCTATCCCATGCCGATCACCCTTCCCGTCGATGCCGACGAGGGGATCGCCGTCGGCCGGCAGATCGCCCTCCGCAGCCCGACGAACCAGCTGCTCGGCGTCATGACCATCGAAGAGTTGTACGGGTGGGACTTCACGAAAGAGGCACAGCGCGTTGCCGGGACTCTGGACACGCGCCACCCGCTCGTTTCGGAAATGACACGCTGGCCGAAGCAGTACGCCTCCGGTCCGTTGAAAGTGCTGGAGCTGCCGACGCATCACGATTTCCCGCGCCTGCGTCGCACGCCGGCGGAGGTCCGCCGCCAGCTCGAGGAGCTCGGGTTCGGCAACGTCGCGGCCTTCCAGACGCGCAACCCCATGCACCGCAGCCACGAGGAGCTGACCAAGCGTGCCATGGAGGCGGTCGACGGGGCGCTCCTCATCCATCCGACAGTCGGGGTCACGCGCCTCGAAGACATCGACTATTTCACCCGAGTCCGCAGCATCCAGGCCCTCTTCGCCAACTACTACGATCCGGACCGGGCCCTGCTGAGCATCCTGCCGATGGCCATGCGCATGGCCGGGCCGCGCGAAGCGCTCTGGCACATGATCATCCGCCGCAACTACGGCGCCAGCCACTTCATCATCGGGCGCGATCACGCGAGCCCCGGAAAGGACTCGAAGGGGGTGCCGTTTTACGACCCGCTCGGAGCTCACGAGCTCGCCCGTCGCCATGCCGACGAGATCGGCGTCCGGCCCCTCGCCTTCAGCGAATTCGTGTATCTGCCGGACGAGGACCGCTACGAGGCCGCCGAAGGCCTCGCCCCTGAGAAGAAGACCCAGTCCATTTCGGGAACCGAGGTGCGCGACAACTACCTGCGCAAGGGAAGGCTTCTTCCCGCCTGGTACACGCGCCCCGAGGTCGCCGAAGTCCTGACGCTCGCGCATCCGCCCAAGGAGCGCCAGGGCTTCTGCGTGTGGTTCACGGGCCTGCCCAGCGCGGGCAAGTCCACCGTGGCGTCGATCCTGTCGGCGAAGCTCTACGAATATGGGCGAAAAGTCACGATTCTGGACGGCGACGTCGTCCGGACGCACCTGTCCAAGGGCCTCGGGTTCAGCCAGGAGGATCGGGAGACGAACATCCTGAGGATCGGGTTCGTGGCTTCGGAGATCGTCCGCCACGAAGGTGTCGTGCTCTGCGCCGCGGTGAGCCCCTACCGGGCGACGCGCGAAGAGGTCCGGTCGCGTTTCGAAAAGGACAAGTTCATCGAGGCTTACATCAATACTCCCGTCGACGTGTGCGCGGACCGGGACGTGAAGGGTCTGTATGCCCAGGCGAAGGCCGGGAAGATCAAGGGATTCACCGGAATCGACGATCCCTACGAGCCGCCCGTCCGCCCGGAGCTCGATATTGACACCGTGGCGATGACTCCGGAAGAAGCCGCGGATGCCATCATCCGCTACCTGAAGGAGGCGTCGTTCCTTCCGGCGAAAGCGTAGGGGATCGCGCGCTTCAGACGGGGCGGTCGACCGGGCGGTCGAGCTGTGTGTAGGTCAGGAGGATCAGGTCGGCGCGCCGGCGGACGCCGTACTTCGCGAGGAGATTGGAGACGTGGAACTTCGCGGTCCGCTCGGACATGTGGAGCTTCGCGGCGATCTCCTTGTTGGAGAGGTTCTCGAGGAGCGCGTCGAGCACTTCCTTCTCCCGGCGTGAGAGCCGCGCCGGCCCGGCCGGGCCGCGGGGACGCCGCACGGAGGAAATCGTCTCGTCGACGAACCGCGAGAGCAGGTTCCGCGGCACCCAGAAGCCGCCGCCCGCGACCTCCTCGACCGCCCGCTGCAATTGCTCGGCGGCTTCGGCGAACGTGAGCAGCCCTTTCGCGCCGAGCCGCAGGAGCGGAAACGCCGCCGACTGGTCGAACTTCTCGGCCACGACGACTACGCGGGCGGCGGGCTGGTGGCCCAGCACCCCGACGACGAGCGCCTCCGTCGTCGGCCGGTGCGCGTGGCTCTCTACGACGTAAACCGCGGCCTTGGGCACGTTGAGCTTCGCCGGATCGGCAATGAGGTCCGGCTCGAGCCGCTTCGGATGGACGACCAGCGACTCGTTTTCCAGGAGCCGCTGAAACTCCGAGAGCACCAGCGGATGGAATGCGAGCAGGCAGACGGTCGCCCGCCGGGTCGGACGCGAAGCTTTTACCACTGACAGGAGGGTACGGGATTTGCCTCGGCGCTGCAAGGGACCCACTGTCCCTTCGGTCAGGTCCGGCGAAAACCCCTGCCTGTACGCACTGGGGACTCCCTGACCAGTAGCCCCGGCACCCCGCTGGCTACTAGCCTCGCTTCGTCAACCATTTTGTCAACACGTCATGGAGCCCGATTCATGTCCAAAACTTTTCCACCTTTCCGCGTGCCCGTCCGGCTCGGCCTCCTTCTGTTGCTGCTCTCGGCCTCCACGATCTTCGGTGCCGACTTCTATGTCTCACCGACGGCGGCCGCGAACGGGAACGGAAGCTTGAACAGTCCCTGGAAGCTGCAAACCGCTCTGGACCACCCCTCCGCCGTGCAGCCGGGCGACACGATCTGGCTGCGGGGCGGGATCTATAACGCCCCCCCCTACACGAACCACCTCATCGGCACCTCCGCCGACCCGATCGTCGTCCGCCAGTACCCCGGCGAGCGCGCCCGCATCGACGGCAACTACAACGGCAATGCGCCCACGCTGACGGTCATGGGCAAATACACCTGGTTCTGGGGCTTCGAGATCTTCAACTCGGATCCCACGCGATGGACGCCGAGCGGGAGCTTTCCGCCCCGGCGAGGCACCGCGGTCCACCTGTCGGGCGACGGCACGCGCATGATCAACCTGGTGATCCACGATACCTCCCAGGGCGTGCTCACGAGCGAGGACGCGACCGACGCTCGCATCTACGGCACGCTCTTCTATTACAACGGCTTCGACGCGCCGGATCGCGGCCACGGCCACGGGATCTATGCCCAGAACGTGGGAGCGACGACCAAGCAGATCTACGACAACATCATGTTCCAGCAGTTCGGCTGGGGCATCCATGCGTACGGCGAGGGCGGCCACATG